>JAEEGJ010002004.1_pt1 | contig 180450 bp, 143 predicted proteins | sample 8958761 | NCBI WGS metagenome assembly JAEEGJ01 (sample SAMN16246546, study PRJNA631951) | gut metagenome | biome: gut microbiome; feature: rumen; material: RS-attached | host: Bos | place: Iran: Karaj | collected 2018-10
TGCGGGTCAATACGGCGGAGATGTCATATGCGGAGAACGCTTTCCATATAGCGCTGGATATCCCGGGGCATCTGACAGGGCTCCTTGAGTCAATTCTGAACAATCCGGCAGTGCAACCGAAGATTCTGGGGGCATTCAGCGCAAAGCTTGGGGAAATCAGAGATGCCATCAGTGATCGGGCAACGGCGAAGATAAAGCAGATATTGGCAAATTACAACGTATAAGAGAGGAGGAAGGATATGTTTAACGGTTATAGAGCTTATTGCTTTGCGATTCCTACAGCAGCGGGGACGTTACCGGCCCCGCCCCCTCGAGTAATATGCGGATGGGATACCGGTAGGATAACTAACCCGATAGGAGTACCGGCGGAAGTGATGAATGCTATTACGAATAACGCTGTTATGCGCGATGACATGAAAGTTCGGTTAACACGATTGTTAATGGCAATAGAGTATAGCGTTTTTATAGATTCAACGGTTTCTCAGGCAAACACTCCGGATGTACGTATATTCGTCGCTCCAGAGTTTTATTTTCGACCGCCGGCCGGTCCAAAAGCGGATTGCGGCGAATACAGTTATAACGAATATGTAGCGTTGAGAGATTTTTTGCTTAACGAGTATTTCTCCCGATTTAGAGAATATCATGGCTATGATCTTTGCAACTGGCTGTTCTTATGCGGGACATGCGTATACAATGCAACCTCGAATTTTCCAGGAGTAGGAAAACAATTATGGAATATGATGCTAGCATATACCATGGATGCAACTGGTAGGGCAGCCATGCAACCGTTTAGAAAACTGTGCACTTCACATATCGATGGAATCGCTACAGCGGAGGATGTCAACTGGGTGATGCAAACCCAGCTGTGCTATTTGAGCGAAGTCGAAATCCTTGAGCACTATTTTCCGTCGTTCAGGGTGTTTGTTGAGATTTGTTTGGAAACTTGCCATGGATTATGGAGAAATGTTTGGCAGGGAGGAGCCGTGGGAGCACACGTAGTCAGTGCGGCCGGAATGCCACTGGATGGTGTGCAATACAAGAATGGTCCAAATGCAGTGTTAATAAGGAATGACGGGATGTTGGATAATTTCTTAAACATGGTAGCGACTGTGTTTGAGGAACAATACTCGGCAATACCTGTTCCTGGCTTATATTTTTTTCCTTTCGAATGGCAAGGCAATAATTTGTGGGAGATCGCGGCAGAAATGCAACGAACCGTAGAAAGAAACGATTTGCGGAATCAGATTTTGCCGGTGATAATCACGGCAATATAACCAAGGAGGAAAAAATGAACTGGGATGAACTAAAATCAAAAATAGTTGTTCAAAACGAGGCCTTCTTGCTTGATAAGGGAATCTTAACGACGGAAGTGGACCAGTGGCTCCTTCAGTTTTTCGGAGGGACACTGACGATAACAGGCGCTTCCAGGGAGGAGACGGAAACCAGCATTCTCATTACCGGAAAAACGAGTGCATACAATGTCGAGAACGCAGACACAGCGGCTTGTTTTTCACTGGATGCTTCGGGAAATGTATGCATTGTTGTTGAGATAAAACTTGACCCGCAGACGTGGACTTTCCTGACGAGTTTTCCCAATCTGCCGGGAAGAGAGTATTGTCGCCTTTTGGATATCGGGTATTCTGAGTGCTCCTTGATAATCTCTAATCAGATTGTCGACAAATACAACGGAATCAGTCTTTGCGAGGGGATTAATTTCCGCGGAATAATATCGAACTCGCCGTTAATGTCCGTAATCGAGCAGAAGACAGGTGTTTATCCGGTTATGCACGGCCATATCAATCTGGATAACACCAGAGAAATGAAGGCGTTGGGGTGGGGAGAGTTCCCGGATGATTCTTTGGATCCGCCGGACAATCCGCTACCGGGATTTGTCTTTACCGTAGAGCTCCTGGATTATAACAGTTTTTCCATCACAGACGTTGTTGACTTTTCGGGACTGTGCTTGCGCATATATTTCCCTCCGGACGGAGTTTTCGTAAAAACAAACCCGTCTTATTATCCGAAATATGCTTTTCGTGGGGACATCACAGTGCCGGCAATTAGTTTCAGTGCACAGTGCTGGGTGAATTATGTCCCGGACACGATGGAGTTCGGGCTTCAAGTCATCCCGGACCAGTTTAGTCTGATAGATTTGGCGAACATAACGAAAATGCTCGGATCAAACGATGCAGACGCGGCGTTGCCTGAGGCTTTGCAAAAGCTACCCTCCATTTATTTTGAGCGGTTCAATCTGGCTTTTTGCCTTGCGTCAGGACTTCCGAGTGTTGAGAATGTGATGATTACCGTCGGTCTCGGGGATGCTTCCTGGGGAGTTCTGGATGATCAGCTTTCGATCGGCCAGATTAAGAGTTCATTTTTGTATGTTCCGGAACAGGACGGCCGCGAGAGCAGATTTGATGTATATCTCTCCGGCATCGCCAAGGTTAAAGACAAAAACGTTGCGGTAAGGGCGGTAAAATCAAACGGTTTTACCATTTATGTGGATTTGATGGATTCCATCAGTATTTCGCTGGATGAGTATATGAAATCGCTCCAGATTGATGTTCCGAAGGTGCCGACATCCCTGGTGATCAATTCCGTAAGCGGCGAAATCAGTCCGTCCAATCATGTTCAGTTAACGGCAAGGATGGCGTCAGAAGGCAGTGAGTGGGTTATCCCCGTCGGTTCGAAGGAATTGAAACTGTCCGATATCGCGGTGTACTGTCGATATGATTTCGCGGGAAAGGACAAGGAGAAGGGCAATTTCGCAGGAAGCGTTTCCGGAACAGTCTCGTTTGATGAATTTAAGCTGAACGCATCTTATGATTTTCCGGGGAAGTTCGCGTTTCTAATGCATCTTCCGGATTTTTCGCTGAAGGAGTTCATCGGGAAAGTCTTCGGTGAAAATGATCTTTTGCCGGGAGACTTTGACATTGCCCTCACGCGCTCCACGATAATGTTTGAAAAGGGAGACAACGAGCAGTTCAGTCTGGGCCTTGCCACATTGGTAAATGAATTCGGATTCCTGATGTTCCGGCTGGAACGGGCCGGAGGAGAGACCGGATTTGTCTTCGGGTTAAATATCGATGGCAAGAAGATGTCGGAGCTCAAGGGATTCGGCTTCCTGAGCCTCCTGGATGGGTTCCAGCTTAGCGAGCTTGTTTTTGTGGCGTCCACGATCGATAATAACAATTTCTCGTTCCCCGGCACGGAGGAGTTCAAGGTGCCGGCCTTTAAGGGGTGCGAGGTAAGACTTCCGGGGTCGGGAAAGATTGTCAAAGGCCTGAACTTCTATGCGAAGTGGGATCTTGATTCAAGCCAAGAGCAGAAACTGCTGAAGCAGCTCCTTGATATTAAGGCGGCCATTGCAATGGCGTTGCAGATCAGTCTGGACGGTGACACTAGGTTGGCGGCCAGCTGCGATGCGACGATCTGCGGGCACGATCTGGAGATGACGTTCGGCTGCGTTCTTTCCAAGGGAACCATTGCATTTTACGCGAAGGGTGCGTTTGACATCGATATTCAGGGGACGAAGCAAACCATCACACTGGAGCTCGGGTTTAACCAGGGCGGAGCCTTCGGCTCGGCCACGGTGAACGGAGGGCAGCCGATTGATTTCAAGTGGTTCAAGCTCGGGAATCTGGCGCTGCAGCTCGGCGTAGACTGGGAGGGAGTTCCGAGCATCGGCGTTGCGGGAGATCTGACCGTGAAGGATTTCAATTCCTCCATCGCAGTTCTGTTTGACTCTACGCAGCCCGAGAAGAGCATGGTTGCCGGCGCGCTCAGCGATCTTTCGATGCTGAGTCTGTTTGATGTGTTCCTGGAGCCGACGAGTGTTTCGAAGGTCAATAACGATCAGAGCCTGAACGATATTCGCGATATTCTGAAAGACTTCGCGATCACCGGAACGAATGCATTTGACCTGTCCATCGACAAAAAGGAATTCTTTGACAACCTCAAAATGGACAAAATCTCGGAGGCTTTCGCGGAGAACGGCATCAGTGATATTCCTAAGGATATCTCCAAAGTTTTCTTCTCCGTCGGAGAAGACCAGAACAGCTGGTTCTTTGCGGTGTTCCGAAACAAGAAGGTTGAGCATTATCAGATCAAAACAGCGAAAAATGCAAGCGGAGCGGATGTGCTTCATGTGTCCAAGGAGGCACAGCTGTACGCGGTTCCGATGGCGACCGACATCGGCGAGTTCCATTACGATGAAGGTTTCAGCCTGAGCGGTCGGATTCAGCTGTACAAGTTCTGGGTCGAGGCGCAGATTGACATTGACAGTACGAAGGGCCTTTCCTTTGACGTGGACATGTCCAGGATCGATCTTCTGGACGGAATGGTGGTTGTTGCCGGCGTAGACGGCACGGGAACCAAGCCGTCGCCGGATAAGGGACCTCATCTGCACTTTGATACAGCCACGGATCCTTTTGCGGAGGCGCAGGTGTACATTTCCATTCTGGACATTGTAAATGCATGCAATATCCAGGCCAACAAGAAAGGCTTTTCCGCGGCTTTCGAGCACGATTCCACACTGGCTCATCTTGATATCAGTACAACGCTTTCTGGACTGGAGTACTTTGACGCAAAAATCGAAGCCAGGATCCTTGAGGCGAAGATTGCGCTTCCCGGTGAGGCGGGGAAATATGTCGGCGATCTGATCCTGAACAACGGCGCCAGCGTGTTGGTGTCGCTTTCCATTGAGGAGCTGAATCATGTCACATTCGAGGCCAAGATCGGGATGAGACTTCTGGGCAAAGATTACGCCCTGAAAGTGGACGTTTCCTTCGATCTTAAGACTGTTGCTGAGATCATCTGGGATATGATCAAGAGACTGGCGAAACAGATTGCCGATGAAATCCTTGACGATGCGAAGAAGTTCGCAGCACTTGTTCTGCAGGGCATCATTAAGGGATTTGAGTCGGCAGAAGAGGCGCTGGAGAAGGTGTTCGGAATAATCGGAGATGCCGCAAAGAAGCTTCTTGAAGAAGCGAATAAGATCATCCATGACGTATGTGCGGTGACGACGGCGGCTGATAAGCTTTCCTGTGATTACGACGAGTGATATCACGAAACGTGACTCCCCTGCGTAAATAAAGAGACGGGCAGGTTGCGGCAAACGCAGCCTGCCCTCTTGCTGTGTGCCGGAAGGATTGGTTATAAACCGGACAGACACAAAAAGAAGGCTGCCGCGTGATGCGACAGCCTTCTCGTTTTGCGATTTTTGTAGTTGCTGCGATTGTTGCGAGCGATTACTCCGTTGCCGGAACGATCGGCTCGGGGCCGTCCGCGGCGTTCGTGATGGTCTTGCCGTCCGTAACGATGGTCGTTGCGTTCTCGAGGCCGGTCACGTTGATGTTGCGGTTGACCTTTGCGTCGTAGGACTCAGCGTTGATGATGTTGGCGAGGTCAATGCCGGTTGCCTGCTTCATGGACTCGAAAACCTTGGCCATGACTACGGGCACATTGCCGGCCACCTGATCGACACCGTTTGCGCCGCCTTCGCCGCCGCCGATGATCGTAATCTTGTCAATCTGCTGAAGAGGAGCAGCAACCTGAGCGGCGATCTCGGGAAGAACCCGGATCATCATCTCGGCAACTGCGGCCTTGTTGTACTTCGCGTACGCCTCGGCCTTCTTCTCCATTGCCTGAGCCTCGGCAAGACCCTTGGCTTCGATCGCCTTAGCCTCTGCCTCACCTACGGCACGGATACCTTCAGCCTCCTGCTCCTTGGCGAAACGGTCTGCAGCAGCCTGCGCCTTGCGGGCTTCTGCTTCACGCTGTGCCTCGAACTGCTTGGCCTCGGCGTCCTTCTGGCGCTGATACAAAATAGCGTCGGCCTTCTGCTGTGCAGCATACTTGTCGGCCTCGGCCTGCTTCTTGATCTCTGCTTCGAGGGCACGTTCCTTAACGGCTACGGCCTTCTCCTGCAATTCGATCTCGCGCTCCTGACGGGCAATGTTTGCATTTGCCGTCGTGATCTCGATCGTCTTACGCTGCTCTTCCTTCTGGATCTCGTACGCCGCGTCGGCCATAGCCTTCTTGGTGTCCGCATCGAGCTGCAGCTCGGACTTCTTGATGGCGAGTTCGTTCTGCTTCTTCGCAATCTCGGTCTGCGCCAAAACCGCTGCATCGTTGGATTCCTTGTCCGCAGCAGCCTGTGCAACCTTGATATCGCGCTCGGACTCGGCGCGTGCGATTGCGGCAGCCTTCTTGATCTTTACAATGTTATCGATACCGAGGTTCTCAATGACTTCATTGCCGTCCACGAAGTTCTGAACGTTGAAGGAGATGATGTCGAGACCCATGGCCGCAAGGTCGGGCTCTGCATTTTCCTTAACGAGGTTTGCGAACTTCTGACGATCGGAAACCATTTCCTCCAGCTTCATCTTACCGACGATCTCACGAACGTTACCTTCGAGCACCTCGCGCGCTACGGCTGCGACGTAATCGGTGGGCTTGTTCAGGAAGTTCTCGGCTGCGAGACGAAGCTTGTCCGGCTCGTTACTGATCTTGACGTTGACGGTCGCGTCTACATTGATGTTGATGTAGTCTGCGGTCGGTACGGCGTTGCTGGTCTTTACGTCGATGGGAATCAAACGGAGATTCAGCTTATCCATACGCTCGAAGAACGGGAAGCGGAAGGATGCGCGGCCGATGACGACCTTGGACTTGTGCTTCATACCGGAAATGATGTAAGCCATATCCGGCGGAGCCTTGACGTAGCCGGCGACAAAGATCAGAACGGCCACGATCGCGACGATGATCAGAACCAGCACAAGCGGGCCCGGCTCATCGAGATCGAAAAATAAAAACGGTAACATGGAGTACCCCCCTTTCATGATGTCGAGCGACACACCCCGTTCGCTCGGTTGTTAGTACAATTATATACTACGTAAGGAGGAAAGAAAAGAAGAAAATTGTTAAATATTATTTAACATTTGTAAATGACGCTTCCGCGGAGCGGCGATAGAGGTATCCGCGGCCGCCAGAAGGCACGCGTGTGAGCACGCTCAGGTTCGTGAGCACGCGCACGCACGTCTGCGCGATCCCGCGCGGGAGCGTGCAGGCAGCGGCATAGTCCGCGGAGGTAAATTCCTCCGGGAGCGTCGCAGGCAGAAAATACGCATAGTCCGCAGGTGTGCGCAGCTCTACCTCAGCCACCAGCTCCTGCGGGAAACCGTCGCTGCGGGAGGCGCGGATCTTGCGGTCGGGGCCGTAGCCGTCCAGCATTTTGTACTCCTCCACGTCGAGAAGCGCCAGCCGGACCGAGAGTCCTTCGCTGGGGAAGAGGTCCCCCAGGCTGTAGAGCTCCGCAAGCACGCGGTGGCCGAAATTCAGCTTGCCGGTGCGGCGCGGCGCGGAGACGGTGCCGTCCTCGGGGTCCACCCAGCGGAGCGTCTTTCGGAAAACCACGGGATATACAATTGTTACCGGCGATACCATAAGAAACGCCGTGATTTTTCGTTTCATAAGGTAGAAGTGCCTCGTCTGCACCTCAAAAATGCCGTCCGGCCGTGCGACGTCCGCAACAAATCCGGACCCTCGCCCCGCGGGCGGCAAAACGCGGCGCTCCTCGTACTCGGGAACGCCGGCGTAGAAATGTTTCAATACGGAATGGATGGTTTTTTCGGCGAGCGTGCCGATTCCTCCTGCCGCGGTCAGTTCGTTCTCCGTGCGGTCGCAGACCTCGGAAAATGCTTCCCTCCTGGCCTCATCGCACAGATGCGGCGCCAAAAGATCCAGAAGCGGCTGTTTCGCGGATGGTTTCTTAGCAGCGGGGCTCATGGCGTGTCCGGTCCTTTCGGCTCGTCGTCGGGATGGTAGGTCGGCCCCAGGGAAGCGAGCATGTCGGCGTCGTCCTCGATGGGCTCGTCGTCATCCGCAAGCGCCTTGGAAACGGCGTCGTCCGCAGTGCGCGGAACATCGGCGAAAGCGTCCATTTGCGTTGCCGGAGAGGAGGCGTCCATGTGCGCAGCCGGCGCGGAAGGGTCCTCGGGAACCGGGGACGGCGGGATCGGCCCGTCGAGATACGGCCCGTGGTAATCCGAAGGGCCTTCGGATTCGCCGTCGGCAGTTGTGCCGGGATTGACGGAGGCCGCGGCGTCGGGATCGGGTTCATTTTCCGCATAATCCGGCGAATAGGAGTCGTTGGTCACGAGAAATGCAGCGCCGGAGCCGACGTTGATGCCGGTGCTCCGCGGGTCGTACGTACCGGAGTTGGACTCGTTGGCCGGTCCGTCGATGGGTGCGTACCAGCCGACCCAGGCGGAATTGTCGATGTAGAGGTGGTTTCGGTAGCGGACGCACTCGATGGTGCAGCCGGGACCGATGTTGATGTCGTCACCGACGACGTTGGCGGCGGAGACATGCTCGATGTCGATGAATTTGCCGCGGATGTCGCCCGAGATGCGGAACTCCGTGTAGGCGCTGTCCCAGCTCGCCAGAAGCGCTTTGCCGAGAAGGCTGCGGTTCACCGGCTGGATCAGGATGTTCACGGCCTCGACGGAACGGCAGCTGCTGATGTTTTCAAACTGGATGCGCACGCCGTTGGCCACCAGATTGCCGAGGACGACGAAGCCCTTGGCGGTCAGGCGGCGGGCCGAGACGGAGCCCGAGAGCTGAACCTTTCCGGTCATCCGGATCTCGGGGGCGCGCATGGCGCCGCGGCCGGTGAAGTCGCGCTGTATGGTGATGGAGCGGGATGCGTGCAGACCGCCGCGGAACGAGGAGTTCGGATAGAAGAGAGCCTCGTTGCAGACGGCCCGGGGCACGTTGAATTCGCCGCAGACGTAGAGTTCGTGGCAGGTCAGGAAGGGCGCCTTGGAGGCGTCCTCGGTCTCAAACGCGTGGAAGAGTCCCGTGGTGCTGAGCACACGACATTGAACACGGCCGTGAAGAAATGTCTGGCCGTGGCAGCGAAGGTGGTCGTATTCGCCGGGAACGAGATGTCCCGAGAAGTATTTGTCCCAAAAGCTCATGGTGCGTTACCTTCCGAAAAATGTAATAAAACCCCGGTGTGTCGTCCGGAATCAACCGTCGCAGAAACCGTCCGACCCGAAAGGCGGGTGGTCCTTAAGCGCCGAATTCATCGGCACGTTGCTCACGGGAGTCCGCGTGTCCGGTCCGACCGGCGTGACCGGCATGTCCTGCGCGGTCGGTGCACCCGGCATTCCCGGCGCATGCGGTCCGGCAGGTGCGTTCGGACCGGCAGGCCCGTCCGGATCGTCCTCTGCGGGCGGAACCGGGTCGTCGTACGGCTCGTAATGGCCGACCCAGGCGCGCTCATCGATGTACAGATGGTCCCGATAGTATACGTTCGTGACTTTGCAGCCGGGACCGATGTTGACGTCGACGCCCCTGACCACCGGAACGGTCACATTTTCAAGACTGATGTAATCGCCGGTGATGCCCTGCTTTACGATCATGAAGTTGTTGCGTTCCAGCTCGCGGCCGTTTAGCGCCCGGTCGAGGAAGCTGAAGGGAGCCCGCTCGATGGAGATGTTGCGGCCGTTGATGCGGTCGGCGGTGCTGATGTTTTTGAAGGTGATGGTTATATTTTCCGCATCGACCTGGTCGAGGTGGATCGAACCCCGTGCCTGCAGCCAGGAGGCCGTGAGGGTTCCCTCCATGCGGATGGTATCTTCGATGTTGACTGTCGTCGCGATGATGGTTCCGCGGAACGTGATGTTGCCGCGGGACTGAAATGCGGAGGAAGCCTCGAGTCTGGTGCGCACGACGGAAAAGCCGTGAAACGCGGCACTGTAGCAGCGAATACGGCGAATCTGTACTGTTCCGGTGGCGATCAACACTTTGGCAGTGACGGTTTTTTCTCCGTAGACACGGCCGGTGCAGGCAAATGTCTCGCAGTTGAAATCGCCTACCAGGTTGGTGTTACCGTCGCAGGTGAGCATTTTGTAAGTGCCGCCGGAGACTCGTCTCGGGCGGGAACCCATGGTTGTCATTCCAAAGAAAACCCTTTCCGTCGGCGCATTTTGCGCGTGAGAATATTATATACTGCGGGCGGGGTGTTTGCAAGGGAGCGCGCGGTTTTTCTTGACTGCGTGCGCAGATATGGTATCATATATATGTAACTGCGTTGCGGAGCGGTACGGCGCATGCTGCTGCGGCGGTCGCCCCGGAGCGCGAGGAAGAAGAGAAGTCTGTTTCTGAAAATGAGGGGGAAACAAAAATGAGACTGAAAAAAGTATTGGCCGTTCTTTTAGTGCTTTGCATGGCGGCGGGCATGCTCGCCGGCTGCGGAGACAAGGAGGAGGGCAAGAAAAAGAAGAACAAGGCACCCGAGATCGTCAAGGGCAGCATGGAGGACATGCTGGAGGCCATCGGGAAGGTGAACGCCGGTACGCTCCGCGTGGAGCAGAAACTCAGCGGCACCATCGGCGGTACGTCCGTGACGGACATTACCTTCGACCGCGAGGCCGGCGAGTATGCAGCTCACGTGAGAACCGTGACGAAGGTGGACGGCGAGACCAAGTCCGAGGTCGAGGCCGATTACCTTGTGATCAAGGACAACAAGCTCTATTTCAATCTTGAGGCGGCCGGAACGGCGGCTTTGACGCTGACGAACACGGTGTTTGACCGCGGAGAGAGCCTGGAGGACATTTACAAGTTTATCGACGAGAAGCTCAAGGGCTGGTTCGTCTTCCCGCTGCCGGACGGCTGGGAGAAGGCGGTTGACAAGTTCTTCGACGAGTCGCTTCGCGTCGAGCTGATCAAGGCGATCGTCTCCAGTGTTGCGCCGCAGGGCGAGGACGGAGACTACACCGTCAAGTTCGCGACCAAGGACGATTACAAGGCGCTTCTCACGAAGACGAAGGAATTTACCGACAAAAACGGCAAGAGCCTGATCACGGGCCTTCAGAAGAATCTGGAGACACTGGGCGGGATCGATATCAACGCGTATGTCTCCGAGCTTGCGGACTTCTATACGGGAGACCTGAAGGAGATCGCAAAGGAGTACGGCGAGGAGTTCGGATTTACCGAGTCCCAGCTTATGGATATCGTCAAGGAAGTGAAGCAGCAGGATGTGGCGGCACTCTGGAAGCAGCTGTTGAAAAATGCAGCCGACGACGTGGATCTGACCAGTGATTCCGCGGCGGAGATGATCGCCGGCAAGATTCCGGAGCTTTTCGCGGAGCTGCTGGAGAAGTTTGAAGCTGCGGATGCCGAGATGCCGAACCTCACGATGCGCGTGGCAGCGGACGACACGGCGTACACCGTCACTGTAAAGGCTGACGGCGCGGAGGACGTGAACGCCGACCTTACGTACCGCCTGATCCCGGGCGAGGCCAAGGTGAAGGCTCCGACCGATACCATCGGGCTCAAGAGCATTTTCGAACTGATGGTGCCGAGCTATCTCAGATACGTAAACAAGAGTCGCGCCGCCAGCGATGCGATGAGCCTTTCGGACATTATGACAGGCGCGGTGAAGGTCGGAGTGGATCCGGAGTATAACATCCCGGCAGGGTCGAAGTTCACAATCCGTCTGGACAGAGGTCAGATCTCCCTTGAGATCACCGGCAAGGAAGGCGAAGGCGCGGATTTCGGGGAGGCCACGAAGGAGTGGGCGTACATGTGCGATGTGGATTACTTCAAGTTCCGCGACAACAACCTCAAAGTTGCCGAGGGCAGCATTGTCGGAACGCTCCAGATGAACGGCGGTCTCACATGGGAGCTCGTCGATGCAAACGGTGCAATGAAGAACTTCTTCGAAGATTCCAAGAGCATTTTCGCAAGCTACAACATCAAGCAGTGATCGAAGACACCGGGAAACCGGCGGAAACCTGCATTTTCCTGCCCCGCGAAATCCATCTTGACAACGCCGCGGCGGGTGGTGTATAGTTTTAACAATTTCAAACAGTCGGCTGTGAAGGGAAGAGTACCGACGCGAATCCGCTACAGAGAAACCGTGGAGCTGAGAACGGTGCGGGAAACGACGTTGCGAACATGGTCCCGGAGCCGCGGGGGCGAGGCGCCTGCAGGCGCTTAGGTTCCGCCGGGTGCGCCCGTTACCGCGCGGGGCTGTCGAGGCCTCCCGCAAGGGACAATCCGCAGCCGCAGAGGCATAGATTCTATGCGAAGTAAAGTGGTACCACGAAGCAGCAAGCTCTCGTCTTTATAACAAAGGCGAGAGCTTTCTTGTCGGAAAATGAGAGCGTGGGGCCGGTGCCAGCGGCCCGCCGGGGTTTGAAACAGGGTAAAAACGGAGGACAAGACTATGGCAAAGAAACCGTACTACATCACAACAGCCATCGCGTATGCGTCGGGCACGCCGCACATCGGCAACACCTACGAAGCCATCATGGCGGACGCCATCGCGCGGTTCAAGCGCTACCAGGGCTACGACGTGTTCTTCCAGACCGGAACGGACGAGCACGGCCAGAAGATCGAGGGCAAGGCCTTTGAGGCGGAGATCACGCCGAAGGAATTCGTCGACCGGACGGCGGGACGCATCCGCCGGATCTGGGACAGCGTGAACACGTCGTACGACAAATTCATCCGCACGACGGACGATTACCACGAGAAGCAGATCCAGAAGATTTTCCGGAAAATGTACGACAAGGGCGACATCTACAAGAGCAGCTACGAGGGAATGTACTGCACGCCCTGCGAGTCGTTCTGGACGGAGTCGCAGCTGGTGAACGGGTGCTGTCCGGACTGCGGTCGGCCGGTGAAGCCGGCGAAGGAGGAGGCGTACTTCTTTAAGATGAGCAAGTACGCGGACCGCCTGATCGAGTATATCAACACGCATCCGGGATTTATCCAGCCCGAGAGCCGCAAAAACGAGATGATGAACAACTTCCTGCTGCCGGGTCTGCAGGACCTGTGCGTGTCGAGAACGTCCTTCACCTGGGGAATCCCGGTGGATTTCGATCCCAAGCACGTGGTGTACGTATGGCTCGACGCACTGTCGAACTATATCACCGGCATCGGCTATGACGCGGACGGCAATCCGACGGACCAGTTCGGCAAATACTGGCCGGCGGACCTTCACCTGATCGGCAAGGACATCATCCGCTTCCATACGATCTACTGGCCCATTTTCCTCATGTCTTTGGACATTCCGCTGCCCAAGAAGGTGTTCGGACACCCGTGGCTTCTGCAGGGCGGGGAGAAGATGAGCAAGTCCAAGGGCAACGTGATCTATGCGGAGGACCTGGTGAAGATTTTCGGCGTCGACGCGGTGCGGTATTTTGTGCTGCATGAGATGCCTTACGACAACGACGGCGTGATCACGTGGGAGCTGGTGACGGAGCGCACGAACTCCGACCTTGCGAACACCTTGGGAAACCTTGTCAACCGCACCATCTCCATGAGCAACAAGTATTTCGGCGGCGTGGTGAAGCGCACCGGAGCCGTTGAGGCGGTGGACGATGACCTCAAGGCGGTAGTGACCGGAACGGCGGCGCGGGTTGCGAAGAAGATGGACGAGCTCCGCGTGGCGGACGCGATCACGGAGATCTTCACGCTCTTCAAGCGCTGCAACAAATACATCGACGAGACGACGCCCTGGGCCCTTGCAAAGGACGAGGCGAAGGCGGACCGTCTGTCGGAGGTTTTGTACAACCTGACCGAGTCCATCCTGATCGGCGCATCGATCCTTGCGAGCTTCCTGCCCGAGACGGCGGACCGCATCGCGGCCCAGCTGAACGGCAAGCTTCGCGATTACGAGGACATCGAGAAGTTCGGATTGTACGAGGACGGCACGAAGGTGACGGAGACGCCCGAGATTCTCTTCGCACGCATCGACTGGAAGGAGATCGCGCCGAAGATCGACGAGATCCGCGCGGCACAGAAGGCCGAGTACGAGGCGGAGCAGGCGCACATCGCCGAGGTCTATGCAAAGCACGGGCTGACGCCTCAGGGAACGCCGATCGCGAACGCCGCTGAGGTTGCAGGCAAGACAGACGCCGGAACCACGGAAAATGCGACATCTGTCGCGGCAGATTCCGCCGATGCCGCGGCGAGCGAGGCGGTGGTCGATGTGGAACCGAAGGAGGAGATCACCTATGAGGATTTTGCGAAAATGCAGTTCCGCGTCGGCGTGATCATCGCCTGCGAGGAGGTTCCGAAGTCGAAGAAGCTTCTGTGCTCGAAGGTGCAGGTGGGAAGCCGCGTGTACCAGATCGTTTCCGGCATCAAGCAGCACTACAGCGCGGCGGAGATGGTCGGCAAGCGCGTGATGGTGCTTGCGAACCTGAAGCCCGCGAAGCTTGCGGGAATCGAGTCCGAGGGCATGCTTTTGTGCGCGGAGGATGCGGAGGGCAACCTCTCGCTGATGACGCCCGAGAAGACGATGCCCGCCGGCGCCGAGATCCTGTAAGGACGGCGCGGAGCGCGGCCGGAAAATCCCCTGCGGGAGGCCCCGGAGACGCTCCGGAAAACAACCGAAGACAAAGCGCTTTCGCCGCGGAAGGCCCGCGGCGGGGGCGCTTTTTTTGTTACGTTTGTGTTACGTTTCAAAGAGTGAATTGATTTTTTCACTGTTTTGCGGTATGATTTACTGCGGTGAACCCTCTGCGGGGGGAAGTGCGCCGTGCGGTCTGCGGGGGCAGCCGAATCACCGGAAAGGGCGCAAGACGTTAGACGGAAGAGGTACATCATGTTTAGGTTTTTAAAAGAAGTAAAATATTCGATGAAGATGCGCAGACATATCTTCTTCATTCTGCTCATTCTCATGGGCCTGATCTCGTCGGTCTATTTGTTCCGCGAGAGCCTTGAGGGGACTTTGAAGAAGGCGTTCCCCGGCGACTACGGAGTTGCCGAGGCGGAGAAGCCGAGCAAGTACCGCATCGACGGACAGTACATTCAGACCGCGACGGCGAAGGACGTCGACATTCAGGCGGAATTGATGCTCAACTCCGCGCTTCGCAATGCGGACTGGATGACCTATGAGGAAGCATTTTTGTACGACGACCTGTACGTGAAGAACTACTCCGGCACCGACAAGGCGCTGGTGGGTTACGGCACGGAGAAGGTGGCGGGCAGCAAGGATGTGGAGATCGAGCGAGGCAAGTACTCCCGCCTCCAGTCGGCATGGCTCTCCGAGGAAGTGCTGAAGGCCGAGGGCTTCGGCGGCGCGGCCGACCGCATGTTTGCCGTGGATAACAGCTATCTCGACACGATGTATGTGGTGCTCGGCGCCGGCATCGAGTCTGACAAATACACTACGGGCAGCAAGCTCACGCTCCGCGTGGAGAACCTTCAGATGAACGCGGTTGTCATCGGCTTTTTGAAGCCGGGCGCGACGATGAAGGTCGGTGACACGGTGGTGTGCCTTGACTACTATGTTGTGTGCCCGCTTCTCGACCTCTCGGGTCTGTACGATGAGGACCGCGAGGCAAAGAAGATTCCGACGAACACCGATCCGATCTATCTTCCGGAGGGCTGGTTCAAGGAAGGAACGAACATCGCGGATACCGAAGCGGAAAATAAGACCGTAGAAAACAGCGGCAAGAAGTACAACGCGGCAAAGTGCCTGTGGATCGCCGAGGACGATATCAAGGCCATGGACGAGGTTCCGAGCTGGCTCAACACGCTCTACGAGGCGAAGCCTGCGGATGACGGATCCTACAGTGTGTTTGCCGGCGCGAACTACGACAAGAACAAACTGCTCTCCCGCGGCGCGAATGCGACCGTGATGACGCTCTATAACGGAGCGAAGAAGATGACCTGCTTCGGATTTATTCCGGAGGGCGAGAAGATCACCCTGGGCGGCAAGGAATATGCGCTGGACGACATGATCGTGACCATCCTGCACAACAAGTCGAACGCCGGCAAGAAGACGACAACGACGACAACGACCCAGACCACCGAGGGCAACGGCAACGCAGGCAACGGCAACGGCGAGACGAACACCACCGAGGCTGCGAAAAATGAGCCCGAGGGCAAGACCTTCGACACCAACGAGCGCATGCGTCTGTTCCGCATCCTGGTGTTGAAGAACAGCTGCTTTGTAAACACGAAACTTTCCCCGGACGAGGCGGAGCGCAAGCTCGAGCAGCTTCTGGAGGCCTCCTGGGAGAATTATAAGAAGGACAACCCGACACTGGAGCGTACGTCCACGTACCGCATCCACGAGGCGGACCCGAAGGGCAGCGTTGTCTACCGCGACAACATCCGTGATATTCCCGGCAAGCTCAAGAAGATTGACAAGCCCGGCTATTACATCTGCATCCTTCTGCTGGCATTGTACTTCATCTACAAGTTCTTCCGCGGAATGGACTACTACACAACGATATACATGACCGGCGACACGAAGGTGGAGATCATCCTTCTGTTCGTGTTTGAGGCGGCAGTCCTGTATGCGGCGGCCTGCGGCGTCGGAATCCTCTTCGCCTGGGTTGTCAGCAAGCTGTTAAGCCTCGGCTCGGTATCGACCGCTCCGGTATTTTCCAAGAACCTTCGCATCGTATTGTTCCCGCTGATCGCGCTGTCGACGGTGGTCATCGTCAAGGACTTCGGAAAATTGTTCCGCAGACGGTAATTGTGGGGATGGAGGATTAAGACATGGCATTTGAAGTAAAAAAGATAAGCAAATCCTTCGGTTTGCAGAACAATCGCCGCCGTCGCGTGCTGCGCAACTTCAGCATGCAGGTTATGGACGGCGAGATGGTTGCGATTGTCGGCAAGAAGAGCAGCGGAAAGAGCACGCTCATGAATATCTTAACTGGCATGCTTCGCCCGGACAGCGGCACCATGATCGTGGACGGCCACAAGATCAACTTCTGGAATCCTTTCCAGACGGGAATCCTTCGTTCCCGGAGAGTCGGTTTCGTGACCCGCGACGCGCTGCTGGTGCAGGACCTCACGATCTATGAGAACCTGCTGATCCCCATGGGACACAAGTTCATGACCGGCAAGAACAAGCTTCGCCGCGCGAAGGAAGCGCTGCGGGCGGTCGGCCTCAAGGGCGTCGGCAAATACTACCCGGCGGACCTCGAGGACCTGGAGATCCAGAAAGTCTGCCTCGCGCGCGCCATCATGACGCATCCGAAGTATCTGATCATGGATGAGCCCACCGGCATGTTGCAGTCGGCGGACGTGGATCGCTACATGGATCTCGTAGAACTTTTGAATAATTCGGGCTACACGGTCATCGTGCTGACACACTCCCGCCGTGTTGCCAACCATTGCCAGAGACTGATTCCGATCGCCGCTCAGACCGATGCGCGCGAGGATCGCGAGAAGCCTTCGCCTGAGCAGAGCGATAAGGCGGAGCCGGCGCCGGACGAGCCGGAGGAAGAGCCGGCGGACGACGCAGCAAAGCGCTACGAGGAAGATTCCGCGAACGAGGAAGAAGAGGAATATGAGTAAGCATACAAACGCTTTCGACAATGAAAAACGTGTGAGAAGTGCCGGCATTTTAATGCCGGTATTTTCACTCCCGAGCCCTTACGGCATCGGCACGCTGGGAAAGGCGGCAAGAGAATTTGTCGACTTTTTAGCGAAAATGAAGCACCGCTACTGGCAGGTGCTCCCGGTGGGACCCACCGGCTACGGCGACAGCCCGTACCAGTCCTACTCCGCCTTTGCCGGCAATCCGTACTTTATCGACCTGGACACGCTTGTTGCACAAGGCCTTCTGACGGTTGACGAGATCCGCGAGGGATACTTCGGCACGGAGCCGCGCTACGTCGACTACGGCGCGCAGTTCGGCAGCCGCTGCAAGGTTCTCCGCAAGGCCTTCGCCAGAAGCCGCTTCCGCGAGACGGCGGAGTTCGCCGCATTTGCCAAGAAGGCGTCCTTCTGGCTCCGCGACTACGCGCTGTTTATGGCCGTCAAGGAGAGCGAGGGCTTCAAGCCCTGGCAGGAGTGGAGCGACCATGACCTGAAGCTCCACAAGAAGGCCGCACTGGCGGCAGCGGAGGAGCGCCTCGCCGAGGAGGTGGCGTTCCAGGAATTCCTGCAGTTTACATTTTTCGAGCAGTGGCACGCGCTCCGCGCGTACGCTGCGGAAAACGGTGTTGAGATCATCGGGGACATCCCCTTATACGTCGCCATGGACAGCGCCGACACCTGGGCGCACAGCGAGCTCTTCGAGCTCGACATCGACCGCAACGCGACGAACATCGCGGGAGTGCCGCCGGATGCATTTTCCGACGACGGTCAGCGCTGGGGCAACCCGCTGTACCGCTGGGACGTCATGGAGGCGAAGAATTTCAAGTGGTGGCGCGAGCGCATGAAGGCCAACGCGGAGCTCTTCGACGTGATCCGCATCGACCACTTCATCGGCATCGTCAACTACTGGTCGATTCCCGCCAAATGCAAGAGCGCCAAGGGCGGTAAATGGATGAAAGGCCCGGGCAAAAAGCTTACCGACGTGATCGCCGAGTCCGCCAAGGGCGCAAAGATCATCGCCGAGGACCTCGGCGTGCTCACGAAGCCCGTGAAGGACCTGATCGCCGCATGCGGCTATCCCGGCATGAAAGTCATTGAATTCGGCGTGGGCGGCGACGTGACGAACCCGTACCTGCCGCACAACTACACAACGCCGAACTGCGTGGCCTACATCGGCACCCACGACAACGAGACCCTCGCGGGCTTCCTCGCGGGCTGCCCCGACTGGCAGATTAACTGGATGATGGGCTACTTCGGCATCCTCAGGCGCGACGAGCTCCACGACCAGATGATCCGCCGCCTCTACGAGAGCGTCGCGGACACCGTCATCATCCAGATTCAGGACCTCCTGCACCTGGACAACTCGGCCCGCATCAACCATCCCTCGACCCTCGGCTCAAACTGGCAGTGGCGCCTGTTGCCCGGCGAGCTCACAAAGATCGACACCGGCTACCGCGCGTGGCTCTGTGACATGTTCGGCCGCACGCCTGAGAAGATCGAGGAAAAGAACTGATCAGGATCAGCACCACCGCTGATCGTTCTGCAACAAAAACAGTTTTCAGGAGCCACCACGGCGGCCGACATATGTCGGTACCGACGCGGCGGGCCGAATAACAAATACCGACGCGACGGGAAACGCGCACAAAAGAGCGAGCGAGCATTTTCCTGCGAGCGAGGACTTTTCGTCCGCGGTAACACGTCGCGGTCCGGCATAGGCCTACCCGGCCCGCCGCGGACATATATAGCCCGCCGCGGACCGTCATGAAATGAAATGGGGTTTTTATGAAGTACGATGTAGTGATCGTCGGCGCAGGGCCGGCGGGAATCTTCACCGCGTATGAGATGATCAAGCGCGGCACGAAGAAGAAAATACTGATGATCGAGAAGGGGCAGCCCATCGAAAAGAGAAGCTGTCCGAAGGCAAAGACCGGCCACTGTGTCGGTTGCAAGCCCTGTAATATAACCACCGGCTTCTCGGGGGCGGGAGCATTTTCCGACGGAAAGCTGTCCTTGAGCTACGAGGTCGGCGGGGATTTTCCGGAGCTGATCGGCGCGGATGCCGCGCAGGCGCTCATCGATTACACGGACTCCGTGTATCTGGCGTTCGGCGCGGACACCCACGTGGAGGGCGTCAGCGAGCCCGACAAGGTGAAGGAGATCCGCAGGCGCGCCATTCAGGCGGGCCTGAAGCTTGTGGACTGCCCGATCCGCCATCTCGGCACGGAGAAGGCGCAGGAGCTTTACAAGAAGTTAGAGCATTTTTTGCAGGAGCACGGCGTGGAGATGATCTTCGGCTGCTCGTGCGAAGATTTGATCATCAACGACGGCGTGTGCAAGGGCGTGGTCATCAACCTGCCCGGCGGACGCACGGAGTACGAGGCGGACAGCGTGGTGGTTGCCACGGGACGCCGCGGTGCGGAGTGGCTTGAGAAGCTCTGCGCCCGCTACGACATCGCGCACAAGCCCGGCACCGTCGACATCGGCGTGCGAGTCGAGGTCCGCAACGAGGTCATGGAGGAGGTCAACGCCGTCCTCTATGAATCCAAGCTCGTGGGCTATCCCGCACCGTTTAAGAACAAGGTGCGGACCTTCTGCCAGAACCCGGGCGGATTTGTCTCGCAGGAAAATTACGACAACAACCTCGCAGTGGTCAACGGCCACTCCTACAAGGAATTAAAGAGCAACAACACGAATCTCTCGATTCTCTGCTCCCACAATTTCTCGGTGCCCTTCAACAAGCCCATCGAGTACGCCCAGAAGGTGGGCGAGCTCACCAATATGCTTGCCAACGGGCAAATTCTGGTGCAGCGCTACGGCGACATTCTCTCCGGCAAGCGCACCTGGGCGAAGGAGCTCGCGCAGTCGAACGTCCGTCCGACGCTGCCCGACGCAGTGGCCGGCGACATCACGGCCGCGATGCCTTACCGCGCCATGACCAACATCATCAACTTCATCCAGGCGGTGGACATGGTTGTCCCGGGCTTCGCAAGCTACGAGACCCTTCTGTACTCGCCGGAGCTTAAGTTCTACAGCAACAAGGTGAAAATGGAGCCCGATCTCACGACAAATGTGGCCGGCCTCTACTGCCTGGGAGACTCCTCCGGCTGGACCAGAGGCCTCATGATGGCGTCCTCCATGGGCGTCCTAATGGGCCGCAAGCTTGTCTGACGGGGGCTTCCCATCGGCGAAGCGCCTTCACAATTGTACAAAAACGGGCGGTGCGGCGCGGATCATTACGCTTGCTATCGCAGAATTACACATAGTTCTGTTCGTCAACTGCACGGGGCATCTAAGCGCCCGCTTCAAACGCATATCAAAAGGCCGCATCTGCGAAACTCGCTTCGCTCAGACATCTTGATGCGGCCTTTATGCATTTTCCCGCGCGCTAAGATGAGCCCTCTCGCAAGCAAAGCTTGCTCGAGCAGCAATGTTTCCTCACAGAACTATGTGTACTTCTGCTGCTGCGAGAGAAGGAATCCGCGCTGCCCCGCCCTTTTGTGCTCCTGAGGCGCTTCGCCGGGCGGGGGCAGTCGTCAGACCGGCTTGCGGGCATTGATGGGAGCGGAAACGAACGAATGGAATGGTCTTATTGATTAAAGGTGGGGAATCGACCTCGGCGCTGCCCGCAAAGGGGCGCGCCTCGGCCGGATTGCCTCGTGCGCGGGCATTCACGGCTCGCCACAGGCCGAATTTCCCAAACGCGCCCTCGGCCATGGGGCGTTATGAATGAACGAAACAAAAGAAAGAAAACCGTACGAAAAACGCCCGCAAATTGCGGGCGTTTTTCGGTTTAAGACTTTATTGATTATGCGCTTTGCAGACTAGATGTTTTCTGCGCGGTCGTCGGCTTTTGTCAAAACTAAAAGCAGCAGACAACCAAGGCATCCCACGCCGATGATTGCCGACGGGGCTGCGATTTTGGTGAAAACGGAAGTGCCGGTAATAAACAAAACAATCTCCACAAGGATAGCAAGGACGAGCGCAGCGGCTACAAACAGTTTTGCTTTCTTCATAATCCACCTCCTATGGAGGTATTGTAGATAACCACGTCCATGAAAGTCAAACACTTGTGGATGAACGACACTATTTCTTGATGAACAACACCATTTGGAAGCAAAAGGAGGCCGCGGGCGCGGATGTAGCCCTTCACATCCGCGGCGTGGCGGCTCCGCGCACGAGGCAACCGGCCGAGAAGCGCCCCCTGGGGCAGCGCCGAGGCCGGTTAAAAGTAAAAGAATAACAGCCCCTTTTGTCATCCAATGAGACAAAAGAACTGTCCCTATGTTACCACCCGCGCCAACAAAGCGGCTGCAGCCGTGGCATACTTTTGCACGGCGGAAGGCACGAAGGAAATGGCGAAGAAGCATGTGACTCACGAAGGCATCGCCTTCGTGAGGGCTATCTTAGCGCGCGCAAGAATGAATAAAGGCCGTTCCTAGATGTCTGAGCGAAGCGAGTTTCGACGGAACGGCCTTTCGATATTCGTTTGAAGCGCGCGCTTAGATTCCCTGAACCTGCGCCTGAGCCATTTCCTTCGAGACTTCCGCCGAGGATGGGTGGGGCGGCTACAGCCGCTTTGTAACCCTGTTTTTGCGGCGCGCGCGGCGGGGCAGGAAGACGAAGATCACCAGAATGCAGGGCACGAAGGTGACGAGGAAGATGGCGCCCCCGAGCAGCCAGGCCTTGGTGCGGACCGGGACCGAGGGAAGGAAGCCGGAGGTTTCGGGCTTCTTCTCGATGACGAGGTCCGAGGCGGGCGTCGGAGTGGGCGGGACCGGGGTCGGCGAAGCATTTGCCGGATCTACGGTCGGAATCGGAGAGAGGTTGGCGGTGAGAAGCGAGTTGTCGATCACAACACCGGAACCGCCCTGGGAAGGGAGCATGTTCGGCAGCACAAGGAAGCGGGGCCAGACGGCCTCGAACTCGGCCTGGGACATGGGAAATTCAGGATTGTTGAAAATGATGGCGGCGTTGCCCACGCAGCGGTTGCTGTAGAAGTAGGAGACGTGGCCGATCACATTTTCCCCGTGGACGTACTCGTCGGGGATGGAGTAGGAGATCGTCTTCGAGAGGACCTCGGGGGTGGTGCCGTGCGGGAGCACGACGTAGGCCGCGGGGTCGATGTAGACGAGGTCGCCGGTGCCGTCATCGAACATGGGGCACGACTCAAAGAGGCCCGTGTAGGAAGCATTTACCGAACTCTCGACGCTGCGGATGGAGTAAACCTTATAGTTTTCGAAGACGTAGTTGAGGGCCGTGACGGTGTCATCGTAGCAGCTGTCGCCGCTCTTGCAGCCGAGAACGATGGCAACGACGGTCATGCCGTCCTTCTCGGCGTATGTGCAAAGGGCGTAGCCCTCGGAGGAGGAGACGCCGCCGGTCTTGCCGGCTATGGCGTACTCATAGTTTTTGGTCTTGCGGATGAATGCGTGGGTCTGCGCCAGCATGCGTGCTTCCTTGAGGTTCGTGGCCGGAACCTCGTACCATTTGGAGCTCGCGATCTTGAAAAACAGCGGATATTTCATGAGCTCGCAGGCGACGAGGCCCAGGTCGTAGGCGCAGGACGACTGCTTCGTGCCGCCGGTGCCGGTGGCGGTGCGGAATTCGGTGTTGATGCCGCCGAGCTCCTTCATGCGCTCGTTCATCATCGGGAGGAATTTGTCGACCTTGCCGCCGCCCATCTTCTCGCCCAGCGCGTATGCGGTCTCGTCCGCCGAGGCTACGAGCATGGCGTAGAGCGTGTCGAGAACCGTGAGGGTCTCATCCTCCACCAGACCGATGCGGGTGACGGAGGAACCGATGCTGTGAATCGATTTCTTGGAAAATGTGACGGTGTCCGTCATGTCCAGCTTCTCGATGGTGAGAAGCGCGGTCATCAGCTTCGTAAGGCTCATGGGAGCGTAGGAGTCGGCTGCATTTTTCGCATATAAAACCGCGCCGGAGCCCACCTCCATGACGATGGCGGCCTTGGCGCCGATGGACGGGCCGCCGCCCAGGATGGACGTCGCAACGCTGGTGTCGGGCTTGTCATCGCCCTCGCCGGCACCGTCACCGGCGCTGCCGTCAGCTTCGCCCTCGCGGAAAATCCTCTCTCCTCCGACGTCGGCAGACGCAATCCCGGGCACGCCGAACAAGGCGGTCCCCAGAAGAAGGACCGCCAGGATTGCGAAAATGCGAATTCGTCTGCCTCGGAAAATTCTCACGTCTGCTCCCTGCGTTTATACGCTGTTTATTTCTGCCCGTAGTATGCGTTCGGGCCGTGCTTTCTTAAGAAATGCTTGTCGAGAAGCTCCTGCTGCATGCACGGAACATCGCCCTGAAGCAGCATCTGGCTGTGCATCGCCATGTAGGCAAGCTCCTCCAAAACCACGGCGTTGTGAACCGCCTCCGAAGGGGAGGTGCCCCAGGTGAACGGACCGTGGGAGCGGACCAAAACCGCGGGAACGTTCAGCGGTGCGATCTCGCGCTTCGCGAAGGTCTCGATGATCACGTTGCCGGTCTCAAGCTCGTACTCGCCGGCGATCTCCTCGGGCGTCATGTAGCGCGTGCACGGGATGTCGCCGTAGAAGTAGTCACCGTGAGTCGTGCCGCCGGCGACGATGTCAAGGCCTGCCTGAGCGTAGGTGGTGGCGTTGCGGCTGTGGGTGTGAACGATGCCGAGAACTCCGGGCCATGCGCGGTACAGCGCGAGGTGCGTGGGCGTGTCGGAGGACGGCTTCTTCGTGCCCTCCACGACGTTGCCCTGCAGATCCACAACCACCATGTCGTCCGCGGTCATTCCCTCGTAGGAAACGCCCGACGGCTTGATGACGACGAGGCCCGACGCGGGATCGTAGCCGGAGACATTGCCCCAGGTAAAGGTGATCAGACCGTACTTCGGAAGCGCAAGGTTGGCCTCCAGAACGTCCTTTTTCAGTTGTTCAAGCATAATTATAACCCTCCGAAAAATAAAAAATCAAAACATCATCAAAACATCAATCCGTCGGAGAAACGTCCGCCGCCGCAAAATCCTCCGGCGCTCCGAAGTATGCCGCGCCGCCCTCAATGGACAGGATCTTCGTGGAGTTGGCGAGGGCGCTGCCCACGTCGTGGGTGACCATGAGGATCGTCAGACCGTCCTCGCGGTTTAAGGAGCGAAGCGTCTCGTAAAGCTCCGCGGCTGACGCCGCATCCAGACCGGTGACGGGCTCGTCGAGGAGAAGCACCTGCTCCGCCGACAGCAGCGTCCGCGCCAGCATGACACGCTGCTGCTGACCGCCCGAGAGCTCGCGGTAGGGACGGTTCGCCAGGTCCGTCAGGTGAAGCCGATCAATCACCGCTGCGGCCTTCTGCTTGTCCTTCTTCGTGAAGAACGGCCACAGGCCCTTGTGACTCAAAAGACCGGTCAGGACCACATCGCGGACCTTCGCGGGAAGGTCGCGGGCCACGTCGCTCATCTGCGGGAGAAAACCGATGCCGCGGCTGCCGCCCGGGATGTTGACCGAAAGGGTTCCCCGCAACGGCCTCAGAATGCCGAGGATCGTCTTCATCAGGGTGGAGCGGCCGGAGCCGTTTTCGCCCACGATGCTCACGAAATCGCCCGGGTAGACCCGGAACGACAGATCCTCGATGAACGTGCGGTTGTCGAAGCCGATGGAAGCGCGCTCGCACTCGATGACGGGTGCTGCGGAATTGTCCCGGGAAGTCTCCATAATACCTCCGATTGCCGCCTCGAAAAAGGCGCTTACAAACTATTTTCATCATACTCATTTGCCGCGGGAAAGTCAATATCCGCGAAATCGCGGGAAAATGCTCCGAAAGTGCGAAAAAGCACGCAAAATCAGCATTTTCCGCATAAATAATGGTTGCAAACCATCCGAAAATGCGGTATAGTGAAATCGTATAGGCGGGCAATCGCGGAAGTGCGGTGCGTTGATGCGCGTAACAACGCGAGGTCCGAACTTCGAAATATGATATGAGAAAGGAAGAAATGTTATGTTCTGTGCAAAATGTGGAAAACAGATTCCTGACGGTTCTGCAGTATGCCCGTTCTGCGGCGCTCCTTTAGCAGCTCCCCAGGCAGCAGCTCCTCAGGCCGCTCCTCAGGTAGCTCCTCAGGCTGTTCCTCCGGTAGCTCCGGTTTACGCTCCGGCAGCAGCTCCGAAGGCTAAGAAGCCGATCAACAAGCTTACGCTCATCATCGCATGTGTAGCGGCAGCTCTGGTTCTCGGTATCGTTCTCTATCTCATTCTCCATGACGGCGCTAAGGCAATCGTTAAGGATTACCTCAAGTACGCTGAAGAGTCCTCCGAGCAGGAGAGCAAGTTCATGGTTAAGTCCAGCGAGAAGGCGCTGAAGGCTCTCGACCTGTTGGACGATGACGACGATGACGACGATGATGTTTCCTGGTCTGTTAAGGGCAGCAAGTCCTACAGCGGCAAGGATGATCCGTTCGAAGGTCTTTGCGCTTACATCGAGAAGAACATGAAGGGCGAGACCAACAAGGTTTCCAAGATGTCCATCGTCGAAGTTAAGTTCAAGGGCGGCAGCGGCAAGAATAAGGACAGCTACAGCATGTTCTTTACCTGCGTAAAGATCTCCGGTAACTGGTACATTCTTGACTACACGACCTCCGGCGAGAACATCAAGGACGTTGCTAACAAGTGGGAGAAGTACGCTTCCTCCAGCAAGAAGAGCGACGACGATGATGATTGATCCATCGGATCGTAACATTTGACTGACTTTTGAGTTCCCCGGACCGCACCGCGGCCCGGGGAATTTTTCGGGGCGGAGGAATTCCGCCGGAAAGCTCCCCCAAAGGGGAAGAAGGTAACGCATGAAGAAACTCTCCAAAAAGAATCAGAAGATCATCCTTGCGGCCGTGATCTCGGTGGCTGTCGCTGCTGTGGTCATTGCCCTGATTGTGCGGCTTACGCACGGGATCAACGCCACGGCCAAGACTGCGGCAAATGCAGCTTTCGACGCGATCTATTCCGGCGACTACGAGCATTTTGTGACGGCGACGGTGTACAACAGCGACTGTCAGGACGCCATCGGACTTGACCAGACCGGCTTTCTGCAGAACGAGATCAAGCCCGAGTTTGAGCTGACCGCGGCGGAGATGAAGGAGGCAGCGCTTAAGTATCGCCGCAAGGCCTCCCGCGCCACGGAGTATGAGCCCGGCTCGGAGGGTTTTGCGCAGGGCTGCACCATGATGCTGCAGGCCTATCCGGAGACCGCCACGGACGAGATCGAGCGCTTCGCCAGCGTCGACATCGCGTTCCGCTGGAGCTATAAGGATGAGAACGGAAAAACCGTGAGCGGAGAGGATTCCGACACCATGTGGTGCGTGCGCGTCGGCGGCAAATGGTACGCCGTTCCCACGCTGACACTCCAGGACGGGGAGTAATCGGCGGGATTTGACGGGCAGAAGCGCGAAAACCCCGAAAAATCGGGCATTTCCCGCGATTTTCTTGCGTTTTCGGTACATTTTCACTTGACTTTGCCCGTTGTTTTGTTTATAACTGAAATGTGAGTACAATCCGTGCTGCGCCACAGCGGTGCAGGGACCGCGGATTGCAGAGAAAATCACCATATTAGGAGGAAAGTCATAATGAATAAGACTGAATTGGTTGCTGCAATCGCTGCAAAGGCTGACGTTAAGAAGGAAGATGCTAAGAAGATGGTTGATGCGTTCATCGGCACTGTTACCGATACGCTTGCTGCTGACGGCAAGGTGGTTCTCGTTGGTTTCGGTACGTTCGAAGTTAACAAGAGACCTGCTCGCAAGGGTCGCAACCCGCTCACGAAGCAGACGATCACCATCAAGGCTTCCAAGCAGCCTAAGTTCAAGGCCGGCAGCGCTTTGAAGGATGCCGTTAACAAGTAATTGTTACCAGCTACGCGTTAGGTATAGAGAAAGACATGTTGGGCCGGTCGCGATGACCGGCCCATTGTTCATAAGTGAGGCAGTATGAGGTTAGACAAATACCTGAAGGTATCCCGGCTGATCAAGCGCCGCACCGTGGCAAATGAAGCCTGCGACGCGGGCCGTGTGAACATCAACGGCCGCCCCGCGAAGGCTTCCGCGGAAGTCAGGGTCGGCGACGTCATCGAGATCGGGTTCGGAAACAAGCAGGTGAAGGTTGAAGTGTTGGATGTGGCGGAAACCGTCCGCAAGGACGATGCGAAGGAGCTGTTCCGCTATCTGTAGGGGCGAATCATGAAGAACAAACTTGTTCGAAAGAATCACAAGCTGGAGTACGGCATCGTATCGCTTTTACTCCTGATTGCGGTCACGCTGTTGATCACGGGCGTCTTCATCTATCTGCGGCGGACCGCAGAGGACCGTTACCAGCAGCGTCTGGAGGAGAAAGAGCGCCTGATCCGCCTCAAGGCGGAGGAGGAGCTGCGCGCAAAAACCATCGAGGAGCGCAAGGCCTACGTGCAGACACGAAGCTACATGGAGGACGTTGCCCGTGAGGTGCTCGGCCTGGTCTACAAGGACGAGATCATTTTCCGGCCGAACGCAACCCCCACGCCCACGCCGACACCGACACCCGAGGACGGCGGGAAGTAGCGCGAGGTGAATCATGGAGACAACGGTTTTGCGCAAGGTACGGGAACAGCTTGCTAAGCGGAAAATGTTGGCACGAGGGTCGCATGTGATCGCCGGTTTCTCCGGCGGGAGCGATTCTTTGTGCCTTCTTTTGCTGTTGCGGGAGCTTAGGAAGGAGCTTTCGCTGACCATCACGGCGGTGCACGTAAACCACGGCATCCGCGGGGAGGAGGCCGACCGCGACGAGGCCTTCTGCCGCGAGACCTGCGAGCGGCTGGAAATTCCGCTCCGCTGTGTCCGCATCGATATTCCGGCCCTTGCGAAGGAGCGGGGCGCCGGTCTGGAGGAGACCGGCCGGACGGAGCGCTACCGCATTTTCGCGGAGGTTGCCGCGGAGGTCGGCGCGAGCTGCGTGGCCGTCGCGCATCACGCGGATGACAATGCGGAGACGATCCTGTTTCATCTCGTGCGCGGCAGCGGTCTTCGGGGACTCACGGGAATCCCCGCGGACAGTACGCCCTTTGCGGATCCGAAGCTTCATCTGATCCGCCCGCTTCTGCCGCTCTCCAAGAGCGACATCCTGGAGGAGCTTGCGCGCCGCTGCGAGCGGTATTGCGAGGACTCGACGAACTACGAGCCGGACGGCGACCGCAACACTCTGCGAAACCGCATTATGCCGCTCCTTACGGAGCTTAACCCCCGGGCGGGAGAGCACATTGCGTCCGCAGGGGAGCATTTGACGTCGGTGTGGCATCTCTTCGACGACCTTGCGGAGGAGGAATTCCGAAGCCTCGCGAGCGGGGATTCCCTTGATGCGGACGGCTTTTTGGCGCTTCCGCTTGCCCTTCGCGGCGAGGTGGCGATGCGCTATCTCGCGTCGGTCTGCGGGCATCGCAAGGACCTGACGGAGGAGCATGCGGACATGGTCGCAAGGCTTTGCGAGGGAGGCGTTTCCGCCGAGGCGACGTTCCCTTACGGCGTGACGCTGGTGCGCGGCTATAAGCACGTGCGCCCGAAGGGGGAGACGGAGACATTTTTCGGCCGGCACGAGATCGCGAGGCGGGAGCTTGAGCGCGGCGTGAAGGTAACATTTTTCGGCGAGCGGCCCCGGGTGCTGTCCTTTGCGGTGGGCAATCGTGAAGAATGCGAGAATTTTCCGGACAATCCCTATACGAAACGATTTGATTATGATACAATAGGCAAGGCTTGTGTGGTTCGCACCAGGCGGTCCGGCGACCGGATCACCGTGACGGCGGACGGCCACACCCAGTCGGTGCAGGACGTTTTCGTCAACCGCAAGGTACCGCGCACGGAGCGCGACGGGCTGCCCATCGTCCTGACGGCCGACGAGAGCGCGGTCATCTGGATTCCCGGGGTCCGCGCCAGCGAAGCCTACCGCGTGACCGACGCCACGAAGCGCGTTTTGACGATCACGATGGAGGAGAAGACCGGAGATTGAGCGTATGACCGGACCGGCCGGAGGGGCCGGAAGCGGTGACAATACAGATTCTTGGATTCTTGGAGGAAACGTTGATGGAAACCGTAAGCGTAATGATTCCGGAAGAGGAGCTGCTGTCGCGTGTGCGGGCGATGGCAATGCAGATCACAAGGGACTATGCGGGCAAGGAGCTGAAGCTTGTCTGCATCTTGAAGGGCAGTGTATTTTTCACCACCGAGCTGGCGAAGCGCATCAACCTGCCGATCAAGCTCGACTTCATGTCGGTGTCGAGCTACGGCGACGACACCGAGAGCTCGGGCCGCGTGCGCATCGTGAAGGACCTTGACGAGAGCATCCGCGGGCAGAACGTCATCGTTGTGGAGGACATCGTCGATTCGGGCCGGACGCTGGCATTCCTTCTGGAAATGCTCAAGAGTCGCCAGCCGGAGTCGCTTAAGCTCTGCACGCTTCTCGACAAGCCGTCGCGCCGTGTGACGGACGTTAAGGTGGATTACACGGGATTTGAGATTCCGGATGAATTTGTCGTGGGATTCGGGCTTGACTATGCCCAGAAGTACCGCGCTCTGCCGTTCATCGGCAAGCTCAGCATAACGAAAGAAGAATCGGAGGCATAGTAACGTAAGTGAAACGAAACAGATCCTTCCGGGGAGTGATATTTTACTTCATGCTCCTTGGAATTTTCCTGATCGCCATGATCTACTCCGGCCTGGCGGATCGCAATACCACGGTGTATACCCATGCGGACTTCCTGAAATGGCTGGAAAATGACGAGGTTCAGACCGTCGTGGTCACGCCGAATGAGGAGGTGCCCACCGGTCACGTCAAGGTCGCCCTCAAAAACGGCGAGGTCCGACAGTTCGACTTCTCGGACATCAACCAGATCGTGCAGGAGTCGGAGGCCGCAGGCGTTCAGACCGTCGTGGCGAAGATTGACAAGCCGGGCTGGTTCTGGACCACGGTGTTCCCGTACCTGGTCATTCTGATCGCAGTCATTTTGGTGTTCTTCGTGCTCGGGCATTCCCTGGGCGGTGGCGGCGGCAACTCGCAGGTGTTGAGCTTCGGCCGCAGCCGCGCGCAGATGACCGACGGCAAGGACAACCCCACGACCTTCAAGGACGTCGCGGGATTGCAGGAGGAGAAGGAGGAGCTTCAGGAGGTTGTTGACTTCCTGGCCAATCCGAAGCAGTTCATCCGCGTCGGCGCCCGCATTCCGAAGGGCATCCTGATGGAGGGCCCGCCCGGAACCGGTAAGACGCTCCTCGCGAAGGCCGTGGCCGGCGAGGCAGGCGTTCCGTTCTTCTCCATCTCCGGTTCGGACTTTGTGGAAATGTTTGTCGGTGTCGGTGCATCGCGTGTCCGCGACCTCTTCGCGACCGCGAAGAAAAATGCACCCTGCATCGTCTTTATCGATGAGATCGATGCCGTTGCGAGACGTCGCGGCGCCGGTTTGGGCGGCGGCCATGACGAGCGCGAGCAGACCCTGAACCAGCTCCTTGTGGAGATGGACGGCTTCGGCGTCAACGAAGGCATCATCGTCCTCGCGGCAACCAACCGCGTGGATATTCTGGATCCCGCGATCCTGCGTCCCGGCCGTTTTGACCGCAAGGTCCTTGTGGGCCGTCCGGACGTTCGCGGAAGACTGGAGATCCTGAAGGTTCATGTCCGCAACAAGCCTCTCGGCGAGGATGTGAATCTGGAGCATATCGCCCGTTCGACGGCCGGATTTTCCGGAGCCGATCTGGAGAACCTCATGAACGAGGCTGCCATCAACGCAGCCAAGGAAAATCGTGCATTTATCAACTACGAGGATGTGAAGAAGGCATTGATCCGCGTCGGCATCGGCACGGAGAAGAAGAGCCGCATCATCTCCGACAAGGAGAAGCGCATCACTGCCTTCCACGAGGCGGGCCACGCCATCCTCTTCCATGTCCTGCCGGATGTGGGACCGGTCTATACCGTCTCCATCATCCCGACCGGCAACGGCGCGGCAGGCTACACCATGCCTCTGCCGGGTGAGGACGAGATGTTCCGCACCCGCGGCGAGATGATGCAGGAGATCGTAGTCACCTTAGGCGGCCGCGTCGCGGAGGAGCAGGTCTTTGAGGATATCACCACCGGCGCCAGCCAGGACATCAAGCAGGCGACGCGCCTCGCGCAGGCCATGGTCACCAAATACGGTTTCTCCGACGCCCTCGGTCCGGTCAACTACGATGTTGACGAGGATGAGGTGTTCATCGGCCGCGACTACGGCCACACGAAGAGCTACAGCGAGAACGTTGCAACCAAGATCGACGAGGAAGTCCGCCGCATCATCGACGTCTGCTACGCCGATGCGCAGCGCATCATCGCCGAGAATCGCGACGTGCTCAACCGCTGTGCCGAGCTTCTTCTCGAGAAGGAGCGCATCACCCGCGAAGAGTTCGAGGCCCTCTTCGGCATCGAGCCCGAGCCGACCGTCACCGAGATCACGCTGTGACAGCGGGGTCGTTCCCGAAAGCAATCATTACAAAAACAATAAAGAGCCAGGGCAATCCGCCATGGCTCTTTTTTCATGCAAAAACATAATCTCTTTTCTTCGGGCAAACGGGGCCTAGCCCTTGCTCATCTTCGCAAAATGCTCCTTGATCTTCTCGAAGGTCTCGTCGCTTAAGTCGTGCTCGATCTTGCACGCATCCTCGGCAGCGGCGGACTCGTTCACGCCCAGGGAGACCAGCATCTGCGTGAGTACCTGATGGCGCTCGTAAATCTTCTCGGCGATGCTGCGGCCCTTCTCTGTGAAGGCGATCCGGCCGGAGGCGTCGATGATAAGGCAGTTCTCGTCCTTGAGGCGCCCGAGGGCACGGCTCACGGAGGGCTTGGAGATGCCCATATCCGCCGAGATGTCGACGGCGTGGACTTCATTCAGGGTTTTCGAGAGAACCAGGATGGTCTCGAGATACATTTCGCCGGATTCGTAAATCATGTGCTGCACCGACCGCTCCCCCGGGAGCGGTATCCTTTCTCCGTGTTGACCGGTTCCGCTGCGCTAACCGGTTAGTTTATTATACCCTTCAAAAGAAGGGACGTCAAGCGAACGTTTTTTGTAAAATGTGCAAGAATCTTGGGGTTTTGCCCGAAAAATGCCCAAACAAGGCTTGACAAGTTACCGCGCGCTAACTATAATGACGGCGGATAGTTGCCCGAAGGCAACTGAAAGTGACGGTTGGAACAGTATTTGCACACCTTCGGCGAAGGCCGGAGACGGGCGAACGTTCCATTACCCTCAGGGAGGTGATAGGATGATTCCTTTGAGTGTGGCGGATGCAAATGTTGACCTGACGGTGCGCAGGATCAGCGGGAATGCGGAGGTGCGGCAGCATCTGGAGACTCTCGGGTTTGTGCCGGGGTCGACGGTGCGCGTGGTGACCGCGCTCGGCGGCAACGTGATCGTCAACGTGAAGGAGTCGCGAGTCGCGATCAGCAACGAAGCGGCAATGCACATCTTTGTGTGATCGAAGAGTGCAGTGAAAAGATAGAACAATAGCAGCGGAAAGGAAGGAAACAGCATGAAGACATTGCGCGATACGGGCATCGGCGAGACGGTCCGGGTGGTACGTTTAAGCGGCCAGGGAGCGATCCGCCGGAGAATCATGGACATGGGCATCACCCGCGGCGTCGAGGTATATGTCCGCAAGGTAGCGCCCCTCGGTGATCCCATTGAGGTGACGGTCCGGGGCTACGAGCTGAGCCTGCGGAAGGAAGATGCAGCGATGATCGAGGTCGAGTGAGGCCGTATTTTTCGGCCCTGCGGTTAGCTGAAGGCAACCCGAAAAAAGAATCCCCTAATTAACGAAAGGATACAACCATGGGCATCAAGATTGCGCTGGCGGGAAATCCCAACAGCGGTAAGACAACATTGTTCAATGCGCTGACCGGCTCCAACCAGTTCGTCGGTAACTGGCCGGGCGTAACGGTCGAGAAGAAGGAAGGAAAGCTCAAAAAGCACGAGGACGTCACGGTCATCGACCTTCCCGGTATCTATTCCCTCTCCCCGTACACCCTGGAGGAGGTTGTCGCAAGAAATTATCTTCTGAAGGAGCGGCCGGATGTGATCCTCAACATCATCGACGGCACGAACCTCGAGAGAAACCTCTACCTCACCACGCAGCTTCTGGAGATCGGTATCCCGGTGGTGGCGGCGGTCAACATGATGGACGTCGTGGAGAAGCTGGGTGACAAGATCGACACGAAGCGCCTCGCCAAGGAGCTGGGCTGCGACGTGGTGGAGATTTCGGCTCTCAAGGGCACCGGCATTTCCGCAGCGGCGGAGACAGCGGTGAAGGCGGCGTCGAAAAATGCGCCCGTCCCGCAGCATGCATTTTCCGGACCGGTCGAGCATGCGATCGCACACATCGAGGAGGCGATCGTGCACGATATGCCCGAGGAGCAGCAGCGCTTCTATGCGGTAAAGATCTTCGAGCGCGACGAGAAGATTCTCGAGGAACTGAACATTCCCCAGGACAAGCTCGCACATGTGGAAAAGGATATTCAGGCGGCCGAGAAGGAGCTTGACGACGATGCCGAGAGCATCATCACCAACGACCGCTACGTGTACATTGCAGACGTCATCAAGGGCTGCAGCAAAAAGTCCAGCGCAGGCAAGCTCACGACGTCGGACAAGATCGACAAGGTGGTGACCAACCGCTGGCTCGGCCTTCCGATCTTCGCGCTGATCATGTTCATCATCTACTGGGTGGCTATGGTCGGCGTCGGCGCACCCGCAACGGACTGGGCAAACGACGGCCTCTTCGGTGACGGCTGGCATTTGCTGGGAATCGGCTCCGGCGACACCGAGGCTGCCGAGGAAGAGTACGGCGACACCGATGCGATCCTGGACGGCCTGCTTGCAAAGGCTGCGGACGAGGGAATCGACACCGAAGCCGCGGAAGCCGCAATGGATCAGGAGGCGGAGGACTATGACTTCGCCGCAGCAGTGGCCGCTCTTCGCGACCTCGCCGGCAAATGCTCCGCAACCGAGATTCCCTACACTCTGGTCGACGAGGAAACCCTTGAGGAATCCGAAGAGACCGCAACGATGGCGGATGTGAACGACGCCATCGCCATGTACGAAAAATACGAGGGCGGCGTGGACCCGGCCAACTACGGCGTCTGGGTGCCCGGCATCCCGTCCCTGATCGAATCGCTTCTTGACAAGATCGGCTGCGCCGACTGGCTCAAGGGCCTGATCCTCGACGGTATCGTCGCCGGTCTCGGCGCGGTGCTCGGCTTCGTGCCGCAGATGCTCGTTCTGTTCTTCATGCTGGCCGCACTTGAGGCCTGCGGTTATATGGCGAGAATCGCTTTTGTTCTTGACCGCATTTTCCGCAGATTCGGCCTCTCCGGCAAATCCTTCATCCCGATGCTCATCGGCGTCGGCTGCGGCGTGCCCGGCATCATGGCTTCGCGTACGATTGAAAATGAGCGCGACCGCCGCATGACCATCATGACAACGACCTTCATCCCGTGCAGCGCGAAGGTGCCCTTCATCGGCATGATCGCGGGCGCCATCTTCGGCGGCAGCGCGTGGATCGCAACCTCGTCCTACTTCATCGGCATGGCCGCGATCATCATCTCCGGCATTATCCTGAAGAAGACGAAGATGTTCGCCGGCAACCCGGCACCGTTCGTTATGGAGCTTCCGGCATACCGTATGCCTACGCTTCGCAACGTTCTCCGCTCCATGTGGGAGCGCGGCTGGTCCTTCATCAAGAAGGCCGGCACGATCATTTTGCTCTCGACGATCTTCGTATGGTTCACTTCGTACTTCGGCTGGGTTGACGGAACCTTCCGCATGCTCTCCGAGGATGAGATCGACAGCTCGATCCTCGCCTCCATCGGCGGCGTGATCGCGTGGATCTTCAAGCCTCTCGGCTGGGGCAACTGGCAGGCCGCCGTGGCTTCCATCACCGGCCTCGTCGCGAAGGAAAATATCGTCGGCACCATGGGAATCCTCTACGGCGATATCGCATCCGTGGGCGCTGCGTTCACGAAGATCACCGGCTTCTCGTTCCTGGTGTTCAACCTTCTGTGCGCACCCTGCTTCGCAGCCATCGGCGCTATCCGCCGCGAGATGAACAACCCGAAGTGGACCTGGTTCGCCATCCTGTACCAGTGCGGCTTCGCCTATGTAATCGCCCTGATGATCAGCAACTTCGGCTGGATTTTCAGCGGCAGCGTGAGCGTCGTCGGCCTGATCTGCTCCGTTGCGATCCTGTGCGGAATGGTTTACATGTTGTTCATTAAGAAGTATAATGAGGCAACGACACTGAAGTGATAAGGGAGGGACAGCCCCTCCTGAGGCATTGGGAGGAAAAACTATGATCACATGGCTTGCGGAAAATGCATCCACCCTCGTGGTAGCGCTTGTGTTGCTTGCGGTTGTGGCGCTGATCATCCGGAAACTCATCCGGGACCGCCGCGCCGGCCGCACGAGCTGCGGGTGCGGCTGCGCAAACTGCCCGAGCCGGGGGATGTGCCATAAACCTGCGGCAAAGTAGGGAGAAAAAGGACCTCAAAACCCTCAATTGTGCGAAATGACGGGAAAACGACATAAAACACCCCATCATTTTGATGTGACATGGGCACATTCACGAAAGGCCTTCGTCAAACTGCACAAAAAGAAATTATGCTTTTTGTAATGTTTGTGCACACATCCGCACTGACCCGTGGTATTATAATGGACGTAAACCCCAATACATTATAGTTTTTGCTACACCCCATAAGTAACAAAAATACCTTCTCCGGAAGACGCCCCTGTAGAGATGCAGGGGCGTTTTCTATTTCACGGGGGGGCAGTGATCGCAGATCCGTGAAAACACAGCGGCCGGGCATCGGGGCGCGCAGCGCCCGCCGGGGCCGGAATACTTGATTTTTTCACGAATATGCGATATACTCACTCTGTGTGACTGCGCCATCATATAGGTGAACTGCGCCCAAAAAGCGGCGACACCTTAAAATTACGGAGGTTTTTATCCCTGACCGGAGCGTCCGGAAGGGGAATGTATACGGACCGAAATGAAAGACACCGAAAGAAAAGTGAAACCGATGCGCCGGTTCTTCGGCAAGGAGCATTGGATCGGTATTTCCCTGTTCTTGGCAATCTACGATATCGTAGCGGTATCGATGAGCTACTTCCTTGCGCTGTGGCTCCGCTTTGATTGCCGTTATTCCATCATTCCTGCGGAATACCTTCGGGCGTGGAAGCTGTTCACGCCGGCTTATGTAGTTGTATCTATCTTAATCTTTTATATCTTAAGACTCTATAAGAGTATCTGGCGATTCGCAAGCTACAGCGAGCTCCTTCGCACCATCATCGCGTCGATGATCACCGCGGTTTTGCATACCGCCGGCATCACAGCCATGATGCGCTTTATGACGGAGACGTTCACGCATAATCGCCGCATGCCCCTCTCGTACTATATCATCGGAGCCATCATCCAGTTCTGTCTCGTGCTGGGGATTCGTTTTGCGTACCGTTTCCTTCTTCTGATCCGTACGGAGGCCCGTATCGGAAAGCCGAAGGGAGCAGGGGCCAACGTCATGATCATCGGTGCCGGATCCGCCGGGCAGATGATTCTTCGCGACATCAACTCCGCGCAGGAGGTCGGTGACCGCGTCGTCTGTATCATCGATGACAACAAGAACAAGCAGGGCCGCTACATCGACGGCGTGCCCGTTGTCGGCGGCCGTGAGAACATCATGGAGGCGGTCGAAAATTATCGCGTTCAGAAGATTTTCCTCGCGATTCCCTCGGCAGATATGTCGACGCGCCGCGATATTCTGAGCATTTGTCAGGAGACCGGGTGCGAGCTCAAGAATCTGCCCGGCATGTATCAGCTCGTCAACGGCGATGTGTCCGTTTCCAATCTGAAAAATGTATCTATTGAGGACCTCCTCGGCCGTGACCCGATCCGTGTGGACATGAGCGGGGTATTTGCCTTTTTGCACGGGAAGACCGTCCTCGTCACCGGCGGCGGCGGATCCATCGGCAGCGAGCTCTGCCGGCAGGTCGCAGACCATCATCCGAAGCGCCTCATCATTTTCGACATCTACGAAAACAATGCATATAACATCCAGCTGGAGCTCAAGGAAAAACACCCCGAGCTCGATCTCGTCACGCTGATCGGCTCTGTGCGCGACTCCCGGAAAATGTTCCAGGTCTTCGAGCAGTACAAGCCCGACGTTGTTTACCACGCAGCGGCCCACAAGCACGTGCCGCTCATGGAGGACAGCCCCTGTGAGGCTATCAAGAACAACGCCATCGGCACCTACAAGACCGCTTACGCGGCCATGGTACACGGCTGCCAGCGCTTCGTGCTGATCTCCACCGACAAGGCTGTCAACCCGACCAACATCATGGGCGCCTCGAAGCGCCTATGCGAGATGATCATCCAGAGTTTCGACGCCAAGATCAAGGAAGGCAAGGCCGCCGAGATCCCGCAGCTCTTCACGCATTACACGAAGACCCGCGGCGGCAAGGAAAAACTCGACCTCGAGGCAAATGCAGAATTCTTCCGCAACATCCGCACCGAGTTCGTGGCCGTCCGCTTCGGCAACGTCCTCGGCTCCAACGGCAGCGTCATCCCGATCTTCAAAAAGCAGATCGAGAAGGGCGGCCCCGTCACGGTCACGCACCCTGACATCATCCGCTACTTCATGACCATCCCCGAGGCCGTCAGCCTCGTCCTCTTAGCCGGCACCAACGCCCGCGGCGGCGAGATCTTCGTCCTCGACATGGGCAGCCCTGTCAAGATCGACACGCTGGCCCGCAACCTGATCCGCCTCTCCGGCCTCAAGCCGGATATCGATATCAAGATTGAATATACCGGATTAAGACCGGGCGAGAAACTGTATGAAGAGAAACTACTGGCGGAAGAGGGAATTCGGAAGACAGAGAATGAGAAGATTCATATCGGATGTCCTCTGAAGTTCGACATCCCGCAGTTCCTCGATGATCTCGATGATTTAATGGATGCTGCATACGCCAACAGCCGCGATATCAAGCGCCTCGTTGCGGGTATGGTTAACACCTACCACCAGGAAGGCGTGGATGCGATCCGCAGCGAGACGTACCGATTGCTGATGAAGGAAGTCGGCGAGGATACCGTTGGGGAAAATGCAACCAAGAACAGTAAGGATGATGATAATTAAGGTCCTGTAACAGCGCTCCCGGAGTTGTCAGGTATACTCACGAGCGCGCGAAAAGAATAAAAAGTACGGAGAGCAACAGTACATGAGAAAAATTCCTTTCAGTCCGCCGGACATCACCGAGGCGGAGATAAATGAAGTAGCGGAGGCGCTTCGTTCCGGATGGATTACCACGGGACCGCGCACGAAGCTCCTGGAGCGGAGGATTGCAGCCTTTATCGAGACCGGTAAAAACGATGTCGATACTGAGGCGGACGTGGCAAGATGGAGCAATCGCGTCGTTTGCCTGAATTCCGCGACCGCAGCGGAAGAACTCAATCTCCGCATCCTCGGCGTCGGACCGGGAGATGAAGTTATCGTTCCGGCGTACACATACACGGCGACGGCATCTGCAGCGATTCACTGCGGGGCAACCGTAAAGTTTGTGGATATCCGGAAAGACGGCGATGCGGTTACGCACATGCCGGAGATGGACTACGAGGACTTGGCATCGGCCATCACGGAAAAGACAAAGGCAATTGTTGCCGTCGATCTTGCAGGTATCATTGCAGACTATGAAACGATATATAAAATCGCTGAAGAGAAGAAGGACTTGTTCCACCCCGCTGAGGCTGACGGAACCCCGCTCGGTGATTTGAATCATCGGATTCAGACAGCCATCGGACGAGTAGCCGTTCTCTCGGACGCAGCTCACAGCTTGGGTGCTTCGCGAACCTTCCGGGGTGAAAAGAAGTACTGTGGCGCGATTGCTGACTTTACGTCGTTCAGCTTCCATGCGGTGAAGAATTTTACGACCGCTGAGGGCGGCGCCAGCACCTGGCTTCCGATCGAAGGAGTTGATAATGCCGAAATCTACAAATTCTTCCAGCTGCTTTCGCTGCACGGACAGAACAAGGATGCCCTTGCGAAGACAAAGCTCGGCGCCTGGGAATACGACATCATCGGACCGTGGTACAAATGCAATATGACCGATATCATGGCGGGCATCGGTCTTCGCCAGTTGGATCGTTATCCGGGACTTCTGAAGCGGCGAGCGCAGATCATTGCAAAGTTCGATGCGGCCTGTGACGAGCTAGGGATCAGCCACCTGAGGCATTATACCGGCGGAAGCAACAGTTCCGGACATCTGTATTTGATCCGGATTCCCGGAATTACGGCGGAGCAGCGCAATGCCGTGATTGAAAAAATGGCAGAGCAGGGAGTTGCGACGAACGTCCACTATAAGCCATTGCCGATGATGACAGCATATAAGGCGCAGGGCGTGAAGATTGAGGACTATCCGAACGCTTACAACTATTATGCAAATCTTGTGTCGCTGCCGTTACATACCCTTCTGAGCGACGAGGATGTCGCATACGTTGTCGAGGCGCTGCGGAACACGATAAAGGACATGAAGCTATGTTAAAACGATGGGAGGAACTCCCAAGCTTCATGCGCGTGCCGGAGGTACGACCGTACTGGGAGGCATTGAACAGGAAGCGCGGGCAGTTGGCGCTGAAACGGGGATTCGATATTATCGTTGCGTGGATTATGCTGATAATTCTGGCGATTCCGATGGCGATAATCGCCATAGCGATCAAAATCGATTCCCGGGGTCCGGTTTTTTACCGGCAGGAGCGGGTGACAAAATACGGGAAGCATTTCCGGATACACAAGTTCCGAACGATGGTAGACAACGCCGATAAGATCGGCACTGCGGTTACTGTCGGAAATGACAATCGAATAACGAAAGTGGGGAACAAGCTTCGCAATCTCCGGTTGGACGAACTTCCGCAGGTGTTTGATGTCATCAGCGGAAACATGAGTTTTGTCGGGACCAGACCGGAGGCGGTGAAGTATGTAGAGAAGTACACGCCTGAGATGTGCGCAACATTGCTTATGCCCGCCGGAATTACCAGCGAGGCAAGTATCCGTTATAAAGACGAGGCCGACTTGTTAAACAGTGCGGACAATGTCGACAAAGTATATGTTGAAAAGGTTTTACCGGCGAAGATGAAATGGAATCTGGAAAGCATCCGAAGTTTTCATTTCGGCAAGGATATCGCCACCATGTTTAGAACGGTAGCTGCTGTGCTTGGAAAGAGTTACGATTAGGACATCAGAAAGACGGTACCCATGGGCTTCACAGAGATTACATTTTTGTTTGTTTTTCTCCCGCTGTCAGGAGTTTTGTATCTGATTGCAGACAAAGTGTTTCACAACGATACACTGGACAATATGCTGCTGGTTGTCTTCAGCATGTTGTTTTACTACTGGGCCGGAAAGGAAACGCTGAAAGTATTTCTCTTTGTCGCCGTGTTTACGTACATGGCCGGGAAAATACTGGAAAATGACAAAAAGAAATCGACGGTTGTATTTCCCGTCGTCTGTCTTGTCGGGACGTTGGTCTTTTACAAATACGCTGTGCTCGTGGGAACCTGGATAAATGAAGTGACAAAGAAGTCCTATGTGGATGTTTCGACATTGATCGTTCCGCTTGGGATTTCCTTTGTTGTGTTTGAGGCCGTGTCTTATGTCGTCGATATATATCGCAAGGATGCAGAAGCCGGGAGTCTTTTGGATTGCCTGACATTTTTATCGCTGTTCCCGAAACTTGTGTCCGGTCCGATCGTACTCTGGAAGGACTTTAAATCGCAGCTTCGGAATCGCAGAGTAAAGCTCGATGAAATTGCGGAAGGCATTGACCGGATTATTATCGGTCTGGCAAAGAAGGCCGTGATCGCAGACACGTTAGGCGCCCGGATCGAATTGATCAACAGCGGGATGGCCTATGTGGGAGTGGATGCCGCAACGTTGTGGTTGAGAGCGTTGCTGTATTCTTTCCAACTGTATTTTGACTTCTCCGGATATTCGGATATCGCAATCGGTTTGAGCCGGGTGTTTGGATTCCGATTCAAAGAGAATTTTAACTATCCTTATCTGTCGCAGTCGATCACGGAGTTCTGGCGCAGATGGCATATCTCTCTGGGAGCGTGGTTCCGCGAGTATGTCTACGTTCCGTTAGGCGGAAACCGCAGAGGAAACGTGTATGTTAATCTTCTGGCGGTGTTCCTGCTGACGGGAATCTGGCACGGAGCAGGATGGCAGTTCCTGATATGGGGCGGAATTCACGGCTTGTTCGTTATTCTTGAGAGAGCGGTTCGCGACAGGACATGGTACAAAAAGATTCCTGCCGTCATAAAATGGCTGTTGACGATCACTGTGGTATATTTCGCGTGGATATTCTTTATGTCAGACAGCTTGAAGAGCGGGTGGGAGACAATTACAAAGATGTTCGAGAGAACCGGCGGAGAGTTGAATTTTACCTGGCGGTACTATCTTTCAAACCGGTGCGTGTTGTTCCTGGGACTGATTGTTGCCGGCCATATTGCGGGGCTCAGGGCAATCTCGGAGCGGCTTCACAAGGTGTTTGACAGCAGCGTCGGAGGAGTGCTTAAACGCGCTTTGTTATTGATGCTGCTGGCGGTGGATATCATGTATGTTGTCAGTTCGACGTACAGTCCGTTTTTATACTTCCAGTTTTGAAGCTTCCCTGTTAACGGACGTTCGAAAGCGAGGTAGCCGTTCGTGTTTAAAGGAATGAAAAAATACATTGTATCCGTAAGCATTTTGATTCTGCTTTATGTGCTTGGCCTGCGTCATGCCGGAACGAGGCTGACATATCTTGAATACACAACGGTAAACGAAAGGAATGACGCAAGCATAACGCTGGCCGCAAACAATGCTGAATTGAAACAGGAATTTGTCATGCCGTACGATATTTTTTCCTTGGTTTCTCTTCAGATTGGGACGTATTCCAGAGATAACAATTCTACCTGGAAATTCTCGCTGATGGATTCCTCCGGGAAGGTCTTGTATGAAAATGAGTTTAATGCAAGCGGGATTTCAGACGGCACGTATTACAGACACAAACTCGATAAAAAGATCCGTGTAAACAAGGGAGATACATACAGCTTTTCCATTACAGCCAAAGATGTCAGTGAAATATCTTCGCTTGCCTTCTATGCATCGGCCGGGAACAATGCGGAAAACACGGCATTGCGTCATAACGGAGAGCTTGTGGACAATACGCTCTGCTTCAAGATTTACGGCGGCGACCGTGATTATTGGTGGCACGGGCTGACGACATTCCTTTTCATCTACATACTTGTAATTATACTGAGGTTTTATCGCGACGGGAAAAAGGGCAGGAGCATCAAAGAAGACAAATTCCTTCAGGGATTGATTTTAGGAGCGCTGGTCTTTGTTTTGTTGAGTTCTTTCGCTGTGAACAGCGCATTTACAGATGAGAATGACAACGTGCGCGGCGGTATGGTTATCGCCAACGGCGGGGTTTTGTACAGAGATTATGTCGTGCAGCATACTCCTGTCGCATATTATTTGTGCGCGGTATTTGCTGTTTTGGGTGCCGGATCGATCGAACAATTCCGGTTATCCTACTATATCTTTGAGGCTTTGCTCTGGGTGTTCCTGTACATAAGGCACAAGGATTATTACGGTGAAAAAAAGATGGTGATACTTCCGGTGCTGGAAACGATCTGTATCTCATCTGTTGTTGCACCATATGGATTTCAAATCCTGTCCGACGGATTTGAGGGCTTGATGTTTACCGTGTTGATGCTTGAGTTCCTGCGTTACCACAAGGATCGAAAGCTGACATGGGACAGAAGCATTATTGTTTCCGCCTGTATTTGGGACAGCTTCGGAGCAGCCTTTGTCAGTGCATATGCGCTGGTGTTCCTTGCAGTGATATTTTTAGGATTGGAAGTGTCCTGGCTGGTGAAGAACAAGATATCTCTGAAAGAGAGCATCAAAAGATACTACAAGCTTTTCGTTGCTTTGATCGTGCCATTCGCGGCGGCAGTTGTGTATTTCAAGGTAAATCATGCACTCCGGATAGCCTTTGATCAGTTTTATACGTTTAACAGAGTGGTATACCCGAAGTACACGGAAGGGCTCGGCTACCGAATAAGTCAGCCGTTTATCAATGCGGTTCAGCATTTCTTCAGCGTAATTGCGGATAATTTCAACGCCGTAGTTACCGCAACCGCGACAAATGTGGTTATCCTGCAGCTTGTGCTCATGGGATTGGCGACCGGAATCATAGTTGCTTTGTTTGAGAAGAAGCAGTTTGTCCCCGGGGCATCGCTGGGATTAATGATGGTTTTTTCAGCCACAAGAGGATATGGATTTCACGGGATAGCAGCCTGGTATCTTGCCGTTTTGATCGTTGTGTTGTACACCGATCTTTTGGCAGACAAAATGAAGAAGATCGGGAAACCTCTTTTGGGAGTATTCGCTGTCATCCTGGCAAGCACATTTTTCGTTACTGTCGGCAAAAACCTGCTTTACGAGCAGCCGAGCATTTCGGAATTGGAAAGCCGGGTTGTTGAGTTGACGGAGCAGGAAGAGGATAAAGACATTTTTATCGATGCATACGGATATGATACATTGTATCTGTTTTATAAGGGCAGAAGGCCGGTGAATCCTGCGGTCTATATGCTGCCGTGGTATATGGACTGGTATGAGAAATGGAATGTAGATGCATTGCTGAGCAGGAGTCCGAAAATAGTGGTCTACAACATCGAAAGGGCCACATGGGGATTGACTCATTATACCTATTATTTTGACGCTGTTCTCAACAGTAATTATACACGTCTGGGTGACGAAGGATGGAGGTTCTTTGTCTGGGTGAGGACGGAGTAGAAAGAATTGATCGTGCGCGTAGTATTTGGAAGAACGGGACCCGGAGGGGCAGATACAGATGAAAAAAATACTCGATGTATTGTACATTGCCGTTTTCTTCTCGGCGTTGCTGATTCCGCTGTTTCGAAGTAATACGGAGAAGAATTATGTTTCGGATTTTGACAATCGCGAGCTCGTAGAGTATCCCGAAGTCGGCCAGGAGGATTACGAGAAAAAGGTAGAGGCGTATCTTCGCGACAGGATCGGGTTTCGCGATCAGTTTGTCGCGGGATATCAATGGATTAATGATGTTGTTGCAGGGGAATTGACGCATCCGCTGTATACCTACGGGCGCAACGGATATACATTCTTCAATATGCATAACAACATTACATATTCCTCCTACCATAAGCTGTTTGCGGCATCCGTGGTGAAAATGAAAGACTATTGCGAAGCCCGCGGAATTCCTTTTTATTTTATGTTTGACCCGGAGAAGAATGCGGTGTACCGGCAGTATCTTCCCGAGGGAGTGAATTATAATGACGACTGGGTAGACGAGCTCATGTCCGAACTGCGTGCGCAGGGCGTTACTGTTATTGACAACCGGGAGATGCTGATGAGGATCAGCGTTCGTGAGCAGGTGTACAATCGGCAGTATGACGCAGGGCACTGGAACGATTTAGGGGCTTTTTATGCGACCAATAACCTTTTGTTCGAGGTGCGGAAGGATTTTCCGGCTGTGACGGCATATGAGCCTGAAGATTTTACCGTTGAGACCGTAGTGGCGAAGTATCTGCCGAATTCCAAATTCTCCGTGAATGAGGAAGTACCGAAATACACGAGCAAGACGGAATACGAGGATTTGACCGCGGATTACGCGGCGATCAGGCGTGACACGAGGTATCCGTTCTTCCGATACATTGTAAACACTTCGGAGGATGCAGCGAAATATCCGAAGATGCTGGTGTTCCATGGCAGTTATTACAACAGAAATCCCGAGTTCTTTTACGGGCGGGCGAAAGAATACATCGGAATTCACAATTATCAGAATGTTTTCGACCTGGACTATTATTTTACGCTGTTCCAGCCGGACATGATCGTTTTCGAGGTTACGGAATACACCATAGATGAACAGTATTTCGACTATCAGCAGATGACGACGATGGATTACAATCCCGGATTGCCGGAAGGAATCCTGACCGACCGGGGACAGACAGGAGGGGAACCGGAGGCGATCGCTGAGAGCGTTTATGTTGTGTCTAACCCGGATTTCGATGAGATTTATTACGAAAACGAAACGGGCGACGCCAAATACGTTTATCTGGCAGTGGAGGGAAAAGTGTATGATCTCCATGCGTTTGACGGTATTTACTCCGCGGATGTTGTCCATGATTCCGTGAGCGGCAGCGGACTGCTTGTCTATGTGGATTACAGCGATGAAGTCCACAGGGTTCCCGTGCGGATTCGCGGTGTGGAGAAGTTTGAACGGTCATTTCCGGTCTGCTCGGCGGGGGTGCTCTCGGAGAGAGACGGCGCAAGCTATACATTTTCAACGTCGGAAGACGGGAATGTGTTCAATGCGGTTAATGTGCAGCTGCTTGAGTACTCGACCGGGGAGTACCTCGAAACTCTGGACGACGCAAACCTTGTCGGAGCGAGAGATGCGTCGTTTGTGCATAAGCGGAAAAGCGGATGGTACAGAATCCGCCTGAAAGCCAACAGCACGCAGAGGGACGAGTTTGTCGATATACTGGCGTTGCTCACGCAGGGAAGAAAATACCGTTTCCGGTATACCGTCAAAACGCTGGAACCGGGGAAGGTCTGCATTGAGGGTTACGAGTTCTTCGGCGGAAGCAAATGGACGATAGAACCGCAGGAACTGGTAAGTGAGCCGCAGTGCACCGGCGGTATCGCGGTTGAAAACGGCGAGTGGATTATCACCACATCGGTTCCGGGCAATCGCTTCGGATCGGTTGTTTTGAATCTGATTGACGCCGCAACAGGGGAGCAGATTGGACCGATCGGTATTTCCGATGCCCCCGGCGGGAAAAAGGGTACGTATTATCACGCAGCTCCGTCCGGAGAGTACTACATAAAACTGCGCGGCGATACAAACCTTGCGGATGAGTATATTCTTACAAGCGCCGTCCTTTTGGAAGGAATGCTTTATAACTGGTCATTTGACGTCATCTCGATCTCGCCCGAAGAGGTACGAGTTCGAAATCTGTCATTTGTGTCGTTGGGAAAGGAGATTGAATGAATATCCTGTATTTGGAACATTATGCCGGCTCGCCGGATATGGGCATGGAATTCCGTCCATACTATCTTTCGCGTGAGTGGGTAAAAGCAGGGCATAATGTGACAATCATCGCAGGCGAGTACTCACATCTGCGCAAGAAAAATCCGAAGATTGAGAAGGATTTTACGAGAGAAAAGATTGACGGGATCGAATATGTCTGGGTGAAGACAGGGGAGTATACCGGCAACGGCATGAAACGAGCGCTCACCATGGAGCGGTTCGTGCGCAAACTGATGCGGAACGCTAGAAAGATAGCGAACACGTGGAAGCCGGATGTTGTAATTGCGTCTTCCACATATCCGCTGGATACGTACCCGGCGCAGAAGATTGCGAAATATACAAAGGCAAAATACATTCATGAGGTTCATGATATGTGGCCGTCAACGCTGTACGAGGTCGGCGGAATGTCAAGACATAATCCGTTTGTCATGGTGATGCAGCGCGGCGAAAATTCCGCTTACAAACATGCGGATGCGGTGGTGTCGCTTCCTCCGTATGCCGGAGAATACATGAAACAGCACGGGCTTCGCGAGGGCCGATTCTTCCATGTGCCCAACGGAATCGTGACAGAGGAGTGGGAGAGCAGCCAGGCGCTGCCGGAAGAACACCGGGCACTTTTTGCGAAGTTGCGTGAGGAGAAGAGATTTATCGTAGGCTATTTCGGCGGGCACGCGCTTTCCAATTGTCTCGGGACGCTGATCGAGTCGGCGAAACAGACGAAGGACGAAGAAGTACATTTTGTTCTTGTGGGTGACGGTGTGGAAAAAGCCAACCTTATGGCATCCGCCGCCGGACTTAAGAATATTTCTTTCCTACCGGCAATCGGCAAGAGGGCGGTTCCGACACTTGTGCAACAGTTCGACTGCATTTATATCGGCGCGAAGGATTCGCCTTTGTATCGCTTCGGCGTCTGCATGAACAAGATGTATGACGGAATGATGGCCGGAAGACCGATCGTGTTTGCAATCAATGCACCGCTGACTCCGGTTGAGGAGTACAAGTGCGGAGTGATCGTTCCTCCGGAAAATCCTGCCGAGATCATCAACGCCGTGGCGCAGATCAAGAGCATGACGCCCGCGGAGCGGGAAGAGACGGGAAACCGCGGTCGTGAAGCTGTCCTCAAAAACTTTACCTATGAAAAACTGGCGGCGACGTTCGCGGACATCATGGTAAAATGCGAGGAGTTGTAAGATTGCAAACTCGCTGTCGCAAGGCAGAGACAAAATAAATCAGACAAAGAAAAGGGAATGAAAAAATGAAGTATGCATTGATTGGCTGTGGCCGCATCGCCACAAACCACGTAAAGGCAGTCGTTAATAACGGGCTTGAATTTGTCGCAGCATGCGACGTGCTGCCGGAGGCGATCGAGAATCTGCTTGCCAAGCACGGGCTGGAGAACGACAAAACGATCGTACGCTACGCCGATTACAAAAAGATGATCGCAGAGCACCCGGAGCTTGAGCTTGTCGCCATCGCTACGGAGAGCGGCGTTCACGCGGAGATTGCTCTGTATTGCATTGATCACGGAATCAACATTATCGTTGAGAAGCCGATGGCAATGTCCATGGCAGATGCGGAAGAGATCGTAAAGAGAAGCCGGGAAAAGGGCGTGAAGGTGTCGGTCTGCCACCAGAACCGATTTAACGTTGCTGTCCAAGAGATGCGTAAGGCGCTGGAGGGTGGACGTTTCGGACGGATCTCTCACGGATCCATCAATGTGCGCTGGAACAGAGGAAAGCAGTACTATGATCAGGCGCCCTGGCGCGGAAAATGGGCATCCGACGGCGGTTGCCTTTTCAATCAGTGCATTCACGGAATCGATCTGCTTCGCTGGATGATGGGCGATGAGGTTGACGAAGTGTATGGCGTTACCAAGCAGCAGTTCCATGATTATCTGGAGTGCGAGGATATCGGAATGGCGGTCGTGAAGTTTAAAAACGGCGCGGTCGGAACCATTGAGGGAACCGTCAACGTTTATCCGAAAAACCTCGAGGAGACTCTGTATCTCTTCGGCGAGACCGGCACTGTGAAGATCGGCGGAACATCGACCAACAATATCGATGTCTGGAATTTCGCGGATGAAACGGATTCCGATGACAGGAACAAGGGACTGCAGGAGCAGACGAGCAATGTGTACGGAAACGGACATACCAGTCTCTATGCGGATGTGATCGATGCGATCAAGAACAACAGAAAGCCTTATGTGGATGCGGTAGCGGGAAGAAATGCCGTTGAGATGATTCTGGCGATCTACCAGTCCGCAGCGATCGGAAAGCCGGTTAAGCTGCCTCTTACGAATGTTGCCTCCACGGATTTTGAAGGGAGATTTGATGCATGAGCGACGTGTTTGTACATCCGACAAGCATCGTTGATGACAACGTAGAAATCGGGGAAGGAACCAAAATCTGGCATTTTTGCCACGTTCAGTCCGGCGCGAGAATCGGAAAAAACTGCTCCTTCGGACAGAACGTAAATGTTTCGAACAATGTCATTGTCGGAAACGGGGTCAAGGTTCAGAACAATGTTTCCCTGTATGAAGGCGTAGAGCTTCAGGACTACGTGTTTTGCGGTCCATCCTGCGTCTTTACAAATGACCTGACGCCTCGCGCGAAATATCCGAAAGGTCACGCGGGATACAAGAAGACGGTTGTTGAAGAGGGTGCATCCATTGGTGCGAATGCGACGGTTGTATGCGGTCACCGGATCGGACGGTGGGCGTTGATCGGCGCCGGCGCGGTGGTTACCTCGAATGTGCCCGCGCATGCCCTGATGCTCGGGGTTCCGGCAAGGAGAAAAGGATGGGCCTGCGAATGCGGTGAGTTATTGCCGGAGACACTTGTGTGCTCAAAATGCGGAAGAAAATATCAGATTGCAGATGACGGTCTGAGGGAGGTATAAAAGAAGATGCAGTTCAGAGATTTGAAAGCGCAATATCAGGCGCTGAAGCCGGAAATCGACGCCGGGATTCAGGCGGTGATAGACAGCACATCGTTTATTCTCGGAAAGCCGGTTGCGGAGCTGGAAAATGCATTGGCGGAGTACGTCGGAAGAAAGCACTGCGTCGCGTGCGGCAACGGAACTGACGCGTTGCAGCTTGCCCTGATGGTGTGGGGAATCGGTCCGGGAGATGCGGTTTTCACCTCGGATTTTACGTATTTTGCGTCCGCCGGATCGTCCTCGATCCTCGGAGCGACGCCGGTCCTTGTGGATATCGATCTTGCTACGTTCAATATGGATCCGGAGGACCTTGAAAAGCAGATTCAAAGAGTCCTTGCGGAGGGAAAACTGACGCCGAAGGTGGTTGTTCCGGTCGATCTGTTCGGACAGCCGGCGAACTATGATAAGATCCTTCCGATCGCCGCAAAATACGGGCTTAAGGTGCTGGAAGACGGTGCGCAGGGATTCGGTGGAAATATTCGCGGAAAGCTTGCCTGCTCCTTCGGAGACATGTCTACCACCTCTTTCTTCCCGGCAAAGCCTTTGGGCTGCTACGGGGACGGCGGTGCGGTCTTCACGGACAATGACGAGGAGGACGCGCGCCTTCGAAGCCTGCGGGCGCAGGGCAAGAGTCCCGTAGACAAATACGACAATCGCGAGATCGGCATGAACAGCCGTCTGGATACGCTTCAGGCTGCCATTCTGATGCCGAAGTTCAAGGCGTTTGTTGCACATGAGATCGCGGACGTGAACCGGGTTGCGGCATGGTACACGAAGCGTCTTGCCGGACGTTTTGTCATGCCGCTGGTTCCGGAAGGATTCCTGTCGTCCTGGGCGCAGTACACGATCCTTTTGGAAAACAAAGAGGCTCGCGACGCGATGCAGGCGAAACTCAAAGAACGGGGAATTCCGTCCATGATCTATTATCCGCGCGGTCTGCATCAGCAGGAAGCGTACCGCTGGATGAATCTCAGCGATTCGATGTATCCAAACACGATCGAGGCTACAAGACGGTGCCTCAGCCTTCCGATGCATCCATATCTGAAGGAAGAAGATGTGAATGCGATCTGCGATGTTCTTTTAGAGGCGTAAGCAGATTGCTTTAGATAACGGCAAAGTGAAAAGGAGCTTAGAAAACAATGGAATTCAACAACATTTATCAGGGACTGATCTCGGGTAAAGAAAAACTTGCTCTCGTCGGACTCGGTTATGTCGGTATGCCGATCGCAGTGGAGTTTGCAAAACATATCAATGTCATCGGCTTTGATATCAACGAGAAGAGAGTAAACGAGTACAGAAACGGTATCGATGCCACGAACGAAGTCGGCGAAGCCATCAAGGACACGACGGTGGATTTTACGGCAGACCCGGCAAAGCTGAAGGAAGCGCGCTTTATCGTAGTGGCGGTTCCGACTCCGGTGAATGAGGATAACACGCCGGATCTTCGCCCGGTGGAGGGCGCGTCCCGGACTGTAGGCCAGAACCTTTCGGCTGGAACGATCGTTGTTTTTGAGTCCACCGTGTATCCCGGTGTTACGGAAGATATTTGTGTTCCGATCATTGAGAAAGAATCCGGACTGAAGTGCGGTGTTGACTGGAAGATCGGTTACAGCCCCGAGCGTATTAATCCCGGCGACCGTATTCACACCCTTACGAATATCCGGAAGGTGGTTTCCGGTATGGACGCAGAGTCTGCTGCGGAGATTAAGAAGGTCTATGATATCGTGATTAAGGCGGGCACGTTCCCTGTTTCCAATATCAAGACGGCGGAAGCAGTGAAGGTTGTTGAAAACAGTCAGCGCGATATCAACATCGCGTTTATGAATGAGATTGCCATCATCTGCGATAAGCTTAAGATTGATACCGACGAAGTGCTTGCCGGCATGAACACGAAATGGAATGCACTTGGATTTAAACCCGGTCTGGTAGGCGGTCATTGCATCGGCGTGGATCCTTACTACCTTACCAACGTTGCGGAAAAGCTCGGCTACCACAGCCAGATTATCCTGAACGGTCGTCAGGTGAACGATTCCATGGGGGCATTTGTCGCTGATGCTGCGATCAAGGAGATGATTGAGGCCGGCATGGCGCCGAAGAAGGCAACCGTGGTAATCCTCGGCCTGACGTTCAAGGAGAATTGCCCTGACACGAGAAACAGCAAGGTTGTTGACATCATCAACCGTTTGAAGGAGTACGACATCACTCCGGTAGTTACGGATTCGTGGGCTGACGCTGCTGTGGCGAAGCACGAATACGGCGTTGAGCTGACCGCATGGGAGGATGTTCCCAAGGCGGACTGTGTGATCGTTGCGGTGGGACATAATGAGTATCGTTCGATGTCCATGATGCAGTTGAAGGGATTATTCAAGAGCGAACTGGCGGATGAAGAGAAGGTTTTGATCGACGTGAAGTCGTTGTACCGCATGGATGAGTTGAAGGCTTCCGGAATGAGATTCTGGAGACTTTAAAGGATGTTGCTTTGAGGAGGAACATGCGGTGAGAATTTGCTTTATCGGCCCGGCGAACAGCGCGCATATTGTTAAGTGGTGCAAGTGGTTCGTTGAAAAGGGGCACGAGGTTCATGTTGTTTCTTTTACTCCCGGAGAGATTGAAAAAGTTGATGTTCATCTGGTGGATGTAAAGGTTAACACGGATGGCGGTGATTTCCAGAAACTGAAATATCTGTTGACCGGAAGGAAAATAAAGAAGCTTGTCAAGGCGATTCAACCGGACGTGATCAATGTTCACTATGCGACCAGCTACGGAGTTGCTGTTGCTTTAGGCGGACTCAAGCATTACGTTTTGTCGGTCTGGGGCTCGGACATCTATGATTTTCCCAAGAAAAGCATTTTCCATAAGACAATGCTCAAATATAGTCTGAGAAAAGCCGAGACGTTGTTTTCCACGAGTCAGGCGATGGCTGATGAAGCCTCGAAGTACACCCAAAAAGCGTTTTGTATTACACCGTTCGGTGTCGATACGGAGCTGTTTTCCCCGGATAAATGCACCAGAGCGACGCGGGATGATGCGGTTGTCGTTGGCACGGTGAAAGGTCTTTCCGACAAATACGGAATACGCAATATAATCGAGGCCGTTGCGGCGCTTCGAAAGAAGTACGAAATTCGTTTGCGAATCGCGGGAAGAGGCCCGCAGGAACAGGAATACAAAGAGCTTGCCAAAACCCTGGGCATTGAAGATATCACAACGTGGCTGGGCTTTATCAGTCAGGAATCGGCAGCGGAAGAATGGGCCAATATGGACATTGCGTTGATCCCCTCCAATCAGGAGTCTTTCGGTGTGTCCGCGGTTGAGGCACAGGCTGCGGGGACGGCAGTTGTCATATCGGATGTTCCGGGATTGATGGAAGCAACGAACCCCGGCGTCACAAGCGTGGTTGTACAAAGAAGCGATTCGGCCGGACTGGCAGATGCCGTCGAAGCCTTGATAAATGATCCGGAAAAGCGAAAGCTGATGGGAAAAGAAGGCAGACGGTACGTTGAAAAGAAGTATTCTCTGGCGGAGTGCTTCTCAAATATCGAAGAATTGTTAGCTGCACATGCGAACGCCGGATGCTGAATAATGGCTTACTTAGAGAAGGAATGACAGCGTGGAAACGAAGGAAAAACACGAACGATTTGCGTATTTGGATTATCTGCGGGTACTTGCCACATTTGGAGTTGTACTCTTACATGTGTCTGCCTGGAACTGGACTTCTGCAACAATCGGTGGATTCGAATGGAAAGTGCTGAGTTTTTTGGTTTTCGTGATTTCGTTCCTTATCGCGTTTCCGATCAGACAACTTGTAGGACTGGCAAATCGGGGACTGTTGCTGTTGAAGAAGAGACTGAGCCCCAAAAAAGAAGCAGTGGACATGAAGGGTTGAGAAGGATACAGATATGATTTTTCTTGTTGAAATCATGTTGGGAGTGATCGTACTCTTTGAGTACAGGAATTATAAGATAATCGCCACGCCGACCGCTGTGCTGGGTGGCGTTTATTTCCTGTTCATTCCGTTGATCAATGTGTTCGGCGAGAAACTGGGCTTTTTGAAAATCGAACAGAGGACGATGATCTGGTTCACTATCTTTGTTTTTGTGCTGTTCCTTTCCGGCTCTGTTTTCTCCGTGTATTACAACCGATGCTTGCAAAACCGGAACGGGGAACGATACGATCTGGACGAGAAACTGATGCGGAAAGAAGGGCTTATCTGGTGGCCGTTTCTGTTTTCGCTTATTTGTTATGTAATATCGCTGTTGCAGGTAATTCAGCGGTACGGTCTTTCAAACACAAAGAGTAATGCGTTCGGTCCGTTTGCGCACATCGGATTTCTCTCAAGGTGTCTGCTGCCGTTTATTATGTTCTATTTTCTCAGAACACGAAAATGGAGATATCTGATTGCCGCGCTGGTCAATGTCGTTGCATTGATCATGTTTCAGGGCAAATATCATTTGTATATTCCGATTGCGGGCTTTATCGTTCTGTTTCTGGTTACGAGGAAAAACATCAGCATAAAGAAAATTCTTCTTGCTGTTATCGGTGCTTTTGCGGCCGGTATTATTCTTTTTGTTTCGGTCTATACCATTATTCCCAATGTCCTGGCAGGAGATGTTTCCTGGGACAGTATGGTAGGAGGAATGTATTATTCCGTCCGCCACTTTTTTCATTACCTGTTCTGCCCGTTTATCTGCTCCAATGAGTACTTTGCCAACCCCGTGTATCGAACGATGGAGGAGGGGGTGCGCACCAACTTCAATGCGATTGACACACTCCTGCAGCAGTTTGTGGGTCAACGCGAGTTTTTCAGCCCCGTTATCACGTTGTGGCCCCGGGTTGATACGCTGGGAACTACTGCCAACGTCGGAGGCCTTTTTTCTGAGAGCGTATTGAATATCGGATACTTTTATTCGGTTCTGTACGTGGCGGGAATCGGTGTGTTTGTGTACTATTTTATCGTCAAATGTCTGTTGAAGGGCCGGAGAATAGTTACGGCGATGTGCCTTGCAGGTACTATCATGATGAGTTTCTTCTGCAATTATTTTTCGCTGCTGCCGAATATTGAGTGTCTTGTTTACAGTTATCTTTTTGATGTGTTCCTGCTGGACACAAAGCGGGAGATTAAGGGAATATCGTTCCGTAAGATTACTTTGAAATGGGGGAAGAGCCAATGAGTTGCGGAATCAGTGTTGCGATGGCTTCGTACAACGGACGGAAATACATCAAAGAACAGATCGACAGTATTATGCGTCAATCGTTGAAGATCGACCAGCTGGTCATTATTGACGATGCTTCTGCGGAGAAATCGGAGGATATTATTCGGGCCTGTCTTGAGGGACATGAGTGTGAGCTGATTTACAGGGTCCATGAGCAGAACCGGGGATATGCACAGACATTTCTGGAAGCACTTTCGCTGACGACCGGCAAGTATGTGTTCCTGGCCGATCAGGATGATGTCTGGGAGACGGATAAAGTGAAGACGTGCATTCAGACGATGGAGGAAAATCCGTCGATCTGCTGCCTGTCCTCCTGCAATATCCTGATTGACGGAGAGGGAAAGACAATCCGGCCGGAGAAAATGAAGGGGAAAAAGCTGCAGATGGTTTCTGCGGAGGATCTTCTGCTTCAGAAGAAGCTTCGTCCGGGCATGGCGCTTGTGCTGCGTGATTCGGTTGTCAAAAGGCTGTCGACCATTGATACGTCAGGGTACCGTCAGCACGATCGGCTTGTGGAATATCTTGCCGTGCTCGATGGCGGATTCTTTGTGCTGAAGGAATATTTGAACCGGTACAGAATACACGGGGAAAATACTTCGGGATTGAATCTGTCGCATTTTACTCCGCGCACCGGGTTGGAGGGCAGACTGGAGCAGATAGAGAAAGAAATAACGTATCTGGATCTGATCCGTCCGTATGATTCGAGGTATGAGGCGATCATAGCGAAAAGCAGACGGTATTTTACCATCAGAAGAGAGTTGCTTCAAAAGAAGAAAGTGCTTCCGTTCCTGTTCGGATCGCTCAAGGTTTTGTACGGGTATCTGGGCGTACGTGTGTGGCTTGGGGATTTGAGGAGTATTATCAAAGGATAAGCAGAAAGATGAAAGAGAGAAAAACATCGCTGGCGCAAAATGCAATTCTCAACGGGATCAAGCAGGCGTGTTCCGTCTTGTTTCCGTTGCTGTCGTTTGCTTATTGCACGAGAATTCTCGGAAAAGACGGCGTGGGAGTATATTCGTTTTCGCAGTCGATCGTGGCTTATTTCATCCTGATCGCAGCGCTCGGGATTCCGAACTATGCGATCCGTGAAGGCACGTTACTTCGCGATGAAGAGGCGAAATTGAAACGGTTCATAGACCAGGTGTTCACAATCAATTGTACATCGATGGTTCTGTCTTTCATTTTGCTCGCGGGCACGGTTTTTGTTGTGCCGAAGCTTCACGGATATACGCTGCCGATCGCGGTCCTGAGTGCACAGTTGTTCCTGAACACGGTCGGCGTGGACTGGGTGAATACGATTCTTGAGGACTATCTCTACCTCACCATCCGGTACATTGCATTTCAGGTTGTTGCATTTGTCTGCCTCGTTTTGTTTGTCCGGACGGAAGCGGACGTGATCATATATGTTCTGATCACGATGCTGGCCAATGTCGGTGGAAACGTGCTCAACATATTTTACATCCGCCGCCAGGGACTTTACCCGGGGATTACCCGTGACATCAACCTGCAAAAGCATTTGACGCCGATACTGATCCTGTTTGCAAACAACGTTGCCGGAGTTATTTATTTAAACTCCGACATAACGATGCTCGGCTTTTTTTTGACGGAAGCCGATGTAGGTGTCTATTATGCATCTTCCAAGGTGTATACGTTGATAAAGACACTGATCAACGCGGTGATAATGGTTACGATTCCGCGGTTTACTTATTACATCGGAAAAGGACAGATTCAGGAGTATAAGGACAAGTTGAGTGAAGTCGCGGGAGTTTTGCTTCTCGCGGTTGTTCCCTGTATGGCAGGGATTATCTCTGAGGCAAAGACGATTCTGCTTTTGATAGCCGGAAAGGGATATGAAGAGGGAATTCCCGTTGTGAGAATGCTGGCGCTCGCCATTCCGTTTGCAGTGTTTGCGTGTTATTTTTCCTATTCCGTCCTGATTCCGAACAAAAAAGAGAAGCAGTTTATGATTGCCACAATTGTTGCGGCTGTGGCCAATATTCTGTTGAATTCATTTATGATTCCTCTTGTCGGACTTGTCGGAGCGTCCATAACGACATTGGTTGCGGAAACCATCGTCGTATCGATGGCGATCTGGTATTCCAGAGGACTGGCGTTACCGCGATTCGATCTGAAATCGGTGGTTTCGGTGTTGATCGGAGGGGCTGCAATCTTCGGTGTTTGTTTCGGCGTCGGGCTTCTACCGTTAGGGACGATCACAGGGTTTGCGGTTAAGGTTGTATTGAGCGGGATTGCATATTTTGCGTGTCTGCTTGTGTTCGGGAATAAGCAGGTCGTCAGCGTTTTAGACAGAATCCGCCATCAGCATAATCAGTAATCAGTGAGAAGGGAGTGCTCTTCATGAAAGGTATTATTCTTGCAGGCGGCGCGGGAACGCGCCTGTATCCGCTTACTATGGTAACCAGTAAACAGCTGCTGCCGGTTTATGACAAGCCTATGATCTACTATCCGCTGTCGACTTTGATGCTCGCCGGGATCAAGGACATTCTGATCATCAGTACGCCGACTGATACGCCCCGCTTTGAGGCGTTGCTCGGAGACGGAAGTCAGTTCGGGATATCCTTGAGCTACAAGGTTCAGCCTTCGCCGGACGGACTTGCGCAGGCGTTTATTCTCGGTGAGGAATTCATCGGCGATGACGCGTGTGCAATGGTGCTCGGAGACAACATTTTCTACGGAAACGGATTCCGGAGAATTCTTCAGGCAGCGGTGAAGGACGCTGAGGAAAATGCCCGGGCGACGGTGTTCGGATACTATGTCAATGATCCGGAGCGTTTCGGTGTTGTGGCATTTGACGAAAGCGGCAAGGCGACCAGCATCGAAGAAAAGCCGAAGGAGCCGAAGAGCAATTACGCTGTCACAGGCTTGTATTTCTACCCGGCCGGAGTGAGCGGGAGAGCAAATCAGGTCAAGCCTTCGGCGAGAGGAGAGTTGGAGATCACGACGTTAAATGAAATGTATCTTCATGACGGACTTCTGGATGTTCAGCTGCTCGGACGGGGATTTGCATGGCTGGATACCGGAACCATGGACAGTCTTGTTGAGGCAGCGGAGTTCGTACAGATGATCTCAAAGCGGCAGGGCATTACCATTTCGGCGCCGGAAGAGATTGCATATATTAACCGTTGGATTGACAGGGACGAGCTTCTGGAGTCGGCAGCGCGGTACGGAAAAAGCCCGTACGGTGCGCATTTGAAGGCTGTTGCGGAAGGACGTGTCCGTTATTGACCGGATTGTCCGAACATTTTTCAATAAAAGGAGAGATGACATAATGAAGAAGTATCTGATCACCGGTTGCGCCGGGTTTATCGGTTCCAATTTTGTGTACTACATGCTGAAGAAGTATGATGATATTCTGCTTGTGAACCTGGACAAGCTTACGTATGCCGGCAACCTTGAGAACCTCAAGGGCGTTGAGGGAGATCCCCGCCACGTGTTTGTTCAGGGCGATATCTGCGACAGGGAACTCGTGACGAAGCTTTTCGCGGACTATGACTTTGATTTTGTGATCAATTTTGCTGCGGAGTCGCATGTGGACCGCTCCATCACGAATCCTGAGATTTTCGTTCAGTCTAACGTTATGGGTACGGTGAATCTTTTGCAGCGCGCGAAGGAAGCGTGGTATGATGCCGCGACGAAAACCTGGAAAGAGGGCAAGAAGTATGTGCAGGTGAGCACGGATGAGGTTTACGGCACGCTCGGTGCGGAAGGGTATTTCATGGAGACCACGCCGATTAACCCGCACAGCCCGTACAGTTCTTCCAAGGCGTCTGCGGATCATTTTGTGAAGGCGTTCCACGATACGTACGGCATGCCGGTCAACATCACAAGATGCAGCAACAACTACGGCCCGTTCCAGTTCCCGGAGAAGCTGATCCCGCTGATGATCAACAATGTGAAGCAGCACAAGTCGCTTCCGGTATACGGCGACGGCATGCAGGTTCGCGACTGGCTGTACGTCGAGGACCACTGCAAGGCCATCGATATGGTTGCTAACGGCGGAAAGGACGGCGAGGTCTACAATGTCGGCGGACACAATGAGCGTCCGAACATTTTTATCGTCAAGACGATCATCGCGCAGCTGCATGACAGACTGAAGGATGAGGGCATTTCGGAAGATCTGATCAAGCATGTGGAGGACCGCCTCGGACATGACCGCCGTTACGGTATCGATCCTAGCAAGATCAAGGCGGATCTCGGCTGGTATCCGGAGACTCCTTTCGAAGTCGGCATCGTAAAGACGATTGACTGGTATCTCGAGAATGAGGAGTGGATGAAGCGCGTGACAAGCGGTGCCTACCAGCAGTATTACGAAGAGATGTACAAGAACCGGTAAGACATCGGTTCACGGAGGTTTTTATGAGAGTATTTGTCACGGGTGTGTGCGGACAGCTCGGCCATGATGTAGTCAATGAGCTACGGGGTCGCGGACACGAGGCAATCGGCTCGGATATTCAGCCGCAGTATGCCGGGGTTCAGGACGGCAGCGCGGTGGTGAACGCGCCGTATGTGTCATTGGACATTACAGACGCAAAAAGTGTTTCGAGGACGATAAAGAAGTGGAAACCGGATGCGGTTGTTCACTGCGCCGCATGGACGAACGTTGACGGTGCGGAAGCGCCGGAAAATGCAGCAAAAGTTCATGCCATCAACGCTGACGGCACAAAGAACATTGCAAAAGCCGTGAAGGCGGTTGATGCAAAGATGATCTACATAAGCACCGACTATGTTTTCGATGGTCAGGGAGAGCGTCCGTGGGAACCGGACGACAAATGCTACGCACCGTTGAACGTTTACGGACAGAGCAAACTGGACGGCGAACTTGCGGTCAGCAGTATCCTTGAGAAATACTTCATCGTGCGCATAGCGTGGGTGTTCGGCCTGAACGGCAAGAATTTCATCAAAACGATGATCAATGTCGGCAAGACGCACGACACCGTTCGTGTCGTGAATGACCAGATCGGAACGCCGACGTATACGCTGGACCTCGCGAGACTGCTGGCAGATATGGCGGAAACCGACAAGTACGGTTATTATCACGCGACCAACGAAGGCGGATATATCAGCTGGTATGACTTCTGCTGCGAGTTCTACAAACAGTACGGATTAAAGACGACAGTGATTCCGGTCACGACGGCGGAGTACGGCTTGAGTGTCGCCGCCAGACCGTTTAACAGCCGGCTCGATAAGAGCAAACTTGCGGAAGCCGGCTTTGAGCCGCTTCCCGCATGGCAGGATGCGGTCGGAAGATATTTGAAGGAGGCTGAATTGTAATGGGACAGATTACGGTACAGAAGGATCTTGACGGAATTGAAGGACTGTGCCTGATTACGCCTGCCGTTCACGGGGATGCAAGAGGGTATTTCATGGAGACCTACAGTCAGAGGGACATGGAGGAGGCCGGGCTGAATTACACCTTTGTACAGGACAACCAGTCGATGTCCACCAAGGGTGTATTGAGAGGATTGCATTTTCAGATTAGCTTTCCGCAGACTAAGCTTGTTCGTGTTATCAAAGGCGAGGTTTTTGACGTTGCCGTTGATCTTCGCGAAGGCAGTAAGACATATGGTAAGTGGCATGGAGAGATTCTCTCGGAGGAAAACAAGCACCAGTTTTTGATTCCCAAGGGCTTTGCCCATGGCTTTTTGGTTCTCTCGGATGTCGCTGAGTTTTGCTATAAATGTGATGATTTCTATCATCCAAACGATGAGGGTGGTATTGCTTGGAACGATCCGGCGATTGGAATCGTATGGCCGCGAGTCACTGGGAAATACAAGGGGACCGCAGCGGCAATAAACTATAAAATTGATGGTACAAAGCTCAATATTTCTGAGAAAGATCAGAATTGGAAGACGATGAGCGAAAAGTAACAGGCATGTAAACGAGATAGAAAAGCCTTGTTTTTCAAGGCTTTTCTTGTCAGGAGAGGGAAGCAATGCGTGTTTTGTGGATTGCGGCGGAGTGTTCTTTGCAAGACAAAGACGGTTGTACCGGGTTGGTTTCCAGACATGAACAGGCATACCGAGAGTTTTCCGGAGAGAAGTGCGCACTCGGAGTCACATATATGTCAGACGGTTCTTATCCGGAGAAATCAACGCGAGGGGGAATCTCATACTTCCCTGTGGATGCAAATCTCAATGTAGAAATCAATGAGGAAGAATGGAAAAAAACTCGGGATGAACTGTTGAAGGTTATTGAGGAGTTCCAGCCCGATGTGATACATTGCTTCGGCGCTGAATGGCCCTACGGCGCCATCGTTGAATCTACGTCAGTTCCTGTCGCGATTCATATGATGGGCTATTTGAACATTTACTTTGATTCGCTTGCAATGGTATACGGAACAAGGACGCTTTCAAGAGTAGAAAAATTTCTCCGAATAGTATTTCCGGGAAGGCGTCGGAGCGAAGAAAATGCAAGGAAAACAATAAACCGTCTGGCCGAGAGAGAGCGTCAGATTATGGCGAAAAATCGGTTCTTCCTCGGAAGAACGGAGTGGGATAGGAACATTGTGAAGTACTACTCCCCCGGGGCAACCTATTTTTATGTGCCGGAGGCTGTAAAACCGGTTGTTTACGCAGCGCTTGGTTCGTGGAGATATCACTATAACGGAACTCTTATGTTATTTTCCTTTTCTTCGGGAGATGACAGGAAAGGAAATGGTATAATTCTTCAGACTGCGAAAGTTCTGAAAGAGTTGATGGGAATCAAATTTCGCTGGATTCTTGCGGGAAGCAAAGCATTTATGCCCCGGTTTGAAGAGAGCACGGGAATCCGGTGCGAGGATGTCAATATAGAACAAATCGGAATGATTGGTGATGAACAGATTGTTGAAGAGTTGAAGAAAGCAGATTTTTGCATTCATCCTTCCGTCATTGATAATTCTCCGCATGCAGTATGCGAAGCACAGTTGGTCGGATGTCCTGTGATTGCGTCGAATGTCGGAGGACTTCCGCAGTTGGTACAGGATGGGGAAACAGGGTGGATGTATCCGTACAACGAACCGCACACCTTGGCCTTTTTGCTGGGAAACCTGTATAGGGACAGGGAACTTCTTATGAAAGTTTCTGCGAAGGAAACGGAAATCGCAGGGGCAAGACATAACCCTCAACACGTTATCGGGGAATTGTTGAAAACGTATGAAAAAATCGTCACACATTGAGCTTTTTTGCAGCATAATAGCAGGTGTTGGGAAGACTTTCGTCAATCGAGAAAATGTCGCCTGATGTTTCTTTTTTACGCAAAAGTCCGTAAACTCCATTCTTTGTATGAGAGGGCAACGACACCGGAAGAAAGGAACGAGATTTGCACAGAAGTGTGGAATGCATATGACAACCTGCTTTATCAACGAATTAAATGTAAAATGCACTGTTATTGTGAAGATTTTCGTTTATGGTTTCATTACCACGGAAAGCGAAAGGTGATAGACTATTCAAATAAAAAAAAAGAAGGATTACTACTCCGTAGTGGTAGAAGTCAAAAACGAAGCCAGATATATCCGTGAGTTTATTTTGTTTTATCAGGCTACCGGGGCAGACAGAATCTATCTTTACGACAATGATTCAGAGGACAACCCGATGGAGGAAATCGAACCTTTTCTCAAGGAAGGCTTTGTGGTTTACAAGCGGTGGCCGGGTAAAGCATCACAGACGGCAGCATATCGGGATGCGATACGAAATACAAAAAAGAGGACGAAGTGGCTTGCTATTATTGATGCGGATGAATTTCTGTTTTCACCGAAAAAAGCGATGCCGGATATGCTTCGAGAGTACGAGGAGTATCCCGGAGTAGGAGCCAACTGGATAATGTTTGGACCAAGCGGTCATATAACTAGTCCCCAGGGCTTGGTCATGGATAACTATAAGATGACGTTAGCGGATTGGAACGGTGTGAAAAACTGTCATATAAAAGTATCGTTCAACCCAAGAAAGTATCTTGTATCCTCCATACACATTATGCCCGTTACAAAAAAGGCAAATATGCGGTTGATTCTCAAAGAGATCCCATTGACAATTATAGTGCTGTTATCCTGAGGACAGGAAGAGCGTTTACCCCAGTGAGTCGTTCTGAGGTGTTTCGGATAAACCATTACAATACAAAATCGTTGGAAGACCTTAAGAAAAAGTGTGCTCGGGGGTATTCAGATGGGGCACAGAATGCAAAACATGAAGATTTACTTCGTCCTTATAATGAGCCGTTGGTTGAGGATCATAGTATTGACTTCTATGCCAATCTTGTAAGAAAGAGAATGAAAACTGATGAAATTGCTGCTCAGAAATCGAATTAAGGCAGGGGTGGAGAGGGGACACAATCTGCTCGTAACAGGTCTTTTTAGCATTCGGGAAAAAGGCATTCGTGTGACTGCGAGAAGGACAGTACGCTTTTTGCTTAGGTCGGGAAATGTATCTTTTCGTCGATGGATGCAAACTCCCCAGTACACGAAGTCGCAACTGGAGCAGCAATGTAAAAATATGCTTGATTTGAATCCCTTGATTAGTGTTATTACACCGTTGTACAACACTTCCAAAGAATATTTGAGAGAAATGATCCAATCGCTCAAACAGCAAACCTATGGTAATTGGGAATTATGTTTGGTGGACGGGAGCGATGAAAGCCACGGTTATGTTCAGGAATTCTGTCGGGGTTATGCGAGAAAAGACAGACGAATCAGATATACGCGACTCGAGACAAATCTTGGAATTGCCGGAAATTCCAATGCGGCAATAGCAATGTCAAAAGGAGAGTACCTGGCATTATTGGACCACGATGATGTTCTGCATCCGGCAGCGTTGTATGAGATTGTAGAGGCGATTTGTGATAAAGGGGCGGATTTTGTCTACACAGATGAAGCGATATTTAACGACACGGATATCACTGATATTCGACTTGTTCATTTGAAACCGGATTTTGCTCCGGACAATTTGCGGGGGAACAACTATATATGTCATCTGACAGCTTTTCGCAAAACACTCTTAGATCAGTGTGGAGGGTTCAGGGATGGATATGAGGGGAGTCAGGATCATGACCTGTTCCTGCGACTGACAGCTTGTGCGGAACGCATTGTTCATATACCGAAAGTGCTGTATTTTTGGCGAGCCAACCCGAATTCTACAGCGAAAGATTTAAAAAACAAACCTTACGCCACCGCGTCTGGGATTAAAGCCGTTTCAGACAGCCTGCGCGATTATGAGTTTCCGGCGGCTGTCAGTCAGGCAAAAGGGCTTCCGACCGTCTATCGGGTTTCCTATGCATTGCGGCCGGAGTGTCCGAAGGTCAGTATAATCATTCCTAACAGAAACCATAGAAACGATTTGCAAATTTGTGTAGAATCGATTTTGACTAAAACGACATACCCGAATTATGAGATTATTATAGTTGAAAATGGAAGCACGGAACAGGATGTTTTTGGTTACTATCGAGAATTAAGGAAACAGTATCGCAATGTTAAATTGATTCGCTGGAAAGGAGGGTTTAACTGGTCCGCAATCAACAATCACGCTGTGAACGTTGCTGAAGGAGAAATCCTCTTGTTTTTGAACAATGACACAGAAGTGATTAACGGTGATTGGATTGAAGAGATGCTAATGCATGCACAACGCCCGGAAGTCGGCGCGGTTGGAGCGATGCTTTACTACCCGAACAACCGTATTCAACACGCAGGAGTTGTTCTGGGATTGGGAGGAGTTGCTTCACATGCATTTGCAGGTGTTGACCGCGAATCCCACGGTTATGTGGGAAAATTATGTTATGCGCAGGACGTCTCCGCTGTGACCGGCGCATGTATGATGATGCGAAGAGATGTTTGGTCTAGGGTGGGCGGTTTCGATGAACGGTTTGCCGAGAACTACAATGATGTAGACATTTGCATGCGAATCCGTAAAGAGGGATTGTTAGTAGTGTGGACGCCGTATGCGGAGTTATATCATTACGAAAGCAAGAGCCGGGGTAGGGTTAACACCGCTGAAAAGAGGAATAAAACAAATGCGGAGGCTAAACGGTTCCGTGAACGCTGGAGGAAAGAACTGGAGAACGGGGATCCGTATTATAACCCGAACTTTTCTTTGAGACGCAGTTATTGGCTAAAAGACAAAAAACATGAAAGATAATGATTCGATTTCGGTAAGCAATCAGGAAGCAGCGCAAGTTCGCCATATTCGACTGGCACCAGTGGAGAAGGGGGTTCACTTGCGATTGCGCGAGTTATGGGAATACAGGGATCTCGTGCGGCTTTTGACAAGGAAAACGTTTTCGATGACATATCAGCAGACCATTTTGGGACCGCTTTGGATTGTTTTTAATCCGCTGTTGTCCAGTCTGTTGTATATGTTCCTGTTTGGGTATGTCGCAAATATCGGTACCTCAGGTATTCCGAGAATTTTGTTTTATTTCGTTTCCTCTGCCGTGTGGGAAGTGCTTTCAGTAAGCCTTGTTTCGAATGCCAACACCTTTGTGGCAAATGCGAACCTTTTCGGGAAGGTGTATTTTCCACGCCTGACGGTGCCAATCTCCAACATGATTGTGGCTTTGCTGAAGTTCAGTGTGCAGTTAATTATTATTGCGGCAATTATGGTTGTGTATGTTGCAAACGGTGAGGTTCATCCGATGTGGAAGTACTACCCCGTTCTTCCGCTTCTGATACTTCAGGCGGCGATTCTGGGAATGAGTGTGGGAATCCTGTTGTCCAGCTTTACAACAAAGTACAGGGATCTTCTGGTTGTCGTAACGGTAATTGCTAATCTCTGGATGTATGCTTCCCCGGTGGTGTATCCCCTGTCGGAGATGCCGTTGGGAATTCTTAAAACAATTATAAAAATCAATCCTGCAACAGAGATTTTTGAATTGATTCGTTGGATTATGCTTGGAGAAGGAGAAGTTTCTCTGCCATATGTTTTTCTCAGTGTAGGGACAACATTAATTTTGTTTGTTGTCGGTGCAGCAGTATTTAATCGAGTGGAAAGAACGTTTGTGGATACGGTATAAAGAGTATGGAGAACAATGAGAAAAATATAATTCGGGATGGTTCGGTAATGATACGGATTTCGGACCTCAAGAAGAAGTATCTGTTGGGAAGACTCGGGGCCGGCTCTCTACAGGGTGCCATCAAAGAGTGGCGCGAGCGGAGAAAGAATCCGGAACAGGGAAAAATAGACCGCAAGAGAAAGAATACGTTTTTCTATGCTTTGGACGGTATCAATCTGGAAGTCTGCAAAGGGGAAACCATCGGGATTATTGGCCGAAACGGAGCCGGAAAAAGCACTCTACTGAAAATCCTCAGCAGAATCACCGCACCGACAGAGGGTTACGTGGACCTTTACGGGCGAGTGACTTCCATGTTGGAGGTGGGAACCGGATTTCACGGGGACATGACAGGCCGCGAAAACATTTATCTCAACGGGGCGATTCTCGGAATGACGAAGGCGGAGATTGATGCGAAGATAGAGGATATCATAAGTTTTGCGGAACTGGAGGATTTTATTGACACACCGATAAAAAAATACTCCAGTGGAATGTATGTAAAACTGGGATTTTCCGTGGCATATCATTTGGATAGCGAAATCATTATTATGGATGAGGTTCTTGCTGTCGGAGACGTCAAGTTTCAGCAGAAGTGTCTGAGGTGTCTCATGGATGCTGCAAAAGAGGGCAAGAGAACGATTCTGTATGTGAGCCATAATATGAATACGATTCGTCAATTATGTAATCGATGTGTTGTCATGGATAAGGGAAACATTGTCTTTGACGGAGATCCGAATCAGGCAATTGGAGTATATTTAGGCGTGGAATCTTCGATGTCGTCAAAAATCAGGTTTGGCAGAGAACATCGACCCGAGGATCATATCGTCAGAGAAACATATGTTTTTTCAATGGATACGCTTGAACTCCGAGATCGGGAGGAACCATCTTACGTTAGCTCTGAAGATGCGGTGTTTGATTTGACCTGCACTGCAGTGACGCCGCTGAAAAGGGTTGGCTTCCGATTTGAACTATGGTATCAGGATAACACCAAGGTGGCAACCGCTCTTTCGGAAAACTTTGTGGACTTTGCGGCCGAAACAAAAACCGTTACTGTCCGTTTACCATTGCGTCATCTTGCGGCCGGCAAGTATCGCGCAGACATAGTTGCATTTGTTTTTGATGGGTCACCGAGAGAGCGTAAGATTGATGCGATTTATCCCGGATTGGTATTTCGGATTGAACCGACAATTGATCGAAACCATTATTTGGAATGGGATTATAAACATTGGGGTGCAATTCAATTGGATGCTGTGCTGTTGACTGTTGAGCGGAAGAAGGAATAAAAATACCGAGCGCGGTAAAGTGTTTTTCAGTTAACCGGTTTGCTCAAATGTCGGTTGAGGCAGCCTAGAGTTGAGAGTTCCGTGAGGAAAACGAAGGATGCTATGAATTGACACATCAAGACGAATAGTGTATACTTCGTAAAGCATGAAAGTGCATTGCTAATCTGGGAAAGGAATCGATAACTGTGTCTGATAAAACTTGTCCGGACAAGGAAAAACTGCCGTTGTCCATTGAAAAAGACTCGCAGATTAATGTTGTGGTCAATCGCCAAGGGGAGAATGATGACGCCATTGACCTGCTGCGGGTGTTTCATAACATGAAAGTAAAGGGACGCGTTTATGCCTGGGTGGTGATCCTGTGCATGGTCCTCGGTGTATGCGTGCCCCTCTTGTCGTATCAGTTCAGAAATGACAACACGCGTGTGGCATCTGTTGTCACTTTTGATTATGACGTTTTAGATACTACGGATCCGTTGATCACGCCGACGCCGATGCCGGTGGAGGATTTGACGGCGCCTGACGGTACGGAACTGGATGTATCGCAGGTTACATCGTCGTATGTTCTGCAGGATGCCCTCCGGGGGGTAACACTGTCGGAAGAGATTACGATATCCGCGCTGCGCGACAATATTTCCATCGAGAGGATGCTTACGGAGGAAAGCCGCAGACAGCAGGAAATTGCCCAGCAGATGTTGCTGGATAAGAACGGTGCAGCGTACACACAGCTGCAGAGCATTAAGCTTTCGTACGTAAACCAGATCATTGTCTCGCTCACGAACGGATTTGTTAACGAGAGAGGGAAAAAGATTTATCTTACCGACGACGAGCTCAGACTTTTGCTTGACCGTATCCTGATTTCCTACAACGACTATCTGGCGATGACCTATGCAGATCTTATGCTTCCCGGTGACGAGATTTCTGTAATCGATACGGAACATCTGGATATCATGGAAAGCGTGGACCTCTTAAGACAGGCCCTCACCAACCTCTACAACTATTGCGACGGCAAGTCGGATGAGATCAAGGCATACCGGTCGTATCGCGACGGGCGGTCGCTCGAGGATCTGATGGAGACCCTGCAGACGGCACGGGACGTTAATGTTGAGTATCTGTATTCGGATATTACCGCAAGCAGCGTGGCGAAGGACCGCGAGGCGATGATTGCGAAGTATCGCTTCCAGATGCGTGAGGCGCAGACAAAGCTCGATGTCGTGAATGAGCAGATTGCGCAGACGGCAGAGACCCTCAAGAATTACAAGCATGACCAGATTTATGTCGAGCAGCAGGACGGCGAGGGGTCGAAGACCACGAAGATTACGACAGAATACTATAACAAGCTGATCCTGGAGCAGGCGGTGAACTATGAGAACGCCACGGCTCTGGAGATTACGATTGACGATCTGAAGGCGAAGATTGAGAGCCTGCAGTCGGATACGGCAGCGGTGGACACCGAGAAAGCAAAGGTGGAGCTTGCGGCCGCGATCAAGATCTGTCACGAGGTTTACGCCCAGATCTGCGAGCAGATGGAGGAAATCTACAGCAGCTCCTTCTACACCACCTACGCGAACCGCTCGGCAGCGCAGGGCAAGGCTCCGGGCTTCCTTACGGCAAATATGAAGAAGATGATCGTCGGTGCGGTGCTCGGTGCATTTTTAGCATGCGGACTGTGGTTTGTGAGCGCATTTGCCGCAGAGATGAAGCGCAGCGGCAAGGCCGGCGCGAATGCGGAAGGCGAAAACAAGGAAAATTCATCCGGCGACGGAGGCGACGCTGCTGACACCGGCGTGTCGGATGAGTCCGGAAAGGAGGCGGAAGTATGAGTAAGCAAGTGAATTCCGCTCCTAAGAAAAATGCAGTGAAGCGCGACGGCGCGAAGGCGCCCCTTACGCTCTGGCGCAAGATAGTTTACATTCTGGCGGGCGCAGCGGTCTTCGGAATTCTGCTGTCCGTGATCCTGTTCTTCCTCGACAAGAAGCCGTCTTCGGCTTCGGCGAGACTGCAGCTGACGTTTGACGGTGCGGCGGAAGGCATTGCTCCGGACGGACGGTTGTTTGACATCAACGAACTGGCTTCGGAGGATGTCGTTGCGGAGGCGCTGAAGGCCGCAGGCTTCGACGGAAAATACTCCGTAGACAAGATTCGCCAGTGCCTCGTGGTGGCGGGCGCATATCCCGAGGATATCGTGAACCAGACCATGAGCTACGAGTCGCTCCTGGATTTTACGACCAATCGCACCCTGACGGCGGAGCGGTTCAACCCCACGCTGTTTGCGGTGGAACTGAATAACAACTTCGACCCGAAGATTTCGCAGAAGGACCTGGAGTCGATCCTTAAGAATATTCTGACGGTTTACAAGGCAAAGTTTGCGGAGGCCTACACCCAGGGTGTTCCGTCGGGCACGGCCACGTTCGTGCTCTCGGATTACGACTATCCGCAGCAGCTGGAGATCCTGCAGCAGCGGCTCGCCATCGTGTCCCGCTACGCGCAGGAGATGTACGAGAAGGAGCCCACGTTCAAGTATCGCGGGGCAGGATTTAACGATATCGTCGTGCGGCTGAATGCCCTCACTGACAGCGATATCGGCCGCCTCAACGCGAATCTCACGTTAAATGCTCTCACGAAGGATCCGGAGCGTCTGCTCACGCAGTACCGCTTCGAGCTCCGCGACCTGGGCAACAGCCTGAGCAAGCGCCGCGCGCAGCTTTCGCTTCTCGACAAGCTGATCGCTTCCTACGAGAAGAGCGAGATCCTCTACATCAGCACGAAGGATTCCCTCACGAAGATCGACGGCGATTCCACGAAGACCTATGACGCCCTTGTGGATATCCGCAGAGGCGTTGCGGACGGCAACACGAAGCTGTCCTCACAGATCGCGACCTACGAGCTGAAGCTCTCCGACCTGACCGGCGAGCCGGTGGAGAAGGACGATAAGACGGACAAGACCGAGACCGGCGACGGCACGGACGAGACGCAGCAGGGCGCTGACGGCGAGACCGGCAATACCGGAGACGGCACGCAGACCGGCAACGCGGGCGAGACCGGCAATGCGGGCGACAGCAAGGAGAACGGTAACACCGGCGACGGAAACAACGGCAACGACACCGGCAATTCCGATGACAACGGTTCGAAGACGCCCGCGGCAGCGAAGCTTGACATGACGGCGACGGCGGCACAGCGCGAGGCGCTGGAGAAGGAGATCGCGGCCCTCGAGGAGAAGAGCAACACCGTGATCGCGGATTTCTCGGAGATGCTGAAGGCATGGAATGCGCAGAAGGTGAATGATACGACCGTGGCGATCTCGAACTATCGCTACACATCGCAGAAGCTTGTGTCCGGAGCGTTCATCAAGAAGACGATCATGACCGCAGGTCCGATCTTCGCTTTGGCGATGATCCTCTGCCTGTGCATGATCATCGCAGCGAAGAGCCGTGAGCTGAAGGCTGAGGCGTAAGCCCGAAATAAATGAATACCGATTCCGGCAGGGGCGGCACAACCGCTTCTGCCGGTTTTTTCTCCGGGCGCGCCGGAATGTGACAAAACAGTTGACAAACGGGGCGGACGCTCCATAATAAGAATGTGGGTAACGGGAGATGATCAGGATTTCTGGTATGCGGAGGTTGCGCCCGGGAGGGCGCGTTTGATGAGGTATGGTTGTTTCCGGAAACAATCGAAAAATTGAGAATTTGCGGCCGTTTCAGCCGGAGGCGGTGCACAGCGACGGGACGGAGATGTTCCGCTCGCCCTGCGAGCCCGAGGCGTACGATACGGTGACGCTTACGCTTCGCGTGGGCAGGGACCAGGCGGAGCGGGCGGTCGTCGTGATCTCGGAGCGGGCGCGGTCCATAGAGATGGTCTGTTCGCACAGCGACGAGCGGTTTGACTGGTTCACGGCGCCGGTGGAGCTCATCGACCGGCCGATGCACTATTACTTTGAGGTGGTGACGCCGGAGTGCACGTACCGCTACGACCGGCTCGGGTTGATGCAGTCGCAGCGCGACACGACGCCCTTTGTGATTACGCCGGGCTTCCACACACCCGACTGGGCGAAGGGCGCGGTGATGTATCAGATCTTCGTCGACCGCTTCTGTAACGGCGACCCGACGAACGACGTGCAGACGGGCGAGTACTACTACATCGACCGCCCGACGAAGGAGGTTACGGACTGGGGGCGCGCGCCGGAAGCGTGCGATGTGCAGGAATTTTACGGGGGCGACCTCGCGGGCGTCATCAAGAAGCTTGATTACCTGCGCCGCCTCGGCATCGAGGTCATCTACTTAAACCCGATTTTCGTCTCGCCCTCGAGCCACAAGTATGACATTCAGGATTACGACCACGTCGATCCGCATTTCGGCGTGATCATCAAGGACGCGCCCGTCGGCCTCGCGGAGGGCGACACGGCAAATGCGCATTCCGCGCAGTACGTTGCCCGTGTGACCTCCCGCGAAAACCTCGAGGCCAGTAACGAGCTCTTCGCGCAGCTGGTTTCGGAGGCGCACAAGCGCGGGATGCGCGTCATTATCGACGGCGTCTTCAACCACTGCGGATCGTTCAACAAATGGATGGACCGCGAGGGCATCTACAGAAATGCCGAAGGCTTTGAGGACGGCGCCTACGGCTCAAAGCAGAGCCCCTACCGGTCGTTCTTCGCGTTCGCAAACGACGCGGAAGCGGACGCCGGCAAAACCCTCAGCAGAGGCGCCGACACCCACCATAACGCGAGCGGCAAGCCCGACGCAGTCGGAGTGCTCGGCGCGGGTGCGGACCGGGGCGTTGGCGCGGACCGGGGCGCGGGTGCGGACAATATCCCGGGCGACGATCCCTACGAGGGCTGGTGGGGGCATGATACGCTTCCGAAGCTCAACTACGAGAAGTCGCCGAAACTGAAGAATTACATCATGCGCATCGCCCGCAAATGGGTTTCCGCGCCCTACGGCGCGGACGGCTGGCGGCTGGATGTGGCGGCCGATCTCGGGCGAAGCGAGGCGTACAACCATGAGTTTTGGAAGGAGTTCCGAAGGAGCGTGAAGTCGGCCAATCCCGACGCGTTGATCTTGGCGGAGCACTACGGCGACGCCTCGGCGTGGCTGCAGGGCGACGAGTGGGACTCTGTGATGAACTATGATGCATTTATGGAGCCCGTCGGATGGTTTTTGACGGGCATGGAGAAGCACAGCGACGCGGCCAGAGAGGACCTGTACGACAACGAGAAGGCATTTGACTTCGCGATGCGCTGCAATATGGCGCGCTTTCAGACGTCGTCGCTTCTCACGGCGATGAACGAGCTCTCGAACCACGACCATTCGCGCTTTCTTACGCGCACAAACCGCCGCGTGGGACGTACGGAGACGGCGGGAGCCGTCGCGGCCGACGAGGGCGTGAACAAGGCGATCATGCGCGAGGCGGTCATGATGCAGATGACCTGGCCCGGTGCGCCCTGCGTTTACTACGGCGACGAGGCCGGCGTGTGCGGCTGGACCGACCCGGACAACCGCCGCACGTACCCGTGGGGGCATGAGGATGCGGAGATGGTGCGGTTCCACCGCGAGATGATTCGCATTCACCGCGCTTACCGGTCGCTCCGGGTGGGCTCCCTGGTGTGGCTTGCGGAAGACTACGGCCTTCTCGCGTACGCCCGCATGCTGCCCGGCGAGGCGGTCATCACGGTGATCAACAACACCGACTGCCGCAGGGATGTGCACCTTCCGGTGTGGCTTGCGGGTGTGCCGGACGACGCGCGGATGGTACGGCTGCTGCGGACCGGCGAAGACGGCTTCGGTGTCGAGGCCGAGATGTACGCCGTGCGCGACGGCTGGGTGACGGTGGCGGTTTCGCCGACAGGCGGCGTGGTTTTGAAGAATTTACCGTCGTTTTCCTAAGAGTTACAGTCGGGACAGTTTTCCGCAGGCGCAGTCGGGACAGTTTTCCGCAGGCGCAGTCGGGACAGTTTTCCGCAGGCGCAGCGGCGCGGCAATTGACTTTTTCGGGATAATCCGATACAATGACAACGTGGTTCGCTGCCTGCGGGGAGCAGGCGCGGCCGATGCCCGCGAAACGGCGGGCAGACAGGCGCTCCCGGCTGACCGGGGGAACGGGAAACGCCCGGGTTGCCGGGCAGACAAAAATCGCCCGATGGATGCGGGCGGAGAGGATGGGGTATTTTATGAATTTCTTTAGCAAGAAGAACCAGAAGAGAATCGTATGCGCGATGGCTATCCTTCTGGTGCTGGTCATGGTTATCTGCCTTCTTTCGTCTTTGACCTGATACCATGATTACCGTAAGCGGCATTTGTAAACAATACGGCAGGAAGGTGGTGCTGCGGGAAGCGTCGTTCACCGCGAAGCAGGGCGAGTGCGTTGCGATTGCGGGAGCGAACGGCAGCGGCAAATCCACCCTCTTAAAGATTCTGGCCGGCACCCTCAAGGCAGGTGGCGGCAGTTTCACTGCGTTCGGACATGACATGCTCAAGGAGACGTCGGAGCGTGAGCGCCTGATCGGCTATGTTCCGCAGGAAAATCCTTTGATCGCGGAGCTGACGGCCCGCGACAATCTGCGCCTGTGGTACGCCAACAGCCGGTACGACATGAACCAGGAGCTGGAGCGCGGAACGCTTGCGATGCTCGGCATTCCGGAGTTTATCAACGTTCGCGTGGACGCCATGTCGGGCGGTATGAAGAAGCGTTTGAGCATCGGCTGCGCGGTCGCAAACGACCCGCCGGTGTTGATCTTGGATGAGCCGGATGCGGCGCTGGACCTCATTTGCAAGGAGGCGATCCGCGATTACCTTGCGGAGCACAAGCGGCGCGGCGGCATTGTGATCATCACGACGCACGACGAGGAAGCACTCTCCATCGTGGACAAACTGATGGTGATGCAAAACGGCGTGCTGCGTGAGGTGGACCGTACCCTTCGCGGCGACGGCCTTTTGGCGGAATTGAAGAAGGGACAGGAATCGCTGCCGGAGTTGCGGTGATGTGTCCCCGGGACATGTCCGCAGGCAGCGCGTGGGAGAGTTGGTATGGAGGAAAATCGGAAACTGGTTCGGCCGCCCTTCGATGAGGAAGGCAACGTCATCTGGACGGACGAGGAAAAACCGACGAAGAAAAAAGCCCTGCGGTGGTGGGTATGGCTCATCCCGGTTGGGCTTATTTGCGTTATCGGGCTGGGTGTGCTCCTGTACAAGAGCGCCCACCGCAAGACGCCGCAGGAGCTGTGCCGCGCGGCTTTGAAGGATGCGTTTGACGACGGGCTTGGATACCGCGAGCCGATGATGAAGGCGCTGCACATGCAGGACCTGGCGGACATTTTCGCGGAGGGACCGACGGACATCGGAGTGTCTCTTTCGCTCCGCGACACAAACCTCACCTTAGGCGATCTGGGCGCGGGGGATTCCACGCGGAAGCTCTCGGACTACGCAGGCTTCGGGTTCGGCGTGAACGTAGGGATCGACGGGGAAAATGTAGGCGTCGACCTGCGCGGTTCCATCAGCGCTCTCAGTCTTTCCCTGCTCAAGGCATTCTACGACGGCGACACGATCTATCTGACATCGCCGAAGCTTCTCAAGGAAGTGCTGGCGGCCAAGGTTTCGGAGATTCCCGGTGCGTGGGAAAATGCTCCCCTCTGGGAGATGCTTCCCGCGGAGCGGCGGGACAGCGCGAAGAGTCTGGCGCAGAGCGGATTTTCGCTTCTCGGCAAGGGATATACGCTGCTGCAAAATATCCGCAAGGCGCTGGCGGCCACGTACCCGGCGGACGAGTCGGTGGTGGATCGGATCGTGGCGGCGATCCGCTATGAGCAGATGAAGGATGCGAAGGGCAACGAGCGAACGGAGATGGTGGTTGTCGGCTCGGAGAAGGTGCCCTGCTACGTGTTCCGCATCCAGGTGGATGAGGATGAATTTTACAAGATAGCCGACGTGATCGCAAATGCAGTCGGCGGAGCCGGTGCTGCGGAGACGGTGCACGGCGCGTGGCGGCTTCGTCCGGAGGGCGACGGCAACGGCGTGGATGTATTTGCCTACGTGACAAAGGGCGGCGAGCTGGCGCGGCTGACGGCGGAGGTGACGGGCTACGCGTGGGACAAGCCCGCGACGATCACGGCGGATCTGCAGTGCACGGGCTCGGAGGATCCGCAGGACCGGATGTACCTGACGGTGACGGTGGACATCGACGGAAAGAAATACACATTTGACGCGAAGAAGACCGTGAGCGCATCCCGCACCCGCGTGTCCTCGAAGATCGAGCTGTCGCTGCAGCTTCCCGACAAGCCGCAGTACGGCGCCAACGCATCGATCAACTACAACGTCTCGGGGGCGATCCTGGACGTGGAGGCCAACACGGTCTATCAGGGTGACACGGTGGGCACCATGCGCGTGACAGCCGAGTGCAACTACAAAAACGGCTGGGAGATGAAGTTCGACTCCCTCTCCTTTGAGGACCGCTACAACGGGAAGAACGCCACCCTCAGCGGGCGGATCGCATTTGCCCCGACGCAGTACGCGCCGGAGAAGCCCGAGGGTGAGCAGTACAACCTTTTGACGCTCACGCCCGAGCAGGCCAATGAGATGATCCAGGAGGGCATTGACCAGCTCGAGTGGTATTACAACAAGTTTTTGCGATGATGCATGCCGGCCCCGCGGCCGGAAAATGAGGTTTCAATCGTATGGGCAGACTGTTCCGGCGCTTCCTCGGTCTCGAGGCGAAGCGCGCACTGAAAATCGTACCGCAGTATTATCTGGGCACCCTTCTTCTGGTGACCCTGTTTGCCGCGGTCACACTGTGCGGACAGAAGGCCCTCGGCGGGGACGGACAGCAGGGAAGCGTGAACATTGCCCTCGTCATGAACGACGACTATATCGAGAATTTCGGTCTGGACGTGCTCCAGTCCGCGGCCAGCGCAGCAACGGTGTTCCGCTTCAGCGAGGCCACTGAGGAGGACGGCATGGCCGGCCTTCGGGAGGGGCGCTACGACGGCGTGATGATCTTCCCGGAGAATTTTGTGGACAGTGTCTTCAGCGACAATTACGCAGGCGCGGCGAAGCTGTACTCGCCGAAAATGCTCAACAGCCTCAACCAGGGCCTGATGGAGGGCATCGTGGAGGTGGGCTGCAACCTGATCAAGGTTTCGGCGTCGCAGGTGCAGGCCGGCGTTGCGGTTGCGAGACTGCACGGTGCGGATGACACCGACGCCTACCGGATTCAGGACGATCTGGAAAATCTTTTGGCGGACCGCGTCATCAACCGCGAGGAGAGCTTCGTCGCGGAGGACGCCTCGGGCACCTACGGACAGACGCTTTTGCAGTACTATTTCTGCGCCGGCATCGTGATGCTTCTCATGCTCGGCGGCGTTGCCTGCGGAACGCTTCTAAAGAGCGACGCCAAATCCCTGGAGGATCAGCTGGCGATGCGCGGCATCGGTTCGCCGCTTCTGGCGCTGGCGAGATATCTCTCGGTTCTCATGTTGTTTTTTGCATTTTACGTGTCGCTGTTCTTCGTTCTGTACGTTGTCTGGCTCGGGTGGCCGGACACGCTGGAGCGGTATCTCGGCATCATGAAAGTAAGCGAGCTGTGGTTCTGGTTCTGCGCGGGAATCCCGGTTTTGCTTTTGGCAGCGGCTTTGGTATTGTTCGTGTACACGTTCGCGGCGAACCAGATCGGAGGCATCCTTCTGCTGTTCCTGATCACGGCGATCATGGGCTACGCCTCAGGCTGCATCGTGCCTTCGGCATACCTTCCGAAGGCGGTCCGCGGCCCCGGACGGTACCTTCCGACGGCCACGATGCTCCGCGTGTCGGTGGACGGCTTAAAGCAGCTTTCCAACGTGCGCGGCACGTTGATCCTGCTGGCGGAGACGGCGGTGGCCTTCGGCGCGACAGTGTCCCTGATGGCATGGAACCGCTGGCGCGAGCAGCGTTAGCGGACGCGTTGGCGGGCGGACGGTGCAGACAGCGGAAAATGCAGTTTGATAAGGCAAAGCAGCCGGCGCAGGCCGGCATTCGATAAGGAGTGCAGACGGTGGAAAATCGCGGGACAGAGCAGGATTTTGTTCGCGGCGCGTTCGCTTCGGCGGAGGAGCTTTCTTCGTTTGCGGTCGGGCGCGGGGCGAAGGTCGCCGGCGCGATCCGGCGGTTCTTCACATGGCTCTGGCTGACGGCCAAGCGATTGTTGAAGAAACCCTCGTTTGTGTTGATCCTTCTGATGCTTCCCGCGGTGCTTTTGCTGTACCGCGCATTGATCACGGAGGATGACGGCAAGCTCCATGTGGCTGTATTTTTCGAGGATAAGGACGACGTCGCCGTGACGTTTTTGGCGGAGATGACGGAGCGCGTGCCGGACGCCTTTCTCTTCTACGAGTGCGAGGAAGAGGAGGACCTCTACAGCGATGTGGCGGCGGGGCGCGCCGAGTGCGGGTATGTATTTTCCGCGGACATGGCCGGAAAGATCGTGTCCGGCGAGTGGCGCGGCATGATCACCGCGGTTGTCTCGGAGCGGACGGTGTACGGCTCCTTCGTCAACGAGATTGTCTACGACAAATTGAATCACGTGCTCGGCTTTGAGGTCGTCCGCGATTACCTGGTCAACAAGAGCGACCTGGGGATCGAGGAGAAGACAGCGTCCGAGCAGCTTAAAAAGAGCTACGAGGCGGCGATGAATTCGCCGGCCATCGTGGAGTATGTCTCCGTGAGCGGCATCACCGGCGAGATCGAGGAGGAGTCCGCCGTGAAGGCGGAGAGCGTGCTGACCAAGCCGATCCGCGGCACGGTGGCCATCTTTGTTCTGTTGACGGGCCTCGCGGGGCTGGTGTTCTGGTATCAGGATGACGCCGAGGGGCGCTTCCGCGTGATGGCCAGAGAGCGCCGGCCGCTGATCTCGTTTGCGTCCATCCTGCTGCCCACCGTGATGGCGGGAATCGCCGGATGGGTGTGCCTCGCGGTCTCCGGACTGTGGACCCGCACCGGCAGGGAGCTTGTGACCATGGGCGTGTACGTGCTTTTGGTGGCTGCATTTTGCAACATTCTGCGCTTCCTGATCCCGTCCGTGCACGCGGTCTGCGCGACCATCCCGATCCTCACGCTGATCAGCTACCTGTGCTGCCCGATCCTTCTGGACGTGGCGACGATCTTCCCGGCGATCCGGTTCCTGCGCGCCGTCCTGCTGCCGCAGTACTACCTGCGCGTCTACGAGGGCGCGACGATGTGGCCGCTGGCCGCGGCAGCCTGCGTTCTTCTGGGAATCTCCGTCCTTTTGTCCGTGCCGGAGCGAAACCGGTAGGCGCTAATGGCGCGCCCGGAGAACAGTCGGAAAATTCACCCTGCAACCGATCCGAACACAACCAAAATGCCCGCCGCAGTTGTCACGTTGCAGCGGGCTTTGTTGTTTTTTGTGCTTTTCGAAGCTTTGGTCGGTGTTTGATGCTTGGGTCGGCTTTCGAAGCCGGAGCCTTAACTCACTCGATCGGGATCGTCACGCCGCCGATGGTCACGGAGGCTACTTTTGCGGCCGGAACGAAGACGGCGTCGCCGCCGGGTTCTGCGGCAAATCCCTCCAGAAGGCTGTAGTAACGGCGCTCCGAGAGGAGGTTTCCGTCACCGTCGTAAGTGAAGTCCAGTTCGGTCCACGGATACAGCGGCAGCGCCGTGTTCGCGATCTCATAGAGGCGGCTTCCGTCCGTCAAGGTGATGTAATCGAGGCTGTAGCCTGACGTGTCGCCGGACAGCTCCAAGGTGAGGTCACAGGCGGTAAGTAAGAGCGTGTCGACGCGGTAGTTTCCGATGGTTTGGCTCGCGGCGATCACCCGGTCGGTGACGTCGTAGTTGTTGGTCCAGGAGAGGGTGAGCGGCGCAGCTGCGCCGGAGGCGTCGGCGGTGTTGCGAACGATCAGCTTCACAGCCCGGTTGTTGACGGTGCGGGAGACATCGCGGTTGTCCGCGCAGGTAACCATGTACCAGAGCTTTCCGTCCCGCGCGAAGGGCGCGGCGCCGCAGTCGGCAAGGGGCTCGTCATCCCCGGTTGCACAGTCAAAGCTAAGTGCGGCTTCGGCCGGGGTGTAGCCCGTAAGCCAGCCGTCCGGTGCGTCCACGGCAACATCGGTGGAAACCTCGATGAACATGCGGCGGGAATCGCCGATCATATCAACAGCGGTGACTGTGATGTCGCCGAGCTTCCCGGACTGCCCGATGGGAAGGAAGGCGCTTGCGCGCTCCGCCGTCAAATGCTCCTTTAATTCCGAAACTTCGATCACGCGGGCTTTTTTGTCCTGGATTATTTTTGCGACGGCAACCGTGGCCAGCAGAAGGACTGCGGCGCAGGCCGCGATCAGTACCGCGCGGAAGCGGAAACGGCGCCTCGGGGCCGGGGTCTCGCAGACCGGAGTATCGACCCGGAGGGTCTCGGCAGACGGCGTTTCGCTCACAACGGTCAGCTGCGCGTCAGGCGTTGCGAGGCCGAGCTTCGCGAGGGTTCTGCCGGTGACTGCGGCGGCGTCAAAGCAGCCTTCGGGCATTGCCGCGAGGGTTTCGTCGAGACAGTCGGCGTCAGCCTGCGGAAGCATTTTTCGAAAGAGTTCGGGGCGCTCATCGGCGCCGGAAATGTTTGCGTGTTTACTCATAGGGTGTGACTCCTTTTTTCGAGAGGATTTTCCGCAGTTTCGTTTTGCCGCGGTAGAGGAGATTTTCCACTTTCTTTTGCGGAAGGCCCCGGCGCTCGGCGATGGCCTTTGCGCTGCGCCCCAGGTAGTATCGCTCAAGGAAAATCCCGTGTTCCGGCTCACCGAGCTCCGCCAAGGACGTCAGCACCTCGCCCTGCAGCCACTCCCGTACGACGTTGTCGTCGGTGAGCTCGCCGGACTCCGGCTCGAAGCCGTCCTCAAACGCCCGGTCTAAGGAGAGCGGCGCCGACTTTGCGGCCCGCAGGCGGTCTCTTGCGACATTTCTCGCAACTGCGTAAAGGTAACTCTTCAGCGAACAGCCGTTGTCTCTCCGGATCCGGTCCCGATGCTGCCAGATGTTTACGAAGACATCGGACTCGGCCTCCTCGATCTCCTCCGGCGGAAAATCCGCGAGGATCGACCGGCAGATCTTGTGCACCGCCGGGCCGTAGGTCTGGATCAGCTGCTCCACGCCCCGCTCCGGCTCGCTTGTCAGTTTTTCAAGTAGTGTGCTCTCGTCCATTCGGTCTCCTCCGGTGAAAAGTTCCTTTGCCCCACTATACGGGCGTTCGCCCGGTTTCACTCACACATTTTTCGATAATCCGTTGTCATTCCTCCGCCCATCATACAGGAGACGGCGCCGCATTTCAACAAGACCGCGGCAGTTTGGCTGTTTTCTTTGCATTTGCGCGGGTTGTATGGTATAATAAAGCGATTATGGGATAGTGTTCCCTGCGCCCGCCGGAGGCGGATGCAAACGACGGATCAAAGGAGGGTGTCGCAGATGATCGGACCGATCGGAACAGCGGAAAATGAGCGTCTCACGACGAGGCTCGGCCGCGAGCGGTATCTGCGCAGACGCCCTGCGGGATTCGGCGAGGACACGGACCTTTCGGCGCGGATCGCCCTGGCCGCCCGCGCGGACAGAGAACTCTCGTCCGCCATCGGAACCATGAGCGGAACGAACCTTTGCGTTGCCGCCATGGCGACGAACCGCGCGCTTGCAGCGCTGGCCGCCATCGGCCGCGAAGCGACGGCCGTCACGCTCCTTTTAAGCGTCCCGGAGGACATGCCGGAGGCGACGGTGCGCGATTACCTGCGAGCCGCGTACGCGGCATCAACCTTTGAAGATGTTGCGATCGCGAGGGAAAAGCGAGAGGACGTGCTTGCGCACGTCAGTGCCTTCGGAGCGCCCGCAGGCGCCGCGGAGGATGACGCGGAAGCCGCCGAAGGCGAAGCTGCGGCGGAAACCGCCGAAGGCTTTGCTGCGGAAAATTCCGCCGAGTGGTCTGTTGTGATGGCCGGCACAGCCGGCATCGAGGGAACCGTTCTTATGTACGGAGCCAATCGGGAGCAGATGGAGGCGAAGTATCCGAAGCATTTTTTGCAGAAGGCCGCGGAGCTGCCGGAGACGGCAGCCGGTGCAGCACTGATCCGGACGGGATTTGCAGCCGGAGCGGCTGCGGCGGTGCCCGGCGGAGACGGCGGCGTGTACGGCGCCCTGTGGAAGCTCGGAGAGAAGCTTCGAGCCGGCATGGAGATCGCGCTTCCGGACATACCGATCGCGCAGATCACCATCGAGGTGTGCGAGGTGACCGACTGTGACCCGTACCAGATTCCGGGCGGAGGGTGCGTGCTCTTCGCGACCGCGGACCCGGACCGGCTGCTTGCCGCCATAGCGGAAGCCGCCCCGCAGGTCGAGGCCGCCGTCATCGGACGCCTCACCAAAGACGCCGCACGGACGCTTCAGAACCGCGGAGAAACCCGATATCTCGAGCCCTACCGCGGCGGCCGATGAATTTTTAGATTAAAAAAGCGAAAACCACGGTGACTGACGAAAAGAACAGTTGCCCAAGAATGCGGAGCGGTCACAATTACAAATAAGCGAGTTTATACGGCGCGGTCCGTTCTTTGCGACAGCCGCGGCGGAAACGCGAGCAAAGCGGTGAGCGAGCATTTTCCTGCGAGCGAGGCGTTTGCGTCGCGGTCGACGCCGCGTCGACGGAAACCCCGGTCCTGCGCCGAATTACAAGGAGGGTAAAAAAATGAGTGTGGACATGAGAATTTTGGAGAGCCTGGACCAGAACGCGAAGCTTACGGCCAAGGAGCTTGCCGTGATGCTCGGCGAGACCGAGGAGAGCGTGGCGGCAGCCATCGCCGAGATGGAGGAGGACCGCGTGATTTGCGGATATCCGACCCTCATCAACTGGGAGAAGACCGAGCGACAGCTGGTTACGGCCATGATTGAAGTAAAGGTTACGCCGCAGCGCGGACAGGGCTTTGACAAGATTGCGGAGCGCATCTATCAGTTCGACGAGGTGGACGCCGTGTATCTGATGTCCGGCGGCTTTGATTTGTGTGTGATGATTCACGGCAAGACGTTGCAGAGTGTGGCTGAATTTGTCTCGAGCAAGCTCTCGCCGATGGATTCGGTGCTCTCGACGTCGACGCATTTTGTGCTGAAGCGCTACAAGGAGCACGGCCTGCCGCTGGTTTCGAAAATCGAGGATGAAAGGATGCTGATCACGCCATGAGAAATCCGTTAAATCCATCCGTTGTCGAGATTAAACCCTCGGGCATCCGCAAATTCTTCGACATTGTGCAGGAGATGAAGGGCGCCATCAGTCTGGGCGTCGGCGAGCCGGATTTTGCGACGCCGTGGCACATTCGCGAGGAGGGCATCTACGCCCTTGAGAAGGCGCGCACCCATTACACGTCAAATGCGGGTCTTGTGGAGCTTCGAAACGAGATTAACACATATCTTACGCGCCGCTACGGCGTTTCCTACGACCCGAAGCATGAGATTTTAGTGACGGTGGGCGGCAGCGAGGCCATCGACCTTGCCATCCGCGCCATGGTTTGCCCGGGCGAAGAGGTCATCATCCCGCAGCCCTGCTACGTCTCCTATGAGCCGTGCGTCATCTTAACGCAGGGCGTTCCGGTGACGATTCCGCTGCAGGAGAAAAATGAGTTCCGCCTGACGGCGCAGGAGCTTCGCGACGCGATCACGGAGAAGACGAAACTTCTCGTGCTTCCGTTCCCGAACAATCCGACCGGCGCCATCATGACCAAAGAGGACCTCAAGGCAATCGCTGAGGTCTGCATCGAGAAGGACATCTACGTTGTCTCCGACGAGATTTACAGCGAGCTCACCTACGGCACGAAGCATGTTTCCGTCGCTTCGATTCCGGGGATGCGCGAGCGCACGATTCTGATCAACGGTTTTTCCAAGGGACACGCCATGACCGGCTGGCGCTTAGGCTACGCCTGCGGCCCCGAGGAAATCATTCAGCAGATGACGAAGATTCACCAGTTTGCCATCATGTGCGCGCCCACCACGAGCCAGTACGCGGCCGTGGACGCCCTCAAAAACGGGGACGAGGACGTTGCGATGATGCGCGACGCCTACGATAAGCGCCGCCGCTACGTGCTGCATGAGCTGCGCGACATGGGGCTTACGTGCTTTGAACCTTACGGTGCATTTTACGTGTTCCCGTGCATCAAGGAATTCGGCATGAGCAGCGAGGATTTTGCGACGAAGCTTCTGCAGGAGGAGAAGGTCGCCATCGTGCCCGGCACGGCCTTCGGCGACAGCGGCGAGGGATTCCTTCGAATCTCCTACGCCTACTCCCTCGAGAATCTCAAGGAGGCGCTGGGGCGCCTGCGCCGGTTCGTAACGAAACTTCGCGCGGAGAGATAAAAAGTATGATCAACATTGTGTTGCATGAGCCGGAGATCCCGCAGAACACCGGCAACATCGGCCGGACCTGCGCGGCCGCGGGGATGCGGCTGCACCTCATCAAGCCGCTTGGCTTTTCCCTCGACGAGAAGCAGTTAAAGCGCGCCGGTCTCGACTACTGGTCGGAGCTCGACGTGCGCGTCTACGAGAATTACGAGGACTTCCTCGCGAAAAATGAGGGCGCCAGGGTTTATTTTGCGACAACCAAGGGCCATCTCGCCTACACGCAGGTTTCTTACGAGCCGGACTGCTACATCATGTTCGGCAAGGAGAGCGCCGGCATCCCGGAGGAAATCCTTCGCGACCACGAGGATACTTGCGTCCGCATTCCGATGATCGGGGAGATGCGCTCCCTCAACCTCAGTAACGCCGTGGCCATCGTCGCCTATGAGGCGCTGCGCCAACAGGATTTCTGCGGCATGAAGATGAAGGGGGAACTCCACCGGTTGAAGTGGAGCGAGTGAGCAAGCAGCAGGAGAAAACGGCCGGCGGAAGCTTGAAAGCAGGAAGAAAACGCTGATGGAAGCTTGGAAGCCGGAAGAAAACGGTTGGCGAAAGCTTGAAAGCAGAAAGAAAACGCTGATGGAAGCTTGGAAGCCGGAAGAAAACGGTTGGCGAAAGCTTGAAAGCGGGAAGAAAACGCTGATGGAAGCTTGGAAGCCGCGATGGCGGTCGCTGAAACCGAAAAGATGGCATTCGGAAACTGCTTTTTGCTTGCAAAAACAGACTTTATTTGACAATTTTGAAGTTTAGTCTGTATGGCGACCGGCCAACTTGCCGCGAAGAGTTCTCTGAATACGGACTATTTGCCGGTCAGAGGAAGTTAGTCCGTAGACCGCAAGGCGATGTCCGGTGCAACGAGAAACAGAATACGGACTATTTTGAATTCAAGCGGTGGTTAGTCTGATTCTCAACGCTTTTTGCCATTGCCGGAGAGTATCTGTACGGCGCCAAAGGCTTCATTTGCCGCCATTGGAATGTGAATCTGTACGCCGGCCCGGGGCTTTGGAGGGTACAGGGTACAAGATGTTTAAAAAGGAGTTACCATGAACGACAGAGCGGTTCGCGTGCTGGAATTTGACAAGATACGCGAAATGCTGATACATTACACCGGCTCCACGCTGGGCCGGATCAGGGCCGGCGAGCTGATGCCGGCGACGACGCTCGAGGAGGCGGACCTGCTGCAAAAGCAGGCGGAGGACGCCACGAAGCGGATCGACCGGAAGGGCAGTCTTTCCTTCGGCGGGATCGGCGACATCGGGGAGAGCCTCGTGAGACTCGAGCACGGAGGGTGCCTGACGGCACCGGAGCTGCTGCGGATCGGATCGATTCTGACCGCGACGCAGAGAGTAAAACAATACGGGACGACGGGAACGCGCGGCGAGGACGCGCCGCAGGATTCCCTGACGGAGCGGTTTGAGCTTCTGGAGACGCTGCCGGAGCTGTGCCGCGAGATTAACCGCTGCATCCTCTCGGAGGAGGAGATCGCGGACGACGCCAGCGCGGGACTGCGCAGCGTGCGGCGCAAGATCAAGGCGGCAAATGACAAGATCCACGAGCGCATGGGCGCGCTGCTCGCCCAGGCATCGGCCCAGGGAATGCTGCAGGATGCGCTGATCACCCAACGCGACGGAAGATACTGCCTTCCCTACAAGAGTGAGTACAAAAACCAGATTGCCGGTATGGTTCACGACCAGTCGGCGTCGGGGTCGACATCCTTCATCGAGCCGATGGAGGTCGTAAAGTTAAACAACGAGCTTCGCGAACTTGCCATCGCGGAGCAGGAGGAGATTCAGAAGGTGCTGGCGGCGCTCTCGGAGATGATCGCGCCGCAGGTACACGAGCTTCGCTTCAACGGGCAGTGCCTTGCGGAGCTTGATCTGATCTTTGCAAGAGCCATGTTCGGGCGCTCGATCCGCGGCAACCGTCCGATCTTCACGGACAACCGCACGATCCGGATCATCCAGGGGCGCCATCCGCTGATCCCGGACAAGAAGGTCGTTCCCATCGACATTGCGCTCGGTACGGATCCTTCGATGATCGTCATCACCGGTCCGAACACCGGCGGTAAGACGGTCACGTTGAAGACGGTCGGCCTGTTCACGATGATGGCGCAGGCGGGACTGCCGGTGCCGGCGAAATCCGGCACGGAGATGGGGATTTTCCGCGAGGTGTACGCCGATATCGGCGATGAGCAGAGCATTGAGCAGTCCTTGAGTACATTTTCCTCGCACATGACCAACACGGTGCATATTCTGGAGGAGGCGGACGAGGATTCGCTGGTTCTCTTCGATGAGCTCGGCGCAGGTACGGACCCCACCGAGGGCGCGGCGCTGGCGACGGCAATCCTTCTGCATCTGCACCGCTTTGACATCCGCACCATCGCCACGACGCACTACGCGGAGCTCAAGCTGTTTGCGCTGCGGACGGAGGGCGTGATGAACGCCTGCTGCGAGTTCGACGTTGAGTCGCTGCAGCCGACGTACCGGCTATTGATGGGCATTCCCGGGAAGAGCAATGCATTTGCCATCTCGAAGAAACTGGGGCTTTCGGACACGATCATCGACGAGGCGGAGACCCTCATCGGCGAGTCGGACAAGAGTTTTGAGGACGTGATCACGGACCTTGAGAACAAGCGCCACGCCATGGAGGGCGAGCTGCTTCGGGCCCGCGAGGACCGCAGAGCCGCGGAGGCGATGCGCGCCGAGTGGGAGAAAAAGACCGCGGAGATTGCAGCGAAGCGAGAGGATATCTTAAGAAAGGCCCGCGAGGAGGCGCTCGAGACGCTGGAGGAGGCGAAGTCGTACGCCGACGAGTCCATCCGCAGAGTGCGCAAGCTCGAGTCTCACGTGTCCTCGGCGGATCTGGAAAATGAGCGCCGCAAGACCCGCGAGAAGATCAGCGCCATGGAGGAGAACATGTCGCAGCCCGCGAAGGTCAACAGGCCCGCGAAGCAGCACAAGGCATCGGACTTCAAGATCGGCGATTCGGTCATGGTGTTGAGCATGAATCTAAAGGGCACGATCCACACGCTGCCCAACGAGAAGGGCGAGTGCTTCGTCACCATGGGCATTCTGCAGTCGAAGGTGAACATCTCCGACCTTGCGAAGCTCGAGGAGCCGGAGGAGACCAAGGGCGGCGCCGGCGTTAAGGTTTCGACCGGCGCGAAGAGCATGACCATCCACCCGGACATCAACCTGGTGGGACTTCGCGTGGACGAGGCGCTGGCGGAGCTTGACAAATACCTGGACGACGCGTACCTGGCGCATTTGCCGAAGGTCACGGTCATCCACGGACGCGGCACGGGCGCGCTGCGCACTGCGGTCCACAATCATTGCAGGAAGCTTAAGTATGTCAAGGGGATTACCGTCTCGCCGGACTACGGCTCGACGGATGTGGAGTTCAAATAATTCCGACGGCAAATGAGGAGTGGGCGCAAACGCCCGGAGGAGATCCCCGGAAGGGGTATGGAAAGGAGATAACAATGGCGGAGAAACAGAAGATTCTCATCGTCGACGATGACTACAACATCGCGGAACTGATCGCTTTGTATCTGACGAAGGAGTGCTTCGAGACGTGTATTGTCGGGGACGGCGAGGAGGCGGTGAAGCAGTTTGACCAGTTTCAGCCGAACCTCGTGCTGCTTGATCTGATGCTTCCCGGAATCGACGGCTACGAGGTGTGCCGGCGGATCCGCAAGCAGTCGGACGTCCCGATCATCATGCTCTCGGCGAAGGGCGAGATCTTCGACAAGGTTCTCGGCCTGGAGCTCGGCGCGGACGATTACATCATGAAGCCCTTCGATGCGAAGGAGCTGGTGGCCCGCGTGAAGGCCGTGCTGCGGCGTTTCCGCAGCGAGCCCGCGGAGGCGGCACCGGCGGTGAAGCCGGCCGCGGAGGAGAAGGGCGAGTTCGTGACGTACACGGACCTTGTCATCAACCAGACCTACTACGATGTTACGTATTGCGGGCACAAGCTGGAGATGCCGCCGAAGGAATTCGAGCTTCTCTACTACCTTGCGTCCCATCCGAATCAGGTGTTCACCAGAGAGCAGCTTCTGGAGCGCATCTGGGGCTATGAGTATCAGGGCGAGACGCGTACGGTCGACGTGCATATCAAGCGTCTTCGCGAGAAGTTGAAGGACCATGAGGAGTGGAGACTCTCCACGGTCTGGGGCATCGGCTACAAATTCGAAGTGAGAAACCAGGTATAACCGACACATGAAGAACAAGATTTGGCAAAAATACTTGATCACTCTCGTCGCGACCGTGCTGTTAGTCGGCGTCGCCATCAACGTCGTCGGCCGCATCTATGTGACGCGGAAGTGCACGCAGAAGCATAAGAGCCGTCTCACGGAAGAGAGCCGGCTGATTTCGCGTGAGTACGTTCGCGAGAGCAGAAACGCGGGACTGACGAAGGATCAGTTCGCGCTGCAGATGCGCGCGGTTCACGAGATGACCGGCTTTGAGATCTGGATCGTCAGCGAGGAAGGCCGCATTCTGATCTCGACGGAGTCGCAGACGGTGGACAAGCTCGTTCCGCAGGACGTCCTCAACGCGAACTGGAGCGAGAAGAAGGAGATTGAGACCCTCTACGAAGGTGACCGCGGGATCGCTGTGGATGCCGTCGCCTCGGGCACGGACCTGTGGGGATACGTCGCAGTCAGCGAGTCCTGGGATCTCGTGCGGGACGATGTGAGCGGAGTGCTTCGCCGCATCAACTTCACGGCCCTCGGATTTCTGCTGCTGGGCTTTATCTTCTGGTTTGCCTTCGCTGAGTATCACACGAAAAATGTGCGCGTGATCCGCGACGCGGTGCTACACTACACCAACGGTGAATTTGACCACGAGATCAACATCAAGTCCCGCGACGAGTACCGCGATCTGGCGAACGCCGTGCATCTTTTGGCGGACCAGCACGCGAACCTGGTGGAGTATCAGAAGAACTTCATCGCCAACATCAGTCACGACTTCCGTTCGCCTCTTACGTCCATCAAGGGCTACGCGGAGGCCATCAAGGACGGCACGATCCCGTACGAGATCCAGGGCAAGTATCTGAATATCATTCTGTTTGAGACAGACCGTCTGGCGAACCTCACCAACGACCTCCTGGACCTCAGCAATTTCGAGAACAAGGGCGTTCATCTGTCGTTCACCAATTTCGATATCACCAAGATGCTCAAGCAGTCGGCGCAGACCTTCGAGGGCAAATGCTCCCAGAAGAACTTAAAGATCCGCCTCTCCTTCCCGGAGAACACGCTGATCGTCTACGCGGACAAAGGCAAGATTCAGCAGGTCGTTCACAACCTGATCGACAACGCCATCAAATTCAGCCATCCCGACGGAATGATCTACATCACCGTGATGGAGCGCCGCGAGAAGGTTCTCGTCTCCGTGCGCGACACCGGTATCGGCATTCCGAAGGAGAGCATCAGCAAGGTCTGGGAGCGGTTTTACAAGACCGACCTCTCGCGCGGCAAGGACAAGCGGGGCACGGGCCTCGGCCTTTCCATCACGAAGCAGATCATCGCCGCGCACAATGAGAACATCAAAGTCAGCAGCACGGAAGGCGTGGGCACGGAGTTTGTGTTCAGTCTTGCGAAGGCGGAAAGCTGACGGAGAGGAGTCGGAAAATGGGAAAGTTATTCAATCGATCAAAAAAGAAAGGCAAATCCGTCTTCGACTTATCGGATGACAACGCGGCTGACAGCTACGGTTTCATCAAGGAGGAGCAGCTCCCCCAGAACCGGAGCATCCGCCGTCGGAAAATGCTCACCCTGGCGCTCACGGTAATCTTCTGCGCCGTTTTGTTCGGCATCATCGCCTCGGTGGTCTACCGGATTACCAGCGGCGTCCTGGATAACCTCGACGAGAAGAAGCGCACTGTCGATGTGCGCCCGACGGACGGCGGGTCGGCAACACCCACGCCGGATCAGTCGGCAATCAGCATCGACCCGAAGGCATTTGCCGACATCGAACAGATATACCTGGGCGTCCGCAAGACGGCAAGAGCGTACCGCTCATGTTTTGCGGAAGTGTCCGCGGTGACATACACCTCCGATCCGGTCTTCGGGCAGAAGACGGCGGAGGGAAGAACCTTCTTCGGCGTCGTCATCGAGGAGAACGGTTCGGAGTACCTTCTGCTGGTTCGGGACGAGGAGCTCGACGACAAATACGATGAGCTGGTGGCGACATTCTCAAACGGCGCCGAGGGAACGGCCCGCATCGTCAAGAGAAACCGCGAGCTGCACCTTGCGGTGATCGCCGTGTCCGGCAAGAACATGGCGGAGATCGACCGCAAGACCATCGTGAAGGTCAAGCTGGGTGATGCAAAAACGGCGGACATGGGCTCCGCAGTGGTTGCCATCGGCTGCGTGAACGGGACCGGCTGGTCGGTGGACTTCGGTCTGGTCAACGGCGACAGCGATTCGTTTTCCGTCCGTGACAATTCCCTGAACCTGATGCAGACCAATATGGTGCGCCACGACAACGCCTTCGGCGTCCTGGTCAACGCCTCCGGCGAGGTGGTGGGTATCCTGAGCGAGGATTTTGACAACGGAAACTGCCTGCGCGCCATCGCTGTTGACAAGAGCCTGCTCGGCACGTTGAACGATATGCTGAACAACGACAAGACGCCTGTGTTCGGAGCGTATTTTGCGGAACTTTCCGCGGCGATCCGCAAGCGCGAGGGCATCAAGGGCGGAATCCGCATCACGGAGATCTGTGAGGGAACGCCGGCCGATGAGGCGGGCTTCCGCAAGGGCGATACGATCCTGGCGGTGCAGGACGAGACAATCTACTATGTCAGCGATTTCAACCGGATCCTGCGCCGGGAGGCGGGCGTCGGCAAGATGCGCGTGACGTACCTCCGCGGAGGCAAGGAAGAGACCGTTGAAGTTACGATCACAAAGGAATGATACAGCAGGAAGCGAGGACGATACATGCGGTATATCAATGAGTTGCGGGAAGGCGAGGTCTTCTCGGAAATCTACCTGTGCAAGCAGGTGCAAACCCTGAAGACCAAGGCCGGCAAGAGCTACATGGCGCTCACACTGCAGGACAAGACCGGCACGGCGGACGCCAAGATCTGGGAGCTCGGCAGCGGCATCGCGCATTTTGAGGCGATGGATTACATCAAGGTGGACGCCGAGGCCACATCCTTTCAGGGCGCGCTGCAGTTAAAGATCACCCGCGTTCGCAAGGCGGACGAGGGCGAGTACGACGTGGACGACTACATGCCGTGCACCGAGAAGGACGTGGAGGCGATGCTTAAGGAGATCCGCGCCATCGCAGCGTCGGTGACCAACCCGCACCTGAAGCAACTTCTGGGTGGATTTTTCGAAAATAAGGCGTTTTTATCGCTGTTTCGCAAGCATTCGGCGGCGAAGAGCGTTCATCATGCATTTATCGGCGGACTTCTGGAGCACACCCTGAGCGTGACGCAGGTGTGCGAGTTCTACGCAAAGCAGTATCCGATCTTAAACCGCGACCTTCTGGTGACGGCTGCAATGTTCCACGATATCGGCAAGCTTAAGGAACTGTCGGAGTTCCCGGAAAATGATTACACCGACGAGGGCAACCTCCTTGGCCACATCTACATGGGCGCCGAGATGGTGGGCCGCAAGATCGAGGCGATCCCGGGCTTCCCGAAGACCCTCGCTGCGGAGCTTAAGCATTGCATCCTGGCGCACCACGGGGAGCTGGAGTTCGGCTCGCCGAAGAAGCCCGCACTGTGCGAGGCGCTGGCGCTGTCCATGGCGGACAACCTGGACGCCAAGATGGAGACGCTTCGCGAGCTGATACGCGACGGCAGCAACACCGCGGTGAACGGGTGGCTCGGCTTCCAGCGACTTCTGGATTCCAACATCCGCATCACGGAAGTGTAAGGCGCTCCGCGGAAAATTTTAACTGGTTAAAACGGCCGGAAAGGGTGAGTTGTGTTTAGTAAGAATCAAATCGTTCCGGTAACAATCGAAGATATCAGTGACACGGGAGAGGGAATCGGTCATGTCGACGGATTCACTCTTTTTGTGTCTCGTGCGGTTCCGGGGGACACCGTCCGCGCCCGCATTCTGAAGGCAAAGAAGACGTACGCGATCGCGAAGGCGGAGGAGATCCTCACGCCCGCGCCCGGCCGCGTCACGCCGGAGTGCCCCGTGGCGGGCTCCTGCGGCGGCTGCCAGCTCTCGTACCTCTCCTACGAATCCCAGCTGGCACTGAAGCAGAAAAAAGTCGAGGACTGCATCCGCCGGATCGGAGGCTTTGCGGACGTCTCCGTGCAGCCGATCATAGGAATGAGCGAGCCCCGCGCGTACCGCAACAAGGGCCAGTTCCCTGTGGGAACGGCCAACGGTGCAAAAGAGCCGGTGCTCGGCTTCTACGCGGGACACAGCCATCGCATTGTTCCGACGAAGTCCTGCGGAATGCTCTGGCCCGGCCATGAGGCGATCCTCGCGGCGGTTTCGGAGTATCTTGCCGCAAGCGGCGCAAGACCCTACGACGAGGAGACAGGCCGCGGACTTGTGCGCCACGTGTTGATGCGCAAGGGCTTTGCCACCGGAGAGATCGTGGTGTGTCTGGTCATTAACGGCACGGCGATCCCCGCCGCGGAGACTCTGTGGGAGCGGCTTTCGAAGATTCCGGGAGTCGTCGGCCTGTGCCTCAACGAAAACCGTGAAAAGACAAATGTGATCCTCGGAAAGCGGTTGATCCCGCTGTTCGGCAAGGCCTCCGTCACCGACTGCATCGGCGACGTGAGATTCGAGATCTCGCCGATGGCATTTTACCAGGTAAACCCCGTGCAGACGAAGGTTCTGTACGATACGGCGCTTGCGTACGCGGGGCTCACCGGCACGGAGACGGTCTGGGATCTCTACTGCGGGATCGGCACGATCTCGCTCTTCCTGGCGAAGGCTGCGAAGAAGGTCTACGGCGTGGAGATCGTCCCGGAGGCCATCGAAAACGCGAAGGAAAATGCCCGGACCAACGGGATTGCAAATGCTGAATTTTACGTGGGAGCGGCCGAGGAGGTATTCCCGCGTCTTGTGAAGGAAAATCCGGACATCGGCGCGGATGTGATCGTCGTCGACCCGCCCCGCAAGGGCTGTGACGAGAAGCTTTTGGCCACCATGCTTGCGATGGCGCCGTCCCGCATCGTCTACGTTTCCTGCGACCCGGCAACCCTTGCCCGGGACCTCAAGGTTCTGTGCGCCGGCGGTTACCGCATCGACTGCGTCCAGCCGGTGGACCAGTTCCCGGGGAGCGTGCACGTGGAGACCTGCTGTCGGCTGTCGAAGCAGGGCTGAAGGAAACAGGGTCGGGCGAAACGAGGCCTGGTGAAACAGGGTCGGGCGAAACGAATCTTGGCGGAACAAGACCCGGCAAAACGGGTTAAACATAACGGGAGGAAGTATGGGCAGTGCAGTAGCGAAACTCTGGGGGTTGATCTATCTTCTGATCATCGGGGCGGGGTCCCTTGTGGTGCTTCTGATCCACGTGCTGTTCGGGGTGCCGTTCGGTATCCTCTGGCTTGTCATGGCGGTTGCAGCCGTTCCGGCGGCATTTTTCGCGATGGGAAGACTGCAGAAAGCCGCGGGGTCCAAACCGGAGGCGAAGCTGCATGCGGAGTACATGACGGAGGCCCGAACCAGGGGGTATACGCCGCGGTTCTTCGAGCTCGCGGAGCAGGCGGTCGCCATGAAGCAGAGCGGCGCCGCGATCGATTTCGTCTATCTGAAGGATTTTGCGATCTATACTGCGGATTATTACAACCTGACGGAGCAGAGCGACAAGGCGCTCTCGTATCTGGAGATTCTCAACCGCAACGACGTCATGAGCAAGAGCATTCAGTTCATGGACAAAGGGATGACGATGCTTTTGTTTTACAGCGTTTTGATGGAAGCCTGCCGGGGCTGCAAGGACCGTGCAAAAGGCGAGCAGGCATTTGCGGAAGTGGAGCCGTATCTGGCGAAGAAGTACGCGATTCCGGTGCTGGATTTTACGGCGCAGGTTATCCGCTACCACTACTACATGCTCACGGAGGAATACGACCGGGCGAAGCAGGTCCTGGAGGAAGTCGAGGCCGACCAATCCACGCAGACCCGGGATATCATGACCCGCTATACCATGCAGGCGGACTACGCCCTGTTTAAGGGCGACTGCGAGACGGCCCGCGAGGCCATGGCCCGCGCTGAAAAATGCTGCCTTGAGGGCACGCCGATCCTCCGGGAGATTTACGATTGCTGGATGAAACGGTTCGGCTTTTCGGAAGGATAAGCTAAGCGCAGGAGCCGCATTTTTAACGGGACAGAAATCAGGGGAGATATACGGGAGCCATGAAAACACGGGAGGAAGCAATCGCATACGGCCTTTCCTTCGAGGACACGTACCGGGACGCGCCGTTTCACGACGCGAACTGGCAGCTGGTGCGGTACAAGGGCAACAAAAAGGCGTTCCTGTGGACCTATGAGAAGGACGGCTATGTCAATTTAAACGTCAAGGTCGCCCCGGAGAAGGCGATCTTCTGGCGGCAGATCTACCGGTCGGTGATCCCGGGATACCACCAGAACAAGGACCACTGGAACACGGTGATCCTCGACGGAAGCATTCCGGAGCAGGATGTGAAGCTGATGATCGCGGAGAGCTACGACCTGGTCTCCGACAATCCGTCAAAACGTATCTACGAGGCGGTTAAGAGGATTCCCTACGGGCGCGTGGCCACTTATGCGCAGATCGCGGAGGCGGCGGGAGATCGGAAAATGGCCCGGGCCGTCGGGAACGCGCTTCACAAAAACCCGGATCCGGCGGGCATTCCGTGCTACCGCGTCGTGAATTCGAAGGGAGAGCTTGCGGGGGAGTTTGCTTTCGGCGGCGCCGGGCAGCAGGCGAAGCTTCTTGCGGCGGAAGGGATCGAGGTCACGGGAGGAGTTGTGGACCTCTCGCGGTACCAATGGAAAAATGAAGTTTGATGAAGTTTAAGGGGGACAAGTATGATTGACGGACACATTCACATCGAGCGGGGACCGTATACGCTTGCGTGGATTCAGAAGTTTGTGGATAAGGCAGTAGCGGAGGGACTCGACGAGATCCGGCTTTTGGAGCACAATTTCCGGTTTGAGGAGTTCGTTCCCATGTACGACTCCGTGCGCGCTTACAGCGATTTCGTGGACGCGTGGTTTCGGCGCGTGGGCGGGGTCAGGAAGCTTGAGGAATATCTGGAGCTGATCGAGCGCGTCCGGGAGCAGAAGTATCCGGTGGAGATCAAGTTCGGCATGGAGGTGTGTTATTTTCCGAAGGCCGAGGAGATGACGCGGGAACTGACCCGGGGCAAGGGGTTTGACTTCCTGCTGGGGAGCGTGCATTTTGCGGGGGATTTTGCGTTCGACCACACGGCGGAGTTGTGGGAGGGCGAGGACGTGGACGAGGCCTTCCGGAAGTATTTTGAGGATGAGATCCGACTTGCAAAGTCCGGGCTGTTCGACGGCATCGGGCATCCGGATTCCATCACGCTGTTCGGGCATAAGCCGTCTTTTTCGCTGACCGCCTGCTACGAGCGGCTGGCGGAGGAACTTGCGAAGAGCGGCATGTACGCCGACGAGAACAGCGGCGTGGCGAGACGCTGCGCCGGGACGGCAACGCTTGGCATGAACACGGAGTTGCTCCGCATCCTGCAGAAGCACGGAGTGCGGATCATCACATCCTCGGACGCCCACTGTCCGGAGGATGTCGGCGACAGGATCAGGGAGATGGAAGGCATCGTAAAATGGGGCAGATGACAGAGAAGGAAAAGGAAAAAGAAAAGGAATACATGTGCCGCCGCAGCCGCAGTGTTGCGATCGTTACAAGGAACGGAAAAATCCTGATGGAGAAGGTCTTCTACTTCGGAAGGCTGTTCTGCACCGTTCCGGGCGGCGGCATCGAGGATGGCGAGACGCCGGAGCAGGCGGCGATCCGCGAGCTTAAGGAGGAGTGTGGCCTGGACGGGACCATTGTTAAGCCGCTCACGGTGCAGTACAAGTCGGACGGCGCCGCGGAGTATTCCTTCGAGGTGAGCATCCCCGATGAGCAGGAAGCGATCACGGGCTACGACCCGGAGGAGACCGGCGACGATCCGCCGCTTAAGGAAGTGCTGTGGATGTCTCTCGAGGAGATCAGCGAGAAGGACCGGGCGTTTTTATGGTCCTACGGACTCCTGCAGGTGGATGGATTTTTCGACGAGGTAAAACGCTGGGGCGACGCCGTGAGCTATCCGGGCATCTGTGAGGGGGCGGAAAAATGAGAAAAAGGTTGGTGTTCGGCACAATCTCCGCGGTGCTGTTCGGCGTGGAGGTGCTGATCGGAATGTACGCCCACGGCTGGGTGCGCAGTTACCTGGGCGATGTGCTCATCGTGATCCTGTTGTACACGCTGTTTCGCACGGTATTCCCCGTGTGGCCCGGAAAATGGTGGCTGCTGCCGGCGGCGATCCTGCTGTTCGCCTTTGCGGTGGAGTTTCTGCAGCTGTGGGGGTTTTGCGATCGGTTCGGGATCACGAACCGGCTGATGAGGATTATTCTGGGAACAGGGTATTCGACCGTCGATCTGGCGTGCTACGCCATCGGGATCGTGCCGTGTTTCATCGCGGAATATATGATGTACGGAAGAAAACAGAAAGGAAACTGAGAGGACGTGGAAGAGAAAACCTTGATCGATCAGGCATATGTGAAGAGAGTGCAGAAAGGACACACGCGGGCGTACCGGTTCACGATGGGAATTATGATCTTTGGGGTGGTGGCTGCGATCCTCATCGAACCCGGGATCGGAGGATTTGTCGTGGCGGCAATCCTTGCCGTGATCGGGGTGTTAATAGCCCGGTATCGCAAAAAGAGCGGCGGCGAGATGCAGGTGTACTTCTGCCTGAGAGCGATGACGGACAAAAGATATCGATACCATACCAGCGATGAAGGGGGAGACACGGTGCTCTATTATTTCGTGTTCGGAGACCGGAGTTTTGAGGTGAACGAAAGCCGGTACGACAAGGCATATGCGGGCGAGCCGTATTATGTCATGTACCACGCGTACAACAACCGGATCGTCGACGTCTTTGAGGTCGCAAAATATGACCTGGATCCGTCCCTTGATATCCGCCCGTAAGGAGAGAACCATGTCGGAGCAATTTACGAGGACACAGATTTTGTACGGCGAGGACGCCATGAAGCGGCTGGCAGCCTGCCGCGTTGCCGTGTTCGGCATCGGCGGCGTCGGCGGCTACGTCGTGGAGGCGCTGGCCCGCAGCGGCATCGGCGCTCTCGATCTGATCGACAACGACAAGGTGTGTGTCTCCAACATAAACCGCCAGATCATCGCAACCTGGAAGACGGTCGGCAGGGACAAGGTTGATGTGGCTGCGGAGCGGGTCGCGGAGATCAATCCGGACTGCACGGTCCGCACCTACAAGACCTTCCTTCTCCCGGAAAATGCAGCCTCCTTTGATTTCTCATCATACGACTACGTGGTTGACGCCATCGACACGGTGGCCGGGAAGCTGGCCATCGCGGAGTGTGCGAAGGCGGCCGGCGTGCCGGTGATCTCGGCCATGGGCGCGGGCAATAAGGTGCATCCGGAGCGCTTTGAGGTGGCGGACATCTACGAGACCTCCGTCTGTCCGCTGGCGAAGGTCATGCGGAAGGAGTGCAAAAAGCGGGGCATCGACTCCTTGAAGGTGGTCTACTCGAAGGAGGAGCCGAGGACGCCGCTTGCGGCAGCGGACGGGGACATCGCGGCGGAAGACGGACCGGACGCACCCGCGGAAAAGACTTCGGACGCATCAGCGGCGGAGTTTAGGAGCGCAAGGCGAAGAGCGACCCCCGGGTCCACGGCGTTCGCACCGTCGGTGGTCGGACTGATCATTGCCGGCGAGGTCATCAACGATCTGGCCGGTCAGAAATAAGAAACCGGAGAGGTTCTATGGCGACATTGCTGATTGCCGTGATTTATGCGGCATTTATCGGGCTGGGACTTCCGGACTCGCTGTTCGGAGCATCCTGGCCGTCCATCTATACGGAATTCGGGCTGCCGTTCTCCCTGGGAGGGCTGGTCTCCGCCATCTGCTTCGTCGGAACGACAATCTCGAGCCTTTTGAGCACGTGGCTCATCAAGCATCTGGGAACCAACCGGCTCACGGCGGCGTGCACACTACTGACCGCCCTGTCGATGTTCGGCTACAGCGTGTCGGGGAATTTTGTCTTCCTGTGCCTGTTCTCGGTGCCGTTGGGCCTGGGCGCAGGCTCCATCGACACGGCGTTAAACAACTACGTGGCGATTCATTACAGCGCCTCGCAGATGAGCTTTCTGCACTGCTTTTACGGCGTCGGTGTCACGGTGAGCCCGTTCATCATGACGCTGGTGTTTGAAAACGGAATGAACTGGCGGACCGGATACCGGATCGTTGCGTGCATGCAGCTGGGACTTGCGATCCTGCTGATCGCAACGCTGCCGGTCTGGCGGAAAGTGCACGGCGACGAGGTCTCGTCGGAGGAGGCGTTTGAGACTCTTTCGCTGCGGCAGGCGGCGCGCATTCCCGGCGTAAAGATCATGTGGCTTTTGTTTCTGTGCTCGGTCACGATCGAGGCTTCGGTCGGAATCTGGAGCAGCACGTTTTTGGTGGAGCACCGGCACGCGAGCGCTTCCTTTGCCGCGGCTTCGGTGACAATCTACTACCTCGGAATGACTATCGGACGGTTCCTGTCCGGCGTCTTTGCGAGAAAGCTGCACAGCTGGCAGATCGTGAAGATCGGCCTTGCAGTGCTCGGGGCGGCGCTGGCAGTTTTGGTGCTTGTGCCAAACGACTATGTGACGGTGGGTGCGCTGATGCTCGTGGGCATCGGAAACGGACCGATGTTTCCGAACTTCAATTACCTCGCGCCGGAAAATTTCGGTGAGAAGCGCTCGCCGGCGATCATCGGAACCCAGATGGCGGTCTCCGGCTTCGCGTTTGTGGCCGGGCAGATGTGCTGCGGCCTTCTGGGACAGGCGTTCGGGATGAGAACGTTTCCGTTCTATCTGATCGCATTTTACGGCTTGATGCTGGCTGCGTTTTTGCGGGCGGCGAAGCTTTGGACGATGCCGCGGATTTTTTGGTCGCGCACAAAATAAATCGGGGAAGACAGTATGGACGAACCTGGGAAAATGACAACCGAATTCAGCATCCTGAACCTCGACGGTTCCTCCCATGACCCCGAGGAGACCGAGGTGTTTTTTGCGGACCTGAACCTTCTGCAGGTGATCGACCGGCTCACGGTGAAGTGGGGGCGGGACGTGCGGAAGTACTATCTGTATTTTCCGAAGGATACGGAGGCGGAGGCCTATCGGCGCGCGGTGTACGGCGATGTCAAAAAGGACGCGGTGTACCGGGCGCTCATGACATACATGGAGCGGCTTGCGGGCATCGCAGAGCTGCGCGGGGAGCGGGAGCGCGTCTCCAATCCGCTGCAACAGGCGGTCTGGAGGGTTCGCGAGACCACGGCGGTCTGCGAGACGTACGAGTCGCTTGCGGAGGAGCTTGCGAAGGGAGAACCGGCCTCTGCGGGAATGAAGGAGTTTGCGCGGATCCTCGCGGAGTTTCTGGACAGCGAGAGTTACCGCCGGACGAAGGAGACGATGCAGAAGGTCTTGACGGAGATCCGCAGGACGCGGTTCGTCATCACCTGTGAGCGGGACCGGATTCGCGTGGAGCTCCGGGAGGTGGCCGGCGAGGGCGCGTACGAGGAGTGGATCTCGGGCGCGGTCGGCGGCGAAATAACAAGATTTCAAAATCCGTTCATGGCGGATATCAAGATCACCGAGCTGGAAAATGAGTGCCTGGAGATCCTGCGCACCAAAAAGCCGGAACTGTTCCGTGCGCTTGGGAAAATCCCCACCGGCAGCGAATGCGAGACGCCCGTGCTTCGCCGATTCTCGGAGGAGATCCGGTTCTATTTGGCGTTTGCTGCGCTGCAGCGGGAGATGGAGGCCGCGGGATTTGCCTTCGTGACTCCCGGGACCTCGGAGGAGCGGCCCATGGAGGCGAAGGGGCTTTACGACCTCGCGCTTGCCATGACGTCCCTCTCGGACGGGCGGAGCGTGGTTTCCAACGATTTTTCCCTCGGAGACGGCGAGCGGTTCTTCGTGCTTACGGGGCCGAACCAGGGCGGAAAGACCACGTTCGCACGAAGCCTCGGGCAGCTGGTGTATCTTGCGAAAATGGGCCTGGACGTGCCGGCGGGGTCGGCAAATGTGCCGTTCTTCTCGGGGATCCAGACGCATTTTTCGGTGGAGGAGAGTGTGGAGACCGGCCGCGGCAAGCTGATGGACGAGCTGGTTCGTCTGGCTCCGATGATGGAGGATTACCGGCAGGGAAGCTTCGTGGTGATCAACGAGCTGTTCACCACGGCGGCAAACTACGACGCGCAGATCATGGGGAAACGCGTTCTGGAGCATTTTATCGGACTCGGCTGCAAGGGTATCTACGTCACGCACATCAAGGAGCTGGCCGAGGAGCGGGACGGTGTGGTGAGCCTGCGGGCGATGCTGGACGCCCGGGGCGTGCCGACGTTTGAGATCCGCAGGGGCGAGGCGGAGGACGGCGCCTCTGCCGCGGGGGCAGTGAACAAATACCGGCTGACGTACGAACAGCTGAAGGAGCGCTTATGAAAGTTTGTTTGTTGTACGCGGACCGGGAGCGCGCGAATACGGAGACCTACTACGACACCAAAAGCATCATCGCGGACCTGGGACTTGATGCATTGTTCTCGGCGGCCGCGAAGGAGATCGTATACGAGAACGGGGAAGTCAAAAAGCTCGAGGCGGAGGATGAATTTCTCGCCGGGACGCTTAAAAATATCATGATGATCCCCCTCGCCTCGGCGGAGGAGATCGCGTTCCGTCAGGAGATTGTCGCGGACGCGACCAACCATCCCGAACCGGTGCGGGGACTGTACCGAATCAGCACGAAAATGCTCGCCAGATGGAACGAGCTTGGGCGCAACATCCGCGAGCGGATCCGCCAGGGAAGTCCGACGATGCGGCTTTTGACGGAGATCCGCGTGCTCACGCTTTTCTGCGACTCGCTCTCGGCGGTGCGGAAGCTTTTGGAAGCATCGGACGGATTTACGTCCCGCGGGCTCCGGGCGTTCCGGGAGGAGTTTTGCGAAGCATTTTCCGAAGAGCGGGAGGCGACGATCAGGAAGGTCCTTAGGGATGTCTCGTTCTACACTGACGGGCTGGAGCAGAAGGAGGAGCAGCTCACGGTGGTCAAGCCGCGGATCGTGCTCGAGTGCGGGCTGGAGGACGGCCTGCGCCTAAGCTCCATGAAGCTTGAGGAAGTGTCCTCCGTGAGCTCAAGGTATGTGCGAAAGGGAAGCACGAGGGACAAGCTTCAGAAGTTTATCAACGCCCGCATTCCGGATTCCTTTCCCACGGCGGAGGAGGGGCGCGTAAAGGAGCAGACACAGGCTCTCGAGGCCGCGGTCGTCAGCTATCTGGTGCGGAAGCTCCGCGGGCTGACGGACGAGTTTAATACATTTTTCGACCAGCTTCGGATCCAGGCGGGGTTCTACCTCGCGGCGGTGCAGCTGACGGAGCACATGCGGCGGCTGTCGACGGAATGGTGTTTTCCGACCGTGTGCGATAGAAAGGACCTTGCGTTTACGGACCTTCGGGAGTTCGTGATGAGCATCACCCAGCGCATCCGCGTGACGGGCAACACCTGTTCGCTGCAGGGGAAGAATCTCCTGATCGTGACCGGCGCAAACCAGGGCGGAAAATCCACCTTCCTTCGGAGCATCGCCATCGCGCAGGTGATGATGCAGTGCGGTTTGCCTGTGACTGCAAGAGAGTTTCGGAGCGGAATCTTCCCGCGGATCTTTGTGCATTTTACGAGGCGCGAGGACAGCGCAATGAACAGCGGCCGTCTGGATGAGGAACTAAAGCGCATGAACGGCATCGTGGAGCATCTGGGCGACGGGTCGCTGGTCTTTTTGAACGAATCCTTTGCGACGACAACGGAGAAGGAGGGCGCGGTGATCGCCTACGACATCATCCGCGCGCTTACGGAGGCCGGGGTCAAGGTGCTGACGGTAACGCACCTGCTGTCCTTTGCAAAGCGCGTCTACGGGGAGACGAAGGACCGTCCGGAGTCGGGCGCGGCGTTTCTCTCGGCGGAGCGGAAGCCCGACGGTACCCGCACCTATCACATGATCGAGGGCGAGCCGGAGCTCACGAGTTTCGGTCTTGATCTGTTCGACAGGATCGTGGGGAAGCCGGCCGGCTCGGAGCGGCTGAGTGATTTCACCGGAAATCTTTTGGGAATGAAGGGGAGACAGTTATGAAGGATGAAAAAGAATACCGCAGGAAGCTTTTGGGGCGGCCGATGAGGAAGATCATCTGGGCGTTTTCACTTGTGCTTTTCGTGGGACTTTGCTGGTTTTTGATCAAGCTTCCGTTTGAGAATGTTCCGCTGTTTATCGCGGCGTTGGCCGTTCTGGCGGTTCTCGCGATCTGCCTGGCGGTGTCGATCACATTTTACGTGCGGATGCGCCGCTGGCCCATCGTCACGGGGGAGATCGACGAGGTTACGCTGGACGCTGAGGGCAGCCAGCCGATGACGGTGGCGAAGATCCGCTTTACAGCGGCGGACGGTGCGGAGAATGTGCTGGAGTGGGGAATCTCCTCCTTCGGCGACTGGTACGAGGGCTGCGAGCCTGACGTGGAGGAGATGCTTAAAAAGGACCGCGAGCGGTACGAGGGCGGCCGGGTTCCGGTGTTCTGCTCTCCGAAGAAGCCCGAAAAGAGTTTCCCGATTTTGCGGGACGTGGAGAAGGACTGAAATACCATGATCATTATCATCACGGGAGCGTCGCACGTCGGAAAGACGGTGCTGGCGCAGAGACTGTTAGAGAGGCTGCATTTTCCGTACCTCTCCGTCGACCATCTGAAAATGGGACTGATCCGCAGCGGCAACACGATGCTCACGCCCGAGGACGATGACGAGCTGACGGAGTATCTCTGGCCCATTGAGCGGGAGATCATCAAGACCGCCGTCGAGAACCGCCAGAACCTCATCGTGGAGGGGTGTTACGTGCCCTTCGACTGGCGCGCGGACTTTACGGAGGAGTATCTTTCGGACATACGATACATCGCGCTCGCGATGACGGACGACTACATCGACGCCAACTTCGGCGCGATCCGCGACCACCGCTCGGACGTCGAGGCCAGGCTTTACGAGTTCGACCTCGACACAGAGCTTGTGAAAGAGGCGAATCGGAAAATGATCGACGGCTGCCGCGCGGCGGGCGAGCCGGTAACACTGATTGACGGCGACTACGAACAGACGATCTCGCAGGTCGCGGAGACGCTGGCGGCGCAGGTCGCCGCGCCTGCGTGCTGCGGGGAGAGGGAGACGACGTAGTTTCGGAGGAACTGCCCATGAAGAAGCATCGGAAAAATCGGAAAATCCTCGCGATCACACTTGCTGCGGTCCTCTGCCTCGGGGCAGCAGGCTGCGGCCGGCGGGAGCATGCCGCGGAGCGGCAGCCGGACGGTGCGGTCGCGACGGCGACGGTTTCTCCGACGAGGAAGCCCGCAGGAACGGCAACGCCGGTTCCCACGGTGCCGCCGGATTCCCCTGTGGAGGGCACCGGCTCGAAGCCGTCGGATGCACTGCCGGTACACCGGGTGAGCAACGTGGCCCGCGGGGCAGCGGGGGAGCTCTCGGTGATCTGGCTCGGGCATTCGTCGTTTCTGCTGCAGATGGGCGATAAAAACATACTGTGCGATCCGGTATTTTCGGAGCGCTCGTCGCCGGTTTCCTGGGCGGGACCGAAGCGCTTCACGGAGGCGCCCATGACCGCGGAGGACACGCCGGAGATCGACGTGCTGTTTCTTTCGCACGACCATTACGACCATATGGACCGGGAGACGATCCTTGCCCTGGACGCGAAGGTCGGGGTGTACGTCGTGCCGGAGGGCGCTCAGACAATCCTTGCCGGCTGGGGTATCGCGGAGACTAAGATCCACCACCTCGCAACCTGGGAGGCGGTGACGCTGTGCGGCATCCGCTTTTCAATGACGCCGGCGCAGCATAAGGGCGGGCGCGGGATCGGCGTTGCAACACTCGCCGTCGGAGTGTTCCTTTCGGACGGTGTGCATACGGTGTATTATACCGGGGACAGCGGCTACGGGGAGCATTTTGCGACGATCTGCGAGACTTTCGGCGCACCCGATCTGATGATCGCCGAGTGCGGCCAGTACGACAAGAGCTGGCCCACGGTGCATATGTTTCCGGAGGAGAGCGCCCGGGCGGCGGCCGATCTGCACGCGACGTGGGTGATCCCGGTGCACTGGGGTGCGTTTGTGTTGTCGACCCACGCGTGGGACGACTCCATCCGGCGTTTTGTGACCGCGGCGGAGGAGCTCGGAATCCGGCCGGCGACGCCTGAGATCGGGCAGCCGGTGGACTACCGGAACATCGCTTCCTTTACGGAGCACTGGTGGGAGGCATATCGATGACGGGGAGTTTTCCGGATTGCGACTTAAGACTTGAAAAACGGGGCGCGGAACCGTATACTTGATGTGTTAAAAATCGTTGGGGGACGAAATATGGTATACTTCTGGATCTATCTTGCCGTCATCAATGTTTTTGCGTTCGTGATGTACGGCATTGACAAGCGCAAGGCGAAGGAAGGAGCCTGGCGGGTTCGCGAGTCGGTGCTGCTGCTTTTGGCGGCGGCGGGCGGAAGCGTCGGCGCACTTTTTGGGATGCTTGTGTTTCACCACAAGACGAAAAAGGCACCCTTCAAGGTGCGGATCGCGATCATTTTGGTGTTGCAGGTCATCGCGGTCGGAGCATGGCTGTATCTGCGCAATCCCGCGCTGGAATCGCCGCTGATCCGCAAGGACGGAGCAACCCTCGCCGAGAGGTTCGCGACGCCGGAGGGATTTGTCCGGGCGGAGGCGCCTGCGGGGAGCATGACCGCGTTTCTTCGGGGCTACGCAATGGAGCCCCACGGAAGCAGGGTGAAGCGCTACGACGGCAGGACGAAGAGCGGAAAGACGGCGGTGGCTGTGTTTTCCATGCATCTCGGGACGGAAAATCTGCAGCAGTGCGCGGACTCGGTGATGCGCATGTACGCCGAATACCTGCGCGCAAGCGGGCGCGAGGATGAGATCGCGTTTCATTTTGTGAGCGGCTTTCTGTGCGACTGGCCGACCTATCGCAGCGGAAAGCGCGTGACCGTCGACGGCAACGACGTGCAGTGGTACGACGGCGCGGCGGAGTCCGGTTCGGACGAGACCTTCGAGTCCTACCTGGAGCTTGTATTTAACTACGCCAGCACCCTCTCAATGTGGGAGGAGTCCGCGGAGGTTCCCCTTGCGGAGGTGCAGGTCGGCGACATTTTCCTGCGAGCAGGCTCGCCGGGCCATGTGGTCATGGTGGTGGACGTCTGCGAGAAGGACGGGCGGAAGGCGTTTCTGCTCGCCCAGGGCTCGATGCCCGCGCAGCAGTTTCATGTGATCCGCAACGACGCCCACGCGGACGACCCGTGGTACTACGTTGACGAGATCACGTATCCCTTTGAGACCCCGGAGTACACTTTTGACAGGGGTAGTTTCCGGCGGCCGGTGTACCTGACGGTCGGCAGCCAGGGGGAAGACGAAAAATGAGTCTGCATTTTTCGAAAATGAACTTCGGGCCCTGTGCGGGGCCTTGAGATAGAAAGGTGGCAAATACTATGAAGTATACGATGAAAATCGCAGGCTTGAAGAGAGATCTTCCGCTTTGCAAGATTACGGACGATCTGTACATTGCAGCATTTATCTGCTTCGGCGATGCGGAGGTGACGGTGGCGTGCGCGAAGGCGTTGTTGAAGGCCGTTCCGGCGGACAGCTATGACTACATGCTGACGGCGGAGGCGAAGAGCATTCCGATCATCCATGAGATGGCGCGCCAGTCCAAGGCGACGAAGTATTTTATCGCGCGCAAGGGACCGAAGGTTTACATGCCCGACCCGCTGCGCGTTTCCGACCGCTCGATTACGACGAAGGGCGAGCAGGCGCTCTACCTCGGCCGCGACGACGCGGAGCTGATCCGCGGCAAGCGCATCCTTTTGGTGGACGACGTGATTTCCACCGGCGGCTCGCTTCGCGCCATGGAGGAGCTTGTCAAGATGGCGGGCGGTATTGTGACCGGCCGTGCGGCGGTGCTCGCAGAGGGTGACGCGGCAAAGAGAGACGACATCGTATTCCTCGCACCGCTCCCTGTCTTCAACGCGGACGGAACGCCCAAGGCGTAATCCGGGTCAGTTTCCGGTTTTGAGCGCGGACGGAACGCCCAAGGCGTAATCCGGGGCGACATTGACAGGAAAATCGAATTCACACGGAAAGGGTTTACGGAGATGAAGCAATTTCGCAGGGATATCTGGGAGGACGGAGAATACACCTACGCAGCGGCGTATGGTTTTACCCCGAACGTGCGGGCGTTTTTGCATGAGCCCGGGGAGGACGGCGCAGCGGAAGACAGCGCGATGCGCGACGCCATGCTTGTGGTGCCGGGCGGCGGATACTGCATGCTGGCGGCCCATGAGGGAGAGCCGGTTGCGAAGGCTTTCTATGAGAGCGGGATGAATGTTTTCGTGCTTACCTACACAACGGACATCACCATGTCGGTGCCGCTTAAGGACCAGCCCCTTAAGGACGTTGCCCGTGCGATGCGCATCTTACGGAAAAATGCGGCGGAGTACGGGATCGAGGGGAAGAAGATCGCGGTGTGCGGATTTTCCGCGGGCGCTCATGTGGCCGGCAGCGTGACGGTGCACTGGGATGTTGCGGACACCAATCCTGCCTACGCGGACGTTTCCGCGCGGCCGGACGCATCGCTTTTGTGCTACCCCGTAATCACCTCCGGCAAATTCACCCACGAATATTCCATGCTCGCGCTCCTCGGGCCGAATCCCACGGAGGAGGAGCTTGCTTACTATTCGCTTGAAAAAAACGTGTCGAAGGACACGCCCCCGACCTTTTTGTGGCAGACGCAGACCGACACGGTGGTGCCGGTGGAGAACAGCTATCTGTTTGCGCAGGCGCTCCGCGAAAACGGCGTGCCGTTTGCGCACTATGTGTTCCCGGAAGGATTTCACGGGCTCGGGCTTTCGAAGGGCTTCGGCCATGACGGCTGGACCGACGGAAGCTATGTGATGGAGCAGGTGAACAACGCCGTTGCGGCCGTGAAGGCGGGCAGGGGCGTGAACGTCTCCGAGCGCCGCGTTGCGGAGCTTAAGGCGCAGTTCCCGGACAAGCGGGAGGAGCCGGCCCCGAAGGACGGGGACGCAAAGGAGGAGCCGGCGTTTACGTGGAAGCCGGACCCGACCCTTACCCGGGATGTGGGACTTTGGTCGGACCTTGCAAAGGTCTGGTTCGCGCGGCTTTAGTTCCGCGCGGGATACTCTGAAATGCCCCCGAAAGGGCGGCGCAAACTAACGGACGGAGCTTGTTTCGGATGACACAAGGCGGCGGAGACAATCGAAAGGGGTCGATTGCGAGAAACATCTCGTACAATACGATGATCACCGTGATGAAGTATGTCTTCTCCGCGGTCTGTATGATGTACGTGAGCCGTAAGCTGCAGCCTGCGGCAAGCGGCGAGGTTGATTTTGCGACGTCGACGACGGCGTACTTTACGATGTTCGCAATTCTCGGAATGCCCATATACGCAATCCGGTGCTGTGCGCGCTGCCGCAGTGACCGCGAGAAACTCTCCCGCATGTTCACGGAGCTGTTCAGCATAAGCCTTCTGCTGGCGGCGATTGTCGGTGGGGTTTTGGTTGCGCTTTGTTTTATCACGGATCCGTTTCGCGGGAACCGGATGCTGTTTTTGCTTCTCGGAAGCCAGATTCTCTGGAACGCCATCGGATGCGAGTGGCTTTATAAGGCGCTGGAGCGCTACCGCTACCTGATGACGGTTTCCGCGGTGGCGTACATCACGGCGCTTTCTCTGATTCTTCTTGCGGTGCATTCGCCGGAGGATAAGCTTCTGTATGCGGGGCTGTCCGTTTTGGCCGGTGCAATCACGGCCGTGTGCAACTTCTTCTGCCTGCGGCGCGAGGTTGACCTTACGCTTCGATTGCGGATCAACACCAAGCATCTGAAGCCTTTGTTTGTGTTTTTCGCCATGAGCTGCATGACAAGCATCTACGGCAATCTCGACGTCGTGATGCTCGGCGCAATCCGCGGGAATTACGAGACCGGCCTTTACGGTCTTGTGTCAAAGGGCAAGATCATGCTCATCTTCTTCGGCGGCGTTTTATGGTCGTCGATGCTTCCGCAGATGACCAATGCCTTCGGAAGCGGGGATCGGGAGCGCTTCCGCGAGCTTACGAGGCGTGCGGTGCGTCTGATTACCGCCGTCAATCTCTCCCTCGCCGTGTTTGCACTGATTCACGCCGCGGACGTCACGCTTGCCATGGGCGGTGCATCCTACGCAAATGCCGCCACGGCGTTTCGCATCACCGTCTTATCCGTTGTGCCCATCGGCTTAAGCAATGTGCTCGGAGGGCTTGTGATGATTCCCGCGGGAAGAGAGCGGAGACTCCTTGCGGCGGAAATCGCGGGGGCAGTGGTGAATTTTGCGCTGAATCTCTACGTGATTCCGCGGTATTCCATCGAGGGAGCCGCGGTCACGACGCTCGTTGCGGAGGCGTTGGTGTTTGTCCTTTGCTTTGTCATCGACAAAAGAGAAATCGGGCTGCCGGTTTCGGACATGATTCCGGACATCCGTACGATTCTTACGTGCCTGCTTGCCGCTGTGCCGGCTTACTTTGTGCCGCTTCCTGCCGGAAACGTGTTCCTCCGCCTTGCCTTCGCGGCCGCGGTATATTTCGGCAGCGCCGTCATCTTCGGACTTTTGCTCCGGGAACCCGTGGTGAAGGAGGTTTTTGCGAAGGTGTTCGGACGGTTTGAGGCATCAAAAATGTAGGCTTTTTTTCACATAATTATGATATGAGAGACGTCAAAATTGCGGTTCCTGCGGGGACCGCTTTTTTGTGATAAATTTTACGTTTGATTTTTCTACAATGGTGGTATAAAATATACACGTGTAATATTGAGATACTGTTTCTGCCCCGATAAACGGGGTCGGAGACGAGGTCCCCCTGCGAAGGATTGTTTTGAATTTCGCGAAGGCAAAGAGGAGGAAAAAATGAATACCAAAAAAATCTTTGCAGTGATTCTTGCGCTGGCAATGGTTTTTGCCATGACCGCGGGTGCATTTGCGGCAGGTGAAGCGACACTGGATGAAAACGGTGAAGCCGGTGCGTTTGAGACGGCTGATACCGCCGAGAGCCAGAGCAAGCAACTGATTCTTACCAAGGTGCTCCGCGCGTTCAACGAGAGCGAAGCGGAGATTCACGCACCGACAATCAGCTATGTTTATACAATCACAGCTGTTACTCCGGCCGAAGGTACTACCGTGACGGACGGAGCTGACAAGCACGATCCCGCAGGGACGGTGACGGCACAGGTGAAGGCCGGCATCGTGCCGAGCGGAGGCTTTTCCGCAATTACCGTTTCGTGGGATACCACGGAGACGCTTACTGCGGCCGATGACGGTGCGGACAATGAGAAGACGTTTGTCCTTGACTTCAGCAATGTGGTATTCACCGGCGCGGGCATCTACCGCTATGCGGTTACCGAGACCCTGGCCTCCGGGTTCACGTATGCAAGCTCCGGCGTGACCGAGGCGCAGTTCGATGCGGATCACAAGGCATCCCATACGCGCTACATCGATGTGTATGTTCGTCCGAATCCGGCCGACGGCGTGCTGGACGACAATGACGAAACGAACGACTGGGATATCTACGGATACACCTGCTTTGTCAATGATACGTCCATTACGAAGGAAAACAAGACCACTACAGCCGTGAAGACCACCGGCTTTACGGAGTATACGGCTTTGGTCAACCGCGCTCTGACGGAGACGTTGTATCTGCCCGACAGCTACTACACCTTCAACGTGGAAATCGACAAGACGGTGGTGAACGATGCCTATGCGGCGAAGAACCATGAGTTCCCGTTCACGGTTCTTTTCACAAATGAAGCGATTACCAAGGAAGTTAAGATTGACGCCACGGCGACCAAAGCAACGGGCTTTATTGATCCTGCTGCATCGGCGCTCAGCGGCGGTGCCGTCAAGGGTATTGTGAGCATCAAGGACGGCGGTTCCATCAAGTATTACGGTATCCCCTGCGGAACCGGCGTGGAAGTCTATGAGACGAACGACGTTACGGGAGTTACGTATCTTGTAACAACGTCGGTGACCGGTGTGACGGATCCGACGGTGGAGAATGTAACCGACGGTTCGACTCCTACGACGGCGACTGCACAGGAGGCAACGAAGCCGGCTTACCAGTCCACCAAGACGACGATTGCAACGACTGCGGATGCTGATGAAGAAAATGATTACGTTATCGGCGTAACCAACAAGCTTCTGAACATCTCCCCGACAGGAGTTGCGCTTCGCTATGCACCTTATCTTTTAATTCTTTTCGGCGGTATCGTTCTTCTGATTCTCGGAAGAAAGTGGATGCGCCGTCTGCAAAAAGACGAAAAGACAGCCTGATTATGAATTGACAGCCGCACGGACCGTGCGGCTTGGAAGATCCGACAGCCGTGTCCCTGATACGGCTGCCGGGTTTTTGGCATTTCTTGCGGTAGGAGTGGAATGATGGCGGAAGAAGACCGGAACAAAATGCAACCGACATCTTCGGAGGAGACCCTGGAGGAAATCCTTGCATCGGTGCCGGATTCGACGCTGTACGATGAGGATTTTTGCGAGGAGCCGGAGGACGACCCTTCGGACGACACGGAAGCCGTGTACGACGAGCCTTGGGACGATTCGGATGAGGATTCCGAGGACGACGCTTCGAACGACGCGGAAGCCGGTGTATCCGAAGGGGACACGGAAGCGCTTGCGAAGGAGCTCACCGATGCAGAGAAGGGCATGAAGAACGCCCATCGCTTCCTCATCTATCTTGTCGTATTCCTTTTCGTTGTATGGATTTTATTCTTCAAGATTATCGGAATTACGCACATGCCCTCCGAGGGGATGGAACCCCGGATTGACGCAGGAGATTTGTTAGTGTTCTACCGGTTGGACCGCGATGCGGAGTTCGACGACGTCATCATCTTTGAGAAGGACGTTGACGGAACCGGCAGGGAGACCATGATGGTCGGCCGCGTGGTGGCAGCGCCCGGAGACACTGTGGATATCAATGAGAACAACCGCCTTGTGGTGAACGGCAACGCAATCGTGGAGTCGTCCCTGCTGCGTGTGGAGACGATTCGCCGCGGAGAGAGGGTACAGTACCCGCTCACGCTGGGAGAGGATGAGTATTTTGTGCTCTCGGACAACCGCACCGCGGGCGTGGACAGCCGGTATTTCGGACCGGTGAAGAAGAAGGATATTTTGGGAACCGTCATCACTTTGATACGGCGAAATAAACTGTAAGGAGGAAAACGGATGTTTCTGCTGAAGTTGAAAAGTGCATTGAATCTGCTGAGCTTCGCCGGCATCCGCGTTCTGGTAGTTTCCTCGGCGATGCTAGGCTCGCTGATGGTTGTGTACAGCGGCTATTCCATTTATGAGCAGGTCTATACACAAAATCGCGCTTTTGATTCCGGCGTTCGTGCCTTTGAGGATACGGCGGAGATTCAGGATGCGCAGCAATCCCTGAAGGATGCCCGGGCGGATTACCGCGCGTGGCTGCGGGTGGACGATACCCATATCGATTACCCGGTGATGCAGGGAACAGATGACTACTTTTATGCGAGACATGACCTCGACGGCAACGCCAGCCTCACCGGCGCGATTTACATGTCGTCGGGCAACGCTTCCGATTTGAGCGATAACTATATCATCATCTTCGGACACCATATGGATAACGGTGCCATGTTCGGAGACCTGAGTCATTTCGAGGAGGAAGCATTTTTCGAAACACACCGCGACGCCGTGCTTATCTCACCCGATAACACATATGCGGTGAAGCTTTTTGCGGCAGTCTCCACGGACGCGTACGACGAGATGATCTACAAGACCGGCAACCGTGACCTTGCGGAGCTGCTTGCCTACATCGGCGCTCACGCGATTGTGGGATGGCCTGAGGATGCGAAGGGAGCAAAGAAGATCGTGGCGCTCTCGACTTGTTACGATGCCGCCACGCTCGGAAGAATGGTTGTCTTCGGAGTACTTACCGATTATACGGAGCCGACCCCTTCGATTTCTCCGGAGATTTCCGTGTCGCCGGATGAGCCGCAGCCTTCGGTGTCGCCCGCCCCGTCCGGAAGAGACGGAGTCGGCCCGGATGCGCCGCAGACCGGCCAGCGTTCGACGTGGCTCGGACGGTTCTTTGACCGTTTCCTGCCCGGCGGAAGTTCCTACGGAACCCGCGCATGGGCGATCATCAATTTGATTTGTGTTTACCTGACGTTATACATTTTGTTCCCGTTCGGACGTCTTCGCGGCAAATACGCCCGCATCGACAAGATGCGCAAACTGAATGACGCCAAGAAGGCATTGTGGGATGCGGCGGACCTCAGTCCGGCGCAGCTTTCGGAGCGCGCGGAATTGATCGCGCTTGCCCGCACCATGTCCGGGAAGAAAGAAGGACAGGAAGTGACGAAGAGAGAATTTGCCGCAGCGGTTGAGCGGAAGTATTATCACGTCGACCGTTTTGCCCGCAAATTCCGACTTGGAGTTGCCCTTCAGGCAGCTCTTGCAGCGATTTCGATGATTGTGTTCTTTAAGACTGAAAATATGCGGCTCCCGATGATTCTGATTGACAAGTGGACGCCGCTGATGCTTTTGTTGATGGTTTCTGCATTTGTCGCAGATGCGGCGCTTACGCGGTATCGCGAAAACGGCGCGCAGAGGTCTGAAGAAGCATGATCCGCCGTAACTAGGAACAACTGCTGCGGGAGGGTTTTTGTGAAGAGACTGTTGGCATTGGTATTGACGTTATGTCTGGTGATCGGCACCGTGGGACATTCGCCTTTCGCAAATGCGAAGGGAGAATCTGTCGCACGGCTTTCGTCGTTGTCTTCGGAAGAAGAACCCTCGGAAAATGCCGCCCCCGACAGTGGAAATGCGCCCGCAGATAAGGAACCCGGCAGCGCGGATGCGCCCGCAGATAAAGAACCCGCCGGCGCGGATGCGCCGAAGGAAGATACCGGGGCCCCGGCAGACACGGAGCTGGAGCAGAAGATTACGACGTCCGACGGCTCGACCTACGATATCGAGGTCGCGTACCGCGAGGATTCCGGCATTCCGATGTCCCAAACGGAACTGCTTGTCACGGAGCTCAAGCCCGGCGACGCAGTGTATGACGACTACATCAAAGCGACCGCGGAGAAGCTCGGAATCGCCGTGGATAAGCTGCAGCTGTCCCGCGTGTTTGACATCCGCATCGTCGATGCGAACAATCATGGTACCGTTTACGAGCCCGCGACTGAGGTGAAGGTTTCCATCACTTTGGTCGATGAGGACCTTTCCCGGTATGCGAATGTAGATATTGTGCATTTTACGGAGGAGACGAAGTCCGGCAACCTCACCGCGGAGAATCTGGAGGAGACTGTCGAGGGCGAGACCGTGGAGTTCACCACGGACAGCTTCTCCGTGTACGTTGTCGTGGCCCACGAGGAGGAGGCTGTCGTTGCGACGCCCCGCGTGATGTTCCACTTCATCGACAGAAATCCCGTGGAGCATACTGGCGATACCATCTACTACGAGGGCGTTCCGTACGAATTCAGAAACAAGAGCGAAAACGGCGATCTGCAGACCACGCAGATTCTTAAGGACGGCGAAGCCTTAGAGCTCATCAACGACCCCGGAAATACTTCCGACAGATACTTCTACGGTTGGCACATTGTGACGCCATATGCCGCCGCCGGAGCGAATACCTACGGCATCAACACGACCGACGGGAAGCTGTATTACACCTGGCCGGACCTTCCGGAGTCGATTGCCTTCGAGCAGCCCATCTCCATCGAGGAGACGGACGTTGCGGTCGGCGGCACGATCCACTGGTCGTTAAACGGTGTTGCAGGAGAGGGCGTCTTGGATGAGGACGGCTGCATTCACGTGCTGCTTGCCCCGGTGTATGAGAACTATCATTTCGTCAACTTTATGCTGTATCCACGCGATTCGGCGGTCAGCGGCGCGAGCAATCTGATGACCCGCAAGATGGTTGCGGTCGGCAGTGCCGAGACGGCGGTGGAGGTGAAAATCAGCGATATCCGCGCCACCAGCACCGATTCCGTACATCTGATTTTCGCAGGCTGGGAGTACAACGCCGGGACGGCGGAGAATCCGCAGTGGGTGAGATACCCCACGGTCGACTACTTCGGCGCGGAGATCAAGGAGGAAGGCAAGGACGGCGTTTACATAAGCGTCATCTCCGGGAACGAGAACATCGATCTGTTCCCGATCTTCATCCAGGCGCGCTGGGTTGACTTCGTCGCAGGTCCTACCGGCAGCGGCGCTGTCTTTGTGGGATCGCGTTTCTTGCGCGAATGGACCTCGCTTCCGGACCAGACTCCGGAGGAGGGCAAGAATATCTTTACCTCCCTTGCGACAACCACGCGCAAGGGATACCTCTTCGACGGCTGGTATGCGTATGCCGTGACAGACCCCGAGACGGGCGAGATCCTGAATCTTGATACGGAGATGCCCGTCACCGTTACCTATATCGATAATAACCTCGCGGATCACGAGACAACAATCAACACGAGAGCTGTCAGAATCACCGACGCAACCGGCGCCATCGCTTACGACGGTGCATTTGCCGTGACGGACGGCGGCGAGTCGTATCCTTTCTTCTCGGCAGCGAACGGCGAGCTGCGGCTGTATTTCCCGCTCGACCGTCTGACGCTTTACGCGAACTGGATTCCGGACGAATCGAAGGTCACTATCGTGTACTGGACGGAAAATGCAGCCGATGACAACTACTCCTCGAGCGCTGTCAAGACCGTAAACACCGCGGATATCAGTCAGAAACTGAATAAGGATTTCACGTCCGGGCATGTGATTACGCTTGCGGACCTCATGAATTACAAAGAGGGTGACAATACCTACAGCGTCGTCGACACAAAGGTTTTGGACGATGTGAAAGCGGTTCCGGCCGGGCAGGAGATTTTCTACGACCTGTGCGACGGAGAGGACGACCGCCCGGCGCCGAGGGAGATTTCGAAGACCATCGACGGAAGCGGAAACACCGTCTTTAACGTCTACTACCGCCGCAAGATTTTCAAGCTTGTCTTCCACATCGGCCGCGACGGCTATGTGAAGACCAGCGGAGCGCAGAAGACGGACGAGGGCTGGGATTACAACTGGATCGAGTACATGTTCAAGGACGATAAGGTCACCCGGCTGGGGTACACCGGCAAGGGCGGACAGTCGCAGAGGACCACCTTTGGCATGACCTTCGAAGGGAAGACGTACGATTCCACCTATGTGACAACGAACACAAACGTGATGGGAGACTATGTCCCGGATCCGGAGAATGATCCGAACGACCAAAACGTCTATGTGATTACCGCCAAATACGGCGCCTACATCGGGGACCGCTGGCCGTCGCCGTCGAATCCCAGGTTTACGTTTACACCGGAATCCGCGGGCGGCCGCATGATGTATACGTGGGCGGCATTTTACGGCTCGCTGTACTGCCGTATCGCAAACGAGCGTCCCACCTGGGCGGGCCAGCAGGGCAACAACCCCGACCTTAACGGTGTGTATGATTACATGTCCGCCGAGCTCTGCTCAAACCGCGCCGGCACTGATGTTATGCCGAATCAGGTGCATCACATCGTGGCGTACTTCGGCCCGGATAACAACGCCGACCGTGTAAAGGTGTACCACGTGCTTTACGAGGCGGCTCCCGGAACGTACGATCCCGAGAATGTCGATTTGCACGAGAGCACCGAGTATGCGGAGTATCCGCTCACGACGTGGAGTACGAACATTGCCCATGTAGACTGGAGCGCAATCTCCGGCAAGACCTTCTATGAGGTGAAGAATTCCGCGACGAACGTCATCTCCAACGTCAATCCGGAGTTCCAGATGGGCTGGGACCGCGACGGGTATAACTATGTTTTCAGCTGCTATCGAAACGGCCCGGGTGCGCACGAGCATCACGTGTACTTCTTCTACTCTCCAATCATTTACCCGCTGACGTTTAAGTACGAGAACGAGGAAGACCGAAAGACCGACGATTATTATTACGGACAGCCCCTTGCCGAGGCGAGGAAGTACCAGGATCCCGAGAAGGAGGGATACCGGTTCCTCGGGTGGTACACCAACGAGGCCGGCCAGGGCGAGCCGTTTGACTTTGCTAACGAGACCATGCCGAACAGCGGCGTCGTTCTGTATCCGGTGTTCGAGAAGCTGAATTACATCATCCGCATCGATCCGAACGGCGCGGAGATTGACCACTGGAGGGAGAACGCCCTCTCCGCCGGAGCATCCACCGGATTCCGCGCGGACTACAAGGAGACCATCGCGGCGTATGATTATCTGGAATGCCGCTTCGTCCCGACGAACGACGTGGAGATCGCAGAGCTTTCGCTGACCGCGGATGAGCTGTTCTACTACCTGAACACGCAGTATATCAGTGAGGAGCACGACGGCAAATTCATCCCCGCCAAGCTCCGTAACGCGCTGTACCTCACGGCGGATGAGATTGATGCGTACTGGACGTGGTACAGTGAAGTGCCCGAGGAAGACTTTGCCGAGCGAGGCGCCGTCAAATTCACCGACAAGAATGAATGGATGGACGCGTACTTCGGCGGCCATGACTTAAGCACCCTTCAGAAATACCGCGGAATCCGCGGCGCGGAGCGCTATACCTTCATGGGATGGTATCAGGTGTACGCCGACGGCACCGTGGACACGGCGCCCTTCAACTTCAACACGCAGGTGGTTGAGGATCTCGAGATTCGCGCCATGTGGCGTCTCGAGGGAGGCTTTTACGTGCAGTATATCCCGTTCTTCTGCACCGAGGAGGACGGCGTGTTTTACACGATCAACGGTGAGATTGAGCAGTGGACCGACCCGGTCAATCCGGTGCTTCAGCTGTACGCGGACCGCGCATGGACAAGAGTCCTCCACGCGCCGACCCGCATCACCGACGACTGGGTGTTCCGCGGCTGGCGCGTCGTTCGCGCAAACGGCACGATAACGCACGGCAATTCCACATACACGAACTGGGAGCCCGCTCAGCTCGACGCAAACGGCGACCCCGTGTATTACCAGCCGGGCGACGAGTTTACGATTGATTCGAAGTATATGACGGAGGGCGGCTCGGAGAATCAGGGCGCTGTGATTTACATGCAGGCTTACTACGAAAAGCCGGAGCATTCCTACCGAAGACCCGAGATTGCAAATCTGATTCTCGACGCCAACGACGATTACAACGGTTATGTTGTTACGGAGGATTCCACGGTTCTTCCCGTTTTGCCGGGCTCCGGAAGCTCCTGGATCAACAACCAAAACAATCTGTTCGAGGGCAGACCGACCCAGATCTGGTTCGGCGATATCCAGTCCAACCTCGCGCTGCATCTGTACCGCTACGCGACGGTGAAGACCTTCGGCGGAATTACGGGAAATAAAGTTTTTGCACATAAGGACGGGTATTTCCTGCTCGGCTTCGACGAGGCGTCGGATCCGCTGGCGCCGTCCACCGGTTCCGGGTTTATCCCCGCGTATTTCGCGGATGCGGTCATCGCGGTACCGAGAACCGAAAGCAAGACCCTCTACGCAATGTGGGAGCCGCTTGTGTATGTCACCTTCGTGAACACCACGGAGGAGGATATCACGGTGGATCTCACCGGAACCTCGTCCACCGTGAATGTGGTAAATGCGGTGACCGGCGAGTTTGACCGCGAAAAATCGACGACCCGGATCACCGTTCCCGCAAAGAGCGGAGACGAAAACGGCGTCGTAAAGGTGGTTCTGCCGCTTGCTGTGGCAGGAACGGACACCTTCACGGCAAATGCTCTCAACACGCACCTTCGAAAGGTGCTGAGCGTCACCGGTGAGTTCCGCGGCGCATCCTACGGCAACGGAACGGAAGAGGTTCGTTACGGCAGCGTTGCTGCATTTACCGGCACGCTGCAGACCGACGCCACCGGCGTGATTGTCACGTACACGGAGGAACCGGAGAAGCAGGTTGTCTTTGATGTCAATGAAGGCGTCTGGACGGAAACCTCGGATGCTTACGAGCAGATGACCGACGATGTTTACGCCATCAACGAAAACAATATCGAAGGAAACGCATACCGACCCGCGGACCCCGAGAAGGAAGGCAAAGTCTTCCTCGGCTGGACGACCAACGAAGACATTGCTTCGCATTCGGATTTCAGCGGGACGGAAGCTGTGACCTGGGGCGAGACCGTCATCACTCCGGATGCCGGAGGAATCGTTTTCGACAAAATCGGCGCGTATCTGTGGGATTTCACGATGCCGCCTCCGTATACGCAGGTGCTGTACGCAGTGTATTGCGACGCGGTGACTGTGACGTTTGATATCACATACACCGTTAACCCGCAGAGAGTTCACGTCTGGAACGGCCCGGAGCCGGTCACCGGCAGAACCCTGCACGCATATTACACGCTTGAAGGCGATACAAACCACGTCTACTACCTGATGGCAAAGGGAGAGCTTCTTCCCAAGCCTTCGAACCCTACGCAGAACAGCGCTGCACCGAACTGGGGCTTTTTGAAATGGCTGGTATACACGACGGCGACCGCGACACTGCGCGACGAGACCAAGGCGCCGTATGACAGCGTCATTGTGGATAACACATTTGATTTTTCGCAGAGACTTCAACACGATCAAACGCTCACCACGTCCTGGATGCAGTTTGTTCCGCAAGTTTTCACGTTTACGGTCGAGAACCGCGTGGTCAACGATATGGCCGGCGAATCGTTCGATTACCTGATTGAGGTTGTCGACGAGCAGGCCATCGGCAAATTCACAAACAACAACAGCACAATCGGCACGCCGGATCCCCGCTGGGGCTCCGCGACGGCAACGCTTAAGAACAATCAGGCCTACACCGTGGTTGTCACCGTCACGAAGATGACAAGGTGGAGCAACGACGGCGACTTCAGCGTCGTAATCGATGTTTTCGATTCGGAAGGAATGCTTGTTAAGAGCGGGAACGTAATCAACTGCCCGAAGAACACATACAAAGAGTTTGCGTCGGATTACAAGTTCACGCTCCGGATTTCGCAACTTCCGAAGACCGGGTTTGAGACAAGCGTCGCAATCCCCGAGGATTCCGTTGTCAACCTGGAAGACAATACCTACGGCACAGATGAAGGTATAAGAGCATTTTCCGTGGATATTTCCTACGGCCGTTCCAACAATGCGAACTTCAAGCCGTACAAGAACGGTTATGAGGACGGTAAGGAAAGCGAGGCGACCATCGTGTTTACGAACACAGGCGTGCTGATTGCACCGACCGCCGTGCCGGATACGACAAAGCCGCTGTGGGCAGTGTTCTTCGGAGGACTGGCGCTTCTGCTTGCAGCCGTATTGTTCGGCCGCAGAAGAAGAGCATAACAAAAGTTTTTTTTCAAAAACAAAAGAGCTGATGCCCGGATTGGCGGATTTTCCGGGCACCGGCTCATTTTTTTGCCCCGGAAAGTTTGAGATTTTGGGAATTTTGTGCTATACTAAAAGGTGTGATTTTGCCCGCCACGGGAAATTGTCGCAAAAACGAAGGGTGTCGTTGCATTTGCGGGGGTAATGAAGGGGCGGGACTTTGTTCGTGAAAAGGAAGAATGTTTATGAGAAAGTATTGGAAGAGAATTGTGTCTTTGGTCTTGGCGGTCTGCCTGCTGTTCGGGGGAGAAGCATTTTCCGGAGCAGACGGTCTCTTCGGCGTGCTTCGCAGAGGCGGTTTGGTTGCAAATGCCGCCGACGATGGCGAGGAAAGCGGGATGACCTTATGGGACTTCGAGAAATGGTCCCAGCCTAAGCAGCAAGAGGAGGGTGAAAACTACGACTATTATGAATACCCCTTGTACAATTTTGCGCAAAGAGGGGATTCCACCGTATTCTACCGCATGAAGGTGACGACCATTCGGATGAAGAAAACTACGGGAGATGATACTGACCCGCACAGAGACCTTGGGGCCTGCGTCGATAAGTACGTCGGTCAGAGCGGAAACGTTAACAACAGGCCGGTCGGGCCCGAAAACTATTATCCGCCCGAAGCGTATGTAACGGATAAGACAATCGAGGTTGTCGATAATAATAATTCCAAATACAGCGGAGTATACACGCTGTATTCCGAGTTCACACCGGACCCGGAGGCGGACCCGGAGAATCCCGGCAGATACTACCGTCTTGTTCCGGTGATGGAAAACGGGCATGAGAGAGTACAGTTCTTCGGAAACAAGCTCGGCGGCAGCGGCGGATGGGTACTGCCGCACAATTGGCCCTCGACAGACCCCGCAGAGAAGAGAAGCTTCCACCGGGATTATGTGATTTGGCTGATTACCACAGGAAACCAGACCGTGTACAACTTTCTCAAAGTGGGAAAAGAGTATTATCGTTTAAACAAGCAGGAAAACGGTATCTGCGGAGCATTGGCAAATCTCGCGGAGAGAAAGGTGGATCTGGATGCAGAGCACTGGCCCAGCCTGATTGAACCGTATGATTTCTCCGGCCTTCAATCGACGACCCTCTCCTATAACGGAAAGACCTATCACTACTTCGATTCCGCGATGTTGGAAGCAGGAGAGGAGATTCCTGAGTATTACTTCACCATCGACCCGGAGGATTATCGGCTCGGCGTTTATAACCGCTTCGCAGAACAGAATTATGACACCGAGTCGTATTGGCTGGGAACAGACAGGGCCGCGGACTGGGGACAGAACAACTCCACGGACTACCGATACCACAGAGACTTTGTTGCGGTTTTCCATACCGGCACCGAAAAATACAAGGCAACGTTTAAAAACGGGGACACAGTACTTTTCAACGAGGAATTTTCCGTAGGAACCTCTCCGGTTTACGACGGAGAAACGCCGACGAAGGAAGAGGACGCAACCAGCGTTTATACATTTGCCGGATGGAAGGCAGAGGACGGAACGGTTTACGCCCCGGGTGCAGAGCTTCCCGAGGGGCTTACGGATGTCACCTACACCGCGGTCTTCGACGCACGGACCAAGATTACGGTGACCGCGACAAATGCCGGCAAAACTTACGGAGATGCGGATCCGGATCTGAAGTGGAAGGTTGATAAGGCCCTGCCGCAGGAGGATCTGGACGCGCTTGTTGTGAACGTCTCCCGCGATGCCGGTGAGAGAGTCGGGAAGTACACCATTACGGCAAGCGGAGAAGAAGATCAGGGCAAGTATCACATCTCCTATGAAACCGGAGAATTTTCCGTCTCGGAAAAACCGCTGACAATCACCGCGAACAGCAAGACCAAAACGTATGACGCGACGCCGTTGTATGATGAAGGGTTTGAAACGAGCGGACTGGCGTTCAAGGATAAAATCGACACCATTTCCGTCACCGGAAGCCGGACGGATGTCGGGGAGGCCAACAATGTCGTTAAGGACGCGGTTATTACCGACGCAATCGGAGAGGATGTCACATTCTGCTACGATATTTCCTACGTAAACGGCCTTCTGACCGTCACCGGGGCATCAAATCTCACGGTTTCCCTGGAGGGCTCGGAGTATACGTATGACGGCACCGCGAAAGCGATAACAAATCAGCCAATCAGCAATGCGGCAGGCGGGACGACGTCGTACTCGTTCTCCTTCGCGGAGGACGGCACCTACGTTTCGGACCTCAGCACTTTGACAAAGACCGATGCCGGAACCTACACGGTTTACGTTCGCGCGACGAACCCGAACTACTCGAACACCGCAACAACCACGGCGACTCTGAAGATTGCACAGAAGGAAGTCACTGTCACCGCAAACGATAAGAACAAGCAATACGGTGACACGGATCCGGAATTTGACGCAACTGTCGAAGGGCTGGCGGACGGTGATGATGCTTCCCAGATTCGATATGTCGTGTCCTGCGAGCATGAGGAGCAGACCGGCGTATACACCATCAAGGTTACGGCTGAGACCGATCAGGGCAATTACCTTGTGAAGGTTGAAAACGGCGCCTTTACCATCGGAACGTATAACGGCGTGATCGTCAAGATTGTCGGCGGCACGAAGACCACGGTGTATGACGGCACAGAGCAGACCGTCGAAGGCTTCACTGTTACAATGGAAAGCGGCCTCTATACCTTCAATGATTTCAAGTTTACCGGATATGCAGCTGCAACTGCGAAAGATGCAGGCAAAACCGACATGGGCCTTTCCGCAGATCAATTTGTCAACAAGAATACCAACTTCTCTGAGGTTGCATTTATCGTGACCGACGGCTGGTTGCTCATTGACCCGGCGGAAGCGAAGGTGACCGCGAAGGATACGAAGAAGGTTTACGGAGACAAGGATCCCGAGCTCACCGCTGAAACAACCGGTGTCTTCGGAGATGACAAGCTTACATACGAGATTACCAGAGAGACCGGCGAGAATATCGGAGCATACGGCATCAGCGTCAGCGGCGACGAGGTACAGGGCAATTACGTTGTCTCCTACGAAGGCGGGGAGTTCACGATTGAGCGCAGAGAGATCACGGTCAAGGCCGACGATATCGTGAAGACCTACGGCAAGGGAGATCCGGATCTGACGGTGACCATTGAAAATATGCCGGGAGAGTACACCGTATCTCTTGATGAGATGCTTAAGGCAGCATTTGTCGGCGCGCCGATTGCCAATATGTCGGTTCGCCTGCCGGGAACTCTTCGTCCTTTCGGAAGAAGCGCCAAATCCACGAATTACAAGGCTTCGGCCGGTTCGGACGTGATTCGCTTCACCGTTTCCAGAGAGGAAGGCGAGGATGTCGGAACCTACAAGATCACCGTGACCGGCGAGGAAATCCAGGGCAATTACAAGGTTGCATTTGCCGAAGGAACCTTCGAGGTAGTGACGGCCAGCGACCTGGAGCTTACGAACCTTACGCCGAAGAGCGTGGTTTACGACGGCAAGGAGCATCCGCTTGAGGTGGAGGCGTCCGTTACCGCCGGCACCAAGATTGAATACAGCACCGACGGCGGAACCACCTGGTCGGCAAATGCGCCGTCTCTTACGAATGCAGGGACCGTTAAGGTCAAGGTGCGTGCCACCAATCCCAACCTCGGTGACGCAGATCTCGACGTGGAGTTCACCGTCGAGCCCAAGGCGGTTACGGTTCGTGTGAAGGATGCTTCCAAGAAGGTCGGCGAGGCTGATCCTGCATGGGAGACCGAGACCGAGGGTCTTTTGGGAAGCGACAAGGTTGCATTTTCCGTCGCTCGCGCTGCCGGCGAAGACGTCGGCGAGTACGCCATCAAGGCGTCCGGCGAGGCGACCCAGGGCAATTACACCGTGACCTTCGTGGACGGCAAGCTCACGATTACCAAGGCGAGCGGGGATGTGCCGTCGCCGAAGACGGCGGACACGACGCCCATCGTGCTTCTTGCGGCTGTCCTGCTCGCAGCGCTCACCACCGCTGCACTTGCTGCACGGAAACGCCGCGAATCCGCGGAGTAGGGGAGGATACCATGATTGATTTTGATGAAGAACTCAAGAAATATACGCCGAACATGGAGATCAGCGAGGCGGAGGAGGCGGTCTTAAGCCGCGAGATCACGGATGCTGCGGATGTTATTGAGCGCATTTTGCAGGAGCGCAAAGAGTTGAAGTAACCCCGGGAGGTAGGTATGATTTGTCCGAAGTGCGGCGCAAACATGATCCTCTCAAGGGGAGTGTGCGCCAAATGCGGCTACGACATCGAGGTCAACCGTCTCACGAGGCGGTACTCCTGCTATTTCTATAACAGGGGCCTGGAGCGTGCCCGCAATCGCGACCTGTCCGGTGCGGCGGATATGCTGCGGAGGGCGTTGAAGGTCAACAAGAAAAATGTTGACGCCAGAAACCTTCTGGGCTTGGTATATTTTGAGACCGGTGATCCGGTATCGGCGATCCAGGAATGGATCATCTCCAAGAGCTTCCTCGAGGAGGGTAACCCGGCGGTTCGCTATCTGGAGACGCTGCATGCGAATCCCGCGAAGCTGGACAACCTGAATCTTGCTATCCGCAAATACAACGGTGCGGTGGACGCGGTGGCGCACGACGGCTTCGACCTGGCGCTGCTGCAGCTGAAGAAGGCGGTCAGCCTGAACCCGCATTTTATCCGCGCATGGCAGATGCTGGCGCTTGTATATATGCGCAGCGGCCATATGGACAAGGCCCGCGAGTGTCTGAAGAAGACGCTGACGATCGATGCGACCAACACGGTGTCGATGGGATATCTTCGCGCAATCCGCGAGATGTACCGCGAGAACCGCCGCATGAAGATCTCCGAGACGGAGGAGGACGAGAAGAGCGAGGCCCCGGTGCTTGCCACCGGCGGAAAGACCTACACCTCCTATCTGGAGGAGCAGGACCGCATCGATTACAAGGTGCTGCTGTCGCTTTTGGCGGGACTTTTCCTCGGAATCCTGGTGGTGTATGTCCTCGTGATCCCCGGCGTGAAGGCCGGCATGAAGGAGGACTTCAAGGAGACGCAGGGCGAGTACGCCGAGCAGATGTCGCAGTACTTAAGCGACATCGATTCCCTCGAGAAGGAGACGCAGTCGCTGCGCAACAAGATCGAGCTTCAGGAGGGTGCGCTGGAGGCCAACGAGGCGGAGCTTGAGGAGCTGCGCGACAAGGCCGGCGGCATCAACGTGTTCAACATGACCGCCTACTACCTCAACCTGAAAAAGAAGGGAACGGCCTCGAACGACGAGCTCTTCATTCTGCAGAAACGCATCAAGGCGGTCTCGGAGGAAGAGTTGAAAAATGAGTCCGCAAAGGCGATCTACGACCGCGTTATCGCCGATTATCCTTCCGCGCTCACGGTGACCATGACAAGCTCGGAGCTCTTCGATAAGGGCAAGGCGCTGTATGACGCAGGAAATTATACGAGCGCTCTCGAGTACTTCATTTACTCCTACGAGAAATCCGCGGATAATGAGAAGAACATGTACTACCTGGCCCGCACGTACCACCAGACGGGCGACAAGGTCTCGGCGCTTCGCACCTACACGGAGTACCAGGAGCGCTTCCCGGAGGGCGAGAACTACAAGAGCGTTTCCGGCTATATCCAGCAGCTGCAGTGATACGCGCTGAAAATGCATTTTTCGAATAATTCACACAGGGCCCGCTTCCGACGCGGGTCCTTTTTTGTTGCCGCGGTGTGAAAACGGAAGATGCAGTGGAAATGGCGTTATGCATGTGCTACAATAAGGGGAGAACTCCGGAAGACCGGAGAATCAAGGGGGGGTGCAACTATGATAGCAGCAGCAATTATTCTTTTTGTGTTTGCAGCGTTGTTTTTTGTGATCGGGGGAAGCATTTACCGCGGCAACACGAATCTGATCATCAGTTATCATCAGGAAAAAGTGAAGCCGGAGGAGCGAAAAGCCTACGGCAGGGCGTTCGGAAAGACCATTCTGGTGCTTGCCTGCGCCCTCGCGGTGAGCGGGATCATTTTGCTCTTCGGAGATGCGAAGGCGGTCAAGATCGCGTCGCTGTGCGTTTTCGGCGCGGGCTTTGTGCTGTTCGCGGTGCTTCTTGCCGTCGTGCAGAAGAAGTACAACGGGGGCATGTTCTGACAGGGCGGAGCACGCGCGGCGCCGCGCGACGTTTTGAAAGAGTAAGACTTGTGAGGCAAATGCAATGACGATTCGGGAGTTCGGGCCGCTTTCCGCGCCGTACGTTTTGATCGAACCGGTCGGGGACCATGACCCGGACGGAATCGAGGCGGAATATAACAAGATCCGGCAGCGTGCGGACATCGAGTTTCGGCTGGTAACGGTCACGGTGGACAACTGGAACCGGGATTTGTCGCCGTGGAAGGCGCCGGCGGTCTTCGGAAAGGAAGACTTCGGCGACGGTGCGGAGGCGCTTTTAACGGCGGTGCTTTCCCTGTGTGAGGACCGGAGCAAAACCTTCATCATCGGCGGCTATTCCCTCGCCGGTTTGTTTGCGCTGTGGGCCGCGACCCGCACGGACATTTTCTGCGGCGTCGCTGCAGCGTCCCCGTCCGCATGGTTCCCGGGGTTTACAGAGTACCTTCGGGATTGCGGAATGTCGCGTGGAACGGTCGTAAGCTTAAGCCTCGGCGACCGCGAAGCCCGGACCCGCAACCCCGTCATGTCCACCGTCGACACCCGCATCCGCGAGATTCGCGACATTTTGCAGGAGCAGGGCGCGGACGTGACGCTTACGTGGAATCCGGGGAATCATTTTGCGGAGCCCGACATACGCACCGCCAGAGCCTTTGCCGAGGTGCTCCGGCGCCTCGCGGGCACTTGAACATACATCGGAAAAACATCGGAACGGATGTCTCGAAGAGGAGGCATCCGTTTTTTGTTCGAAAAATGCAGTTGACAAAAGAAGGGTAATATGTTACCGTTATGCAAAACGGTAATATATTACTGTTTTTCGGGAGAAGTGTTATGGTCATTGAAGATGTTGTAAAAAGCGGCAAAATTGACTTCACGGGGATACCTTCAAACTATTACCTCCTCGGACTGCTGAGCGCATTTGAAAACCGCTTTCAGGCGGTGGCGGACAATGCGATGAAGGAGATCAGCTGGAAGCAGTTTTTCGCCGTGATCTGCGTCAGTATGTGCAAGGAGCCCCCGACGCTCCGCGAACTCTCGGACATCCTCGGCAGCTCCCACCAGAACGTGAAACAGATCCTTCTCAAACTGGAGAAAAAGGACTTCATCCGCGTGGAGACGGACCCTTCGGACAAGCGGAAGCAGCGCGTTGTGCTCACGGACCGGTGCAGGGCATTTTGCGCGAAAAATGATGCGATGAGCCGGCGGCTGATGGGAACCATGTTTGCGGGAATCCCGGAGGCGGACATACAAACGACAATTCAGACAATTACAAACATTGAAAAAAACCTCCGCGGGCTTGAAGAGCCCTGCGAGAGGCAATAGACAGGGAGACATATATGAGCGGGATCATTTTATACAAATCAAAGTACGGCGCGACGAAGAAGTACGCCGAATGGATTGCGGAGCGCACAGGCTTTGCCTGCATCAAAACGGACGATGCGGACGTGAAGAAACTGGCGGAATACGACACCGTCATTCTCGGCGGAGGCATCTACGCCTCCGGCATCGCAGGCCTGTCGTTTCTGAAGAAGAATATCGATAAGCTGGCGGGCAAGAAAATTCTCGTCTTTTGCTGCGGCGCATCCCCGTTTGAGCAGGGTGCATTTGACGCAATCGTAAAATACAATTTCAAGGGGAACCTTGAGGGAATTCCGTGCTATTACTGCCGCGGAACCTTCTCGCTGCGTGAAATGAGCTTTAAGGACAGGACACTCTGCAAGCTCCTGCGAAAGGTGGTTGCCAAGAAGAACCCCGAAGACTACGAGCCGTGGGAGAAGGGCCTCATGGAAGTCCGGGAGGATGAGCGGGGCGACTGGACCGACATTTCCTACATTGAACCCCTCCTCACCGCTTTGTAATCCTCGCTTTCCTGTGCGTCCCCACCACGCCCCGGAGCGGGCAGACCGACGATCTTAATAGAGCCACCGCGCCAGGATGTACAGGACTCCGCAGCGACGTCTGCGGCGAAGAAGCGGGATGTAGGAGCGGCAGCCGCTGCAGTGGATGCAGACAGCGCGGATCTTCGAGCCATCTTCGCTCCTGGTAAAGTAAGGTTTGCCGTCCTTTCGGAACAGAATTGTTTTGCGGTGCTGGCCCGGGAGGAAGACATATTCGTCCGGGGTCAGATTGTCGGCGGTAGCGAGGGAAAAATCCCATGCGGCGCCGTCGCGAACCTCGCACAGGTTGACGTAGCGGAAGTTGCGGTCGTAGCGTGCCGTGAGCTTAAGCCATGCGGCCACGAGCATCGCGTCCGAGATGAACGCGCGTCCGCCGGCCTCCTCCTGCTTAAGGCACACGTCCGTAAGCCACTGTACGTTGGAGTGGTAGATGTGAAGAACGAAGTCAAGGAATTTGCGGAGGCGCTTGGTCGTCCAATATGTGCAGTGCGGCGAGATGCGCTCCTTCAAAAAGTCTGCGGATTCGGTGCCGGTGCAGGCAAAGTCCGTGTCGTCCATCGGCAGGGAGCTCAGATTGTCGTAGACCAGCACGTCGCTGTCCAGAAGGAAGCACCGCTCGATGTTGTGCGCGGAGAGAAAATTGTAGAGATGAAAATGCCGCTCGAAGCACATTTGCAGCATCGCTTCGTCGGAAGTGTCGCCGACGGTCTTGTACACCTCGCGGAAGTCCTTAAGATCGTCGGAGTCGAGGGAATCGATATCATACCAGTTGGAGACCAGCCCGCGGTTGCTCTCGTCGCCTAATAGGACAACATTTTTGAAGCCGCATGCGCGGCCTGCCTGCTGCAGAACCTCACCGAGACCGTCGCATGCTCCCTTGTGATAGAAGACCACAGGGCATGTGCCCGAGAGATCGCGGTCCTGAACCGGATAGCGAATGCTGCGGTCCGCGGCAAATGCCCCGAACAGTAAAAGCGGGAACCAGCCGGAGATTGTGCGCAGGACATCCTGCGGATTTTCCGCCTGGAAGCTTAAGCTGACATACAAAGCGACGATCACGGCAAGCACGTCCGCCTGCAGGCGGTCGTTGCGCGTAACCTTCTCGTTCCAGTTGACGGAAAGAAGTCTTCGGAACCACAGAAGAAGGAACACCGTCGTGACAATCTGGGCAGCGGCGAAAATCCACGTGAGGGGCTCGATTTTCCGAAAGACCTCAATCGGGAAGAGGATGCGAACGAGAGTGAGCGCCGTGTCCAGCAGATAATACGACACATGTCCCATGTAGTTTTCGTCGGGGAAGAGCCGGCGGTACGTTGCATCGCTGCCGACGCCGGGGTGCAGCTCGTAAAGCCTTGCGATCAAGCCGGACTGGTACATCAGGCAAAAGATCAGCAGGACGGCGATGAACACGCGGATGGCGAGGGTATCATTTTTCTGCCATAACCGCACGAGCAGATAAATCGGGATGATGATCAAGGCGGCGCGCATGACGAAGACGCCGTAGAGCGCGACAAATGCAACGCAGACCGGGTAGCGGATGCGGGCGTCGCGAATATGAAGGCCCCACAACAAAAGCGTGCAGAAGAGGACCGTGAGAAGCAGCTTCGAGGGCTGCAGGACATACAAAAATCCGATGCCGAACAGGTAGAGATAGATGACAAACGAGACGCGGCGGCGGATTCGCATGGCGGCGATGGCGCCGAGGGCGAGGATTGCGGCGATCGCAAGCCCGCCGATGAAATATACCGTGTAGGAGAGCGTTCCGAGGCCGTGTGCCGCGAGAAAACTGTTGAGGCGGGAATAGTCCGCCACCATCCCGGAAAATGCTCCTGCGCGCTTCAGAGGGCCGTAGGCGACAACATAAAAAAGCACTCCGTACAGGACGAGCGCGATAGTCGCGGCCACCGGAATACGGGCGCGGGATGTTGTGTTGTTTCGTTGTGATGCGGCGTCTGCCATACGAGGAAAACTCCTTCCGACTGTCTTTTCCTATCTTATCCTTTTTCGATGATTTTGTAAAGAAAAATGATTGTTTCATTTTGCGAAAACGTGTGTTATAATGTTACTTACAATACTACTGTTGGGTAGCTTGCTACACCGTCAGGCGAAGCCCGAGGTACGCATGAGAGAGTTTTCGGAGAATCAAAAAGAAATACCTGAAGCGAATAGAGCGATCTGTTTCGGTGTGACGGCGCTGTTCGTTCTGTTTGCGTTGCTGCTGGTTTGCTTGTCATCCGGCAGAACGCAGGCGGCGGAGGCACTTCCGGCGCGGGTTAATTTCGTCGGGACCGGGTCCGTTGTGAATGCGGATCTGATTTACACGGAGCCTGCGACAGCAACGCCGGAGCCCACGGCGACACCCGGTGTAACCGGGGAGCCGACGAAGCGCGAGAAGCTGAAGACGATCGCCGCGGAGAAGTATGCCCTGGGCGTGATTTTGGCAGGGTGTATTTCCATCGGTATTTTGATCGTGCTGTTCCGCTACTGGACGAGACGGAGCGGTGGACACAAGGAGTAGGCGCAGGCCTGCACGAAACGAAAGATGAGAGCAGTCGGAGAGATCCGGCTGCTTTTTTGTCGTCGAAAAATGAAGAAGCATACGCAGGTATGCGCAGTCGCTTCAGCATTCGCAAACAGCGTTGCTGTTTGCGAATGTGGGGACCGCGCAAGCCGGCGCGGTTCCTTTTTTACTCTCCGCAAAAATGCAGGCGGGGGAAGTCTTTGCGGCCTGCCCGGCGCACCCCGGCGGGCAGGCCCGCCGGTCTTCGTCCGACGACAGTGCCCGCCCGACAATGGGATTGTCGGCGGGCACTGTGTGCCGGACTTGCCTGCTGCGCAGGCGGTTGCGCCGGTTGGCCGCTTGGTTTCGGCTGCATTTTTCGGCATAAAAAGGGAACTGCTACCGACATGCTTTAGTCTTAAAGCACATTGGTAGCAGTCCCCTGCGCGTAATATAAAGAGGAAAAAGAAAACCGTCATAGTCAGATGAAGGATTCGGCCTGAGCCAATATTCCCTCATGTTGAGATGCATTATAACAGGAACGGGCGTTTTTTTCAACAGTTTAATTCTAAAAGAATTATAAAATATCTGTTAAATTGACAAAATTTGTTCCTTCCTGTCGCTACATCTGTTTCTTGACGATGGCGTACTCGTTTCCGTTCCGGAAGAACGGGCACTCGAAGGAACGGCCGCTCAGAAAATGAGCCATGTCATCCTCGTCGAGGTCTTTGCCGCAGGTGTAGCACTCATAATCCTCGTCATATTCGTAGTACATGCAATAGTCGCAATTTGTCGGTGCAGGCTTGGCCTGCTTTTTTGTCTTGCTCATAGTATCATCTGCCCTGCGTTGCGGGTTACGTTGTCGGTTCTTCGCCGCCTGCCGGCGTCGGTGTCGGCGTCGGTGTCTTCGTCGGAAGAGGCTTATCGGGATCGATCGGCTCGCCGCCGGCGTGAACCGTACAAAGCTTGTTCTTATCCTCCTGCAGGATGAACTCCGTGTCGGCCGTTCCGCCGTGCTCGAGGGCTTCCTTCGTCTCCACCTTGTTCAGGTAAACCTTGATGATCGGGTTCGGACAATCGGCGGTTGCCAGCATACCGGTCTCGCTGCAGATGGCCACCTTGACGTGGCAGGTGCAGGACTCGTGCGGAGCATTTTCCACAGCGAAGTACTCATCCATCACACACTTGTCGCCTTCGTACTGGTCGCACAGACCTTCCACGGCGAGCTTGCCGCACTTGGTGCAGACTTTGGCGCTGGTGATACCCGACGGGCGCTCGAAAGACTTGGCGCCGCACTGCTTTGCCTTGTGGACATCCGTCATGATGTTTCTCCACATATAGCGGAAGTACATCGTGTTGGCCTGCTCGAAGTTGTTGTCGAAACCGCTCCAGATGGCAGCGGTATAATACGGCGTATAGCCTGCGAACCAGAGGTCGAAACAATCGTGAGCCGTACCGGTCTTGCCGGCGGTCTTGAAAGGCACATCACGAATGCGGCTGCTGCTGCCGGTACCCTTTTCGCAGGTGTCGATCATGGCCTGCGTGAGCAGCCATGCCGTCGTGGCCTTCATAACCTGGCGGGACTCGGTTCCGTTGTTCAACAGAAGATTGCCCTCATGGTCGTACACCTCGGTGTAGTAGCGAGGCTTGTTGTAAATGCCGCGGTTGGCGATCGCAGCGTATGCGGCCGTCATCTCCAGAACGGAGCAGCCGTTGGTCAGACCGCCGAGGGAGATGGCTACGTTGTAGTCGGATTTGCCGTCGCTTCCGTCGGTATCGATCTTGGAAAATCCAAGCTTCAACAGGTAGTTAACGCAAGTGGTTGCGCCGACGGCCTGACAGCAGCGGGCTGCAACGATGTTTCGCGAATCCCAGATACCTTGACGGATGGTGGACAGACCCTTGTAGCCGGAATACCAGTTGGCAACGGTCTCCGAGCTGCCCGGGTACTTGTAGTAGTAATCATCGAAGACGCTCGCCAGAGTGTATCCCGCGGCATCGAGAGCCGGAAGGAAAGCGGCGAGAACCTTGAAGGTGGAACCTGCCTGACGGTAGGTGTCGCTGGCACGGTTCAGGACTCGGTTTCCGATCTTTTCACCGCGGCCGCCGTACTGGGCCAGCACGTTGCCGTTCTGCTGATCCATGATAACCATGGCGCACTGCGGTTGCAGCGTGTAGTTGCGGGACTCCTGTACCGTGTATTTCAGACCGGGATGAAGCGCCTCGAAATCGGCCTTCTTCTCCTCGATGAAGTTATCGATCAACTCGTACAGCGCCTCGATGTCCGTCGTGTAGACGCTGATACCGGGGTTGCTGCTCTTCTCGTGATAGAAGATCTTGTTTGTATCGCGGTAATCCTTGTAGAACTCCAGAAGGTCGTTCAGATGATAGTGCTTGTTGGTCGCACCGTCCGCGCCGACGATCGAGAGCGCGTAGTTCTTCGAGAGCTCGTAGTAGGAGCCGGCTTTGTCGGCTTTGGTAGCCTTCTGACCGACGAGGGCCGGGAAGTTGGACTCGTCAAGGAAGTACGAATCCATGATCTCCTGAATCTCCTGATCCTGGGTGGTGATGATCTTCAGACCGCCCGTGTACAGAAGCGTGTTGGCTGCTGCTGCGGAATAGCCCTTCGCCTGCAGGTCGATGAGAAGCTGGTCGATCAGCTCATCCACGAAGTAGGAATACTGTGCGGTGTCCTTTGCCTTCGTGAGGGAGGCGTACTGCGTCAGTCGCGCGTAAACGTCCTCGGTGTCATTCATCGCCTCGTCGTACTGCTCCTGTGTGCAGAAGCCGGCGTTCAAGAGGTTGTTCAGGCAGTTCTCGCGACGGATGCGGTTACGCTCCTCATCGCGGAGCGGATTCAGCAGGGTGGGCGAGTATGCAACCGGGGCGATGACCGCCGCCTCGGAGATCGTCAGCTCGCTGACTTTCTTGCCGAAGTATTTCTGTGCGGCGCTCGCGATGCCGTAGGCACCGTTGCCGAGGTTGATGGTGTTGAGGTAGTACTCGAGAATGGTGTCCTTCTCCAGCTTGTCCTCCAGGTGCACGGCGAGATACTGCTCCTGCACCTTACGGACGATCTTGTCGACCTTACTCTTCTCGTTACCGCCGGAGAACACCTGGTTCTTCAGAAGCTGCTGCGTGATGGTACTCGCGCCGTATTTCAGGTCGCGGTCCTTCACAACGGAAAATGCCGCACGGAAAATACCGCGGATATCGATACCGTTGTGCTCGTAGAAACGCTCGTCCTCCATTGCGACGAAGCAGTCGCGGACGCCCTGCGGGATTTCGGAGATCGGAGCGTACTCCTGGCTGGTTCCGACGCCGGCCAGATCCACGATCTTCGTCTCACCGTCGTTGTAGTAGATGGTCGAGGCGAAAAGCTCGGGGTTGACGCTGATGCTGTCGATGCTCGGAGCGGTGTCGATCATTCCCTTGTACGCGCCGTAGGCGCCGAAGCACCCCGCGACGAGAGCGAACGCCATCGCGACGATTCCGATGCGGAACAGCCAGATGCGCAGAAGGCTGTATATCCGTCGGCTGGGCGAGCGAAGAAACTTCTGCCTCTTCACGATATTGTAGTGACTGTAATTCATGACTTACATGATCCTTTCCCCGCTCCCCCCAGAGCGGATTCCAGTTTCGGCGGGACGCAAAATTCTCCCGCATTTTTGTTTGTCGCAGGGACATTATAGCACAACCGACCTTGTTTTGGCAATTTGCATACGTTAAGGAAGTGTTACATTTCCCTTACGAAAAATCGAATTTTTTGTGGAATTTCGGGCATTTTCCGCGGAAAATGAGCCCGCTACGACGGCAAAAGGAGCTTTCCGTTCGCCTCGGAATACCAGATAGGGTCGGCAAATGAGACATCTGCCTTGCCCGCTGTGGCGTCGTTGACCGCAGTCAAAAAAACGGGGCAGTCCTCCTCGGGGACGAGCCAGACCGCCGTCACGAGGTCCGCATAGTCCGTGGAGAGGTTGATATAGCCGGCTTCGGCGGTGCGGTATTGAATCTTGCCGATGCCCGTGTAGTCGGTGCGTACCGTGACGGGAACCGCCTGCTGCTTTACGGCGATGACGCAGTTCGCAAGCCCCGCCTGCACGGCTTCGCGGTAGGCCCGCGTGAGTCCGCCGGTGCCCAGCAGGATACCGCCGAAGTAGCGTGTCACCACGACACACACGTCGTGGATCTCCTCATGCAGAAGCACGTCGAGCATGGGGCGGCCGGCCGTGTGGGGCGGCTCGCCGTCGTCGCTGCAGCGCGTGAGCTCGTTGTTCGCGCCGATGACCATTGCCTGGCAGTTGTGGCGCGCATCCCAGTAGCGTTTTTTCTGCGCTTCGATAAAGGCGGCTGCTTCGTCTTCCGTTGTGACCGGAGCGAGTGTGGCGATGAACCGGGAGCGCTTCTCCTCGATTTCGCCCTGCCCTCCGGAGTAGAGATAGCGGATCGGCGGTTTCATGAATCCTCCTTCGGCTTTCTTGAAAAATTGCTTTTCTTATGATAAACTTACAGGGTAGTGGTCATCGGAAGCATTTCTGCTCCTCGTCGTAGCGATAACCTGCGTCGGCAAGGCATTTTACGAGGTCCTCCTCGGAGATGTCCTCATCCGCGCAGATGTCCGCGAGCGTGACGTCGAAATCGCGCAGGCGGAGGTTTAAGACGCTGACAAGCATTGCGGGTTCCTTCGGTAACACGGTGCACCTGCTTTCCCGGGAATTTGCGGGCGGTCCGCATTGCGAAAAGCCGCGGGATTCCCGATTTTGTCCGAAACGCCGGGCGCTTCGGCAACGCTATTGTATCACGGAAACCCTGACAAGACAATCCGAAAAGCAAGGGGGTTTGTTTATGAAGAAATTTCCTGTTGTGGTGCTGAGCATCACGTTATTATTGTCTTTAGTATCCATTGTCATCCTGTTCATCGGCGCAGTTTCCGGCAAGGGGGGCGTGCCGCTGTTCAAGACCGGTCTGTTCGGAATCGTGTTCGTGCCGATCTTCGGCTGGGTCATGGCGTCATCGTACAACCGCGTGCACAAGGACGACTACGTGCCCGGAAAGCCTGAGGAGACCAAGCCCGACGAGAGCAAGCAGGACGAGAAGGAAGTATGAAGAAGCGTAACAGATATGCGAAAGCGTCGACCGCGGGGCGGTGGTCGGGCACGCGCAGGGCACGTGTAAAGCGGCAGGTCCTCTGTGCGCTCGGCTGTTTTGTCCTGTGCGCTCTGGCGGCCTACGCGGGCTTTCACAATATCGCGAAGACCGAGAAAAAGACCATTGTTCTGCCGACACCGACGCCCACCGTGGCGGTGACGGATCTGCGCGGGCGCGAGACGGAGCTGGCGACGCCCTACCGGCTGGTGACCGACCGCTATGCGGGCAGCTCGTCACCGGAGGACACGTGGATGGAGGACTTTGACGACACGCGCACGCCGCGCACCGTCAAGGGGCTGTATCTGACAGCGGATGCCCTCAACAAGAAGTTCGACGAAATCTTAGAGATCATCGACAACACTGCGGTAAATGCGGTTGTCATCGACTTAAAGGGGGACAACGGCGCCATCACGGCATCGGTGGAATCGGAGCTTCTGCGCGCAAAGGGCTACACGGATCTCAATCTGATCCCGAACCTGACGATGCTTCTCTCGAAGCTGAAGGCGCGGAATATTTACTGCATCGCGAGGATCGTGTGTTTCCGGGACAGCAGGACGGCGCAGAAGACGCCGTCGTACGCGCTCAAGCTCGGGGACGGCACCGTCGCGAAGGACAAAAGCGGCTATGCGTGGCTCGACCCGTTCAACGAGGATGTGTGGGAATTTCTGACGGAGATCGGGCGCGAGGCGGCGCGGATGGGATTTGACGAAGTCAATTTCGACTATTTCGGATTTTCCACGGACAACACGATAAAGCTCGCCAAATACGGCAAGAGTCTGACGAAGGAGAACAAGCAGGCGGCGGTCACCGGCTTCGTGCGCTACGCGTGCGAGCAGTTAAAGCCCCTCGGATTGTTCGTCTCCGCCGATGTGTACGGCATCGTCATGAGCAGCGACACGGATGCGGCGGCCGTCGGCCAGAACTATGCCGAGCTGAGCCGGTATCTCGATTACATCTGCCCGATGGTGTACCCTTCGAGCTACAGCAACGGTTACTACAATCTGAAGGTGCCGGATGCGCAGCCCTACGAGCTGATCTACAACGCCATGCGCGACTCGAAGAAGGCCCTTGCCGCCAACATGGCGAAGGGGCGCTGTGCGGGGGTTCGCCCGTGGCTGCAGGCATTTACCGCAACCTGGCTGACGGGGCATGTCGAGTACGGCGTGAAGGCCATGGATGCGCAGATCCGCGGAACGTACGATGCCGGCTACGACGGATGGCTTCTGTGGAACACCTCGGGAGCGTACGCCGTCTTCCGCGACGCGCTGGGGAGCGCGGCGGACAAGGAGTGAGATTTCCCGGCGGGGAAGTCTTTGAACCGGGCCCATGGGGGATAAAAGGGAAAACGAAGACCGGAGTCTTAAGAACAAAAAGGAGATTCGCGCTGTGGGGCGCGAATGGAAACGTATGAGAAAAATGAATACGATGCTTACCAGAATCAGGGTCGGCTTATTTGTTCCGGCCTTTTTGTTGTGTCTTGTGCTCTTTGCCGGGTGCGGCAAAGACACCGCGAAGAACACGACAAATGCAACAGTGACAACAGAACCTTCGGCTACGGAGACACCGACGCCGACGCCGGAGCGCGAGCCCAGGGAATATGCCCTTGCGGACCTCTACGAGACGGTCGGCCGGGATACGGTGTACCGCCTGTTCGAGGCGGAGGTCAGCGATGCGGCGGCGAAGAAGGGTGCGGACCCTGCGGAGCGGAAGTCGAAGATCGAGATCCTGACCGCCCAGACTGCCGGGGATTACGTGCTGGCCTGTCTGTGCGATCCGGAGCGCTTCGCGGAGGATTCGACGGATGAGTATGTGCTGTTCCATCTGGGGCGGCCGGATCTGACGCGCCGGTATAATCCTGCGTTTCGCGAGAACCAGGTGCGCCTTCTTTCGGACGGAACGGTGGTGCTCTGCGACGCGGAGACGAACACGGCGCATGTGTACAACCGCGAGTTTGAGGAGATTGGCACGGTGGTGCCGAAGGAGGAGCGCAGCTGGTACATCCTCGATGTCTCGGAGGACGGGCTCCTGTGGATCTGTATCAGCGGAGAGAAGCGCTCGCTGGCGGCCTACAGTCTGCAGGGAGAGTGTGTCGGCGAGTATACCTATGACGGCGATTACTCCATCTATTCCTACAGCTGCCTTTCGGACGGCGTGAGGTATTTCCGGGCGACGGACGCCAACTACCTTCTGCAGCCCCTGGTGATCCTTCCGGGCGCAACGGAGCTGACGCCGGTTGCGGGCGAGAGCGGCGAGGGGAACGTCGAGGGCATGTTTTCCTGCGAGACCGCCGATTCGATCTGGTACATTCACAAGCTGGGCGATGCGAAAAATGAGCTGTATTTTACGAAGGAGGCGCACCGCGAGAACATCAACCAGTGCGACGGAGACCGCTTTCTCACGCTGGGCAATGCGGGAGAGAGGTGCGACAAGGAGCACGGCGTCCTCCTGACAGCGCAGGATGCGCCGCGGGAATTCGATTACCGGGTCTATGACTATTCCGACCGCACGGTTTGCGGCCGGCTGATGGCGGAGGAGCTTCCGCAGTACAAGAACCTGTACGCAAAGAGCCTGTCCGCGAAGGGCTACGTGCTGTTCGCGGGACAGACGGAGAAGGGCACGGAACTTCTTCTGTGGGATGTAAACCGCGAGACTGCGGAGCCGATCCGGGGACTTTTCACTATCGCGGAGAAGCCGATTGCCGACCGTCTTGCCGAGCGGATCGCGGAGATCGAGGCGGAATACGGAATCCGGATCCGCTACGATGCGAAGAGCATCGAGGAATGTGTCTTTGCTCCGTGGTACAGGATCACGCCGCTTGCGTCGGAGCGTAAAGTGCTGGAGTACGTGGAGTCGGTGGCACATTATGTGAAGATGTACCCGAAGGCCCTCTGGCGGGAAATGCTCTCGGACGACCGCGACGGTCTGGACATGTATCTGGTGGACAGTCTGGAGAGCATCGGGGTGGAAGGATTTTCCGCAGCCGGATGTGTACAGACATACTCCGAGAGCCTGGCGGTGGCCTTCGCCCGCAACGGTCTGAACAGCACCGGGATGACCTTCGCCCATGAGACGATGCACCTTCTGGAGCACCGGATTCTCAACTATGCCGCAGAGCAGGGCATCGACTGGGATCTCTACTGGAGCAAGGAGCGGACGTCGAAGGAGTATCCGTACACCCGCGGCGATGCGGAGCCGGTCAACGACGGCGTGTTCCGCGGCGCATGGTGGTACGGCATCGGGGAGCGCGGCATCGCTCCGGATCAGGTCTGGTATGCCCGCACCTACGGCATGTGGAACGAGCTGGAGGATCGTGCGACCATAATGGAGGAACTGTTTTCGAATAACCGGGAACTGTTCGAAACCTACCCGCATCTGCGCGAGAAGGCGGAGGACATGTGCGCGGTCATCCGCGCTGCATTCCCGTGTGTTTCGGCCAGCGCGGAGCCGCTCTTCTGGGAGCGCGTGACCGGCATTGTCAATCCTGCGGACCGCATGGCGGACTGGAGCAAATACCCGGCGGATATGATGAACTGATGCAGCGGATGCTGCGGACGTATTTGTGCGAATAAAACGGAAAAGAAAAACGAATTCAGGCCCGATCGGGCAAAAGGAGAATCGCGCAGTGGGGCGCGAAGAAAAACTTATGCGAAAAATGAAACAAATCGGAATGCGATTCGGCATTCTCGGAATCCTTGTGCTGTGGTGTGCGGTGGCTGCCGCCTGCGGCAAGGACACAAAGAACAATACAACCGGTGCAACGGCGACGCCCGAAGCAACCGCGACGCCGGAAGCCACGGCGAGCCCGACACCGACAGTAGCCTTTTACAAGGCGACGTATGAAACTATGGGTCGGGACGATGTTTACAAGCTCCCGATCGAGGAGATGACGAAGGACCGCTATGTGATCGAAGCGGACCTCGGCGGCGAGTACGCGCTGGTGTGGCTGAACAAACCCGCGCCGGTTGCGGATGACGCGGAGGGAACCGAAGGAATGTCTGCGGCCTCGGTGAGCACCTACGTACTGACAGCGCCGGGAATCCGCACGGAGACCTACAGCGTGACGCCGGACTTTACCACAGGGCTCCGGGCGGTCTTACCCGACGGAACCGTGGTTTTAGAGGATTATGACACGGCGGAGCTTCACGTTTACGACAACACGATGAAGGAGCTTCGCGTGCTGGCGGCGGACGAGGCGCACACCCCCGCGTTTGCGGTCACGGAAAGCGGCCTTGTGCTGACGGTATTTTCCGCTGAAGGGCGGATCGGCGTGCGGAACCTTTCGGGGCAGACGACCGCGACGATCACCTGCGATCCGGAGCTCAGGGTGGCGCTCTACCACGGCGAGCGGGACGGTCGCTACTACCTCTCCGCGTATGACAAGGACGGAAAATTCCGCTATCTCAGCGCGCCGGTAAACGGCGGTGCGGCGGAGATCGTCGCAGAGGAGCCGGACAGCGGCGAAGAGAAGTCCGTCAGCCTGTATACGTGTTCCGGTAACCTGTGGCAGATCGACCGGCTGACGTCGACGTGGTGCCTGCGGGAGATCGGACGCACCGGCGGGGCATTTGCATTTTTCAAGGAACAGGCGGGCGAGGCGATCGAGTTTCTGCAGGGGAATTACCTGTGCGCCAGTGCCGAACTGCTGGATGAGAACATGTGGAAAAGCGAGTACCGACTGTACGATCTGGAGAACCGGACGAGGTCGATGGGGCTTTGTATCAAGGATTTTCCGAACCTTGATTATCTGCGGACCCGCGGCATGGTCGGGGACGGCCTGATGCTTTTTGATTACATGACGCTGGACGGCGAGAAGGGTCTGCTTCTGTGGGATACGAAGCAGGAGACGGCGCCGATCACCGGCCTCGTCGAGCTGACCGGAGAGGCGTTTGCGGACAATCTGGCGAAGCTTCGCAAGGAGGCAGAGGAGAAGTACGGGCTCGTGATCGATGCCGATGCGGAGCACGAGGATGACGCGCTGACCGAGCGGGAAATGCTTCACGAGATCGACTTCATCAACTCCTTTGTCGTCGGCGTGAAGAACAACCCCGAGGTGCTCCGTGCGGGCGAGGGGAAGACCGTTCATCCGGAAAATATGGAGAACAACGGAGAGGGCGGACATTACGCCTTCAACCCGCATGTATTTTCCGAATTTTACCTGAAGGAACACGGCGAGAAGCGCCGCCAGGCCCTGTTCAACTACGTGGATGCGCTGCGCGCGGGTGAGGACCGCTTCGAGTGTTTCGACTACGACACCGCGGGCTGGTGCTTCGGGCGGCTGGGCTATTTCTTCAGCCTGGTGGGACCGATCTACACCCATGCCGGGGACTACAAGGACGGCTGGGTTGAGATCTGCTACGAGATTCCGAAGGAAGAGTACCGTAAAAAGCAGGAGGAGTTCGAGACGATGATCTGCGACATCTTGAACGATGCGCTTCGCGACGACTACTCCGATATCGAGAAGGCCCTTGCTTTGTACGAGTACATGACGGAAAATTACACCTACGATTACGAGATGCTCGAGCACTGCACCGAATGGATGGAGCAGCAGTCGGGATACCGCTGCCTGATGGAGAAGACCGGAATCTGCAACGAGATCGCCAAGCTGTATCAGTTCCTGCTGCTGCAGGTGGGCGTCGACGCGGAGGAGAGCGGCGGAAACTCCCTGACCTGGGGCGCGGACTCCCATGCCTGGGTGTACGTCACCATCGGCGGACAGGGCTTCCTGATCGACCCGACGTGGGGCCTGACGGACAATTACGAGCCGGATCTGGCGTACTTCCTCTTTACGGATGAGCGCCGCAAAAACCGCGACGGCTTCAACCCCGACTCCTTCGATGTGGGCAGCTGCCCGTCCTTTGAGGCCCGCAAGAAATATTCCTTCGACGCGGACTCCGAGCGCTACAAGGACCTCTGGTACGGAAAATACGTTGCGATGGACACCGAGGCGAACTGCATTTACTACTACGATTACAACCACAATCTGTTGCGATTTGACTATCAGGAATGAGAAAGCAAAGAGGGTACCCGATGAAAGGGTACCCTCTTTTCCTGTGGAGATAAAAACAATGAAAATGCTTACTCGTTCGGGAAGCTGTTCATCCAGTCGGCAATGATTGCTTCGGCGGCCGCTGTCGTCTCGTCGTTGACATCGTAGCGGATGGAGAGGTGGTATTCCACCTTGTTCTCTGCCCAGATGTACTCCTTGCGGACAACATCTTCGTCCACGGAGCCATCGATGTTCTGCTCCGTTATGACAACAAACTCGCGGTTGTTCGCGGTTGCGGTACCGGAGACGAACTCCACTTCCTGCGGCACGTTGGAAATAGCGGTGCTCAGGATTGCTCTGGGTTCTTCGTTGGCTTCCGTGATGACGTAGTTGTCAAGGTATACGGTTACACCGTCAAGCGCATAACACGCTTCGAGTTTCATCCAGCAGAGCAGATAGTCCGGCTCCTGTGCCGACAAAAGAGCATGCGGTTCTACGGGATCAGTTCCGATGGCCTGAACATACGCATAACTCGGTGCGGTGTTCTGTGCGAACTGCGGAAGAACCATATCTGCGTATCCGATATAAGCCGCTGCTTCTGTGGCAGTGTTAAAACTCGTGGAAACGATGAACGGAATCGAGGACGAATCCGGAAGCGGATCGGAGTACGGTGTGAGCTGATTTCCCGCGCTCAGAGTGCGCCAGTTCTCCTTCATCTGCGCGGTGCAGTTCAGAATATTGCCGGTGATTGCCGTGATCGGCACACGCATGTCCTCGTTCGGGTAGTACTTAAATAATGCCTCGCCTTCCTCGTTCGTTCCGGTCTCGGCTCTGCCTCCGCGGCCGCCGATCCAGCCTGCGGCGTAAGCGGCAACCGTGCCGAGAAGAAGAATCATGCAGGCCGCCAGGAGAATCATCATTTTCCGGCGGGCAGGTCTGCGGGTGGCGACGCCGTTACGGGTGGACGCCGCATTGTCAGTGACTGCAGTCAGGCGGAGCTGCTCGGTTTCTTTCAGCATGGATTCCCCGGTGGTTCCGATGGCATCCAGCAACTGATCTCTATTCATATAAGCCCTCCTTTGTCAAAAACTTCTTGAGTTTCCGGCGCGTGCGGTGAAGCATACTCTTGGCCTTCGATTCGCTCATACCGCAGTACGCTGCCGTGTCCTTGAGGGAGTCAAAGTAGAAATATCTTCCGAGGAACAGGTGTCTGGCGTCCGCCGGCAAATCCCGAAGGAACCGGGCCATTGCCTCTTTCAAGAGGTCGTCCTTCGAAGCGTCTTCCGCTGCAGCGGGATCTTCGATGACATCGCCGAGTTCTTCGTAGGAAACCGCGTATTCCGTCCCCTGACGCTTCTGCCGCTGCCGATACCGCAGCCGGTCGATTGCCTTCTGTCTCGCGATCTTGATGAGATAGGCGGAGAGGACTTCCGGCCGGTAGTCGGGCATGGAATTCCAGGCGGTGTAGTACGTGTCACTCACGCACTCCTCCGCGTCCTGCTCATCCCCCACGATCTGCATTGCAACCTTCATCAGGTAGTTTTGATACCGATTCATGGTCTCCTGAATCGCCCGCTCATCCCGCTTGAAATACAATTCAACAATCTCTGCGTCAGTCATGCTGTTCCCCCTTTTTCGTGAAAGAATTTCCTTCCCTCACCCTATCATCCGACAATCCGAGTTCACGGTTGCATTTGCCGAAAAAATGTCCGAAATTTTTAAAAAAGTTGATCTTCCTGCGTAATTATACCACACAAAAAATCGCGGCCGTAAAATGTTACGACCGCAATCTCTGCTTTTGTCATCCCTCGTATGTCCCGATGAAAATCGGAAGACAGCCGGACCGACAACTTATTCTTCCCGATCAGGGTTCATGATTTCGGAACAAATCGTAAAATGACTCGGCGTAATCGACCTTGTCCTTCTCCAGAACAATCGGGGTGTATACGTATTCCCTTGTCGTTCCTCCTCCGCGCCAAAGTGTCTGGTTTTTTATCTTGACGCAATTCCCGTATTGGTCGTACTTCCATTCAATCACATCATCCCCAAGCGAAGGCCATTCTTCCCGGATTACCCGTCCCTGATCATCATACGTCACGAGATGCGTAATCACTTCCTGACCATCATCGTTAATCTCGACACTCTTGGTCTCCGCGTCGTTTTTGTCGTATTCCCAGAACCCTGTCAGCTTACGTTGTACCCCTTCCCTTGTACTGTACCTGTTTTCCCTGTACCCTCCTGAGGGCAAATCCTCATACTCATATTCAATGGATTCGAGCACCTTCCCTGTATCTTCATGCACAAAGTTTTCCCTCAGCAAGCGTCCCTGCGCATCCCAATATCTGACCGGATATACCCGATCCGGATCAACCGAGTAGATGACGCTGTAATCAGCGCTGCGATCAGTTTCTTTCCTTGATCCGTCATCAAAATACACAGTACCGACAACCGGCTCGCGTGTTCCGTCGTTCCGGACATCAAACTTCGCTACGATTCGTCCCTGTTCGTCATACTCCTCCACCGCTGTAAGGACTCCGTTCCGTTCTGCCGCTGCCCGTATCGTCGGCCAGTCATCATTGTCCGTGCATTTTTCCCCCGCACCTTTTAAGTCAGCCTCTTTGTAGAATCGCGACCTCCTGTCCTCACTGTATTCCCACCATTCCACTTGCACGACATATCCATCGCCATACCAGACATTGGCAATGTGTTCGTATTTTCCGTCAGCAGAAGGTTCATAGAATCTCCCAAGTGACTTAACGAGCCTGTCTTCCTCGACTCTCCATTCGCAGGAGCTGATTACGTCCCCATTCCCGGAATATACCCGGCATTCTTTTTGATAAATCCTTCCGTCATCATATGCGTGCAGACTTGTTACTGTCGTTTGATGAGTCACTTCATTGTACTCGATTGTTGTTTCCTTTAACCAATCGGGATATCCGAAGACGAACATCTCTTTCTTCACACAGCGGCCGTACTCATCATACGTGTATTCGCCCGCAAGAACAGAATCCTTGTACTCCGCTGTTCGCTGCCATACTAAAACGCTGCCCTCCGGCACCTCCGGGAGCTCGTACTCAATCTTGATCTCGGCCTCGTTTTTGTTCTCGCCCGCGCCTTCGCTTTTATTCTCGCCCTCGCTTTCGCTTTTGCTCTCGCTCTTGTTCTCGTTCTCGATCGTATTCTTGTTCCCACTCTCGATTGTGTTCTCTTTCCCTGCCTTGTCTCTTTCCGACAATGCGAAAACGAGACCACTCACCGCACTGACCAACACGACGGCCGTCACAATCAGTAAAATTCTCCGTCGTTTCATTCTTTTCCTTTCCGGGCTTGTCCCCTTGTCTACTCGCTCCACTTGAGGCGATGAAGCTCCCCCTTTTTCAGTCGTCACAGATCATCCCGCCGGCAGGGTTCTCTGTGCGCTACCGATCCTTTGTGGGTCTAACATAAAATCGGAACCTAAAATACAATTTAAAAATTCCTAAAAATTCCATATATTTTCCACGCATTTTCCGAAATAAGAAAAAAGCGCGGGATTGCTCCCGCGCCGAAGGTTTTTGTCAGAACCATTTTTTCTTTTTGAGAATGATCAGACACGTCGTGACGATCAAAAGACACACGCCGGCGACGATCGGGTAGGCGTACGGCGAATCCAGCTCGGGCATATGCGTAAAATTCATTCCGTACCAGCCGGTGATCAGCGTGAGCGGCATGAAGATCGTGGCGATGATCGTAAGGAAGGTCATGTTGCGGTTCTGGCGAAGCTCCAGTTGCGAGTGGTAGAGGTCCCGGATCTGCATCGTGTGCTCGCGAAGCGCCGTCACGATGGACTGCAGGCGCTCCGTGCGCTCGATGAAGAGGCGGAAGAAGCGGAGGTTTTTCGAGGAGAAGAATGCATTCTCGTTTTCCTCGAGCTCCTGCCCCAGGTCCACCAGCTGCTCGTAGTGCGTGCGAAGGTCGAGAAGTTCGCCGCGGATGTCCACAAGGCGCTCCATGACGCCCTCGAGGTCGCCCGCAAGAATGCGGTCCTCCATCATGTCCATCTCCTTCTCGTACTTCTCCAGCGAGATCAGGTCGCCCGCCAGGATGCCCTCGAGAAAGTCGTAGATGAAGCGCTCCAGCGAGGGGAATTTCCAGCGCTTGCTCGCCTGGATGCGGTCGAGGATCGCCTGGGCCGTGCCGTCGTCGTCGAGGAGGACGATACCGCGCTCGTCGATGGCGAAGAGGAACGTGTGAGGCGGGCTCTCGATGCTCGTGAAGTCCGGGATGGCGAAGCATCCGGTCAGCGAGTCGTAGTTCACCTGGATGTCCGTGATGTCCTCGCCCTCCGCTTCGAGGTCGAGGTCGATTCCCATGTCGAAGAGGTCCTTCTTCGCTTCGAACTCCTCCAGGGAAATGATGGCAACGTACGGAACCTTGCGGTTTTTGATATCTTCGGCGCTGCACTCGGTCAGCGTGTTTTTGATCTGGTAATACATGCGTGCGTCCTTTCTGCCGTAAGGGCGGTTACTGGTGCTATTATACTCTTAAGGACGCCTGTTTTGCAACGAAAAAACACCCGAAACATTGCTGCTTCGGGTGTTTGCAGGTTTGCGTTTGATCAAATGCCGGACTCGGAGTAAAGCAGGATGATGCAATCCTTGTAATGAAGGTACTGCTGCTCGATCTCAAGTTGTACGTCGTCTACGTTGCGGCGGGCCAGAAGATACAGGACAGAGCAGTGCTTGGAGAGAATCTTCCGGTTCCAGCTGACGGAAAAACCGTCCTGTTCGGAGGCGCCCTCGGTGGTCACGACATCGCCCGGAACGTCCGAGACCGCAGTGTCGGACACTTCATATTCCCACTGGCTGTAGCCGCCGTCGTTCGAGGTAAGGCGGACATAGCGGCAGGCGAGAATCGGGTCGCCGTATTTGTCGCAGTATCTGGTGATGCCGTACTCATAGGATCCGTTCTTCGGTGCTCGGTTGACCGTTGCTCTTACGACCACAGGCTCGTTCGAGGAAAATTCCTTGCGGATGCCGAACATATCCTCCAGCTTCGTGACCGGGGAGTACTCCTGGAAAGGGTCGACGCAATAGGCTTCCAGCGTGAGCGAGATCTCATCGGTTGTCTTGTCCGCGCCGGAGACGATCTCCTTCTGCGGGAAGATTGCCGTGTGAAGCCGGTAATTCTTGTCGTAGTAAACGGTGACCAGCGCGTACGTGAAACACTCAAACCGCGGGTCCGGATAGTCGACCTTAAAAACCGTCTCGTCGAACATCAGCGGCCGGCCGTAACCGGCGGCTTCGTACACCATGACCGTGATGTCGTCGTCCATCTTGATGGAGCCCATTCGCAGGCACGCTGCGAGCGGCGCCTCCACGAACGACCGGCGGAAGTAATCGAGGTACTCTGCAGATTTTTCCTCAATCAGTGCAGAGCTCATTTCGGCAAATTGCTTCACGCGGTTCGCCAGCTCTTCCTCGAAGGAAAGCTCGGGCGCGTCTCCGGCCTCAGTCGGTGTCGGCTCTGCTGGAGCGTCGGTCGGCGTTGCGTCGTCGGTCGGCTTGGCATCGTCGGTCGGCTTGGCATCGCCGGTCGGTTCCGCGGCTGCCGCCGCTTTCTTCTTTTCGCCGCAGCCGGTCAGGGCCGTGAGCGAGAGTGTTCCCAAAAGTGCAACGAAAAGCACCATGGAAATGATACGTTTTGTCTTGTTCATGTTTCAATCCCCCATTTTGTTTTGTTTTATCAACAATACCATTTCCTGCCGAGCAGGATCAGGCAATTGTTAACATACGGTCGGAGTTGCCTCCGCGGTCGGAGTTGCTTCCGTGGGTGCGGTTGCATTTTGCTTCTCGTTGCAGCCCGTAAGCGCCGCAATCGGGAGAGAGCAAAGGAGCGCGAGAAGCAGCGCGGAAATGATTCGATGTGTCTTGTGCATATATAAAACCCCCATAGGAATTCGCGAACAGACTTCGCGTTCTTATGGGGGAAGTATAACACAGAAATGTTACATAGTAAGTGCCAAAGAGGTTACATTTGTATTACATTTTTGCTACAACTTTTCGCAAAATCGGTTCATCGCGGGCGCGACTCACTGAGAATGAAGGCCATGCAGTCCCCTGCAAGGAGAAAGTCGTGTGCTTCGTTGGTAAATGTACTGCTGCGGATTATGTGGAGTATGTATGTATCCGGCGCGAGTTCCAGTTTAACCCAGGAAAAGGCGTCGTGGATGCGGTCCACGTCGGCTCCGGTTACGGAGGACAACTCTCCCCAGCGATAGGTGTCATTCTCCGGAATTCGGTATTCCGTTCCGTCCGGTCCTACGATGAGATCGTCGTATATCTCGTTGTTTGCCGGATTTTTAATGTAACGGCGGGTGAGAACCGGTTCGGCTTCGTTGCCGATATAGTATGCGGCTTTGACGAGAGCCTCGGAATCCTTTTTGCGCTGCAGCGTGAGCTCGGCGCAGGAGATGACGGTCGACTCGGCGGCTTTGTGAACGTCGCACATGTTGTAAAGATCCGCGCCGCTTATGCTCGCCGGATCACCGTGGAAGTAGAGCGTGCCGAGGATTGTATATATCGATTCGTCGTCCGCTCCTGTCGTGATCGGTTTTTTCACAAGGTCCGCCCTTGTCACCTGCACGCCGTTTACAAGGAACCGCGCGGTGATTGTGTAGTCGTAGCACTCGACCTCCTTTGTGCCGCTTACATCGGGAGCACGGCCGTAGGTGGCAATCTCATAGAGTTCCACCTTGTTGTCGGAATCGAGATTGAGGGATGCCAGCAGATGATTCATACTGATCGGAACGTCCTTATAAGCGCCGCGAAGCGTTTCGATGTAGCGAGTTCCGTTGTCTTGAAGAAGGCCGGCATTTTCCGCAATATAGTCTTTGGCGAAAGGAAGCATCGTGAGTTTGGGGACCCAGATCAGACCGGTTTTCGAGATGTAGGTGCATAAGGGCAGCACATCGTTCTTCTCGGGATTCTCGTCCCAGAGGAACGCATAGCGATAGCCGCCCACGGTGCAAAATGCGACAAATGCGCTGCTCCCGACAATTTCAGAATCAGCGATGAGGAGAGCATCACCCAGAGTACTCTTTAACTGCGAGTAGGTCATCGCCGAGGACAGGCCGTTTCCGAAGTCCTTCGCCTTGTCGGCGTTGGTACGGTTATAGACAAGGATTGCTTCGGTGACGTAGGAATACGAATCGGAAGGAATCATGTCATCATACAGGAAGTAAACCTCATAGTTGAAATAAATGGCGCTGTCGGTTCCGGAGATATAGTCCTCACCAATGTTTTGATACTGCGACAGCTTTCCGATTTTGTCCTTTACCTCGCCGGCGGTAAGGCCGAGATACGATGTGAGCACATCATAATCCACGACTGCGGTTGCGAACGGATCGTCGGGATCGACGGTCGGAGTCGCGCTCGGCGCGGTTGTTGCCGTCGGTGTGGTTGTCGCGGTCGGTGCCGCCGTTGCGGTCGGCGTCGGCTCGGCGGTTTCGGAATCTTTGCCGCAGGCGCTCAGAAGTGAAAATGCGAGAACGGTGAGTATGAGAATGCCGAAACAGCGAATGATTCTTTTCATAAGGAAGCCCCCTTTTTTGCATCCGGGCAAGAACATAGTTCGCATAACAGTAAGTTGTAACAATATCATTATTTCATATCCGGGCAAAAAACTCAAGAATAAAAGAGAAAAGGGTGTTGCATTTTTCGAGCGAGTGTGATATTGTTATAGATGTAATAGAACAGACAAACACAAGAATGACGCGCAAGAGGAGAACTACGGGCGCCTGAGGAAAGCGGGGCGCCGGATCGGAGGCAATTATGAACATCAACAAGTTTACGCAAAAATCGACGGAAGCCGTTCAGGCGGCGGAGAAGTTATGTTTTGAATACGGAAACCCGGAGATGCGGCCGGAGCATCTTCTGTTCGCGATGCTCTCGGACGGCGAGGGTCTGATCCCGAAGCTTTTGGCGAAGATGGGCATCGTCACGGAGGTCTTCACGGCGCAGGTGCGCGGGCTTATCGAGCGGATGCCGAAGGTGCAGGGCGCGAACCTCGCGGTTTCCCAGGACCTCAACAAGGCGTTGATGTATGCCGAGGATGAGGCGAAGGCCATGGGAGATGCATACGTGAGCGTGGAGCATCTCTTCTTAAGCATGCTCAAAAACAGCGGGCGCGATCTTGCGGGAGTTCTCAGAAGCTTCGGCATCGACCGTGACCGTTTCCTTGCGGTGCTCGCGGAGGTGCGCGGCAATAAGGCTGTGACCACCGACAACCCCGAGGCGACCTACGACAGCCTCGGCAAATACGGCTACGACCTGGTGGAGCGCGCGAAGGCGCAGAAGCTCGATCCGGTCATCGGCCGTGACGCGGAGATCCGCAACGTCGTGCGGATCCTCTCCCGAAAGACGAAGAATAACCCTGTACTGATCGGTGAGCCCGGCGTCGGCAAGACCGCCGTCGTGGAGGGCCTTGCACAGCGGATCGTGGCCGGTGATGTGCCGGAAGGGCTTAAGAACAAGAGCATTTTCGCGCTCGACATGGGCGCATTGGTCGCGGGTGCCAAATACCGCGGCGAGTTCGAGGAGCGCTTGAAAGCGGTTCTTGAGGACGTGAAGAACAGCGAGGGCAAGATCATTCTCTTCATCGATGAGCTTCATACCATCGTCGGTGCGGGCAAGACCGACGGCGCCATGGATGCCGGCAATATGTTAAAGCCCATGCTGGCCCGCGGCGAGCTGCACTGTATCGGCGCGACGACTCTCAATGAGTATCGCCAGTACGTTGAGAAGGACGCGGCTCTGGAGCGCCGGTTCCAGCCGGTCATGGTGGATGAGCCGACCGTGGAGGACACGATCAGCATTTTGCGAGGCCTGAAGGAGCGCTACGAGGTGTACCACGGCGTGAAGATCAGCGACGGCGCGTTGGTGAGCGCGGCTGTTTTGTCGAACCGTTACATCAGCGACCGGTTCCTGCCGGACAAGGCCATCGACCTGGTGGATGAGGCCTGCGCATTGATCAAGACGGAGCTGGATTCCATGCCCACGGAACTCGATGAGGCGAAGCGTTCGATGATGCAACTGGAGATCGAGGAGGCGGCTCTCAAGAAAGAGGAGGATGCCCTCAGCAAGGAGCGTCTTGAAGCTTTGCAGAAGGAGCTTGCCCAGGCCCGCGAGGAGTGGGAGCAGGCGAAGGCGCAGTGGGATGCCGAGAAGGCGGAGCTGGAGAGCGTCCGCAGGATCAAGGAGGAGATCGAGGATGTGAACCGTCAGATCTCCGACGCACAGCGGACCTACAATCTGGACAGGGCTGCGGAGCTTACGTACGGTCGTCTTCCGCAGCTTAAGCAGGCGCTTGCGGCAGCGGAGGAGAGCATCCGCGAGAAGGGTCATACCATGGTTCACGAGACCGTCGACGAGGAGGAGATCGCAAAGATCGTCTCGAAGTGGACGGGCATTCCGGTGGCAAAACTCAATGAGAGCGAGCGCAACAAGACGTTGCATCTGGCGGATGAGCTGCATCGCCGGGTTATCGGTCAGGATGAGGCTGTGGCGCGGGTGACCGAGGCCATCATGCGCTCCAAGGCGGGCATCAAGGACCCGAACCGTCCCATCGGATCGTTCCTCTTCTTAGGACCCACCGGCGTCGGCAAGACCGAGCTTGCGAAGGCTCTCGCCGAGGCATTGTTTGACAATGAGACGAACATGGTTCGTATCGATATGAGCGAATATATGGAGAAATACTCTGTCTCCCGTCTGATCGGAGCGCCGCCCGGATACGTGGGCTACGACGAGGGCGGTCAGTTGACGGAGGCTGTGCGGAGAAAGCCCTACAGCGTAGTATTGTTCGACGAGGTGGAGAAGGCGCATCCCGATGTGTTCAACGTGCTTTTGCAGGTGCTGGACGACGGCCGGATCACCGACTCGCAGGGCCGCACGGTGGACTTCAAAAACACCATTCTGATCATGACCTCGAACATCGGCTCGGAGTACCTGCTCTCCGGTGTCCGCGAGGACGGCACGATCTCGCCGGAGGCAACGGATGCGGTCATGCGCGATCTTCGTGCGCACTTCCGCCCGGAGTTTTTGAACCGTCTGGACGAGACTATTTTGTTCAAACCGCTCACGAAGGACAATATCCGCAGGATCATCAAGCTTCTCACGAACCGCTTAAACGACCGGCTGCATGAGCGTCAGGTGAGCGTCCGTTTCACCGACGCAGCCATCGATCTCGCCTGCGAGCAGGCGTACGATCCGGTATACGGCGCGCGTCCTCTGAAGCGCTACCTGCAGACCAACGCGGAGACCATGAGCGCCCGCATGATCCTCGAGGATCAGGTGCATGCCGGAGACACGATTGTGATCGACGTTGTCGACGGAGTATTGACGGCGTATGTGGAGTAAACAGAAACACCCTTCTTACCGATGAACGATAAGAAGGGTGCTTTTTATTTGCCGAATGCTTATTCGATGTTAAGATACAGAACCCGGAGCATTCCGTCGTTTCGTCCCTCGGAGATAAAGATCGGAACGGGGTCCTTCTCCAGGTTGTAAAGTGTGTTGCTCTCGCAGTCGGTGCCGGAAGCCTTGATCAGGAGGAAGGCTGCATTTTCCGGGGGATTAAAGTCCGGAATGGTGCTGCCCACAGCGGCCATTGTTACGGTCTCGCCTACGGGGCGGTTGTCGCGGTCGAGATACGTGAGCGTGTACGTAAGATCCTGCGGTTTGCGCTCGACCGAGATGGTGATGTCGATCTGATTGATACCTTGCCTGTCGTCGGTCCACGCGATATCGCTGGTTATGATCTGGTGCACGGAGAGCGGGCTTCCGCTGCCGAGATACTCGGGGCCGAGCGAGTCCTTGCAGTACAGCGAGCCGTCCTCACGCTCGTAGACGTAGTAAAACTTCAGATACCGGTCGGTTTCGGTTGTGCATGCGACGGCGGTGATAGTCGCGGCATTCACTGTGTCCCCGTTGATCTGCATGGTCTCTTTGTCGATGTCGTTGATGAATGTGGAGTACGTCACATCCGTTCCATACATGCCTCCGGTGATGATGAGCCGCTGCGCGTATTCGTATGTTCTGCCACTGTACGGCATGTAGTAGTTCGCACACAGATACACCTCCCGGTCAAATTCCGTCCGGATGCTCGAGACATCGAGAACACCGTCCTCTTTCGTATACAACAATTCAAATTCGTTGATGGAAGCGGCGTTATTGTTAAAATCATCCGGCGTAAACACCAGAAAGCCGATTCCGATCGGAACATCCTTGCTCTCGGGGGCATCCATGGCCTCCACCGCAAGCTTTCCGCTGCACCCACACAAGCTGCATAATGCTATCAGTAAAAAGATCAAACTATACTTCTTCATCGTTTAACTCCCCGTCAAATTTCAAGATGTCACCCACATCGCAATGCAGGTGGTAACAGATTTTGTTGATTGTTTCGAACCGCACGCCTTTCGCTTTGCCGCTTCGAAGAATCGAGAGATTGGCCTCCGTGATTCCGATCAGGGCGCACAGCTCCTTGGATGTCATTCCGTTTTTCTTCAACACATCCTCAAGATAGACTTTGATCGCCATGGCCCTCTCCTAAATGTACAATGAGTTCTCTTCCTTCACTTCGCGCGCCTCGCGGATCATGTGGAGCGCCGCGGGGATGAAGGCGATGACAATGAGATCCGACAGCGGCAGGATCATGCTGACGTTCACCGAGGTAAGCCGCTTGATCAACACGAGCTGCATGACGTTGTATGCCGCAACGAGCAGAAGATATGCGACGATCTCGACGACGCAGAACACGGTAAATGCACGAAGCCTGCGTTCGAGTGCCTGCGTCGCGCCCTCGCGCCGGTAGCGCCGTACCACGAGCGCGGTCAGAAGAAATGTTGCCGCCAAAGCGATGTCCGAGATGATTCCGAAGACTGCCTTTCCGATCCGGAACGCGTCGTCGAACGGAGTAGTGTCACCGATCCCGCTCTGTTCCTTAACAAAAACATACACATCGGAAAATGCAACCGCCACCAGGACGATCGCCGCCAGAATGCAGAGCAGCTCCATCAGCCGAAGTGTCTCCTCGCGCGAGCCGCGGAGAAGCTTCAGGCTGAACCGAAGAACGAGATAGCAAAACACCAGCGAGTAAAATGCACACGTGATGACCGAGACGCCGCGATCCGCATCGATCGGTGCGCCGAGCATCGACCAGTCACCGATCAGCATCGGATTGACGGACAGGTAGATCGTGACCGCCTCCGCAATGGCAATCGGGATCAGACACCAGTCAACCCGGAGGGATTTCTTTCGCAGCCGGAGCACAACCAGTACCGCAACCGGAATCAGGCTGAGCAGAACGAGCAGCGCCCAGGCACACAGATTGCCGAACGTCCCCGACAGTGACATGTTTCGCAGGAGCTCCCCCAACCGGCGAAACGGAAAATTCGTAATGTTCATAGCCGCCTCCTGTGGCAAATTATTGTTTTACGATAATACCGTAGCACTAAAATTATCGTTTGTCAATAATTTCTTTTGGATTTTTCGAAAAATGTCTCGCGGAGGATTCCGGCGTACAAAAAAGGAACGCCGGTTCGCTCCGACGTTCCCTGAATCTGTCTTTTTGTTGTCAAAGCAGCGAAAGATTACTTCGCGGTGATGTAGCCCTGTGCTACCAAAAGCTCAGCGGAGAGGATTGCACCGCCGGCTGCGCCGCGCTTGGTGTTGTGGGAGAGGCCTACGAACTTCCAGTCGTAGACAGCGTCCTCACGGAGACGGCCTGCGCATACGCCCATGCCGTTCTCGGTCTCGCGGTCGAGCTTGCACTGCGGACGGTTGTCCTCCTCGAAGTAGGTGATGAACTGCTTCGGTGCGCTGGGGAGCTCAAGCTCCTGCGGAAGTCCCTTGAAATTCTTCCATGCCTCGAGGATCTGCTCCTTCGTAGGCTTCTTTTTGAAGTTTACGAACACGGCAGCGGTGTGTCCGTCCGATACCGGAACGCGGATGCACTGCGTCGTGATGATCGGAGAGCTTGCCTTCACGATTTCGCCGTTCTCGATATGACCCCAGATGCGGAGAGGCTCCTGCTCGCTCTTCTCCTCCTCGCCGCCGATGTACGGAATGACGTTGTCGATCATTTCCGGCCAGTCCTTAAAGGTCTTGCCGGCGCCGGAGATTGCCTGGTACGTCGTTGCAACCACAACCGTGGGCTCGAACTCCTTAAGGGCGTGAAGCATGGGCGTGTAGCTCTGGATGGAGCAGTTCGGCTTGCAGGTGATGAAGCCGCGCTTCGTGCCGAGGCGCTTCTTTTGGAACTCGATCACTGCGTAGTGCTGCGGGTTCAACTCCGGCACAACCATCGGAACGTCGGGCGTCCAGCGGTGTGCGCTGTTGTTGGACACAACAGGCGTCTCGGTCTTGGCGTAAGCCTCCTCGATGGCGCGGATCTCGTCCTTCTTCAGATCCACTGCGGAAAATACAAAATCACACGTTGCGGCAACCTTCTCCACCTCGCTTGCGTCGTACACGATCAGATCCTTGACCGCCGCAGGCATGGGCGTGGGCATCTTCCAGCGGTCGCCCACCGCATCCTCGTAACGCTTGCCGGCGCTTCTCGGCGAAGCGGCCACGGTTACGACCTCAAACCAGGGATGGTTTTCCAAAAGAGAGACGAAGCGCTGTCCGACCATGCCGGTGGCACCGATCACGCCGACGCGCAGTTTCTTGTCAAGATTGAATTTTGCCATAAGAACCTCCGATTTCGACGGGATGTCCGATCGTTCCCGTCGCACATTTGTTTTTCTGTCACGGACATTTGTCCGTAATTAGTCGCTATTCTACCCCAAGGAAACAAATAATGCAAGCACTTTTTTTGAATTTTGCAAAATTTTTCGCGGCCGCGCCGGCGGCGCACCCGGGGGAAAAGAAAGAGCCTGTGCGAAACAGGCTCCTTGTTGTCTTATTCGGTTTTCTCCGGGATCGGCAGTCCGAACATGATCCGGAGTATGTCGAAGGACCGGTCCACGCGCTCCTTCGTGCAGGGGTGGATGCCTACGTACATGCCGGTCACCTGGTAGCCCTCCGGCGTGAGCGTCTTCACAAACTCCGAATTGTCCAGGCGGATGGCGTAGATGTGCTCGGCGCCGTCGCCGTCACCTTGTTCGTTGCGGTAGGCTGCGCGGAGATAATCCTCCTCCGTGAGCACCGCGCGGATGTCCTCGGGAAGATCGTCCAGGGAGTAGAAGACTCCGTTCTCCGCATACCGCAGGATGTCCTCCCGGGAGGAGAGCAGCAGATCGAGGGTGTTAGCAAAAAGGAACGTGGAGATCGCGGTGTTGTCCGCGGTGCTGTCGGAGCGGTAGTTGTGGTTGATCTGCACCGTCTCCTTCTTTTTGTCAAGCCCGAGCCTGGAGATCAGGTCCTCGTTGTAGTTCTCGATGATCTCCATATCCCAGGGGCAGTCGACGATCGCCATCTGCGCAACCACATCCGGTTTCGGCCGGAAGGTTTGGTAAAGCGCGTATCCGAGCAATGCGGTGACCGCCAGGATAATGCCGACCTTCAGTGCGTAATACTCCCAGAGATAATGAAACTTCTCCTTGCGGGTCATCCCCTCGAGGCGCTCGCGAAGCGGCTTGCGAACTTCCTCGTCGGGCCGCTGATGATAAATCGCAGCGTCGTCGTCCAGCGCTGTCTTCTTATTTTCCAGATTCATTGAAAACCGTTCTGTCCTCCTGCAGTAAACTACCGGTGCATTTTCCGGCTAGTGCAAAATGCTCACGAGCACTTCCGAAACCTCCTTCAGGTTCATGCCGGGCTGGATCGAGGGGTGGTAGAGCACCTCGAACAAGATCCAGTCGAGGGTGGTCGGCTCCTGGACCTCGTTGTAGCCCTGATAGAAGAGACTGTTCGGATATTTATATGAGTCATTCTGAAGGCCGGTGCACTGCACAAGCTCCTCCCAGATGACCGAATTCCGTTCGTGTTGCGACATCGATGTGCGGATGCCGATGCGGGATTTGATGATGGCCGAGTTCTGGAACCAGCATGTGGCAAATCCGTCCGTGAGGTCGGTGATGTCCGCCGGTGTGATCTCGTTGTACTGATCGTCCGGATAGAAGTACATGCAGACGTTGGCATCGTCTTCACGGGGCACCAGGCTGATGCCCGGGAATCCCTCCGTGCGGTTCATGGCGTTGAAAATGTCATCAAGCACCTGCAGGTCCTTCGACGTCGGCGTGCCGCCGACGTAAAGCTTGACGGGCGAGACCCACTTGTGAACCGCATAGGCGCTGGTCCCGTATTCCACCCGCATCGCGACCTCGTCGAAGTACTCCAATATGACGGTCGCGCTGTAGCCGTGGCTGTCCACCGTGCTGCTCGAGCCGATTCCGGTGATCCGCGGCGTGGGCGAGAGTTTCTCCGTGGGCGTCCCCGCCCCGGGGGTTGTCGTCGGCTTCTTTGTCGGTGTTTTTGTCAGCGTTCCTGTCGGCGGGGTGACACCCGGCGACAGCAAAAAGCCCCGCTCGTCCCGGATGCTCGGCGCCTGCACCTCACGCCTCGTGGCGCGCGGCTGCCCGCAGCCGGCCAGCACGACCGCCGTGAGCAGCAACACCGCTGCAATTGTCGCTTGCCTACGCTTCATCACATTCTTCCTCTTTCTTACGCACAAGTCTCTTCTCGTTCTGTTCACGCATCTAAACTTGTCCCCACTTCCGTCGCCGCACCGCGGCGCTTCCTCAGTATATCACATTTATTTGGGGGATTCAACTGGGGGAGATACGGCGGCGCCCACCGCTTGCACATCTTCGCGACAACGCGTGAGGCCTCTGTGACTCCGGCAGGGCACGGGGAATCTAAGCGCGCGCGGCGATCTCATGGGCAAGGGCGTTTCTGCGGGGCTCGCTTCGCTTCGAACAGTCCTCGAAACGCCCTAATCAATCTTGCGCACGCTAAGATAGCCCTCCCGACGGCTGGTACCGTCGGGAGTTGCATGCCTCGTCACAGAGGCCTCGCGCGTTGTTGCGCACATCGGAAAGGGCGGTGGGCGCCGCCTCCCCCGTTGAATTCCCTTAAATAATATAACAAGAGGAGGCCGCGGGCGCGGATGTATCCTTTCACATCCGCGGCGTGGCGGCTCCGCGCACGAGGCAACCGGCCGAGAAGCGCCCCTTCGGGGCAGCGCCGAGGTCGGTTGGATGACAAAGGGGTATTTTCACGCCCCTCGTCATCCTCCCCGCGTGTCTTTCCTTCCCTCCCGGGAAGCGCTGCGGATTCTCCTGCCTTCTTTGAAACGGGGGAAAACACGAAGAGGCTCGGCGAGGAAGCATGTAACTCCCAAAGGCGACGCCTTTGGGAGGGATGTCTTGGCGCGCGGGAGCAGAGCATAGGCCGATTCGAGGACTGTTCGAAGCGAAGCGAGCCCCGCAGAATCGGCCTTGGTTATGCGGGTGAAGCGCGCGCCTAGACATCCAGTACCCTGCGATCTCGCCGAGCCTCTTCGTGTTTTCCCCCATCCAGAACCCTGGCGGAGAATCCGCGAGCACACCCCGGGAGGCAAGAAAAGACTTGCATTTTCCGGGGAAGCAGTGTAAGATGGGGGCGTAAAAATCAAATACGTTCCACTGGAAAAGTGGGGAAGGAGCAAAGATGAAGAAAGCATTTGCTTGCATTCTCCTTTCGGTATTCGCGATGACTGCACTTTGCGCATGCAAGGGCGGTACGAAGAAACCGGAAGACAACATGAAAGGTGGAGCGGTAGTAGTTGGAATAACACAGGATTTGGACAGTCTTGACCCTCACAAAGCGGTAGCGGCAGGAACCAGAGAAGTCTTGTACAACATTTTCGAAGGCTTGGTAAAGCCTGACAAAGACGGCAATCTGGTGCCCGCGGTAGCGGCAAGCTACGACATCTCGGCTGACGGGACAAAGTACACATTCGTGTTGCGCGAAGGTGTGAAGTTCCACAACGGCGAGACCGTTACGGCGGACGATGTGGTGTATTCGTTGAATCGAGTTGCAGGACGCTTGGAGACTTCCGATCCGGAGGTACAGGTGGTTCCTGCTTTTTCTGTTATTTCCGACATTACTGCTTCGAAAAATGAGGACGGCAAGGACGTGATCACGGTCACGCTCGCAAGCCCCAACACGGAGTTGATCGGGTATTTTACCTGCAATATCATTCCGAAAAACTATGCGGACCAGGCTACAAAGCCTATCGGCACAGGCCCGTTCAAGTTTGAGTCCTACAAGCCCATGGTCGGTCTGGTCATGGTGAGAAATGACGATTATTACGGAACGAAGGCGCATCTGGCGAAGGTGACGTTCTCCATCTCGGAGAGCACCGACGCGGCATTTCTGCAGCTGCAGGCGGGGAACATCGACATCTTCCCGTACCTGACCGTCGACCAGGCGGAGCAGCTCAAGGATCAGTTCAAGATTGAAGTCGGCGACATGAGCCTTGTTCAGGGCTTGTTTCTGAACAACGCGGAGAAGCCCTTCGACGACGTTCGTGTGCGCAAGGCCATGAACTACGCGGTGGACAAGAAGGAAGTTCTTCAGATGCTCAACGGCGGCTACGGCACGGCCATCGGCAGCGGTGTTTACGCATCCTTCGGCCTCTACTACGATAAGACTCTGGAGGACGCATATCCTCACGACGAGGCGAAGGCAAAGGAGTTGCTTGCTGAGGCCGGCTATCCGGACGGCTTCACCTTCACGGTGAAGGTTCCTTCGAACTACGTGTACCATGTGCAGACCGCAGAGGTTTTAGCGAACCAGCTGAAGAAGGTCGGCATCACCATGAAGATCGAGCTCATTGAGTGGGCGACCTGGATCTCGGATGTGTACAAGGGACACAAGCATGTTTCCACCATCGTCGGACTGGATTCGCAGTTGGCGCCCAGCGATATTCTGAAGTACTATATCGGCGGGTCGGCGAAGAATTTTATGAACTACACGAGCGACACCTTCGACGCCAAATACAAGGAAGCCATGGCGACCGCGGATACGCAGAAGAAGGTTGAGCTTTACCACGAGCTACAGAAGTGCCTCTCGGACGATGCGGCATCGGTATTTTTGCAGAGCCCGTCCCTGATGGTGGCAGTCAACAAGAAGCTCGACGGCTACACCTTCTACCCCGTATACGTACAGGATATGTCGACGGTGTATTTTAAGGAATAATAAAAAGAACAACACGTTTTCACAACTTTCCCGCGTGGATAGTTTTCTTCCTACAGGCGCGGCGAAAAACGCGGAGAGAAGGTCGAGCGAGCATTTTCCTGCGAGTGAGACTTTCTTCTCCGCGGTAAACGCCGCGCCGAAGGAACCTACGCGGGAAACCCAGAAAGGAGGGCACCGGTATGAAGTGGATCAGAAAAGGCGTCGCCGTACTGATCGCGGTACTGGCGCTCTCCTTTGTTACATTTTTCGCATTCCAGGTGCTGCCGGGCGACCCGGCGGAGGTGCGTCTGGGAATGAACGCCTCGCCCGAGGCGGTGGAAGCGCTTCGGGAGGAGCTCGGGTTAAACGACCCGTTCCTCGTGCGCTACGGGCGTTGGCTCGGCGGCGTCTTCACCGGAAATCTCGGGGATTCCCTGAGCTACAAGCGGCCGGTTGCGGAGCTTTTGTGGCAGGTGCTGCCGAACACGTTGCTTCTCGCCGGCATGTCGATCTTGATGATCCTTTTGATTGCCTTTCCGCTCGGACTTTTGTACGCAAGATTCCCCGGTTCCGCCGTGGACCGCGCGGGGGCGATGGTCAACCAGACGATGATGGCGGTGCCCGCATTTTTCCTCGGACTCCTGATCTCGGTCATCCTCGGGTTGTGGCTTAAAGTGTTTACGCCGGGTGCATTTGTCGCATATGACGAAGGCCTCGGCGCATGCCTTTCGTATCTTTTCTTCCCGGCGCTTGCCATTGCGCTGCCGAAGGCGGCCATGACGGTGCGCTTCCTTAGAAGCGCCCTCCTTACGGAGCGCAGCAAGGACTACGTGCGCACCGCGCGCAGCAAGGGCCTTTCGGAGGGGAAGGTTTTGATGCTTCACATGTTGCCTAACGCGCTGCCGGGCGTTCGCACCTTCATCGGTGTCATCGTCTCGGAGATCATCGCGGGCAGTATCGTGGTGGAGCAGGTGTTCGGCGTGAACGGTCTCGGGCGGCTTTTGGTCCGCTCGATCTCGAATCGCGATTACAACGTTGTGCAGGCGATCGTTCTGTACATCGGACTTGTGGTTTTGCTTGTGAATTCCGGCATGGAGTCGGATTGAAAGGAAGACGGAAAATGAAGCGGAAGCACTCCTTCAATTTCATCTGCGGATGCGTGCTTCTCCTCCTGACGGTTCTCTTGATCGCGGGGGGCTTGTTTCTGTCGCCTTACAATCCGGACGAGATGGACTCCGCCGCCAAGAATCTCGGCCCGTCCCTTAAGCATCTCTTCGGCACCGACCACTACGGGCGCGACGTGTACACCCGCGTTGCCCACGGGTCCCTTACGACGATGCTGATCGGCGCCATGACGGTGTTGATCGGCGGCATCTTCGGCACACTGGTGGGCGCCCTCTCGGGCTACATCGGCGGAGCTTTCGACGCGGTGGTGATGCGCATCAACGACTGCCTCTTAGCGTTTCCGAGCATCCTCCTCGCCCTTGTGTTCGTCGGTATCTTCGGACCCTCCGAGAAAAATGTGGTGATCGCCCTCGGAATTCTCTTCGTTCCGAGCATTGCACGCGTGGTGCGAAGCGACGTGCGCACCCAGCTGCAGTCCGACTACGTGGTAAATGCGAAGCTCTTAGGCGCGTCCAATGCGCGCATCCTGTTTGTGCATATTCTCCCGAACCTCCGCGCCACCCTGCTGGTGACGATGGCGGTGGGTTTCAATAACGCAGTCCTCGCCGAATCCGGCATGAGTTACTTGGGACTCGGCGTCCAGCCCCCGAAGGCCAGCCTCGGACGCATGCTCTCGGAAGGCCAGTCCTATATCCGGAGCGCCTCGTGGACGGTCATTTTCCCGGGCCTTCTTCTGGTGCTCGCGGTACTCGGCGTGGCGCTCTTAAGCGACGCCTACTCCGGCAACCAGGGTGACACCGGAAGCCCTGCGCGCCTGCGCGTGCGCATCAGCCGAAAGCTGGCGGCAGCAGGGTACGGAATCGCTTCTGCGAAAGCGGCGAAGTCTGCGGCAAATACATCCGCTTCCGATGCTGATTCTGCAGACGCGGACATCCCCGCCGATGCGGTTCTCTGCGTGCGCAACCTTTCCGTCGGATTTGAACGCGCGGACGGAACGCTGCAGGCGGTTGTAAAGAATGTGAATTTTACGCTGCATCCGGGGGAGCGGCTCGGAATCGTCGGCGAATCCGGCAGCGGCAAGAGCATGACCGCGCTCTCGGTGATGGGGCTGTTGCCCGACACCGCAGGCGTGGCAGGAGAGATTTGGATGCAGACCGACGCGGGGTCGGTCAACGTGCTCGCCTGCGGAAAGCATGAGCTCGCGATGCTGCGCGGCGACTCCATGGCCATGGTGTTCCAGGAGCCCATGACGTCCTTAAACCCCACCATGCCCATCGGCCGGCAAATGCTGGAAATGCTCACCCATAACGGCATCCGCCTCACAAAGGAGGAGCAGCAAAAGCGGCTCACGGACGCCCTTCTCGAGGTGGAGCTCACGGAGACGGAGAGAATCCTGCGAAGCGTTCCGAAGGAACTCTCCGGCGGACAGCGGCAGCGCGTGATGATCGCCATCGCGATGCTTTTAAGACCCCACCTGCTGATCCTTGACGAGCCCACCACCGCGCTGGACGCGGAGACCAGGGACGGTATCCTTGCGCTTTTGTCGGAGCTTCAGAAGAAGCACGGAATGGCGGTATTGTTTATTTCCCACGAGCTTGCCGTGGTAAGGCGCATTTGCAGCCGTGTGATGGTGATGGACGAGGGAAAGATCGTGGAGGAAGGAACCGTCGAAGAGATCTTCGAGGCACCGCAGGCCGCGGAGACGAAGCAGCTTCTGCAGTCTCTTGCGGGAACGGATTTCCGCGACCGCATGCATCATGAAGCGGAGGCGCCGGTGCTTCTGTCCGTAAAGCATCTGCACGTATATTACGGGAAAAAGCGCGGAAGAAATCCGCTGAATTTTGAGAATAAAGTTCTGGAGAATTTTTCGATGGAGCTTCGCGAGGGCGAGTGTTTAGGCGTCATCGGGCGAAGCGGCAGCGGCAAATCCACCCTTGCCCGCTGCTTAACGGGCCTTATCCCCAAGCAGGCAGGCCTTGTCGAGACCAGTGCCCGCATCGGCATGGTGTTTCAGGATCCCTACGGCAGCTTAAACCGCGCGAAGACCGTCGGTTGGCTTTTGGAGGAACCGCTCCGCAACCGCCAGAGCAAGGAGCGCCGCCGGGCGTTACGCGCGCTGTGGCGTGACCGGAATCTTCCCGCGGCAGAGCGGAAGAAGCGCCGTCGCGAATTGAAGGAAACGTTCCGGAGCCGCGCGGAGGAGCGCCTTTCGGAGGTGCGTGAGATGCTCACCGCCGTCGGCCTTTCGGAGGAGTTTGCAGCCCGCAGGATCACCGAGCTCTCCGGCGGCCAGCGCCAGCGCGTGGCCATCGGTATGGCCATCCTCGGCAAGCCCGACATCCTCATCCTCGACGAGCCGGTTTCGGCCCTTGACGCCACCGTCCAGGAGCAGGTGCTTGCGCTTCTTGCGGACTTCCACGACCGCTACAACCTGACCTACCTCTTCATCACCCACGACGAGGCCGTGATGAACCGGATGGCCCACCGAGTGATCTACTTAAAGAGCGGAAAATCCTGAGTAAAAAAGCTCCCGGCAATTTTGTCGGGAGCTTTTTTCGTTATGCCATTTTGTAATCGGTACGGCCCGAAATAAGGTTGTTGTTTGCCGCCTTACTTTGTCAATTCCTCCACGCGATCCAGCAGCTCGCTGAACTTCTTGAGGGCTTTGGCGACGGGCTCCGGAGTGGAGAGGTCGACGCCGCCGTGGGCGAGAGCCTCCAGCGGATAGACCGAATCGCCTAAGGAGAGGAACTCGAGGTAGCGTTTCACTGCGGGAGCGCCCTCCTTAAGGATGCCCTCGGAGAGAGCAACCGCCGAGGAGTAGCCGGTGGCGTACTGGTAAACGTAGAACGGGCGGTAGAAGTGCGGGATGCGGGACCACTCGTATTTTACGGCCTCGTCGATGACGATCTCATCGCCGAAGTAGAGTTTGATCAGGTCGAGATAGATCTTGTTGAGATCTTCGGGCGAAGCGCTCTCACCCTTCTGCACGCGCTCGTGCGCAATCTGCTCAAACTCCGCAAACATGGTCTGGCGGAAAATGGTTCCGCGGAAGTTCTCCAGGTACTGGTTGATCAGGAACAGCTGCATCGTGGGATCCTCGGTCTTCGAGAGAAGATGCTCCACCAGGAGATTTTCGTTGACCGTGGAAGCAACCTCGGCGATGAAGAGCGAGTAATCATCATACTGCGGCGGCTGATTCTGGTGCGTAAGGTAGGTGTGCATCGAGTGCCCCATTTCGTGACAGAGCGTCGAAACGGAATCGAGCGTCCCCGTAAAATTCATCGAAATATGAGGGGTCTCCTTGTTGGATCCGATGGAGTACGCGCCGCTCCGCTTGCCCGCGTTCGGGAATACATCAACCCAGCGGGAGGCAAGGCCCTTCTTTACGGTCTCCACGTAGCTTTCGCCGAGAGGAGCTACTGCTGCAAGGAGCAGCTCCTTCGCCTCGTCGTAGGTGTAGGAAACCGAGAGATCCTTGGTGATCGGCGTGTAAATGTCGTAGTAGTGAAGCTCGTCAAGTCCGAGAAGCTTTTTGCGCAGGCGCAGGTAGCGGTACATCTCCGGGAGGAAATCATGCACGGTGGAAACGAGATTGTCGTACACGGACTCCGGAATGTTATAGCTCGAAAGGGACTCCGCCCGGGCCGACTCGTAGTGGCGCATATTTGCCATCAGGGTGCTTTCCTTCAGGGTGTTCAAGTACGTTGCGCCGAAGGTGTTGTTGAGCTCGCCGTAGGCCTTGTAAAGGTTGTCAAATGCACCTTTGCGGATGCCACGGTTCTTGCTCTCCTGATAGGAGATGTAGTTTGCGTGGGTCAGAGGAAGCGGATGCTCCGGATCCTCGGGGTTCGGAATGTCGTCGAACTTCATGTCGGCGTCCATCAGCATGTCGGCGATGTCCCCGCCGGCGCCCCGGATCTCGCCGAAGGCAGCCACAATGGCTTCCTCCGCCGCACTCAGAGTGTGCGGCTTCGACCGAAGGGCATCCTCAAAATTGTGCTTGTACGGAGCCAGGGCTGCAGAGGTGCGGTATGCCTCGAGGGTCTCATCCGGAAGGGAGAGAAGCTCGGGCTGCAGGAACGAAGCGGCGCCCATGAAACGGACGTACACGGAGTCCGCCTTGGTCACCATGTTCTGCGAAGCCGCAACACGCGCGTCCTCGGTACGGCGCTGGAAAGCGTAGCCGTGCATCGCCTCAAGCCGTGCACCGAGCCCGTACAGAAGCTTGTAAGCCTCCGCTACGGTCTCCGCAGACTCGCCGAGTCTTCCGCGGAACTTCTCAAGCGCTCCGATGTCCTCCGTGAGTTTTGCACACTCTTTTTCCCAGGCCGCATCGTCGGCAAAAAGGGACGTCAGGTCCCACAGGTATTCTTCCGCAATGTCCTTGCGTTCTTTTTGTTGTTCTGTCATAGGTAATTCCTCCGAAAATAAAGTCTTCCGGCGCAGCCCGGGAGATGCACAAGAGAAGAGCAGAGAAAAGGCGATCCGGGCGTCGGCGCCGTCACCCGTAATTGTACCACGCGCGTGCGCGCGAGGCAAGCGAAAAGCGGCTCTTACGGCAGGCGTTTTTTGCGACAAAGGGCGGACTCTTGCGGGGAATGACGCATTTTCCGTCGGAGGAGCGCCGGGAGCGTTGCAAAAAGTCTTGCGTTATCACCCCGAAGGGGGTAAGATGAGAGGAGAATCTGACGTCGGATGAAGGAGAGGTTTCATGAACGATCGTTTGACAAAGAGCGATTTGGAGAAGATTCAGGCGGAGATCAATTACCGCCGTCTGGAGCTGCAGCCGCAGATACTGCAGTCCTTAAAGGAGGCGCGGGCGCAGGGCGATCTGAGTGAGAATTTTGAGTACCACGCCGCCAAGCGCGACAAGGCGCGCAACGAGAGCCGCATCCGGTATCTCGAGCGCATGATGCTTACCGCGCGGGTGATCGAGGACAACTCGGCGGAGGACGCCGTGGGCATGAACAACACCGTGGTGGTGTACTCGGAGAAGGTGTCCCGCGAGATCACGTTCCGCATCGTGACGACGATCCGGGCCAACCCGATCAAGGGTCTGATCAGCATCGAGTCGCCTCTTGGAAAGGCCATCTACGGACGCCGGGTCGGCGAGCGGCGCCAGGTCACCATGGAGAACGGGGATTCCTACTTCGTCGAGATCCGCTCCATCGACAAAACGACGGACGACTCGGGGGATGAGATCAGCAGCTATTGAGAATTGATACATGCGTCGCAAAATGCTTCGCAACCGAAGCGTAATCTGCGGAAGAATCGAAAGAAACGAAAGAAACGGAGGCGTGCGGTATGAACAATTTCATTTTCAGCTTGAATGCGACGCTTCCGGTGTTTTTAGTGATCATGATCGGTTTCGGTCTCCGGCGCATCGGCCTTCTCACGGAGGAGTTTGTGAGAGTCGGCGACCGTCTGGTGTTCCGTGTGGCGCTGCCGGTGATGCTGTTTGTGGAGATTGCGTCGGTGGACTGGAAGGACAGCTTCGATCTGAAGTTCTTCCTCTTCTGCGCGGCCACCGCGTGCGTGTCCTTTGCGGCGATCTACGGGCTCGCATGGTTGCTTCTTAAAGACCGCGCGATGATCGGAACCTACACGATGGTGAGCTTCCGCGGAAGCGCGGCGGTTTTAGGCATCGCATTTGTCACAAACATCTACGGAAGCGCGGGATTTGCGCCTTTGATGATCGTGGCGGTGGTTCCGTTTTACAATATCTTCTCGGTGCTGGCGCTGGCCATCAGCGCGAAGCCTGTGGTCCCGGAGGGCGCGGCGGAGGAGGAAGCCGCGGAGGCTTTGCAGCCCGCATTTTCCGCGAGGAAGGTACTGCTGGAGGTGATCACCAACCCGCTGATCGTGGCGGTGGTTCTGGCAATCCCGGCGGCCATGCTGCATCTCCCGGCGAAGAGCTGGCTGACGATCCCGTTTAAGAGCCTTTCGAGCATCGGCAACATGGCGACACCGCTTGCGCTGCTGGTCTTAGGCGCAGGGTTTGAGCACCGCGAGGCCATCGCGAAGATCCGCCCGGTGCTGATGGCGTCAGTGACGAAGCTTGTGCTGCTGCCTGCGGTGTTCGTGCCGGCGGCGGTGTGGATGGGCTTCCGCGACGCGCAACTGCTGGCAATCGCGGTGATGCTTGCGTCGCCCACCACGGTGGCGTGCTATATCATGGCGAAAAATATGCGAAACGACGCGACGCTTGCCTCCGGAACGGTATTGTTCACGACGTTATTTTCCTCGGTCACCATCACGGCGATGGTGTACATCCTGCGGACGGCGGGGCTGATTTAGGGAAGTATTTTTGTTGTTGCATCTTCCCTGCAGGGAAGGTATAATGTTTTCGTAAGGGGCAGCGGCCGGCGCGTCAGTGGCCGCAGGAAAGATGAAAGGGGTTTTTGGTATGGAACTGCAGCAGGAAGAAATCCTCTGGAAAGACCGGAAGCATTGGATGTGGTTTCCGTTTTCGTTTACACGGTACTCCGTGACAAGGGAGCACCTCAACCTGGACGTCGGCTTTTTCAAGACGACGTATGACGAGACGCTTTTGTACCGTATCGTCGACGTTCGCCTGATCCGCTCGTTCGGGCAGAAGATCTTCGGAACCGGCACGGTGCAGGTGTTCAGCCGCGTGGATACGCAGAAGATGATCGAGCTGAAGAACATCAAGCATCCGAAGCTCGTCAAGCAGCTGATCTCCCAGCTCGTGGAGGAGGTCCGCAACGAGAAGAAGGTTGTGGGCAAGGAGTTTTACGGCATCATGGGCGGCGGTATGCCGGCGGCGGATATGGACGGCGACGGAATCCCGGATTTGCCGGATTTTGACGGCGACGGTCCCGACATGGACGGCGGCCCGATGCACGGCTGAAAAAGCTATTGACAAAACCATAACACTGGAATATGATGCAAACGGTACGAGACGTACTTAGCTTTATCGACAAAAGGAGACACATATGTTCGAAAAAATCTTGGAGATCCTGCAGAATCAGCTTTCCATCGATGTCACCGGAGTTACCGAGGAGACTTCGTTCCGCGATGACCTTCGCATTGACTCTCTCGATTTGTATGAGGTAGTTACCGCGTTGGAGGATGAGTTCGGCATCGAGATTCAGCCGGAAGACCTTGACGGGATCCGCACGGTTGGAGATGTTATTGAGTTCCTCGCGGCCAACGGTATCGAGTAATCCGCCGCAGAACAGACAAGAGTCCGGCGCATGACAGCCGGCACAATTACAATCGAAAAAACGAACGGCACTGTCGCAACCGCGGCAGTGCCGATTTTTTTGTCTTGTTCCGTTTTGCGGCATCGAAGGGCGGACTCCGGAAGATCACGTCTCCGGCTCCTCGTCCGGGATGCAGAGCACCGGGTAGGTGTCGCCCTTAGGCGACAGCGGACGGACCGGCAGGCGTTTTGCCCGTGCCCGCGAAGGCGCCTCGTCATCGGGAACCACGGTGATCGTCAGGTCGTCGATGTAGTAGGAGCAGTACAGGCCGACGCTGTTGCGCACTTCGTCGATGGTCGCCAGAAGAAGGCAGCCGTTCTCCCTGGCTTTCGCGGCGTCCTCCTCGGGATGCTCCGAACCGTCGGGAACCGGCACGTCGTCAACGTGAAGGTAGAACGCGCATGCGGTCCACTGTCCGGCGCGGACGGGATAGGAGTCCGCGATCGGGAACGTGTCTTGCTCCTTGCGGACGGGGCGGCCCTGACGGTCGCGCTGAATGTCGCCGTTTACCTTTTCGTAGGTCAGGCCGTAAACGCGGATCGTGCGGTACGCATCAAAGAGCGCGAAGTTTAAGGTGTCGGTGACGCCGAAGCCCTCGTTCGTATAGTAGATGCGGCAGTCGATGCGGATCGTCTTGCCGATCAGGTCATCGTAGCAGAGGCCGTTTCTCTCGTCAAGGCGAAAGCCTAAACCGCTCATGCCGTGGTAGTCCTGCAGACGCTTGGAAACTTTATAGGAATACAATCCGGAAAATGCAATCGTGTCCACCGTGTAGACATCCGCATCGTTGCAGGTGTTGCCGGAGGCGAGCCGGTTGCCGCGGTCACGCTCGAAGTTGTTGGCGTAGATCATGGTGCCGATCTCCGCAGGTGCGGCCTTCTTCAAAGTGTCATCATCGTTCCACTCGGCGCAGGCGTTGCAGCCCCCGTCCGACAGTCCCGAAATGTCCACCGGGGTCGGCGTCGCGGTAGGCGCAGCCGTGGGCGTAGCAGAGGGAGCGGCGGTTGCGGTGGGAGCATTTTCCGAAGGAGTTGCGGTGGCGGCGGGTGTCACGGACGCAGCGATATCCTCGGAGCCGGGCAGCCCGGAGCAGGCACACAGAAGCACGGCCGCACACACGCAAAGAAGCGGCAGAAGCAATGCGCGGGGCATCGTGTCTGCCAGCGAGCGGCGGGGTGAGGTTGTCTTTCGGAAAATATTCCGGTGAAAACGCAGCATGAATTGCCTCCTGCCACAAGAAAGGAGTGGCCCGAAAGCCACTCCTGTCTGATTCGGGTTTTGAAGAATTATTCTTCCTCAGCCGGCTTGTGCTCCATCCAGTACTGGTTGAATGCAGCATAGTCGCCTACTCCGTCGATGACGGTCATCTCGACGTTATCGATGTAGAGCTCTTCCTTGCCCTTGCCGGTCGGGCTCTCGAAATAGATCTGCGGGATCGTTCCGCTGTTCTCGGGATCGTAAGCGATGTCGGTCGGGAAGAAGACAACGCCCTCGCCGTGAACCCAGGAACCGTCAACGGACGTTACAACGATACGGTTGTACTGCGGATAGACCGTCAAGGTTCTGCCGTCGGCGTTCGTGATTTGGAACTTCGTCGTGCAGGAAATCTGCATCTCGTGCTCGTCTTCCTTCATCGATACGGCGCTTGCATCGAAGCTGACCTTGAGGCCTTTGCCGAAATACTTCTCATCGATATTCAGCGCGATACCGTTCCAGGTAGCCGTTCTTCCGGTTGCAACCAAAGCGGCGGTTCCGTTCATACCCTTGCCTGCTAAGCAGTCGGCGTTACCGCTTCCCACGCTGCTGAAGAGCATGAAAGCAAGTTCAGGGGTCATCGCATCTGCAAATTCATAAGCATCAACAACCTGTCCCACGGGCATGGAGTCGAAATCGCTCTTGAAGAAGCAATTCGGATCCGGAGTCGGAGTCGGGGACGGGGTAGGAGTGTTGGTCGGTGCCGGAGTCGGCGTGGAGGTCGGAGTGACCGCCTCTTCCGTCGTGTTGTTCTTAGCAGGACCGCATGCGCACAGAAGACCGACAACGCAAACAACGGTCAACATCAGAGCGAGAAACTTTCTCATGTAGCATATCCTCCTTGATATAGACAAATTCTCTTGTCGCCCGCATTGCAGCGGGCAATGATGTTATAGGAAAGTATAGCAGTGCAAGGGAAAAAAGTCAATCGTTTCCGATGTTCGTGAGGCCCGCAAACCCGCGAAAAATCGACGGGAATGCAACGAATCTTGACATTTTCGAAAGTTCGGACTAAAATGACAATGGTTTAATATGAGTTTCTGCGCCCTTATGACGAAAGAGCAGGCGGGAGGACAAATGAAGCGGCATTTTACGAAGATGCACGGCTGCGGCAACGACTATGTGTACTTTGATTGTACGCGGGAACCGCTGCCGGAAAGCACGAAGGCGGCGATCGTGATGAGCGACCGGCACACCGGTGTCGGCGGCGACGGAATCATCCTGATCCGGCCCAGCAGCATCGCTGATTTCTATATGGAAATGTACAACCTTGACGGCAGTCAGGGGAAAATGTGCGGCAACGGGATCCGTTGCGTCGGAAAGTTTGTTTATGACAAAGGCCTGACCGACAAGACCGAGATTACCGTGGAGACGCTCTCGGGAGTGAAGAACCTTTCGCTCCATGTGGAGGGCGGCGAGGTCACGGAGGTGACCGTGGACATGGGCAAGCCTTCGATGGAGCCCGCGGACATTCCGCTTGTGGCGGATGAGCCGGCGCTCGGCAGGGAGATCGTCCTCGCCGGGACGAAGGTAGAATTTACCGCGGTGTCCATGGGCAATCCCCATGCGGTGATCCCGGTGGCATCCACCGAGGACGCACCGGTCGTGGAGCTCGGCCGCGTGATGGAGCATCACCGGATGTTCCCCGAGGGAGTGAACACCGAATTTGTCGAGGTGATCGACAGCACGGAAGTGAACATGCGTGTCTGGGAGCGCGGCTCCGGCGAGACAATGGCATGCGGAACGGGCGCCTGCGCAACGGCGTACGCCTGCTACCGGCTCGGGCTGACCGGCCCGTCGGTGCTGGTGCACCTTTTAGGCGGCGACCTGAAGATCGAATATGACGAAGCGGCAGACCGAATCTACATGACCGGCCCCGCCGTTACGGTTTTCGAGGGCGAGATTGAGTGGCCCCCGCGCAAATAAAGAAAGTGAACGGAATGAAACGAAGCTACGCAAACAATCGAAAAACGGCAATCCTGCTGGCAATCGCAATGATGGCAGCTGTATTTTCCGTGTCGAAAAATGCGGTTGCGTCGATTGCGGAGTCCGGACAGTATGCCGTGGTCACCGCGGGCACGCTCGTGAAGGCGGGCATCCTGGCGGATGCGGAGAACCCGGGCGATCCCGAGAACCCCGGCGGCAACGAGAACCCGGGCGATCCCGAGAACCCTGGCGGCAATGGGGATCCGGGCAATGAGAACCCCGGCAACGAGGACCCGGGTGACATCACACCGGGCGGCGAGGTAACGCCGAGCGCGGAAGTGACGCCGAGCGAGGAATTATCCCCGTCTCCGTCTCCGACCAATTCTCCTTCGCCGGAACCCACACCGATTCCCACGACACCGCCGACGCCGACCGATTCGCCGACCCCGACCGTGTCTCCGACGCCTACGCTGTCTCCGACACCGTCCCCGTCTCCGTCGCCGACGCCGGAGGGCACCGCAGGATATGTCAATGTGGCGGTAGAACTGGACGTTTATAACGAGACTCAGGGAGAGCTTCGAGATGCGAAAGGGTATAATATCCAGTTAACGCCCGGCACAAGAGTTAGAATTCTCGAAGCCGCGGTAACAATTGGTGGAAAGACTTATAGCAAGATTAAATTTGATTATAATGGTCAAACTGGACTTGTTGGTTACGTGGATCCGAGCCTGCTGGCTACATATGCTGAAATTGATACCGGGGACCCGGAGTACCTTTCGTATATTGAAAGTTTGAAGGCAGACGGTTTTCCTGAATCATATTGTGAATCCTTGTATATACTTCACACACAGCATCCAACATGGGTGTTTAAAGCTTACAATACTGGTTTGACTTGGAATGATGTAGTAAATGAAGAGTGTAGTGAAGGAAGGTGTGTGATAAAAAACACTAAGCCGTCTTCGTGGAAATCAACTGCGCCGGGCGATTATTTGTGGATGGACCCTAACGGTAATGATGGTGGATACAAAAAACATGAAGATGGCAGTTGGAATACTGCGTCCAAAGAATTGGTTGCGTATTGCTTGGATCCGCGCAATTTCTTGAGTGAGAGAGCGGTATTCATGTTTGAGAAACAAGCATTTAATCCTGACTTGCAAACTGAAGAGGGTGTCCAGAGCATGCTGGTAGGCTCTCATATGGAGGGTGCGATTCCGGGGGAAAACACCACTTACGCGAAAGTATTGATGGAGGCAGCGGAGACGTCAGGGGTAAGTCCATACTTCTTGGCGGCGAGAATTTTCCAAGAGGTCGGACGTACGAAGGTCTCTGATAGTGCTTCAGGAAAGAATTCCAGTTATCCGGGATATTATAATTACTACAACATTAACGCAACAGGTTCAAAACCGATTACAAACGGTCTTGCATATGCGAAAAAGATGGGATGGAATACAAGGAGGAAGGCTATCATAGGTGGTGCGGCCTTCTTGAGCAATGATTATATCAAGATCGGACAGGATACGCTGTACTTGCAGAAGTTTAATGTAACGCCGAAGAACACATATGGACATCAATACATGACTAACGTTACAGCGCCTAGTCAGGAAGCAAGCCTCTATTATACGAATTTAACAAAGGACCATCCTGAAATACTGGAGACTGCATTTGTGTTTAGTATTCCCGTTTATTCGGGAATGCCTGATAAGGCGTGCGCTAGACCGGTTGGCGATGGTAATCCCAATGGGTATTTGAAGGAACTTTCCATTGGCGATGAAGATTTAACACCTGATTTTAGTTATCAAACGCTCTCTTACGATGTTGTTGTAGGTCCGGGTACGACTTCTCTTACTATCAGCGCAAAGGCGATTGTTTCAACGACTAAGGTGAGCGGTACAGGAAAAGTAAGTCTTGCACCTGGAAATAATTACATCAATATTGATTGTACTGCGGGCAATGGTAATGTTATCAGATACGTGATTCACGTGTTCCGCAAGGAGACAACTGAAACAATTCTCTCGGATAGATATGATTTGACCGAAGAACGTATACGATGCGTTCCACTTGGGACCGAAGTTTCGACGTTCTTGCAGAACGTTACAGTAACGGGAAGCTCCAAAGTTGTGGTTGTTAATCCAAAGGGCGAGGTAATGACCAGTGGTTACGTTGGCTCCGGGTGTTGCCTGAAAACGGATGACTATAAGATTCCAATCATTATCTACGGTGATGCATCCGGAGATGGTGTAATTGATGCTGTGGATTTATTGTATTTACGGCGACATCTATTGGAAGTTAGCAAACTTACCGGTGCGGCTGCTTTGGCTGCTGATGTTCAAGGAGAAGATGGAATCAATGCTGTAGACTTGCTCTACTTACGCAGGCATATTCTCAATATCACACTAATAAAGCAGCCAGAAAAAAAGTGATGGTCTATTGTGAGAATTATTAATGGGAGACAGTAATGAAGACAGGTAGAAGAATTGTGGCGATTCTGATGGTCGCGGTAAATCTTATGGTTCTCTTTGCAACCGCGAATACGCAGATAGCCCAAGCGGCTGAAACCGCTTCCGTAACAGCATCCGGCGGTAGTTGTACTGTCGGGGGAAAAGTCAAGGTAACAGTAAAAGTTTCTGCATCAGCGAATCTTGGTATTGTTATGTTTGATTTGGTCTATGATGCTGCGGCTTTAACTTTTGTCGGAAGTGATGTAAATGGTACATATAGGGAAGCAGATTCTGCCGTTGAGGGTAAGTCAAAAACATACACGTATGAGTTTGTTGGTAATAAAGCCGGAACATATACGATTAAAGTTGTAGCATCTACGAAGACGGTCTTGCCTATGGATCCGGCAGTTGGTGATTATTTCGACTCAGTATCCGTATCTAACGCCACCGTCACGGTCAATCCGCCGTATTCGGCATCGAAAAATGCAAACCTCGGCAAGCTGTCGGTGGGCGAGGGAACGCTGTCGCCTGCATTTTCCAAGGACACCACGAGCTACACCGTGAACGTGGACGGAGCGGTGACGGCGCTGACGATCTCCGCGAAGTCCGAGGACGGCAAGGGCAAGGTTTCCGTCTCGGGCAACAAGGACCTCAAGGAAGGCGCCAACACGGTTACGGTAACGTGTACCGCCGAGGACGGAAAGACGAAGAAGACATATACGATCACGGTCAACCGCGGACCGGCGCCGACACCGACGCCGACGCCCACACCGACGCCCGGACTCTCGGTGCATGTCGGCGACGCGGAGCGGACGCTTAATGGCGAGTTCGAGGGAGATCTTCCCGAGGGATTCACGCCGGCCACCGTGGAGATGAACGGCTTTACGGTTGCGGTTGCAACCGGCGAGGACGGCACGACGAAACTGGTGCAGATGGACGACGGACGGCTGTATGTCATGGCGGGCGAAAACCAGTATTATCTCTACCAGATGGTGGAGTCGCCTGCGCGGCGCTTCTCGGTGATCCCGAAGCCGGATGACACGCCGGTGCCGAAGGGATTTGTCGAGGATACGGACCAGCTCTTCGGACCGAATGTGACCGTCTGGAAGGCGGAGACCGACCCGGCAATCGTACTTTTGTACCTGAGGGATTCCAACGGCGAGGCCGGGTGGTTTCTCTACGACATGAATACCAAGAGCGTGATGAACTATCACGATACCATGTTTGTTCCGAGCCCGACGCCGATCCCGACGCCCGAGCCGGAGCCGACGCCCACCGAGCCGGTTCGCTCGAAGCCGGACACGAACCCCGATCAGCCCTCGGACACCGGAGCGAAGGATTCCTTCTTCGCAGGTCTTTCGACGCGCGAATTTGTGGGTGCGGTGACAATAATCGGACTTCTCGTCCTTTTGATCATTTTCCTGATCCTGTTCCTGCGGGAGCGCGGAAACCACACCGAGGAGCCGATGATCATCGATGATTTCGATGAGGACGAGGAGATGAACAAGACCTTCGATCCCCGGCTGCTTCTGACCGAGGAGGAAGAGGAGGAGATCGAGCGGATGAATCAGGCCAGAGCGAATCGCGAAAAGGCGAAAAATACGCTCAAGGAGGCCGAGGACATTCTGGCGGAGCTCGCGGACTACGAGAACGACGACGTTTGATGCACGCGGCCTTGAGACGACCGCGGCGGTTTGAAATGCGTGCGGCCGTAAAACGGCCGGGAATATTTGGAAAATTCTGGAAAAAACGGAGAACTTAGTATGATGGATTTAACCGGGTTTACCTGCGAAGGTTACGAGAGAATCGAACACAGAGAGCTTAAGGACCAGCACATGGATGGGCTGGTTCTTCGGCATATTAAGAGCGGTGCGCGCATCGTGCTGCTTTCAAATGACGATCCGAACAAGGTTTTTGCGATCGCGTTCCGGACGACCCCTATGGACAGCACGGGCGTTCCGCACATCATCGAGCATTCGGTGCTTGCGGGCTCCGAAAAATACCCTGTCAAGGACCCGTTCATGGAGATGGAGAAGGGGTCGTTGAAGACGTTTATCAATGCATTTACCGCAGCGGACTGGACGATGTATCCCTGCGCGAGCTGCAACTACAAGGATTTCAAAAACCTTGTGGACGTGTACATGGACGCCGTGATGCATCCGCTGATCTACCGCAGGGAGGAGATCTTCCGGCAGGAGGGCTGGCGCTACGAGATGGAGAGCCGCGATGCGGACCTCACCGTCAACGGAGTCGTGTACAGCGAGATGAAGGGTGTATTTTCCGACCCGGAGAGCAACATGAACCTGGAACTCATGAAGGCGCTCTTCCCGGACACGACCTACGGCGTGGAGTCGGGCGGCGATCCGAAGGTGATCCCGCAGCTTACGTACGAGAACTTCCTTGAGTTCCACCGCACGTATTATTCGCCGGCGAACAGCTACATCTACCTCTACGGCGACATGGACATGGGCGACATGCTCACGTACCTGGACAAGGCATATCTCTCGTCGTTTGACATCATCCCCGTGGATTCCGAGATCGGGGTGCAGAAGGCGACGGGCTTTAAGAAAGTACAGATCCCGTACTCCGTTTCGGAGGACGAGGACACGGAGGACAAGGCGTATCTCGAGTACGGCGTGAAGCTCTTCGACGGACCGGAGTACAAGAAGGCTCTTGCGTGGGAAATCCTGGCAAGCATCCTCTTCAGCATCCCCGGTGCGCCCGTGAAGAAGGCGCTTTTAGACGCCGGCATCGGCAACGATGTGAGCGGCCAGTACATGGGCGATCAGAGACAGCCGATCCTCACGGTGACGGCGCGCGAGACATCGGCGGACAAGGCCGACGAATTCCTGCGCATCATCCGCGACACCGTTGCGGACATAGCTGCGAAGGGTGTGAACAGGAGAAGTATCCTTGCGGCTTTGAACCGTGCGGAATTTTCGTTCCGCGAGGCGGATTTCGGCGGCTATCCGAAGGGAATCGTGTTCGGATTCACGTCCCTCTCGGCTTACCTTTATGATGAGACGGCGGCCCTCAAGGGTCTGGACCGCGGCTGGGTGTTCGACGAGCTGCGCAAGGATCTGGAGACCGGCTATTTTGAGGAGCTTCTGCGCGACTTCCTGGCGACGGACCATGCGGCTTTGGTGGTGATGACCCCCGAGCCGGGTCTTGCAACGAAGGAGGAAGAGGCGCTGGCAGCGGAGCTTGCGGCCCGCAAGGCTTCCATGAGCGAGGCGGAGATCGACGAGCTCGTGGCGAAGACGAAGGCGCTCAAGGAGTTCCAGAGCCGCGTGGAGACCGAGGAGGAGCTTTCCTGCCTGCCGTCCTTGACGCGGGACGACATCGGGCGCGAGCAGCAGCCCGTTCCGTACACGGCGGAGACCACGGCGGAGGGATTCCCGCTCGTGCATGTGGACCGCTTCACCGGCGGCATCACCTACGCACAGCTTCGCTTCGACGCGACGGACGTGCCGGAGGAGGAGCTTCCGTACCTGGGACTGCTCTCGGACGTCTACATGTTCATGGACACGGAAAATTATGCATACCGCGAGTTGCAGGATGAGGCAAACTTCTACACCGGCGGTATCTCGGGATATCTGGAGTCGACGGCCGTGAAGGGCGAGGTCGGCGCCATGAAGGCATTTTTCACCATCGCCGCGAAGGTCTTCGACGGCAACCTCGCGAAGGGCATCGACCTTGCGTGGGAGGGCATCGGCCGGTTGAAGCTGGAGGACACCGACCGTCTCCGCGAGATCATGGCGGAGCTTGCGGTTCGCCTGCCCGCGTCCATGGAGGGACGCGGCCACACCACTGCGAGAAGCCTTGCGTATTCCTACTTCAGCCCCTCGGTGCGCTTCACGCACCTATCCTGCGGCGAGAGCTACTACGCACAGCTTCGCAAGTGGATTGCCGATTTTGACAACGTTAAGGACGATCTGCTGGCGCACTTAAAGCGCATGCGCGCGCACATTTTCCGCAAGGAGCGGCTGACCCTCGGCGTCACCGCGGATGCGGCGGGCTATGAGAAGGCCTGCGAGGCGTTTGCTACGCTTCCCGCTCTGTTTGCGGAACTGCCTGCGGAGCAGCCCATTGCGGCAATGAAGGAACTGCCCTGGAAGGGCGGGTATCATTTTGCGAAGAAAAATGAGGTGCTTACCTACGCCGGCGCCGTGCAGTACAACTGCGCAGCCGGAAACTACCGCGAGGCCGGCCATGAGTACAGCGGCGCCTTTGCCGTTTTGAACATCCTGCTCTCCCGCGACTATCTGTGGACGAAGATCCGCGTCCTCGGCGGCGCGTACGGCGCGATGCAGGGCTTCGGCGCGATCTCGGGCGACACGTTCATGGTGACGTACCGCGACCCGAACTGCCGCGAGTCCTTTGCAGCCTTCGACGGCGCTGCGGACTATGTGGCGAACCTCAATCTGAGCGAGAACGAAATCACAAAATACATCATCGGCACGATTGCCGACATGGACATTCCGTATACGCCGGCGTCCATCCTCGGAACGGCGATGAGCCGGTATTTTACCGGACTGACGGCGGAGGAGTGGCAGAAGGTGCGCGACGAGGTGCTCACGGTGACGAACGAGCAGCTGCGCGCGCTGGCACCGATGCTTAAGGCAGTGCTTGCGCAGGGCTACCGCGCGGCGCTGGCGACGGAGAGCACGGCGAAGGAGTGTAAGGACCTCTTCCTCGAGAGCCGCGGACTGCGCGGATAAGGGGACGGCCCAAGGAGCAACCAAGGAGACTGGGGACACATGAGCGATACCAAGAAAAATGCAACGTTTCGATCGGGCTTTGTCGCATTGATCGGACGTCCGAACGTCGGCAAATCCACCCTGATGAACCGCCTGATCGGGCAGAAGATTGCCATCACTTCGAACAAGCCGCAGACCACCAGAAACCGCATTCAGACGGTGTACACCGACGAGCGGGGACAGATCATTTTCCTCGATACGCCGGGCATCCACAAGGCCCGCAACAAGCTGGGCGAGTACATGGCCGAGGTGACGGAGAGCACGTTAAAGGACGTGGATCTGATCCTGTGGCTGGTGGAGCCCACCGACTATATCGGCGCGGGCGAGCAGGCGATACTGGCGCGCCTTCGCAAGGTGGACACGCCGGTGATGCTTGTCATCAACAAGATCGACAAGGTGAAGAAGGAGGAGATCCTCCGCTTCATCGATGTGTACCGCAAGGAATATGATTTTGCGGCCATCGTGCCGGTGTCGGCCTTAAAGGGCGAGAACACGGACGATCTGACGGACACGATCTTTACGTATCTGCCGGAGGGACCGCAGTACTACGACGAGGACACCGTGACGGACCAGCCGGAACGGCAGATCGCGGCGGAGATGATCCGCGAGAAGGCGCTTCGCAACCTCGAGGATGAGATTCCCCACGGCATCGCGGTGTTGATTGACCGCATGAAGGAGCGCGAGGGCGGCACACTCATCGACATCGACGCTACCATCATCTGCGAGCGCGAGTCCCACAAGGGGATCATCATCGGCAAGAAGGGCCTGATGCTCAAAAAGATCGGCACCGATGCCCGTCGCGACATCGAGATGATGACCGGAACGAAGATCAACTTAAAGCTCTGGGTCAAGGTGAAGGAGAACTGGCGCGACAGCGACTCGCTGATCCGCAATTACGGTTACCGCGATCCGGAGGAGTAAACGGCCACAGGAGAGGTGCCCATGACAGACAATACGATACTGCACGGCATCATTCTTTCCTCGATGCCGATCGGCGAATACGACCGGCGATTGTCCGTTCTCACGAAGGAACGGGGGCGCATCTCGGCGTTTGCCAGGGGCGCGCAGCGGCCGAAGTCTGCGCTGGTGGCGGCGACACAGCCGTTTGTGACGGGAGCATTTTCCGTCATCGAGGGGCGCACCTCATACACCATCGTGCGCGCCGAGGTGAACGAGTATTTTACGGAGCTTCGCGGGGACCTGGCGAAGACGTGCTACGGTTGCTACTTCTGCGAGCTCGCGGAGTATTCGACCGAGGAAAACCTGGACGAGAGCGCAGCGCTCTCACTTCTGTACGCAGCACTCCGCGCGCTGGTGAAGGGCGACATGCCACTCCCGCTGGTGCGCGCTGTTTATGAGATGAAGATGACCTATGTGCGGGGCGAGGGCCCGCAGGTCAACGAGTGCGTGCGGTGCCGCGAAAAGAGCGGGCCGTTCGTGTTCCACGTGCCCTCGGGCGGCTGCCTGTGCCGCGCGTGCGCCGGCGAGCTCTTCGATCCGGAGGGGCGCAAGGCCTACGAGCTGCGCACGCAGATGGTTGCGAGAGGATTTTACAACCTCGACGCCTCGACGTGGTATGCGCTTCGCTTCATCGCCGCCACGGCGCCGGGGAAAATGTTCGCCTTCACGGTGAGCGACACGGTGCTTTCGGAGCTGCGGGAGGTCGCCGCGGCCTGGTACGAGGAGTACAACGACCACCGTTTCCGCAGCGCGGAGATGCTCGCGGAGGTGGAAACGGAATAAAAATGCATTGAAAATGTGTCGGAGCCCGGAATCCGGCACATTTTTGTTTGCCTTGCGGGAAGGATTCTGTTACAATGGGTGACAGGCAGGATTGACCGGGCCGGATACGCGGATTGGGGCGCGGCGCGGGAATTCTCGTCAAATTCTTTGGAGGGTGTAAAAAATGAAAATCGGATGTGTAAAGGAAATCAAGAACAACGAGTTTCGCGTGGGGCTTACGCCGGACAACGTGAAGGCCTATGTGGCAGCGGGACACCACGTGTACATGGAGAAGGGTGCGGGCGTCGGCTCGGGCTTCTCGGACAATGAGTATGTGGACGCGGGTGCATCCCTGATCGACAACGCGGCCGATGTCTGGAACCTCGTTGATATGATCGTCAAGGTTAAGGAGCCGCTCGAGGAAGAGTATCCGCTGTTCCACGATGGGCTGATTCTTTATACATATCTCCATCTTGCGGCGGACAAGCAGCAGATGGATGCGCTCTTAAACGGCAAGGTGAAGGCTGTTGCCTATGAGACGCTGCAGGAGACCGACCGGTCGCTGCCGCTTCTTGCTCCGATGTCGCAGATTGCAGGGCGCCTGTCCATTCAGGAAGGCGCAAAGTATCTTGAGAAGCGCTTTGGCGGAGAGGGCATCCTGCTCGCCGGCGTTCCCGGAACGCCCAAGGCAAATGTTGTGATTCTCGGCGGCGGTACCGTGGGTATGAACGCCTGCAAGATTGCCGTCGGAATGGGCGCAAACGTAACGATTCTCGACGTTAACTTAAAGCGCCTTGAGCAGCTTGACAATATGTTCGGTGCGCACATCCAGACGCTGGTTTCGACCGACAGCAACATCGAGCGCGTGGTTAAGGAAGCGGACCTTGTGATCGGCTCTGTATTGATCCCCGGCGCATCGACTCCGAAGCTCTTCAAGAAGAAGTATCTTTCGGAGATGAAGAACGGCGCGGTGTTCGTAGATGTCGCGATCGACCAGGGCGGATGCGGCGAGAGCAGCCACGTGACGACGCACGACGATCCGGTTTACATCGAGGAGGGCGTTGTACACTACTGTGTCGGCAACATGCCCGGTGCGGTTCCGAGAACCAGTACCATCGCTTTGACCAACGCAACGCTCCGCTACGGTCTGCAGATTGCGG
>JAEEGJ010002005.1_pt1 | contig 180104 bp, 157 predicted proteins | sample 8958761 | NCBI WGS metagenome assembly JAEEGJ01 (sample SAMN16246546, study PRJNA631951) | gut metagenome | biome: gut microbiome; feature: rumen; material: RS-attached | host: Bos | place: Iran: Karaj | collected 2018-10
ACATTATTCGCAACAGTAAGCGGTAAGGTTAAGTTTGAGCGTTACGGCCGTGACCGTAAGAAGGTTTCTGTTTACGAGATTGAGCAGTAACAGCCATAACGTGACAATAAATCCCGAGCTTATGCTTGGGATTTTTCATTAGAAACGGAGGTCAGAAATGTTCGTTGATCAGGCGAGGATAAAAATCAAAGCAGGAGACGGCGGCGACGGTGCGGTATCATTCCACCGTGAAAAGTATGTAGCGGCAGGCGGACCCGACGGCGGCGACGGCGGACGAGGTGGAGATGTGGTCTTTCAGGTCGATGATAATTTCTCGACCCTTATTGACTTCAGATATAAAAGAAAATACGTGGCTCAGCGCGGCGAAAACGGCAGCGGAAGAAACTGTACAGGCAAGAGTGCTCCGCCGCTTGTAATCAAAGTGCCGAGAGGAACTGTTATCCGTGAAGCCAAAAGCGGCAGAATAATGGCAGATATGTCAAGCGATGAGCCAAAGGTCATCGCAAGAGGCGGTCAGGGCGGCAAGGGCAATGTTCACTTTGCTACTTCTACCCGTCAGATACCTAAATTTGCGAAGCCCGGATATCCCGGAGAAGAGTTTGAAGTAACTCTCGAACTGAAGCTTCTTGCAGATGTAGGACTTGTGGGCTATCCGAATGTGGGCAAATCAACACTTATCTCAGTAGTAAGTGCTGCCAAGCCGAAGATAGCAAATTACCATTTTACAACATTAACGCCCGTTCTGGGAGTTGTCAGAGTTGACGAGGAAAGATCATTCGTCATGGCTGATATCCCAGGACTTATCGAAGGTGCAGGAGACGGCGTAGGACTCGGTCACGAGTTCCTCAGACACGTTGAAAGATGCCGCCTTATCGTCCATGTAGTCGATGTTTCGGGGATTGAAGGGCGCGATCCCTGTGAGGACTTTGAGGTCATAAATGCCGAGCTCGCTAAATTCAATGAAGAGCTTGCAGAGCGTCCTCAGATAGTAGCTGCCAATAAATCGGATATGGCTACAGAGGAGCAGATCGAGAAGTTTCGCAAATATATCGAGGATAAGAATATACCATTTTTCTGTATTTCAGCTGCAACTACTCAGGGAACAGCTGCTCTTATGGACAAGGTTTCAGAGGTGCTCGATACACTTCCGCCTATAAGAGAATTTGAGGCAGAGCCTATCCCGCAGGCAGAGCTTGACGAGATGCTCGGCGTTGATAAGAAGTTTGAGGTAACAGTTGAGGACGGTATCTACTTTGTAGATGCTCCGTGGATACAGCCTATCATGCGTACTGTTGATCCTGACGACTATTCGTCTCTACAGTATTTCCAGCGCGTACTTATCAACAGCGGTATCATTGCTAAGCTTGAAGAGATGGGGATTCAGGAGGGCGACACAGTAAACCTTGAAGGTTTCGAGTTCGACTTTATCAACTGATATGAGTACAGAAAAATTAACTGAGCGTGAAGCTAATACATATAGTCCGCTGACACTTGCATTTTTAGGTGACAGCGTTTACGATACACTTGTGAGAGAGTATCTGCTCCGACAGGCGAATATGCCTGTTGCGAAGCTCCATTCGGCAAAGATAAAGCTTGTATGCGCAGAGTTCCAGTCAAAGGCGTATGACCTTGTGGCTGAGCAGCTCAGTGACCATGAGCTTGCGGTGCTGAAAAGGGGAAGGAATGCCACGGGAAATACCGTGCCCAAACACGCAGATGCTGCGGAATACCGCAGGGCAACTGCTCTGGAATGTCTTTTCGGATATCTTTACCTCACAGGCGGAAACCAGCGTATAAGGGAACTTTTTGAACTTATAATAAATTCTGATATCAATGAACAGATAGGAGTGTAAAAACAATGTCAGGTCATTCAAAATGGAATAACATCAAGCGTAAGAAGGAAGCGACCGATGCTGCAAAGGGTAAGATCTTTACAAAGATCGGACGTGAGATCACAGTTGTTGTAAAGGAAGGCGGTTCTGATCCTAATAACAATGCAAAGCTTCGTGATCTTATTGCTAAGGCAAAGGCAAACAACGTGCCTAACGACAATATCGACCGTATCATCAAGAAGGCAGCAGGCGACGGCGACAAGAACAACTATGAGAATATCACTTACGAGGGATATGGTCCTAACGGTGTAGCTGTTATCGTTGAGTGTCTTACAGACAACAGAAACAGAACAGCAGGTGAAGTTCGTCACTATTTCGATAAGTTCGGCGGCAATCTCGGTACTATCGGCTGTGTATCATTTATGTTCACTAACAAGGGTGTAGTTATCCTTGAGAATACAGGACTCGATGAGGACAAGGTAATGGAAGATGTATTCGAGTTCGGCGGTGAGGACTTTGATATCAACGATGAGACAGTTGAGATCGAGTGCGCTCCCGAGAGTGTTCACGCTCTTCGTGAAGGACTTACAGAAAAGGGCTACAATGTAATTTCTGCTGAGTCTGAGATGATCCCTTCAACTTATACAACTCTTACAGACGAGGATCACATCAAGAAGATGAATCTTCTCCTTGAGCATCTCGAAGAGAACGATGACGTTCAGAACGTTTATCATAACTGGGAAATGCCAGACGAAGAATAATGACATACAATGGAGAATAGAGAGGATATCTTTATTCTCCATTTTTTATAAGGAGAAGATATATGGCTGTAACAATAAACAAGGTGAGCAGCGATACAGAACTGAAAGAAGTAGCTGTACTGGCTGACAGCATATGGCATGAGTGCTTTGTTGATATAATAAGCACAGGACAGATAGATTATATGGTGGAAAAATTCCAGTCGTATGAGGCTATGACAAAGCAGATAAGCGAACAGGATTACAGGTATTATGCAGTTCGTGATGAGGGGGAGCTTTGCGGCTACATAGGCATGAAGCCCGAAAAAGATGAACGCTTTTTCCTTAGCAAGCTTTACCTCAGAAGTGATAAGCGCGGAAAGGGAATAGCTTCCCAAATGCTTGAAAAGGTATTTGAAGAGGCGAGAGCCTGTGGAAAAAAACAGGTCTATCTTACAGTAAACAAGCATAACGATCACGCCATAGCTGTGTATAAAAAAACAGGCTTCAAGGTCATAGATGAAGTCGTTACCGATATCGGAAACGGTTATGTTATGGACGATTATATCTTTGGATATGATTTTTGATGTTTTTATGTGCTAACATTCATATGTTGACTTAATGCTCGGTATAATGTATAATAAAGTTCGTTATATGAGGGAGTAGTTAACATACGACGTATGCGGCAAGCCGACATACTGACCGAAATCGGTCCGGTTTTGCCTTAAATAATGAGACTCATGTACGGCTTTATTGCTGTACCTGAGTATATGTTCGGGTACGCAGGTATCCGAATTTTTTTATGAGAGGACGTTTCTATGACATTAACTGAACTTTTATTGATATCCGTCGGACTTGCAATGGACGCATTTGCTGTATCGGTCTGTAAGGGGCTGAGCATGAAAAAAATAGACCTGAAAGGCGGAGTTATAACAGCTTTATTTTTTGGTGTATTTCAGGGAGTAATGCCTGCGATCGGTTATTTTCTCGGAAGTCGTTTTGCCAATGTGATAAGCTCCTTCAGCCACTGGGTATCATTCGGACTTCTCGCAATTATCGGCGGCAAAATGGTATTTGAAGCTATAAAAGGTGATGACGAGGACGAAGGCAGCAAGGAGTACAGACTTGATATAAAAGAGCTTCTGCTGCTTGCAATTGCTACAAGCATTGATGCTCTTGCTGTAGGAATAGTATTTGCTGCGGAAAAGACCGACTTGTTCTTCTCTGTGACAATGATAGGCGTTATAACATTTGCACTTTCACTGGCAGGAGTATTTATCGGACACAAGTTCGGAAGCAGATACGAAAAAGGTGCAGAGATAGCAGGCGGCTTTATACTTATAGGTATAGGCGTAAAGCTTCTGCTTGAAGGCTTTGGCGTTATATAAAGAAAAGGACTGCAAGGAGAGCCTCCCTCTGGCGAAATCGTTGCAAAAAATTACCGAGCCCATACTTTCAGGCTCGGTAATATTTTTTCGCTAAGGGAAGCTAACTTAAAGCAGTCCTTTTTATCATTATTCGGGTGAAGCAGTCACTTCAACTTTTGCTGTTATCTCACAAAGACCGAGGAGATACTTCTGTATATGGAGTGCGTCCTGTGTTGTAACACCATCGCCAGTATTCCATACATCTGCATTGGATCTTCCTATAGAAGTGATGTGATTTGCGTCAGTACCGTTTACATCATACTTGTTTGGATTAGCAAGAGCCTGCATAATGAGAACTACGTCTGACATATCAATAGTTCCGTCGCAGTTTGCGTCACCGTATGCGACTTTGGCAGGAGTTACCTTGATAGTGTATGAAGTGATCTCTGTTTCCTTGTCTTTTTCAGCAGTAACATCGTTTTCGGTAAAAGTATATCTGCCGTCCTTTGAAGTGAAATTGCCGAATGTATAAGACTTGGCACTCTTTGGTATCGTGGGGATATATACATAAGGATCGTATTTTGATGTATCAATATCCACATTTCCTGTGAATTCTCTTCCATCTTCGAGTATGATAGTTTCTTTTCCGACGATAGCGGCATCGTGTACAGCCTTGCCTGTTTCCTTGTCTACTACAGTTACGGTATATGAACCGTTAGGCATCTCGGGCTTAGCTCTTTTAGTAAGCTTTACAGTATAATAATGGATATTATTTGTGTCATCGTTTTCATAAGAAATATCATTTTCATCAAATGTATAGTATACATGCTGACTCATGCTTCTTACAGCGAGTGATACTACCTTAGCGTCTTTATACTTTTCAAAGCTTATTACAGCAGGGTTTGCATCTGCGGTGTTGAGTGCCTCTAAAGGACCTGAGGATATTTCCTCACCGTTTAGTTCGTATCTGATATCCCATGAAAGAATGAAGTTTGCATCGTTTACAAGATCGCCTGTTTCCTTATCGACAGCTTTTACAACGTATGAATAAGGCAGTATCACAGTTGTGGTTACAGAAGGGGAAGAAGTGGTAGTTGTTGATGTAGTAGTAGTAGTAGTAGTAGTAGTAGTAGTAGTAGTAGTTGTTGTTGTTGTTGTTGTGCTTGTGGTAGTAGTAGTGGTTTCTCCGCCAATATCCGTACTCCATACAGCAGTGAATGCGATACCCATACCAGGCTCTGCACCGAGGATGACGTACTCTTCACCCGGCTGTATAATAACATCACCGTACTGCCAGCCGCTGAACTTTGAATTTTCCTTTACTACAGTACACTCGGGAGCAACAATAGCAGTATCTGTATAACCAGGTACTTTGATATTATCGGAAGAATTTGAGTTCTGCTTGAATACAACCACATATCTGATAGGCTCCCATATAGGCATCATAATAACATCGTTTCCTGGCATTTCAAAATAAGAATTAGGATCGTAATCCTTGCCGTCAGTCTCACAGTGCCATTTTGACATTTTGAAACCGTTTCTTGAAAAACGTGTATTGCTCTGGATATTGGTTGAATCGCCCTCAGCGATCTCGAATTCGAGTTTTGTTACACCGTTTATTCTGTCAGCGTCACCGACAGTATAGATAAGATTATACATCTTTTTGTAGTTTGGATAAAGAGTTATATCCTTATCGTTGACAACGAGTTTGGTTTCGGGCAGAAACTCGTTAACACCGTCTGTCCAGCCTCTTTGTTTGTATCCCGGATTATTGAAAACGTCCAGCGGCACTTTGATTATACGGCCTGTGAGTAATTTTTTATCAGGAACTCTCAGTTTTGCGTCCTCATCTTCTACGCCGTTGATTATGACTTTATAAGAGATAGTGTGGAATTCCTTGTCGTTTTTATCTACCCATACAGGGTGTAGAGTTACGTCTTTATCACTTATGCGGAATACGTCCGATGATTCATAGCCTCGTATGAAGTCCTCGGTCCAGCCTGAGAAAGAATAACCTTCCTTTTCAGGGATGATATCCGTTAAGAAGACGCTTGAGTTAGGTGATACACTGATGTCTTTAAGTTCCTGAACATTTCCGTCCTCGTCTTCAGGAATAGTAACTCCTTCTTCACTAAGATCATAGTGGAGCGTGCAGGATGTTTTTTCTTCCGTTTCAGCTATGCAAGTCAGACCTGATGTCATCGAGCACACAGCTATTGATGCAGAAGCTGTAAATGCTGATAATGATTTCAATAATTGTTTCATATTGCCCTCCCAACTGATGCAGAAGCATCATTATGTATCCGATATCGACGGATACTACCTGAATGAATTGGTTTTCGGATCATAGACATAACCGATTCGGCTCAATTTTGAACGGATATCCTCCTCGGGTGTGCAGAGACTCTTGCAGAGTTCCTCAAATGTCGGGTACTCGTCACGAAGAAGAGTATTGATATAACTAAGTAAGATCACGGGGTCGTTAGGTAAACTCATAAATGCTCCTTTGCCGTAATGGCGGTGATATCGTTTGGAATGCAGTGCAGGACATTCCTTGAACTGTGCGGAAACAGCGTTGTTCCGCTGATTATGTATATGCTATAAAAATAATATACAATAATAAAGTCGGTTTGTCAATAAATATTCTAAAAAGTAAAGCGTGAATTTTACGTAAATATGTTTTATGAAATAATGTAAATTCGACTGCATATAATAGCGCAAAAATTGCACAGGCCATAACGGCAAAAGGGCAAAAATCACGTTTTGACAACAATAAATAATTAGAAAAGTATTAAACAAATTAAAAAATAATCAAAAACTTGACGAAGCGTAAGTTATTACCGCTGCATTACTATGCCTATGCGTATGGTCAGAGCGTTGACAGTTGTAAATGTTTGCAAAGTCTAAACACAGATGATTATGCAGTATTGTGCAAAATGTACAGTAAAAAAGAATTGAATTAGGCTAAAATGGAGATAGAAATTTGTCTTTATATATGATATAATATTAAGGATATGTGAGATGTGGTATGTCATCTCATATTATTTATGTGTGACATTGTTACATTTTTCACAGCTAAATTTAAGGAGGTCCATTTAATGAATTCAGCTAAATCAACTGTTCCCTTTAAGGGTACTCCCGAGCAGGAGGCTGAGCTCCTCAAGGTCATCGAAGAAAAGAAGAACGATAAGGGTTCTCTTATGCCGATCCTTCAGAAGGCTCAGGAGATTTACGGCTACCTTCCGATCGAGGTTCAGGCAATTATTTCCGACAATACAGGTATCCCTCTCGAGAAGATATACGGTGTTGTTACCTTCTACGCTCAGTTCTCTCTTTATCCAAAGGGCGAATACACAATTTCAGTCTGTCTTGGTACAGCTTGCTATGTAAAGGGTTCCGGAGATATTTACAATAAGCTCCAGGAAAAGCTTGGAATAGGCGGAGGCGAATGTACTCCCGATGGTAAGTTCTCACTTGACGCTTGCCGCTGCATCGGTGCTTGCGGACTTGCACCAGTACTTACTGTCAACGAGGACGTTTACGGAAGACTCACTGTTGATGACGTTGACAAGATCATCGAAAAATACGCTTAATTCCAAACATTACCATTTAGGAGGTTAACTTATGAAAACTCTTGAAGAACTCAAGGTTGTCAGAGACAGCATGAAGGGCGAGGTTGCTCTCAGAACTAAGGATGGCAATGCTTCTTCAAAATATGAAAGACACGTTCTTGTCTGCGGCGGTACAGGCTGTACATCTTCAGGCTCACCAAAGATCATTGAAGAGCTCGAAAAGGAGTTCGCAGCAAAAGGACTTACAGATAAAGTACAGATCGTTAAGACAGGCTGCTTCGGTCTTTGTGAGCGCGGTCCTATTATGATCGTATATCCCGAGGGTTCATTCTACTCACGCGTTAAGGTAGAAGAGATCCCACGTATCGTTGATGAGCACCTCATCGGCGGCAACCCTGTTAAGGAATTCCTATATGAGGAAACAGTTTCTGGCGACGAGATCAAGTCACTTGACGATACATCATTCTACAAAAAGCAGCAACGTGTAGCTCTCAGAAACTGCGGTGTTATCAATCCTGAGAATATCAACGAATACATAGGTCGTGACGGTTATGAGGCTCTCGGTAAGGTCCTCACAAGCATGACTCCTGAGGACGTTATACAGACTATCCTCGATTCAGGTCTCCGTGGACGTGGAGGCGGCGGATTCCCAACAGGTATGAAGTGGAAGCTCGCAAGAAACATCGTTCCTAACGCTGATCAGAAGTACGTTTGCTGTAACGCTGACGAGGGCGACCCGGGTGCATTCATGGACCGTTCAGTTCTCGAAGGTGACCCACACGTTGTACTCGAAGCTATGACTATCGCTGGTTATGCTATCGGTGCTTCACAGGGTTACATCTACGTTCGTGCAGAGTATCCTATCGCTGTTGAGAGACTTAACATTGCTATCAAGCAGGCTCGTGAAGCAGGTATGCTCGGTAAGAACATCTTCGGTACAGATTTCTGCTTCGACATCGACCTCCGTCTCGGCGCAGGTGCGTTCGTTTGCGGTGAGGAAACTGCTCTTATGACTTCTATCGAAGGTAACCGCGGTGAGCCTCGTCCAAGACCTCCTTTCCCTGCAGAAAAAGGTCTTTTCCAGAAGCCTACTATCCTCAACAATGTTGAGACATATGCTAATATCCCACAGATCATCCTCAATGGTGCACAGTGGTTCGCATCAATGGGTACTGAGAAGTCAAAGGGTACTAAGGTATTCGCTCTCGGCGGTAAGATCAAGAACACAGGTCTCGTTGAAGTTCCTATGGGAACAACTCTCCGTGAAGTTATCGAAGAGATCGGCGGCGGTATCCCGAACGGCAAGAAGTTCAAGGCTGCTCAGACAGGTGGTCCTTCAGGCGGATGTATCGATCCTTCAAACTTCGATATCCCGATCGACTATGATAACCTCATCGGTATCGGTTCAATGATGGGTTCAGGCGGACTTATCGTTATGGACGAAGATAACTGTATGGTTGATATTGCTAAGTTCTTCCTCGAATTCACTGTTGACGAGTCATGCGGTAAGTGTACACCATGCCGTATCGGTACAAAGAGAATGTGGGAGATCCTTGACAAGATCACAAAGGGTAAGGGAACTCTCGAGGACCTCGACAAGCTCGAAGAACTTGCTTACCACATCAAGGCTAACTCACTCTGCGGACTTGGACAGACAGCTCCTAACCCTGTTCTCTCTACACTCAGATGCTTCCGTGACGAGTATATCGCTCACGTTGTTGATAAGAAGTGTCCTGCAGGCGTATGTAAGGACCTCCTCAGCTTCGAGATTGAAAAGGATAAGTGTATCGGCTGCGGTATGTGTGCTAAGCAGTGTCCTGCTTCCGCTATCACAAGAACAGATTACATCGCTCCAGGCAAGAAGCTTGCTGCAATGGAGATCGACAAGACTAAGTGCGTGAAGTGCGGTGCTTGTATCGCTACATGTAAGTTCAAGGCAATCATCAAGAAGTAAGCGGAGGATTAGTAATGGAAAATATTACAGTAAAAATCAACGGTGTTGAATTAGAAGTCCCCAAGGGCACTACTGTTCTTGAAGCTGCTCACATGGCTGGATTTGAAATTCCTACACTTTGCTATATGAAGGAGATCAACGAGATCGGTGCCTGCCGTATCTGCGTTACAGAAGTCAACGAGGGCAGAGGCTTCCGTCTTGTAGCAGGCTGCGTATATCCATGTTCAAACAATATGGAGATACTCACAAGCTCACCAAAGGTTATCGCTGCAAGAAAGAAGACACTTGAGCTTATCCTTTCAACACATGACAGAAAGTGTCTCTCATGTGTAAGAAGCGGTAACTGTGAGCTTCAGAAGCTTGCTAAGGACTACGGCGTTGAAGACGCTACAGTATTTGACGGTGTTAAGAACGAGTATGAGGTAGACAATTCTGCTGCTCATATGTATCGTGACAACAATAAGTGTATCCTTTGCCGCCGTTGCGTAGCTGTATGTGCTAAGACACAGGGCATCGGCGTTATCGGCGCTAACGAGAGAGGCTTCAAGACATATATCGGTTCTGCATTTGACATGGGACTCGGCGAAACAAGCTGTGTATCTTGCGGTCAGTGTATCGCAGTATGTCCTGTTGGTGCACTTTCTGAAAAGGATTACACTAATGAAGTTCTTGCAGCTATCGCTGATCCTGAGAAGACAGTTCTCGTTCAGACAGCTCCTGCTGTACGTGCTGGTCTTGGTGAATGCTTCGGCAATCCGATCGGTACAAACGTAGAAGGTAAAATGGCTGCTGCTCTTCGCAGACTCGGATTCGATAAGGTATTTGATACAGACTTTGCTGCTGACCTTACAATCATGGAAGAAGCTACTGAGTTCCTTGATCGTTTCAAGAACGGCGGAACACTTCCTCTTATCACATCATGTTCACCAGGATGGATCAAGTTCTGTGAGCACTACTATCCTGATCTTCTTCCACATCTTTCAAGCTGTAAGTCACCACAGCAGATGTTCGGTGCAACTGCTAAGACATACTATGCTCAGAAGATGGGTATTGATCCTAAGAATATCGTTATGGTATCTATCATGCCATGTACAGCTAAGAAGTTCGAGATCGGCAGACCTGATCAGAGCGCTGCAGGCGTACCTGATGTTGATTATGCTCTCACAACTCGTGAGCTCGGCAGAATGATCGAGCGTGCAGGTATCCTCTTCAACTCACTTCCTGAGGAGAAGTTTGATGATCCGCTCGGACTTTCAACAGGTGCTGCTGTTATCTTTGGTGCTACAGGTGGTGTTATGGAAGCTGCTCTCAGAACAGCTGTATACACACTCACAGGCGAAAACGTAACAGATCTTCCTGAGGTTCGTGGTACAAAGGATATCAAGGAAGCTACATACAATGTTGCAGGCACAGATGTTAAGGTAATCGTTACAAGCGGTCTTGCTAACGCAAGAAAAGTTCTTGACGATATCAGAGCAGGCAAGTGTGATGCACAGTTCATCGAAGTTATGGCTTGTCCTGGCGGCTGTGTAAACGGTGGCGGTCAGCCACAGGTTCCAATGGGCGTTAGAAACTTTGTTGACATCAGAGAAGAGAGAGCTAAGGTTCTCTATAATCTTGACAAGTCAATGCCTCTCAGACAGTCTCATGAAAACCCTGCTGTTAAGAAGGTTTATGAAGAATTCTTCGAGAAGCCGGGCAGCCACAAGGCACATGAGGTTCTCCATACAACATATGTAAAGAGAAAAGTTAACGAAATATAATGAATAGCTGAATTCATTAAGAGCGGACTTTATGTCCGCTCTTTTTTATGACGGTTTATTGACATAAACAGAATAAAGTGTTATAATTAATATGAGCTTAATAATCGTTTTATGGCGGTTAGTGCCTCGAATGAAATTCGGGGAGCGCAAATTAATTAATATAAAATAAATTTGCGCATCACATTAATTAGGAATAATAAAAAATGGGGGGAAGTAAATGGATAAGGTGTGTGAATTCTGTGCCGCAAAAGTGGTAACAGGTATACTGACAACTCCATATGCTGTTCAGTTTTATCCTGAGGGCGAGGAAAAAAAATTAAAGCCCAAAAGAAGTCAGGTCATCTGTGATGCTTGTCCGCAGTGCGGACATATTCAGAATCTTCGTCTGAAGGATCCTGAAAACATTATGAAGTATCGTTATACTATTCTTGATGACTGATCAAGTTGGTTTTACGTTCAAAGCGGAAATAAAGTTTATGTGATGAATAAAATAAATCTGCATGAGCAATAATACTTCCAAAAGGAGGTAATCATCATGCAGACTAATTTTAACGACAGTCAGACAAAAGTAAATCTTATGAGAGCCTTTGCAGGTGAATGTCAGTCCCGTCAGCGTTACTATCAGGCAGCGTTGAAAGCGCAGCAGCAGAATCTTGTGGGACTTGAGAGAATGTTCCGCTTTACTGCTGAGCAGGAGGAACGTCATGCTTTGGTATTCTGGAAACTGATGAAGGAAGCAGCAGGGCAGAGCATTGATATAAGTGCAGGATTTCCTGCGGACGTATTCGATGAGGTTCAGCAGCTTCTTGATGCATCAGGAAAGGAAGAGGAGAAGGAGTATTCTGTGGTTTATCCTGATTTTGCACGTATTGCTGCAAATGAAGGATTTCAAGATACAGCCTCTAAATTCAGAATGATCGCAGAGATCGAAGACAGTCACCGTAAACGTTTTGCTTACTATGCAAAGCTTTACCGTGAGGACAAGCTTTTCCGCAGTGACGATACTGAGCAAAGATGGATATGTCTTAATTGCGGACATATCCACACAGGTACGGAACCTCCGAGGGATTGCCCTGTGTGCAATGCTCAGCAAGGATATTTTATACGTGAAACGGAAGCGGCTTTTACGTCATGTGATATCATAGGCAAATAGTTTATACCCTTAGTGTATAAGAATAAGCCCGAAAGCAGTTCAGAGACATTGCTTTCGGGCTGTTTATTTGTATTACAGTTTAAGACGCTGTTTTTTTATTTTTTTCATAATAACAAAGAATACGATTATTTCGACGGTGAATGTCATTGCCCATGATATAAGATATGAAAGATACAGGCTTTTGAGAGTGTGATACTGCGGTATCCTGAAAACTATATATATCCAGCCAAGTCTCATTCCCACAACACCTGCTACAGTGATAAGCATAGGCAGTACAGAGCGTCCCAGACCTCTTATAAGACCTGTTGCAACGTCCATAAGACCGCACAGGAAATATGGTATCATAATATATGTCATACGAACGATACCGTAATCAATAGCTTTTTCCGAGTCTGTTATATATATGGAAAGAAGAGGTCTGCCGAAGAAAAGTGCTGTTAGACCTAATACAAGTCCTGTACAGAATACGGATATGAGACACACCCATGTTATCTTGCGTATCCTGTCGATTTTTCCTGCACCGTAGTTCTGACCTGTGAAGTTAAGCGCAGTCTGACTGTAGGAGTTCATTGAAGTATAGACAAAGCCCTCTATATTCTGTGCAGCTGCATTTCCTGAATTTGCAATAGCTCCGAAGGAATTTATTGACGACTGTATTATTACGTTGGATATTGCAAACAGAGAGGACTGTATGCCTGCGGGGAAACCTATCTGTAGAATTCTTTTCAGCTGCCTACCGTATATGTGCATCTTTTTCAGTTCAAGCTTGCAGGCATCGTCTCTTCTCATCAGTGCTCGTATTATCAGTGCAGCCGAGAGAGCCTGAGATATAACTGTTGCAAGTGCAACTCCCGAAACATTCATTTTGAAACCGATAACAAATATCAGGTTCAATACAACGTTCAGTATTCCTGCGGCGGTAAGATAATAAAGCGGACTTTTTGTGTCTCCTGCGGCTCTTAAAATAGCTGAGCCGAAATTATAAAGCATACTTGCGATCGTTCCGCAGAAGTATATCCTCATATACGAAACAGCAAGGTCGAGCTGGTCGGGGTGAGTATGCATAAGGCGGAGAAAAGTCTCGGAAAAGACAACGCCCACGACGGTCAGTACAGAACCGCATATCAGAGCTGTAGGTATGGCTGTATGAACTGTCCTGCGGACATCTTCACTTCTTCCCGAGCCTATACCGTGCGCAACTGTTACGCCTGCACCGACAGAAAGACCTATAAAAAGGTTGACCATGAGATTAATGAGAGCACCTGTAGCTCCAACCGCTCCAACAGAATTGCTGCCGTTGCACTGTCCTACAACAACAAGGTCGGCGGCATTGAATAAGAGCTGGAGGATACCTGTCAGGATAATAGGTATGGTATAGAGTATGACTCTGCTTACCAGAGGTCCCTCGCACATATCATAGGATTTGCTTTGCATAAAAACTCCTAACTGCCGCACGAATGGCGGCGATATAAAAAACGGCGCAAAAAAGCCCCCGAAGGGACTTTTTTAATCATTGGTGTTTTTTCTTATTCTTGCGATCTCCTGATCTTTTTTCCACAGGAAGCTTATATGTGCTTCTGTACCGTTCTGGATACGTTTGAAGTTTTCAATGTGCTTGAATAGTATTACAAGTGATATTACTGAAAGGATAGAAGTACCTATTGGATCGCCCGTCATAAGAGCATAGGCAAGGGTGAATATGACCGAGCCGGTTATGGGGACTACACATACATAGTCCAGTGAGAAGCCGAGAAAGATCTCGAACATGAGCATAGTAATAAAGAGTATGGGATTAAAAGCAAGAATAGTACCGCCAAGTGAAGCAAGGCCTTTTCCGCCGTGGAACTTCATGAGCACAGGGAAAATGTGACCGAGTATGCAGCAGGCTCCCGACAGTATCTTTGCGAACTTTATCTGCGGAAACAGATAATAGGCGATAAGCGAAGCTGCCACAGCCTTTGCGATATCGAAAAGTGCCACAAAAAGACCTGCTTTTTTTCCTATTGTAATAACAGCATTTGAAGCACCCGCATTACCTGATCCTCTTTGCCTTATGTCAAAGCCTTTAAATTTCGAGAGAATGAATGCGGGATTGATGTTACCAAAGAAGTAACCGAGCAAGGCGCAGAGCATGATCTGCATAGATGATCCCCCCTATAAGTGCCGTAGTATATAAATCCCTTGTTAAAAAAATATCTAATGACCTTTATTCAATATTATATTACCATATTTTCACGAAAAAGTAAATACCCTGAAAGAAATCTGAGTTCTGCATAAAAAATATTTGAAAAAGTTGTTTCGGTTTGAAAGAAATATACGATTAGAGTATATGAAGGGACAAAAAACAATGCGCATTGAAAAGAAATATCCTGAAAAATCCGAGTTCAGCTAAAAATTTGAAAAAATTGTTTCGGTTTGAAGTAAATTTACGATTAGAGTATATGAAAGGGAAAAACGATGCGCATTGAAAAGTAATACCCTTAAAAAAATCCGAGTTCAGCAAAAAAATTGAAAAAGTTGTTTCGGTTTGAAGTAAATTTACGATTAGAGTATATGAAAGGGAAAAACAATGCGCATTGAAAAGTAATACCCTGAAAGAAATCCGAGTTCAGCAAAAATATTTGAAAAAGTTGTTTCGGTTTGAAGTGAATTTACGATTAGAGTATATGAAGGGTGGAAAAACGATGCGCATTGAAAAGTAATACCCTTAAAGAAATCCGAGTTCAGCAAAAAAATGAAAAAGTTGTTTCGGTTTGAAAGAAATATACGATTAGAATATATGAAAGGGAAACAATGTGCATTAAAAAGAAATAGGAGAATTAATTATGAATGATAATGAATTACGGCAGTTGATTAAGTCGTATCCCGAAAAGGGACAGAGAGCATTTTATGACAAATACTTCAACTATGTTTATACGATCGTCTTTTCGTATTTGAAAAACTGTGGAAGAACAGAGGACGTAGATGAATGTGTGGGAGATGTATTTGCACAGTGTTTTCTGTATTTTGACAAGCAGGAAACAATTGAAGGAGATATGAAAGCTCTTGCAGCATCAATAGCGCGTCGCAGGGCAGTGGACACATACAGAAAGCTTGTTAAGCACAGCGGAAATATTTCCATAGAAGAATGCGAAGAGGAGCTTCGTTCGTCCGAAGATGTTGTTGAAACATCGGAAACGTCTGAACTCAGACAGATATTATACAGCAAAGTCAAAGAGCTTGGTGAACCTGAAAGTACTATAATCATACATAAGTACTATTACGGCAGAACATCTACTGAAATAGGTGAGATAGTATCAATGTCGGGAGATGTTGTGCGTGTAAGGTGCAGCAGGGCAATAAAGAAATTACGCGAATTGCTTGTAAAAGTAGGCATAAATGGATAAGGAGGAAAATACTATGAAAGATGAGTTTGATATTATGTTCAGCAGAAAAGAAAGTGATATTGAGAAAATAGCCAATAACTATCCTGCGGCAGGACAGAGAGAAAAAGAAAAGATATATGAAATATGCAGAAGAAAGTATAATATACAGAAATCAGAGGAGAAAGCGTCAGATAGTGACGGTTTTATAAAGCAGGCAGAGGGCGTTGAGGTGTATAAGCGACCTAAGTTATACCGTTTCATCAGTGTGGCAGCAGCAGTTGCTATCGTTGCAGGCGGAGTCGGCGGTTATGCATTTTTGAAGAACAGAAATTGGAACAATTTCGGAGCAGGCTCTAATGACCCTGTGCAGACAGAGCCTGGAGTGCCGCAGGAGCTTATCGACGAGCTGAACGCTGTAACAGATGAAATGCTCAGCAAGCTTGAAAGGTATGAAGCTTTCCATTATGGCGTTGGAGTAGATACAGAGGATTGTTTTAGCGGTTCCGTTGCATTGACAGATGATCCTTCCGTTGATGCTGAAAAGTTACAGCTGAGATATTGCAAGGTCACAGATGAAGAACTGAACAGTATAGAGAAAATGGAAGCTTTCAGCAAGTCTTTCCTTACAGCAGATCTGCGTTCTAATGATTTTGTCTCAGTAAAAGATGATGGAAACGATGAAGAAAACATTTCTTTGATATATCCTGACACATTTTTAGAAAATCACACTTGTTTTGATTTCGTAAGCTATAATGATTCATTATACAGCCTTGACAAAACATCAGATGAGATCAGCGTTTGCCTTACAGAGTTCAGCAAGTATGAACTTGTAAGCTCTGAATTCTATGATGAGAACGATGCAGGCGAAAGAACGTCCTTGCTCGGTTACGGCTCTGATGTTATCAAGTGCGAGCGTGTATATAAAATGAGCGATGACAGGTTCGTTACAATCGTTCTGGATATTGTTAAGGAAGACGATGAGAACGGTGCAGCATGGAAAATAGATAAATGGGACATCTTCGAGAAAGACAGCGAAGGTGAAGTGCTGACACGTAAGAAATCAAAGAACAGCTTTAATCCCGAGAATATTGAGAATGTTACAAACGCTGATGCTGAAGGTGAGTTTGCAGAGTTACAGCTCCATGAAATGAAGATATATCATTCAAAAGATGAAGCAGAGCAGGCTTTTGTAGAGTATCAGGATGCATGGAAAAATCATACATACGAATTCAAGAAAGTCGATGTTGAAAAGTATGCAGACCAGTTGCTTTCAGCAGCAAATGCAGAGAAACTCAACACACTTGAAAACAAGAGCTATCTGTATCATATTTGTGCAAATGTGTTCCATTATTATGATACAGCAGAGGTGAAATTCGTCATTGACGGAGAACAGCTGGCACTTAATTACCACGAAGAGTATGAACGTGTTTTAGATAATAAACAGCTCTATTTTTACAATAAGATCACAAGCAGAAGTGATAACGAATACGAAAAAGTAAGCGTGTATGTTCGTGACGGAAATGAGGGTGTAAATTACTACCCGACAGATAAGACATATAGTAAACAAACATTTTCTGAAGATGATATAAAAATGGCAGGAGCATATATCCCTGATAATTACAGAGTAGCTTACTGTGATGATTATGAGAAGCCTGGAGTACAAGAAGCTTGGGAATTCGGCAATACATTCGGAGAATTTAGTAATTTGGATAGCTTTGTATTACTTAGTGATTTTGATCAGTGGCATATTGAGGGCGTAGAAAATATCCTCGGAAGAGACTGTGCTCATGTAAATCTCATTTATAATGACGGTTTTAATGAAAATACCGTCGATAGATGGATAGACATCAGGACAGGTCTGGTATTGAAGTCTTCAACGAAAAGTGATGTTTTATCACAAACTACTGAGGTCACTGAATTAAAGCTCAACGAACCTGTTGAGAAAGTAGATTATGATCTTACAGGATATACATTCGTAGAGAATGAAAGAGGAGGCTTCTGATACTCAAAAATATCCCCTTTGCGTTATGCAAAGGGGATTTCTTATTCTTTGAATAAAAGAGATAAACTCTCTGATCTTATTAATATATATGCCATATTTTGTATAAAGAAAAAAATAAATAGAAATTCTTTAAAAATAGTAGCTTTTTATTTTGAAGTGTGATATAATAAATCTGATTTGGGATTTTTTACAGAAAAGCATTTGACTATAAAAAATTCATATAAATCACTATGTATATTATATCTGCTTTGCAGATTTATTTTTGAGGAGGCTTGTACATGAAAAAAGTGCAACTGACAGAAACCGTTTTACGTGATGCTAATCAGTCACTGATGGCTACACGTCTTCCTTATTCAGATTATGAGGGTATTCTCTCAGATATGGATAAGGCTGGATACTATTCTATCGAGTGCTGGGGCGGAGCAACATTTGACTCATGTCTTCGTTATCTCGGCGAGGATCCGTGGGAGAGACTCAGAAATCTGAGAAAAAATCTTCCTAACAGCAGACTTCAGATGCTTCTGAGAGGTCAGAACCTTCTTGGATATAAGCATTACCATGATGACGTTGTTGAGAAGTTCATCGAACTCTCAATAAAGAATGGTATCGACGTAATTCGTATTTTTGACGCTCTTAACGATTTCAGAAATATCGGAACAGCTCTTGAAGCTACAAAGAAGTACGCAACAGAGAAAACTATCGCTTCAGGCTGTATCTCATATACACAGAGCCCTGTACATACAGTTGATAAGTACATCGAAATGTGTAAAGAGCTCAAGACTATGGGCTTTGATACTATCTGCCTCAAGGATATGGCAGGTACTATGTCTCCATATGAGGCTGAGCACCTTATCAAGGGCATCAAGGACGCTATCGGCGATATGACACTTATCCTCCATACACACTGCACAACAGGTATGGCTTATATGACTCTTACAAAGGCTATCGAGTCAGGCATTGACGTTATCGACACAGCTACATCATGCTTCTCTGGCGGTACATCACAGCCTGCAACCGAAACAATGTTCTATGCTCTACAGCAGTATGGCATTGAGTCAGGTCTTAATGAGGATATCATCAATAAGGTAAACGATTACTTCAAGCCGATCAAGCAGAAGTATATCGACAACGGTCAGCTCAATCCAAAGAGCCTTGGAACTGATGCTCAGGCACTTGTATATAAAGTTCCCGGCGGTATGCTTTCAAATATGATCGCTAACCTTACAGATATGCACGCTATGGACAGATTTGACGAGGCACTCGCTGAGATCCCGAAGGTAAGAGCTGATATGGGTTATCCTCCGCTTGTTACTCCTCTCTCTCAGATGGTAGGTAATCAGGCTGTAACAAATGTGCTCGTTGGTGAAAGATATAAGAACATTTCCAAGGAGATCAAGAACTATATCAAGGGCGAGTACGGTAATCCTCCTGCACCTATCGCACAGGAGCTGGTTGACAAGGTACTCGGTGACAGCGAAGCAGTAGATTGCCGTATCGAGGATCAGAAGCGCACAGGCGAAGAATTCGCAGCTGCAAGAGAAGCACTCGGCGATCTTTGCAGAAGTGAAGAAGACGCTATGAGCTATATCTGCTATCCTGATCAGACTATCAAGTTCCTCAATGACCGTAAAGCTAAGGAAGAGAACGAAGCTGTTTACACTATCGAGGAAATGTAAGGGGGCAGAGCTATGTTTGATAATATCTTAGTTTCTGCTGCTGTTGAAAAGGCTGATGATATGTCTATAGCTGAAGCAGGTATAACAGCTGTTTTTGGTTATGCTGTCGTATTTACAGGTCTTGTAATTCTTATGATCGTACTTTACTGTACAGGTGCATATTTCAAATCCAAGGACGCTAAGGCTAAGGCTGCTGCTGATGCAGAAGCTGCTAAAAAGAAAGCAGCTGCACCTGTTGTTGCTGAAACAAAGCCTGAACTCCCACTTGCACCCGGTTCAGCCGGTCATGTCAAGCTCTTTGACGTTCCTGACAAGGAAGCTGCTATGATAATGGCAATAGTTGCCGATAAAATGCAGAAGCCGCTCAATGAGCTGCACTTTATTTCCATTAAGGAGGTCAAATAATCATGAAGTATAAAGTTACACTTAACGGTAAGACTTATGAGGTCGAAGTAGAGCAGGGAAAAGCTGTTCTTCTTGATGAATATGAGGCACTTGCTCCTGCACCGGCAGCCGCTGCTGCACCTGTTGCTGTTGCTCCTGCCGCTGCTCCCGCAGCTGCACCTGCTGCTCCTGTAAACCTTGCAGCAGGCGAAACTGTTACAGCTCCTATGCCGGGTAATATCATCAGAGTTGATGTTGCTCAGGGCGATACAGTAAAGGCTGGACAGATACTTGTAATTCTCGAAGCTATGAAAATGGAAAATGAAATAGTAGCTCCTAAGGACGGTACAGTTGCTCAGGTAGTTACAAGCAAGGGTTCTGTAGTTGACACAGGTGCTCCTCTTGTTGTTATAGCATAAGGAGGGCACGTAAATGGATATTCTTGAGACCCTGAAAACTTTGTGGAACGATTCGGGTTTCCAAAGCTTTTTCGTAAACGGGGGCTGGAAGAATCTTATCATGATATTCGTATCGTGCGTTCTTCTCTACCTCGGAATCAAAAAGAAATTTGAACCGCTCCTCCTTGTTGGTATCGCATTCGGTTGTCTGCTTGTAAACCTTTCTTACTTTGGCAGCGGATCAACAGATGCTCTTTATCATCTTGATCTTTGGGATAACTTCCTTAATCCCGAACATGAAGATTATCACAGCTACGGAGCTATAATGGCTCATGGTGGACTTCTTGATATACTTTACATCGGTGTAAAGGCAGGTATCTATCCTTCACTCATCTTTATGGGTGTAGGTGCTATGACCGACTTCGGTCCGCTTATTTCCAACCCTAAGAGCCTCCTCCTCGGAGCTGCTGCTCAGATGGGTGTATTCCTTGCATTCTTCGGAGCTATTTGTCTTGGATTTAGTGGAACTGAAGCTGCTTCTATCGGTATCATCGGCGGTGCTGACGGCCCTACAGCTATCTTCCTTACAACAAGACTTGCTCCTCATCTCCTCGGACCTATTGCGATCGCAGCTTACTCATATATGGCTCTTATCCCTATGATACAGCCGCCTCTCATGAGACTCCTTACAACAAAGAAGGAGAGAGAGGTAAAAATGGAGCAGACTCGTGTAGTTTCAAAGACAGAGAAGATAATCTTCCCGATCATTGTTGCAATGTTCGTTATCCTTCTTCTTCCTTCAACAGCTCCACTCGTAGGTTGCCTTATGCTTGGTAACCTCTGGAGAGAGTGCGGAGTTACAGAGAGACTTTCAGATACAGTTCAGAATGCTCTTATGAACATCGTAACTGTATTCCTCGGTATTTCTGTTGGTGCTACAACAGTTGCTGAGCGTTTCCTTTCACTGGAGACTATCAAGATCATCGTTCTTGGTCTTACAGCATTCTGCTTCTCAACAGTCGGCGGACTCCTTGTAGGAAAGATCATGTATAAGCTCTCAGGCGGCAAGATCAATCCGCTTATTGGTTCAGCTGGTGTATCAGCTGTTCCTATGGCTGCCCGTGTATCTCAGATGGAAGGTCAGAAGGCTAATCCTTCAAACTTCCTGCTCATGCACGCTATGGGACCGAACGTTGCAGGCGTTATCGGTTCTGCTATCGCAGCAGGCTTCCTTCTTGCAGTATTCAAGTGATAAAAGTATGAAAATACCCGAAAGCTGTCATAACGACTTGCTTTCGGGTTTATTTTTATATGTATTTGCTTGCTTCCTTTATGCTCAGATCAGAAAGTTCATCTTTGTACTTGCTGATAAAGTTTCCGACCCATTCGGGAGCTGCTTTGGAATACTCTCTTAAAGCCCAGCCGATAGCCTTATTGATAAAGAATTCATCAGTTCCGAGACAGTTACAGATTATTTTTTTCAATAATTCCGTATCTGTTTTGCCTTTGTAAGCTAATTGGTGCAGGATAGCTGTTCGTTTGAGCCAGATACTATCACTTACTGACCATTTTATCATAAGCTCACTAACTCTTTCATCTCTCAAGCCTATATCACCGATGACCTTGCAGAGAAAATCTATAGTGTCCCACCATGACTTTGTAATTATAAACCGCTTTATTTTGTCAATATCTTCAAAAGAAAGATATTTCTTCATGGCGAGCAGATAATCGTAAACAAGATACTGCATTTCTCTGTGGTCATCTTCATGGCATTTATCAAGGAAGTCCCAGTCAATGTCTTTTGAAGCTTTTTCGCTTTTCAGCAAGTCTTTATACAGTTCTTTGCGTTCGGGCGAGGGAATACCGTAAAAATCAAACTTATTTTTCATATATTCGGACATTGCAGCAGCGTTTTCGGGATTTTGTGCATTTTCAAACACTTCTTTTACTAAATTGAATTTACTCATTTTTATTACCTCATATTCTCGTATTTAAGAATTTGATTTATAAAGATTATACTTGACAAAAACTGCTTTGTCAATAGAGAAATTGTTGCTTTTAAGATCGAAATACCAAACTGATATGGCATTTTTTCTATATAATAGCCTGTCACAAATATTTTTCATGTTTAACATGAAAAATATTACGGAAACGCTTGCAAAATTTCTCAGAATAGTGTAAAATAGAAATGTACGTTGTTAATATTATAACAACAGCTTAGAATGTATTTTATTACGAAAGGATGTCATACCCATGGCAGGATTAAACAAGGTTACTGTAGAAGACATTAACGTTAAGGGCAGAAAGGTACTCGTAAGAGTTGACTTCAACGTTCCTATGAAGGACGGCGTTATCACAAACGATAACAGAATCCAGGCTGCTCTTCCAACTATCAATAAGCTCGTTGAGAATGGTGCAAAGGTAGTTCTTTGCTCACACCTCGGCAAGCCGAAGAATGGTCCGGAGGCTAAGTTCTCACTTGCTCCTGCAGCAAAGAGACTCGGCGAACTCGTTAAGACAAACGTTATCTTTGCAGCTGATGATACTGTTGTAGGCGACAACGCAAAGAAGGCAGTTGCTGCAATGAAGGACGGCGAGATCGTAGTTCTTGAAAATACACGTTTCCGCGGCGACGAAGAGACAAAGAACGGCGAGCAGTTCTCTAAGGAGCTTGCTGATCTTATCGATGGCGAAGTATTCGTTATGGACGCTTTCGGTTCAGCACACAGAGCTCATGCTTCAACAGCAGGCGTTACAAAGTTCGTTAAGGAAACTGCTGTTGGTTACCTCATGCAGAAGGAGATCCAGTATCTCGGTAATGCAGTAGAGGTTCCTGAGAGACCTTTCGTTGCTATCCTTGGCGGTGCTAAGGTTGCTGACAAGCTCAACGTTATCTCTAACCTCCTTGAAAAGTGTGACACACTTATCATCGGCGGCGGTATGGCATATACATTTATAAAGGCACAGGGCGGTTCTATCGGAAAGTCACTGGTTGACGAAGAGAAGCTCGACTACTGTAAGGAAATGCTCGCTAAGGCTGAGAAGCTCGGCAAGAAGATCCTTCTCCCTGTAGATACAGCAGTTGCTGATTCATTCCCTGATCCAATCGACGCAGAGATCAGCGTAGATTATGTTGATGCTGACAAGATCCCTGCTGACAAAATGGGTCTTGATATCGGACCTAAGACAGCTGCTATCTTTGCTGAGGCTGCTAAGAACGCTAAGACAGTTGTTTGGAACGGACCTATGGGCGTATTCGAGAACCCAACTCTCAAGAAGGGTACTGTAGCTGTTTGTGAGGCTCTTGCACAGGCTGATGCTACAACAATCATCGGCGGCGGTGACTCTGCTACAGCTGCTATCCAGCTTGGCTTTGCTGACAAGATGAGCCACATCTCAACAGGCGGCGGTGCTTCACTTGAATACCTCGAGGGTAAGGTACTCCCTGGCGTTGCAGCTATCGCTGAAAAGTAATTGAACTTATAAACAGGGCGGGTAGAGATATTCGCCCTTGTTTCGGTATCAAGTAAAGGGGCTGACAGTAATGGATTCGATCGAACAGTTCAAAGAGGAAAAGGGCGAAAAGGCTTTCCTCTATATGCTTATAGGTTTCCTTGCAGGAATAGTTGTAGGATTTATAGCATCTCCTGTAAAAAACGGCATTGCCATTGGAAGCTATAATGGTGCGAACAATAAGTTCAAGAACTCAAATAATGGCGGAAACAGAGCTTAAACAGCTAAAAAATATATAAGGAGTAATCAGTAATGAATAAGTCTTTAAGAAAGGCAATTATTGCCGGAAACTGGAAAATGAATAAAACTCGCCCTGAGGCTAAGGCACTTCTCGAGGCTATCAAGCCTCTCGTAGCTAACGCTGAGGGCAAGATCGAGGTAATCGCTTGTGTTCCTTTCACAAACCTCGAAACAGCTATAAATACAACAGCAGGCAGCAATGTTAAGATCGGTGCTGAGAATGTACACTTTGAGAAGAGCGGTGCATTCACAGGTGAGATCTCAGCTGATATGCTCACAGAGCTTGGCGTTGAGTATGTTGTTATCGGTCACAGCGAAAGAAGACAGTACTTCGGTGAGACAGATGAGACAGTAAACAAGAGAACTATTGCTGCTCTTGAAGCTGGTCTCAAGCCTATCGTTTGCGTTGGTGAGCTCAAGTGGGAGCGTGAGTGCAACATCACTGAGGAAGTTATCGCTCGTCAGATCAAGCTTGATCTCTGGTCACTTACAGCTGAGCAGGTAAAGAACGTTGTTATCGCTTATGAGCCTGTATGGGCTATCGGTACAGGTCTTACAGCTACACCTGATCAGGCTGAGGAAGTTTGCGGATTTATCCGTGCTCAGCTTGCTAAGCTTTTCGACAAGGCAACAGCTGATGCTGTAACTATCCAGTACGGCGGTTCAATGAATGCAAAGAATGCTGCTGAGCTCCTTGCTAAGCCAAACATCGACGGTGGTCTTATCGGCGGTGCTTCACTCAAGGCTGAGGACTTCAACGTTATCGTTCAGGCAGCTGTAGAAGGCTAATAAAACTAAAGGGGCGGATATTATCCGCCCTTACCCATGAAAGGAAATAGATATGTCAAAGAAACCTGTAGCACTTATAATCATGGACGGCTTCGGTTATAACCCTGATACATACGGCAACGCTATCGCTGCTGCAAAGAAGCCTAATCTTGATAAATATATGGCTGAGTGCCCTAATACTATCATCGGCGCAAGCGGACTTGATGTAGGTCTGCCTGACGGACAAATGGGCAACTCAGAGGTAGGACATACAAATATCGGTGCAGGACGCATTGTTTATCAGATGCTTGTTAAGATATCAAAGGATATCAAGGACGGTACATTCGAGAGCAACAAGGCTATCCTCGGAGCTATGAACAACTGCAAGGAAAAAGGAAGTGCTCTTCACCTTATGGGACTTCTTTCTCCCGGCGGCGTTCACAGCCACATGGAGCATCTTTTCGGTATAGTTGAAATGGCTAAGAAGAACGGTCTCGACAAGGTATATATCCATGCATTCCTTGACGGAAGAGACGTTCCTCCTTCATCAGCTGCCGAGTATATGGAAGAAACTGTAGCCGAACTCAAAAAGATAGGTCTTGGCAAGATAGCTACTATCTCAGGACGTTTCTATGCAATGGACAGAGACAATGCTTGGGACAGAGTTGAAAAGGCTTATTCTGCACTTGTTTATGGTGAGGGCGTTAAGGAGACAGATCCTGTACAGGCTATAAAGAACTCTTATGCTAACGAAGTAACAGATGAGTTCATGCTTCCTACAGTAATTGAGGGCGGCGCACAGATAAAGGCTGATGACAGCGTTATCTTCTTTAACTTCCGTCCTGACAGAGCAAGACAGATCACACGCTCATTCGTTGATCCTGACTTTGCAGGATTTGAGAGAAAGAACGGATTTTTCCCTGTTAATTTCGTATGTATGGCTCAGTATGACGCAACTATGCCTAATGTATCTGTTGCATATCCGCCTGAGCAGCTTACAATGACAATGGGCGAATACCTTGCAAAGCTTGGAAAGACTCAGCTCCGTATCGCTGAAACACAGAAGTATGCACACGTTACATTCTTCTTCAACGGCGGTGAGGAGAAGCAGTTTGAGGGTGAGGACAGAATACTTATAAAGTCTCCTGATGTTCCAACATTTGACCTCAAGCCTGAAATGAGCGCGTATGAAGTATGTGATGCAGTATGTGAAGCGATCGACTCTGACAAGTATGATGTTATCATACTCAACTATGCTAACTGCGATATGGTTGGTCATACAGGCATATTTGATGCTGCTGTAAAGGCTGTTGAGGCTACAGATACCTGCGTTGGTCGTATGGTAGATAAGATACTTGCTAAAGGCGGTGCTGCTCTTATCACAGCAGATCACGGTAATGCTGACAAGATGATGGAACCTGACGGAAGTCCGTTTACTGCACATACAACAAATCCTGTTCCGCTTATTGCTGTTGGTGTTGAGGGTACACTTACAGAGGGCGGCGTACTTGCTGACCTTGCTCCTACAATGCTTGATATTATGGGAGTTCCACAGCCTGCTGAAATGACAGGAAAGAGCTTGCTTAAAAAGTAAAATAAAGCGGATCTTTGATCCGCTTTTCTCTTGAAATTATGTTTGCTTGTGATAACAACTTTGCGTTTACGTTCTGATACCTATATAAAAGGCTTTATATTGGCGATAGAGAAAAAACAGGACAGTTTTATCGGCAGGGTGTTGCTGTTTCCTTGAAAATATGTTATAATATTTTTAGTTTGTTTTAGGAGATTATATATGTCTGGTAAATTCAAAAGTCTGACATTGATACTTTTTTCGTGCTTCTTATTATATGGCTGTAGTGAAAACAGCAGCACAAAAATAAATGAAAATATAACAGAATCTGCTGTACGCGATGTATTTGCAATGGATACATTTATGAGTTTGAAAGCTTATGGAAATGATGCGGAAAAAGCGGTCGATGATGCTGAAGAACGCATTTATGAGCTGGAAAAAGAGCTGTCCGCAACGTTGGAAGACAGCGACATTTGGAAGCTTGATAACTCTGGCGGAAAAGCTGTTGAGGTATGTGATGATACGATCGCTCTTATAAAAAAAGCTAAGGAAATTGGCGATAAGACCGGCGGAGCACTTGATATTACGGTTTATCCCGTACTGAGAGAGTGGGGCTTTACAACAGGTGAGTATAAAATACCCGAACAAAGCAGGATAGATGAACTGCTTGCAAATGTGGATTACCGTAAGATATCCATTCAAGAAAACAGCGTGGCTCTTCCCGAAAATTCGCAGATAGACCTTGGAGCACTAGCAAAAGGCTATACAGGCGACGAAATAATGAAGATTATGGAGTCTCATGGTGTTACATCTGCTATAGTAAGCCTTGGCGGAAATGTTCAGTCACTCGGAAGCAAGACTGACGGCTCTCCGTGGAAAGTAGCAGTAAGAGACCCGTTTTTAGAAGATAAAGATATGTGCGTAGTTGATATAATCGACAAGGCAGTTATAACATCGGGAAACTATGAGCGCTTTTTTTATGGTGAGGACGGTAATAAATACTGGCACATAATTGACCCAAGTGACGGATATCCTGCTGATAACGGACTTGTATCCGTAACGGTGATAGGTGATAACGGTCTTGAATGTGATTCGCTGTCTACAGCTTTATTTGTACTCGGATATGACAAAACAGTTGAGTACTTACGTTCAAATCCTCAGTATGACGTTATAATGGTGACTGATGATAAGAAGATATACTATACAAGCGGTATTGGAGACTCTTTTCAGAATATAAGTGATATGCCTGCGGAGGTGATATCCGTTGACTAAAGGCGTAAAAATACTTATTATTATTGTAGCAGCTTTGTTTATCGGTTCTGTAATATGGGTAATACTGAGCTACAGGACGCCTGATAGCACATATGTGGAGATAGTACAGAACAATAAAGTATTATATACTATTGATCTTTCAAAGGAAAAGGACAGAACTTTTCGTATAGAGAGCAATGACGGCGGCTGGAACGAAATAAAAATAGAAAATGGAAAGATAAGTATTTCCGATGCGGATTGCCCCGACCATACCTGCGTTAAGACAGGTGTTTTAAGATCAGAGACTATGCCCATAGTTTGTCTGCCTCACAAGCTTGTTATACGATATGCAGAGAAGGAGCAGAGTTGATATGAAAACAAAAAGACTCACCGAACTTGCTCTGCTGACTGCTATTGCGCTTATTATATTTATAATAGAACTGCGTATACCTAACCTTGTTGCTATTCCCGGAGTCAAGCTCGGACTCGCAAATATCGTAACAGTTTATGCTGTGTATAAATACAGCGCGAAAGAAGTAGCAATGGTAGTATTTGCGCGTGTTATGCTTGGTTCGATATTCGGAGGAAATGTTTCAGCTATAATTTACAGTATGGCAGGTGCTGTATTCTGTCTTATAGGTATGCTTGGTGTAAAGAGGAGAGTACCTGTAAACTTCATATGGCTGAGCAGTATTATTGGCGCAATATTGCATAATACAGGACAAATTACTGTAGCGATCATCATTATGAGATCATTTGCGGTGCTTTATCATTATCCCTATCTTATAATATCAGGCTGTATAGCAGGTGCATTTACAGGAATATGCGCACAGTTACTGATCAAAAGAGGGTTTATGGGCAAAAAAGTTGAGAAAAATAAGTAAATATGGTATAATACTTATTGAGGTGAAAAAAATGAATCCAATGAATGTATTTAAGCTGAAATCGCTTTTTGAAAGATTTAAAGGAAATCATCCTAAAGTACCACTTTTTTTCAAAGCGGCAGTTGGCAGTGTTCAGGAGGGGAGTATAATTGAAATAAAAGTCATAACTCCTGAAAACAAGTCGATCGTTACCAATATGAAGATAAATCAGGAAGATCTTGCTTTGATAGAGGAATTAAAGAATATGCTGTAAAAAAGGCTGCCGTATTATATGCGGCAGCCTAATATTCTATCCCCTTGCGGGCATTGATACCTTTTTCATATGGGTGCTTAACAGCTGTCATCTCAGTAAGATAGTCAGCTTGTTTTTTCAGCCATTCACTGGGCAATCTTCCTGTAATAATGATCTCGCATTTATCGGAACAGTTTTTAATAAAGTCGTCAGCAAGCTCTGTATCAAGGAGCTTTTTATTATATGCATCGAGAAATTCATCAAGCACTATGAGCTGCACAGCTCCGTTATTCAGCATAGAATAAGCTTTTTTCAGCATTTCGTTATGGCAGTATTCCACATTTTGCTTTTCAGTATCGTTCATCTGAAATGTGAATTTATTACATTCTTCGCAGCATATAACATTTATATTCTCCAGTGTTCTAAGAACATTTATCTCTGATGAGCTTCCGTTTTTCAGAAACTGTAAAAAAGCAACTTTCATTCCTGCGCCGCAGGCTCTTACAGCAAGTCCGACTGCTGCTGTAGTTTTTCCTTTTCCATTTCCATAATAAATATGTAACATTCTGATACGCCTCCCAAAATATTATAACATCTTAAACTTGTTTAATCAAGACTTGACACTTTTTTGTCAAGGGATTATAATATAAAAGATGTAAAATTCAAGGAGTGTTTTAATGAGTTCAATAATATTTTTTGACATTGACGGTACTCTTGTTACAGAGGACGAGAGAGCCATAATCCCTGACAGTACACGAGAAGCTGTCAAAAGAACAAGAGAGAAGGGAAATCTTACTTTTATAAACTCAGGCAGAACAGCTTTCAATATCAGTCCGAGAGTAAAGGAACTGGGATTTGACGGATATATATGCGGCTGTGGAACTTATATAGAGTATAACGGCGATGTTATTCTTTCGCGTACTATTGAAAAAAACAAATGCAGAGAGATAGCTGAACTTATGCGTGAGTGTAATGTAACTCCTGTTTATGAACATTCGGCAGGCTATTTTTTCGATGATAAAGCTCCTATGACTGACGGATTAAAGTACTTCATGGAAGTATTTGTTGATTCGGGAATTGACGTAAGCGGCAGGGTAGAGGACGATAATTTCGGATTTGATAAGTTTGTTATCTGGGAAAACCCAAAAAGTGATATGGAAAAATTCAGGAACGAAATAGGTAAGAAGTTTTCGATAATCGACAGAGGAGGCGGATTTTTTGAGAATGTACCGCTGGGATTTTCTAAAGCTACAGGTATTCAGCATATACTCAAAAAGCTTGATATCCCAATGGAAAAAGCTTATGCAATAGGTGACAGCATGAATGATCTTCCTATGCTTGAGGCTGTTCCGAACAGTATAGCAATGGGCGGAGCGGAAGTAATATACCCCTATGTTTCCTACATAACTACGCCTATTGAAGAGAACGGAATAGCAAATGCACTTGCTCATTTCGGGCTTATTTGATTTTCAATATGTCATCATATTGGGCGTTTATTGCTATTCTGGTCAAATATTGCGATTTTTTGATAGTTTTTTTTGGATTTTATTTGAATTGAAAAGTGTAAAGTGCTATGTTATAATAATATTAAAGCCGAATGGCAAATATTATGAGAGGGTATGACTGAGTTCGGGATATACTCAGTCGAAAAAGTATTATGAATATAGCAGTTGCACAGTCAGGAGGACCGACTTGCGCTATAAACGCTTCATTGGCAGGTGTTTACAGTGCTGCACAGCGTAACGATGAGATCGACAAGGTCTTTGGAGTTCTTAACGGTATAGAGGGTATCATCAATGAGGAACTTGTTGACCTTTCGGAAAAGATCACAAGCGATGTAAGCTATCAGCTGTTGCTTAGAACTCCGTCAGCTGTACTTGGTTCATGCAGAAAAAAGCTTCCTGATCACAGGGAAAAAAGTGATATATATGAACGTATAACAGAAGTTCTGAGGAAGTATGAGATCGGTATGTTCTTTTATATCGGCGGAAATGATTCAATGGATACGGTTGCTAAGTATTCAGCATATCTTAAAGATATGGGAATTGACGATATAAAGATAATAGGTATCCCTAAAACTATAGATAATGACCTCTGCGAGACAGATCATTCTCCGGGATTTGGTTCTGCTGCAAAATATGTTGCAGCGACTGTGCAGGAAATAACAAGAGACAGTAACGTTTACAGTATCCCGTCAGTTACTATCATCGAGACTATGGGACGTCATGCAGGCTGGCTTGCAGCAGCTTCATGCTGTATAAGAGCAAACGGAGAGTCTGCACCGCATCTGATATATCTGCCTGAGACTACATTCAGCATTGAAGGATTTCTTTCAGATGTTAAGGCTGAGATGAAGAAGTACAGGGCGGTTATAGTCGTTGTATCGGAAGGTGTAAAAACAGCCGAGGGTAAGTTTGCTGCCGAAGAATATCAGTCTGGACAGAAAGACGTGTTCGGACACAGTTATCTTTCGGGAATAGGCAAATTCCTTGAAAAGCTTGTTGCTGCTGAGATAGGTTGTAAAGTTCGTTCCATCGAGCTTAACGTAATGCAGAGATGCAGCTCTCATATAGCTTCTCTTGAGGATATAAGATCATCAGAAGCTATTGGTATGGCAGCAGTTAAAGCAGGTCTTGACGGACAAACAGGCTGTATGATGACATTCATCAGAGAATCGAATATGCCTTATAGCTACAGGATCGGCACTGTTGAAGCTTCAAAGGCTGCAAATTCGGAGAAATTCTTCCCACGAGAATGGATAAACGAAAAGGGAAATAACGTTTTATCGCCTGCGTATGATTATCTTATGCCACTTATACAGGGTGAGCTTCATGCGATTATGAAAAACGGAATGCCTTTGAATTTTGTAATATAACATTTATCAAAAACGCCCTATGTGATACATAGGGCGTTTTCATACAAAAAAGCGGCTCAATTGAGCCGCTTTTTAACTATTAAAGTGATTTTACATTGCCTAGCAGGAATTCCTGAATTCTGAGTGCGTCGTTTGAAGTAACGCCCTTGCTTGCTGTATCAACGTCAGCATTCTTTTCACCCTGCGCTGTAATGTGGTTCTTATCTGAACCCTTTAAGCCGTACTTGTCAGGATTTGCAAGTGACTGCATGATAAGAACGATATCGGACATATCTACCTGACCATCGCAGTTTGCGTCACCTGCTGAAGGATTAGGTGCAACCTCATCTGTTTTAGAAGGATTAGCCTTTGTAGTAGTTGTGGTTGTTCCTGCTGGAGCAGATGAATTACCTGTTGTAGTAGTTGAAGCTACTGGAGCTACATCTTCAGCAGTTGTACCGTCAGGCTCTACACCCCAGATAAGCTTATCATCAGCATAAAGTGTTACCTTATTTGTAATAGCTGAAGCAGCGTTATCATCTTCAAAGCTTACGAGATCATCGTAGCTGTAGTCGTTTGAAGAATCCCACTCAGGGTAGATGTTTGTCTCAGGATCCATCTTTGTTGTAAGAGCGAACTGATATACACGGCTGCCGTAGAACTTACAATCCTTCCATGTTACATCAACGTAATATGTACCCTTATCGTCGTACTTGACAGGTTCTGAGAGAACAGCGTGTGACTTGTTGTTTGTATATCCTGCCTCCTGATCGTAGTCGATACGAGGAACGATATAATCAATGCCGTAGCCTTCGTCAAGGAGCTCCTTGATATTGAAGTAGTATCTTGCCTTAACGTCACACTCAAATCTTGGAGGATTTGTTGTTCTGTTGTGGAGAACGAGCTTGAGCTGGATACCGTCTTCCTTTTCCTGAGCCTTACCTGCTGATACAAAGTATCCTACAGGAAGCGGATTGCCGTCCTCGTCTACCTGATCGTAGCCGATAGCGTTTTCAGACATATTGAAGTCTTCGATTATGTGGTTTTCCTTTTCGTCTACCTTGCCCTTAGTACCGTAGTAGTGGTAAAGACCTGCAAGGTCTCCGCAGAAGCCTGCGTTATAGTCGTCGGTAACTTCGTTGTAGATATAGTCCTTTGTCTCATCAACGTGGTTATCCTTGAGGTCAGGACCGCCAACGAGAGCACCCCAGAGGGTATGTACCTGAACTATCGGATCGTCCATGCTCTGTGTAGCTGAGCAGTGTGATGAACGGTGATGCGGATGTGAAGCGAAGTTGTATTCATAACCTACTTCGTAAGCATAACCCATTGGGTTGTTGCCGAGGATGTATTCCATCTGAGCTCTTGCCCATGGGAGGAATGTTTCATCGCCTGTAGTCTTTGCATATACGCAAGCACAGAGACCGGCAGCTGTATTGTAACGAGCTGAACCGTAACCTGAAACGACTGCCCAGCCCTTAGGTGATTTAGCTATAAAGTCGCCGCTTGTCTCACTGTCAGGGAGATCAGCGATCTTATCGCAAGTCATAGGCATATTCCAGAGATAATCGTCTCTGCCGAAATACTTATGACCGTGAACAGGCTCATAGCCCCATTCAGAGCAATCAGTTGTCTTGGAGCAGCCTGACCAGAATTCAAGGTTGTAACGGAAGATGTACCAGTCACGTGCAGTATTTGTAATAGGAGCAAGCTTTGCGAAAACTCCGCCCCAAACTGTATCCCAGCAGTGAACCCAGATGTTCTGCCAGCAGTTACCTGTATCAGTAATGATACGCTTCATATAGCCTGTGTAAGCGTAAGAAGGCTGCTGACCTGTCTGAGCCTCTGCATCAAATGAACCACTGTCAGAAATTGGCTTAGAATCATCAACTGCGATAATATCATCGATATAATCGTAGTTTTCAGTACAGTAGTAAAGCCATACAGCAGCCCATGCAAGTTCATCGTAGTCATAGCTTGATGTATAGAAGCCACCATCGTAGCCAAGGCTTGAGTTACTTGGTACCATACCCGGCTTCCATTCCTCAATGTGTGTCTTTACAGCGAAATCGTAAAGAGCCTTTGCATATTTGAGGTTTTTCTCAGCGTACTCGGGATCTGTATCCTTGAAGTTGAGGTAGTTTATAGCCAGTGAAGCGGCAGCACCTGCGCACTGGTCAGAAGCTGGCATTTCTTCTGTAGCGAAATAAGCAGGACGCTTAACAGCACAAGATGATGAAGCAACCATTGTGTTATCCTGCTGAAGCTCAGGAGGACACCAGTAGTTATGGTCGTTATTACCCTCTCCGACCTGATAACAGTAAGCGATTACGTTACCGTCATCGTCCATAAATGTTGCTTTCATGAAGTAGTCATTGATCCAGCGAAGTTCGTCTTCAACGTGCTTCTGGAGTCCGAGTTCTTCATAAGAATCACGGAATTCATAATAACCCCAGCCCACTGTAGAAGCTGAATAGCTTCCCGGGAGACCGAACTTTACGTGGTCACCGGCATCGTGCCAGCCGCCTGTAAGATCAAGAGTGCCGTTTCCGTCTGGATCAAGGTACTTCTTGTTCTTTTCGATGAATGACTCACTCATATTTACGCCGACATAAAGAGTAGGATCATCGTCGCCAAGATTTGGCTTTGTTTTACCGTCATCGCCTGCGCCAAGTCCCTGATCTGTCTTGAGCTGATCATCAGTCTTGCCCTTGCCGACTGTAGGCATAGGACTCATTGGCTTGAGCGGGATCTCTGCATCGATAACGTGACAGTTTGAACGCCATGAGTAGTAACCGTCATCAGCTACCTCATCACCGCACTTGTTGGCATCATAGAAACAAAGCGCGAGCTGCAATGCCTCTGCGTAGTTGTGATAGTTGTTTGTCTTGCCCTCAGTGATAACTGCGGCATTTGCGCTTGTGATGATACCGCTTGTAAGAATAGTAGCGGTAGCAGACAAGCAGGCTAATGATTTTTTGAGTATCTTCGCCTTTTTCATGTCAAATCTTCCTTTCGAGAGTAATTATTTCATGGGATTTTTCTCGTGCCTCGGAGAAAAAACCATTATAACCACATATTACTTGAGCAGATTTTTCTTTTTAAGCCTGTCAAAAACAATATTATATCCATCGTTTCCGTCTTTCAAAGAACGGTTCACTCTGCTTATCGTAGCAGTACTTGCACCTGTTTCTGTCACGATGCTGTTATAGACTCTGTGTTCATCAAGGAGCTTAGCAACGTGAAGACGCTGAGCAAATGCTTTCAGTTCGATGCTTGTGCAGAGATCATCAAAAAATTTATAACAGTCATCTACTGAGTCAAGTGTAAGAATAGCTTCAAAGAGCAGATCCATGCTTTCTGATTTTATTTTATCGATCATAATAATTCTCCAATCTGCCAAAAGGCGTATCAAACGATTTCTTACTTTACATTTTAACACATTATTCCGTAAAAGTAAAGCTTTTTTGCGTAAAAAATACGGCATTAAAATGCTAATATATTAAATAAGAAACTACACCTTCATGTATATGATAGCACATTCTCAACAAAAAGTAAAGAATATTTCTCAAAATTCGCAAAAATTGGGCAAACACGATAATATTCCGCAAATAATCATATGCAATATAAATACTGCTGGATTAAAATATGACTTAAATGATTTATAAGTATAATTAATTTAATTACGGCGAGTATGATTTGGATTATATATTTTTCCTTAGTGATATCAAAATAAAACAAGGGGTTGAATTTTTTATGAAGATATAGTATAATGATAAAGTAATGAAATATTCGTTATTTGAGGATAAATATGATACCTACAGAAATGCGGTGATTTTATGGAACAGACCATTAAGAGTGATAAAAATATAGAAGAAGCGAATATCCTTTATACTGTTGCAATGAGAGGACTTGTTGCTTTTCCGAAAATGGTAATGCATTTTGACGTTTCGCGCAGCAAATCAGTGGCTGCTGTTGAACGTTCACTGAAAGAGGGCGGCAAGCTTTTTCTTGTTACACAGCATGAAGCATATGTTGAAAATCCAAAGGCATCTGACCTTTATAAAGTCGGAGTTGTTGCGGAAGTAAAGCAGGTACTCAAGCTTCCGGACAATATCATGAAAGTCCTTGTAGAAGGCGTATACAAGGCAAATCTTGTAAGGCTTATCGACGACGGAGAAGTACTTAAAGCCGAGGTCAAGCGCACTCCCACATATTCAAGAGCGAAGCTTGACGAAGTTGAGGCAGAAGCACTGATGCGTTCAGTCAAGGACGTTTTTGAGCGTTATGCTTCATTCTTCCCGAGAATGCCAAAGGAACTGCTCACTTCAATAGTTACACAGGATTCACCTGTAAAGCTTTTTGAGACAGTTACTTTCAACTGCAATCTTAATTATCGTGACAAGCAGACTCTTCTCGAAGAGACTAATGTTATAAACAAGCTTTCGGTTCTTTTTGCCTGCCTTACATCGGAGGTAGAGATATTAGAGCTTGAAAACCTTATAAACGAGCAGACGAAAAACAGTATCGACAAGGGACAGCGTGAGTTTTATCTCCGTGAACAGCTCAGAGTTATACAGGAGCAGCTCGGTGAAGACGAGGGCGATGAAGCTTTCGGCTATATCAATGACATAATGGATCTGAAGATAGACGAGAAGAGCAAGGAGAAGCTTCTTAAAGAGGCTGACAAGCTTACAAAGCTCCCTCCGTCATCTCAGGAAGCCTTTGTTATCAAGAATTATCTTGATACTGTACTTGATCTGCCGTGGGGAAAATATACCAAGGCTAAGCTTTCTATGGACAAAGCACAGGCAGTTCTCGAAAAGGATCATTACGGACTGAAAAAAGTAAAGGAACGTATCCTCGAATTCCTTGCAGTTCATATGCTCAATCCTGAGATAAAGGGACAGATAATCTGTCTTGCAGGCCCTCCAGGTATCGGTAAGACTTCTATAGCAAAGTCTATCGCAAAGGCTATGGGAAGAAAGTATGCCCGTGTTTCACTGGGCGGCGTTCGTGATGAAGCTGATATAAGAGGTCACAGAAAGACCTATGTTGGAGCTATGCCAGGACGTATCATAACAGCAATATCTCAGGCAGGCTCTGCAAATCCGCTTATCCTGTTCGACGAGATAGACAAGCTTTGCAGCGATATCAAGGGCGATCCTTCGTCAGCTATGCTCGAAGTACTTGATGCTGAGCAGAACAATGCTTTCCGTGACCACTTCATAGAAGTACCTTTTGATCTGAGCAAAGCAGTATTTATTACAACAGCAAATAATGTAAGTGCTATACCTGCTCCGCTTCTTGACAGAATGGAAGTTATCGAGCTCCCAAGCTATACTGCTGAGGAGAAATTCCACATAGCCAAGGAACACCTTATCCCGAAGCAGCTCAAAGAACAGGGATTAAAGGCAACTCAGCTCAAGATAAGTGATGATGCTATTGATGAGCTTATACAGTACTACACCAAAGAAGCAGGTGTGCGTTCACTTGAAAGAAGTATAGCTTCACTTTGCAGAAAAACTGCAAAGAAAGTTGCATCAGGTGAAGCTAAACGTGTCAGCATAAAGGCTAAGGATATAAACGATTATCTCGGCATACGCAAATACCTCGGAGACCTTTCGTCCAAGGAGGATCAGGTCGGCGTTGTAAACGGTCTCGCATGGACATCTGTGGGCGGAGTTCTCATGCCTATCGAAGTTCTTATAATGAAAGGAACAGGCAAGATCGAGGTAACGGGTTCTCTTGGCGATGTTATGAAGGAGAGCTCAAAGATAGCTGTCAGCTATGTTCGCAGTATCGCAGATAAATACGGCATCAATCCTGAGTTTTACAAAGAGAACGATATTCATATCCATGCTCCCGAAGGAGCTGTTCCAAAGGACGGTCCTTCCGCAGGTGTTACTATGACTACTGCACTTGTTTCCGCACTTTCGGGAACAAGGGTGAGATCAGATGTTGCTATGACAGGTGAAGTTACACTTCACGGAAAAGTCCTTCCTATAGGCGGACTTCGCGAAAAGACAATGGCTGCATATAAATCAGGCATAAAGACTGTTATCATACCTGTAGCCAACAAGCCTGATCTTGAAGAAGTAGACAAGGTAGTAAAGGACGCTATAGAATTTGTATACGCAGAAGAACTCAAAGATGTTCTTGATACAGCACTTATAAAATAAATTCAGACAAGGAGGAAACGCCGTGAAGCTGAATTACAACAAAGCGGAGTTTACCGCCGCATATGGAAAGTTTTCTCAGATCCCTGCACCTGAGAGGATAGAGATAGCATTTGCAGGACATTCAAATGTGGGAAAATCAACACTCATAAATAAGCTTTTCAACAGGAAAAATCTTGCGAGAGTAAGCTCTGTTCCCGGAAAAACAGCTACCATAAATTTTTACGGTCTTGAAAATATATATTTTGTAGACCTTCCCGGATACGGTTATGCTAAAGTTGCAAAGTCGGAAAAGGAGCGTTGGTCGGGGCTTATTGAGGGATATCTCAGCTCTGACAGAGATATCAGACTTGTATTCATGCTGGTGGATATGCGTCACGCTCCCACAAAAGACGATGTTCAGATGATAAATTACCTTATAGACACGGAAATGCCGTTCGTTCTTGTGCTAACAAAAGCAGATAAGCTGAACAAGACTGAGAGAGCAAAGCGGCTTGAAGCCTTCAAGGACGAAATACCGTGCTTTGAGGATATTCATGTTATACCTTTTTCTTCTCAGACATTTGAAGGTGTTGAGGAGTTAAGGCAGATCGTTGAGGATATCGCAGATGACAATGACGTCTCTGACGAATAAATTATACCTGAAAGGATGTTAAAAATGTTTGTATCCGAAAATCTCGGTGTCAACAGCGCAGGTAACTTTACTATCGGCGGAGTTGACACGGTGGAGCTTGCAAAAGAATACGGCACTCCGCTTTATGTTATGGACGAACAGCTTATAAGAAAAACTCTTCGCCGTTTCCATGACAGTATGAAAAAGTATTATGACGGAAAAGGTGAAGTTCACTATGCAAGCAAGGCTTTTTCCTGCATGGAGATGTGCAGAGTAGTTGCAAGTGAAGGCGATGGTCTTGATGCAGTTTCGATAGGTGAGCTTTATACAGCTTATAAAGCAGGCTTCCCTATGGGTAAAGTCGGCTTCCACGGCAACAATAAGACCGATGAAGAACTGAGTTTCGCATTGAAGGTCGGCGTTGGACATATCATAGTCGATAATATAAGCGAACTTCACAGACTTGAAGCTATTGCAGCAGAAATGAACGTGAAGCCTGATATTATGTTCCGTATAAAACCTGGCATAGACGCTCATACTCATGACTTTGTAAAAACAGGTCAGATCGACAGTAAATTCGGCTTCGCTCTTGAAACAGGAGAAGCATTTGAAGCTGTCAAAGAGGCTGTAAACTGTAAAAGTGTAAATTTAAGCGGACTTCACTGCCACATAGGATCGCAGATATTTGATATTGCGCCTTTTGAAGAAGCTGCAAAGGTAATGCTCGGATTTATCGCAAAGATAAAGAATGAACTCGGTTTTGAGATCAAGGGACTCAACCTGGGCGGCGGTTTCGGTATAAAGTATCTTGAAGAACATGATCCTGCACCTTTTGAAGTATACCTCGAAAGAGTATCTTCCGTTGTTAAGGCTGAATGTGCAAGGCTCAACATAGAGCTCCCGAAAATGTTCATCGAACCTGGTCGTTCTATAGCGGCTCCCGCAGGTATAACACTTTATACAGTCGGTGCTCGCAAGGAGATACCTAATATAAGAACTTATATCTCTGTAGACGGCGGTATGGCTGACAGTCCGAGATATATCCTTTATGGTTCTGAATATGAAGCTATCGTTGCAAATAAAGCAAATGATGATCGTACAGAAAAGGTTACAATTGCAGGTAAATGCTGCGAAAGCGGTGACCTTATCGGCGAGAATATGCCGCTCCAGCACGCAGAATCAGGAGATATAATAGCTGTATGTGCAACAGGTGCATATAATTATTCAATGTCATCGAACTATAACAGACTTCAGAAGCCTGCAGTTGTATTTGTAAACGAAGGCAAATCGAGAATAGCTGTTAAGAGAGAGACACTTGATGATATCATAAGAAACGATATATAAAAAATAAGGCAGGGAATATCCCTGCCTTATTTTTCGGTATATAGCCTGCCTTGCCATGTGTCAAGTTCTGCAAGCTTTTTGTCTATTCCTCCGAGAACTGCTATCTTGTCCGCACTCCACATAGGTGCTATAAGCTTTGATTTGTCACCGTCACCTGTTATTCGTTCAATAACTGTCTCAGGCGGTAATGTTTCCAGCTGTTTCACGATGATATCAATGTATTCATCACGATCCAAAAGCTTGAATTCGTTATTTTGATACATTTTTTCCAGCCGTGTGCCTTTTATCACATGAAGCATTTGCAGCTTTACTGCGTCAGGCTTCATTTTTGCAACTTCATGAGCTGTTTTGAGCATCATTTCGGGTGTTTCAAAAGGGAGTCCGTTAATGATATGCAGACAGACTCTTATGCCTTTGCTTTTGAGTTTGTGATAACCTTCAAGGAATTCCTTGTGTGTGCAGCAGCGGTTTATAAGTTTCAGAGTTTCTTCGTGACAGCTCTGCATTCCAAGCTCTACGGTAAGAGCAGTTTTTTCATTTATATCGCATAAAAGTCCGATGATATCATCTGACAGGCAGTCTGCACGAGTTCCTATGGATAAACCACATACGTTAGGGAATTCCAAAGCTGAATAAAATAGCTCTTTAAGAACGCTGCAAGGGGCATATGTATTCGTATTTGCCTGAAAATATGCAACGAATTCAGCGTCAGGACCGTATTTTTGAGATATGCGTTCATATTCTCTTTCAAGCTGACTTTTTACCGTGAGACCGCTGTGTGTGAAATAGCCGCTTCCTCCGTCACAGAATATACAGCCGCCTACGCCTTTTGTACCGTCTATATTCGGACAAGTCAGACCGCAGTCTATAACGGCTTTGTATATTTTTTTTCCGTATTTGTTTTTGTTATAATAATTCAGCGTATAATAACGCTTGTTATCATTAGAATATATAAAAGGACTTTTGTTCATTTTTTGCCTCCTTGTGTAAATATGTTACCATATCGCTTTAGATTTGTCAATATTTAGTATATAAAAAATAAATATCGCAATATCTGGGCTGATTGTCTATTGACATTTTGCACAAAGTGCGCTAAAATATAAGAGTAATATTTTTTGAGGACCTGATGCTTTTATGGTGAAAAAGAATATTGTTTTAATAGGTATGCCGGGAGTAGGCAAAAGCACAGTCGGAGTTATTCTTGCAAAACTCTTAGGCTGCAAATTTATGGACACTGATCTGATAATACAGGAGCAGGAAAAGAAGCTTCTGAAAGATATCATTGCTGAAAAAGGTATTGACGGTTTTGTTGAGACCGAAAACAGTATCCTCAGCAGGTTTGATGCGGAAAATTCAGTCATCGCTACGGGCGGAAGTGTTGTTTACGGCAAAGAAGCAATGAAAAATCTTGCTGATAATGGTGTTGTTGTTTATCTGAAGCTTGATTACAAAAAGCTCAGATATCGCCTTGGCAACATAAAAAACAGGGGCGTAGTGATCCGTGAAGGACAGTCACTGAGCGGGCTCTATAAAGAGCGTGTGCCTCTGTATGAAAAGTATGCAGATATCATCATTGATGAAAACGGCTGCAACGTAGAGAAAACCGTAAGTAAAATAATGGCTGAAATATACGATCATTTGTAAGAAATAGACAATTATAAACCTACAAAAGCACTGAATTGCACAATTTTCCTTTTCTATTCAAAAAGTTCTTTGACATTTAGGTAATTATGTGTTACAATGTATAGTAGGATTATTATTATTAATAATTATCAGAATTCGGTGCCGTTTATGCAGCAAAACTGCTTTGGCTTGCGGATATCGGAAAGGAATCGAAATGTCTAAAATTATTGCTATTACCTCAGGAAAAGGCGGAACAGGTAAATCAACAGTCTGTGCAGGACTTGGTTATACTCTCGCTAAACAGGGACACAGAACTCTTATAATCGAGCTTGATTTTGGTCTCAGATGTCTTGACATTATTTTCGGTGTAGAAGATAATATCAAGTATGATCTCGGTGATGTCCTCAGTGGAAAAAAGACTGCTCTCGAAGCTGTCGCTCAGATCCCTATGGCATCAAATCTTAATATTCTGTGTGCTCCCAAAACACTTACTTCTGTAAGTGCAGAGCAGATAGTAGAGATATGCCGTTCCGTAAAGAAGTATTTTGAGTACATCATTATCGACACAGGTGCCGGAATCAATTCTCATGTATTTGATATTGTTGAACAGGCAAATCTTATACTTGTGATATCTACTCCTGATCCTGTCTGCATCAGAGACGCAAGCCTTATGTCAGATGAATTCTATAACAGAGGAAATAAGAGTCAGAGACTCATCATCAATAAGATCAGTAAACGTATCATCGGCAGTGAGCTCATCACAAACCTTGATGAAATTATAGACAAGGTCGGTGTTCAGCTTATCGGAGTTATCCCAGATGATTTCAAGATGACAGTTGCTACAGGTAAGGGCAATCCTATCCCTACTGACAGTGAGGCACTCAAAGCATTTGACGCTATATCAAAGCGTCTCGGCGGAGAATTTGTGCCGCTTACAGTAAAGACTGTATAAAAAAGATAATTAATCCGCTAAGCGGGGAAAGGAAAGATATATGAAGATCGCAATTATAGCACACGACGCTAAAAAAGAGCTCATGGTGCAATTCTGCAGCGCATACTGCGGCATTCTGTCAAAGCATACTCTTATAGCTACAAATACAACAGGAAAACAGGTAAGCGAAGCTACAGGGCTTCCTATCAAAAGATATCTTAGCGGACAGGGCGGAGCTGAGCAGATACTGGCACTTCTTTCATGTAATGAAGTCGATGTTCTTCTCTTCTTCAGAGACCCTATAAACCCAAAGGCAGCAGATGTTCACGGAATGAACCTTCTCAGACTCTGTGACGTTCATAACGTACCTGTTGCAACAAATATCGCTACCGCAGAAGCATTGATCCTTGCACTCGAAAGAGGCGATCTGGATTGGCGTGAGGTCGGTAATCCGAGCATCTAAATGTTCAATTGTCCCTTCTAAAGGGACAATTTTCATGTAAAAAACAAACAGGAAAGGCTTGAAATATATGGCTATGAATATAAAACGTCCAAACGGTACAGAAGATGTTCTGCCAAAGGATGTTCACAAATGGAACACAGTCGAAAAGATAGCAAGAGAAACTGCTGAAAGCTTCGGCTTCTCTGAAATACGTATACCGACTTTTGAGAATACAGACCTTTTCCTTCGTTCTGTAGGCGAGACCACTGATGTTGTTCAGAAGGAAATGTATACCGTAAAGGCTAAGGAAACAGAGTTTACTCTTCGTCCTGAGGGTACAGCAGGTACTATCCGCGCAATGCTCCAGAACGGACTTCTCAATGAAGCACTGCCGCAGAAGGTATTTTATATGCTTTCGTGTTTCAGACATGAGCGTCCGCAGGCAGGCAGACTTCGTGAGTTCCACCAGTTCGGACTGGAAATGGCAGGAAGTGCAGCTCCTACAGCAGATGCAGAGGTTATCTCACTTGCCAAGACACTTCTCACAAGACTTGGTCTGAAAAATATCGAGCTGTATATCAATTCTATCGGCTGCCCTTCATGCCGTGCTAAATACCATGAAGCACTCAAAGCTTATTTTGAGCCTCATAAGGAAGAACTTTGCGATACCTGCAAGGAAAGACTTGTAAAAAATCCTATGAGACTTCTTGACTGTAAGAGCCCGATATGTCAGGAGATCGCTAAAGATGCTCCGCTTATCACAGATTATCTCTGTGAGGAATGTGACGATCACTTCAAGAAGCTTCAGGCATATCTTACAAATCTTGGTATCGAGTATAAGGTAAATCCAAAGATCGTAAGAGGTCTTGATTATTATACAAAGACTGTTTTTGAATTCGTTACTACCGAAATAGGAGCACAGGGTACTGTCTGTGGCGGCGGAAGATATGACGGACTCATTGAACAGCTGGGCGGTCAGCATATCCCTGCACTTGGTTTTGCAATGGGAATTGAAAGACTTCTTCTTGTTATGGACAAGCAGGGCTGCGATTATCTTACACCTAAGAAGTGCGATATTTACTTTGCTACTATGGGTGATGCTGCACTTGAAAAGGCAATGGAGCTTACAAAGGGACTGCGTGAGTTCGGTTACTGCGCAGAGTATGACCTTATGGGCAGAGGTATCAAGGCTCAGATGAAGTATGCAAATAAGATAGGTGCAGCTTATACAGTTGTTCTCGGAGATAATGAGCTTGCAGAAGGTAAAGCAAGACTCAAGGAAATGGAATCAGGAAACGAGACCGAGATACTTCTTAACGATAAATTTACTACAAATTTTGAGAATGAATACTTCAATAAAGTTCTCGACATAATGGACGATGAGAACGGCTCAATGTTCGCATTCACAGGGGAGGATAAGTAAAATGGCAGACAGTATGAAAGGTTTAAAGCGTACACATTACTGTGGCGAAGTGACCGAAGTAGGCAAGGAAGTCGTTGTAGGCGGCTTTGTTGACAGAATAAGAGACAAGGGTGGCGTTATCTTCATTGTATTAAGAGACAGAACAGGCGTTGTTCAGCTCCTTTTCAATGACGAGACTGACCGTGAGATATTTGATAAGGCAGCTTCATGCAAGAGCGAATATGTTCTTATGGCTAAGGGTGAAGTACGTGAGCGTGAAAGCAAGAATGATAAGCTTAAAACAGGTAATGTTGAGATATTTGTAAACGACCTCAGAGTACTTGCAAAGGCTCAGACTCCGCCTTTTGAGATCGTAAATGAGACAAAGGTAAATGACGAGCTCCGTCTTAAATACCGTTACCTCGACCTCAGACGCGCACCTCTCCAGGAGAATATTATCAAGCGTCACGAGATCGCAAAAGTTACTCGTGAGTACTTCTATGAGAATGGTTTCCTTGAAATAGAGACTCCTATGATGATGAAGTCCACTCCTGAGGGCGCAAGAGACTATCTTATCCCGTCAAGAGTACATCAGGGCAAATTCTATGCACTTCCGCAGTCTCCACAGATATATAAGCAGCTTCTTATGGTATCAGGCTATGACAGATACATACAGCTTGCTCGCTGCTTCCGCGATGAGGATCTTCGTGCAGACCGTCAGCCTGAGTTCACACAGATAGACCTTGAGATGTCCTTTGTTGACGCAGAGGATATACAGGAGTGCGTTGAAGGCTTTATCCAGCGCGTATTCAAGGAAGTTATGGGAGTAGACGTTCCAACTCCTCTCCCAAGACTTACATTTGCTGATGCTATGAACCGTTACGGCTCAGACAAGCCTGATACACGTTTCGGATTTGAGATACAGGATATCACTGATACTGTAAAGGACATAGATTTTGTTGTATTCAAAGGTGCTATCGAGGACGGCGGCAGCGTACGTGCTATCAACGTAAAGAACGGTGCGGCAACATATACTCGTAAGGAGATCGACAAGCTTGTTGACCATGCTAAGGGTATAGGCGCAAAGGGACTTGCCTACATTCGCTGGGCAGATGAGCCTAACTGTTCATTCAAGAAGTTCCTTAAAGACGGCGAGCTTGAAAAGATATGCGCAGCAGTAGATGCACACGAGGGAGACCTCGTTCTCATTTGTGCTGACAAGACAAAGACTGTTCTTTCAACACTGGGAGCTATCAGACTTATCTGCGGCAAGAAGCTTGACGTTATACCTGATGATGTTTATAACTTCCTCTGGATAACAGAAATGCCTTTCTTTGAGTATGATGATGAAAATAATACATGGGTAGCAGCACACCACCCATTTACAATGCCTATGGAAGAATGTCTCGGCTATCTTGACACTGATCCTGCTAATGTTCGCGCTAAGGCTTGGGATCTGGTACTCAACGGTACTGAGCTTTCAAGCGGTTCTATGCGTATAACTGATTTTGAGCTTCAGCAGAGAATGTTTGAGGCACTTGGCATGACAGATGAAGAGATACAGGCTAAATTCGGATTCCTTGTTGATGCTTATCGCTACGGCGCACCACCTCACGGCGGTATGGGTATCGGTCTTGACAGACTTGCTATGATAATGTGCAAGGCTGACAGTCTCCGTGATGTAACAGCGTTTCCGAAGGTACAGAATGCAAGCGAGCTCATGTCCGAATGTCCGTCAGCTGTTGACGATGAGAGCCTTGAAGTTCTCGGTATAAGCGTAGTGAAAAAAGAAGATGAGTAATCGTTTTTATGCGGTATGCGGTATTCTCGATATTGACGGCAAGATACTTTTTGTAAGGCATACATATGGACCTGCAAAGGAACGTATACTTATCCCGGGCGGTTATGTCAAGGAGGGCGAGCTTCCGTCTGATGCGGTAAAGCGCGAGTTCTTTGAAGAAACAGGCGTTAACGCAGAAGCTGAGTCAGTTTTTGCAGTTCAGTTCAGAGCCGAACAGTGGATAATAGTATTTCGTCTTAAATATATATCGGGAGAGCCTGTGTCGGACGGCTATGAAAACAGTGAAGTATTGCTTCTTACACCTGAGGAGGCTGTAAGGAGGAGCGATATCACTAATATGAGCCGTGCGATCCTTAACGCATACATCAAAGATCGTGAAAATACCCTTGAAAAAGGAGATTATAAGTCGATTTCCTTAAAAGCAGGGGAGTATGAGATATTTGGTGTATAAAAATAATTTAAAATCTAAAAATTTTTATTGACATTTTTATCGGTTTGAGGTATAATATTTATTGTCAATGGATATTTGCAAGGGAGCTGTCTGTAGGGAAGGCTCCCTTTCTGTTTATTTTCAGAACTTATTAACATAATATCTATTGACTGCTGATATCTGTTGTGATATACTAAGAGAAATAAATGACCAACAGTCATTTTAAAAGGAGGCGTTTAAATGGCATCAGAGGCTGTAAAAAAGATACTTGAAGCTGAGGCGATATCCGATAAGAAAAATGCCGAAGCACGCAGACAGCGTGATGATATAATCAGTTCTGCTTCGGGCAGTTCTTCACTTGCTATTCAGAAAAAGATCGCAGAAGCTACTTCGGAGGCTGTAAAGATCAGAGAAGGATATAATGAAAAGCTGAAAGAATACGAGAAAAATGCGGAGAGCGAATGTACGAAAAAGATCGGCAGTATAAAGCAGCTTGCTGAGAAAAATATGGATTCAGCTGTTAATGAAATAATAAGCAGATTTTTCTGAAATCAGCTTTGTGAAAAGGAGAGTGATGTAAAATATGGCGAAGCTCAAAATGAAAAAGATCGAGCTTATTGCTATGCTTACAGACAGTAAAAAGATAATAGAGCTTCTTCAGCGGCGCGGAGTTGTTGAAATATCAAGAAATGATGATGAAGAGCTTGAAAATACGAATGTTACGGCAGTTGTGGGAGAGTTTGATAAATTCCGCAACACTGCTTCTCAGGCACTTGAGATCATAGATAATTACGCTCCCGAAAAAACAAGCATAACCGATATGTTCAGCGGTAAGACCGAGGTCGAAAAGCACGAGTTCGGTCGTGAAGCCATGCAAATGGAAAAGGTAATGACTGCTGCAAATGAGATTATCAAAAATCAGCGTTTAATTACCGATTCTGCAAACTCGATATCACAGCTTGAGATAAAGTGTGATATGCTGCAAAGATGGCTTCCGCTTGATGTTCCGCTGAATTTTAAGGGAACCGCGACAACTTTGGCGTATATCGGCACTCTTCCGTATCAGATAACGGCAGAGTCACTGGAAGAACAGCTTCCCGATAATTGCAGTGTTGAAGTTGTAAGCGGCTCTAAGGAGCAGACAAATCTTTTTATCCTGTGCAGTAAAAGCTCGTATGATGAAGCAGGAGATGTTCTGAGAAGGCTTGCTTTCGTTTCAGCTTCAGAGCCTGAAAGTCATACTCCAAAAGAATTGATATCTATGTATGAGCAGGAGATATCAGATCTTGAAAAGGGCACTGATGAAGCAAAGAAAAATATTGAAAAGCTTGCAGAAAATCGTAAGGAATTGCGTTTTGTCATCGACTATCTCCAGATGCGAAAAGAAAAATACGATGCACTCAGTGGACTTGGATTTACGGAAAGTACATTTGTACTTACCGGATATATTCCCGAAAAGTACTGTGAACAGCTTCGTAAAGAAATAGAAGCGAAATACACAGCGTCCATAACATTCACTGATCCCACAGACGATGATGATGTACCTGTTTTGCTTGAAAACAGCAGTTTTTCATCACCTGTTGAAGGAATCACAAAAATGTATGCACTTCCTGGAAAAGGCGATGTAGACCCCACACCTGTAATGTCATTCTTCTACTATCTGTTCTTCGGAATGATGCTCTCAGACGCAGGCTACGGACTTTTAATGCTTATCGGAACTACAATAGCATTAAAGAAATTCAAGCTTGAAACAAGTATGAGAAAAACTCTGACAATGTTCCGAAACTGTGGTATATCTACCATTTTCTGGGGCGCACTTTTCGGAAGCTGGTTCGGAGATATAGCGCAGGTCGTTGCGAGAAACTTCTTTGATAAAGAGATAGGCAGTCTTGCTTTATGGTTTGAACCTCTTACGGATCCTGTAAAGCTGCTGCTGGTATCATTCGGACTGGGAATACTTCATCTTTTGCTTGGTGTTGCGGTCTCGTTCAAGATGACATGGGACACAGGCAAAAAGCTTGATGCCATATTTGATGCATTGCCAATATATCTCATAGTTATTGGAGTTGCTCCTATAGGCGCAGGAATGTTTATTACAGTTCCGTCTGCACTTACCAGTGCAGGACTGTATATGCTTATAGCAGGTGTTGTAATACTTGTCCTCACAGCAGGAAGAACTTCAAAATCCGTATTCGGAAAATTCTTCGGCGGTCTGTACGCACTTTACAATACAGCTACGGGATATCTCGGAGATATTCTTTCATATTCGAGACTTCTTGCTCTCGGACTTGCAACAGGAAGTATCGCAAGCGTTATAAACCTTATCGGTACTATGCCTGAAAACAAGGTATTTAAGCTCATACTTCTTATTATAGTATTTGTTGTGGGACATACTGCAAATCTGGCTATAAATCTGCTCGGTGCGTATGTTCATACTGACAGATTACAGTTCGTTGAGCTTTTCAGTAAATTCTACACAGGCGGCGGCAGAGAATTTACACCGCTTACTGTAAATACAAAGTATATAAAATTCAAGGAGGAAAATACAAATGACTAATGGATTAGTTTTAGCTTTAATCGGAGCTGCTCTTGCAGCACTTCTCGCAGGCATCGGTTCTGCAAAGGGTGTAAGCCTTGTAGGTGAGGCTGCATCGGGTGTCGTATCAGTTGACCCTTCAAAATTCAGCAAGGTGCTTCTTCTTGAGCTCCTTCCCGGTACACAGGGACTTTACGGACTTATCGCAGCAATGTTCATTCTTATCAAAACCAACGTTTTAAGCGGTAATGCTGCAGATCTTACTGTTCAGCAGGGACTTGCATTCCTTGCAGCTTCTCTCCCAATCGCTGTTGTAGGTCTTATCTCAGGTATCATGCAGGGCAGAACTGCTGCTGCAGGTGTAAGCATCACAGCTAAGAAGCCCGATCACAACGGCAAGGCTATCATTATGGCTGCAATGGTAGAAACATATGCTATCCTTGCTCTTCTTATTTCAGTTCTTATGATACTTAACATAGCTGTATAATGGAGGTGGAGATATGTCAGGACTTGACGATATCCTGAACCTCATCGAAGCTCAGCAGAAACAGGCAGAAGACAGTATTATGAAGGCTGCGGCAGACAAGGCGCGCAGAATACAGAACGAGGGCAACGAAAAAGCTCAGAAGGCTTATGAGGAGCACCTCGCTAAATCCAAAGCTCAGGCTGAAAAGGATTTTGAGAATTCATGTGCCTCAGCAGATGCTGCAATGAAGAGAAAAATACTGGCTTGTAAAGTTGAACTTATTGATGAAACTATTGAAAAGACTATAGATAAGCTGAAAAAGCTTCCTGATAAGGAATATTTTGATCTTATCCTTAAAATTGCCAAGGGTCATATACAGTCCGATAAGGGCGTAATAGCACTTGGAAAGGCTGATCTTGCAAGAGTCCCAAAGGACTTTGAAAGTGATCTCAGTACTTTTGCTGCTGAAAAGGGCGGAAGCATACAGCTTTCAAAAGAACCTGCCGACATAGATGACGGCTTCATACTCAGTTATGGGCTTATATCGGAAAATTGCAGCTTCAGAGCTATTGTTGAATCAGAAAAAGATGAGATCAGAGATACAGCTGCACGAGTGCTGTTCAGGTAGGTGATAGCATGAATGGAACAAAATACGCAAATGCTGTCGGTGCTGTAAGAGCGATGGAGAATACTCTGCTTGGAAAGAGCGATATAGAGCAGCTTATCAATGCAAGAAGCAAGGCAGAGGTCAATTCTATAATTGCTTCTAAAAACGGTGGAGGAGCAAATTCGGAAAATCTTGAAGATGTATGGGGTATGCTCAGGGAATATGCTCCTGATTGCAAGGAACTTGAGATACTGCTTTACAGAAATGATTTTCATAATTTGAAAGCTGTACTAAAGGCGATCATTTCAAACAGAGATCCTCAGCAGTACTATATATCACCTTCAAACGTTGAGCTATCTGTTCTTAAAGAAGCCATAAATTCAAAGGTTTATGACGCTCTTCCCGAGTATATGCGTGATGCAGCTGCTGATGCTTATGAGCTGGTAACACGAACACTTGACGGACAGCTTTCCGATTCACTTATTGACACAGCAGCTTTGAAGGCTATGCAGAAAAGTGCGGAAAAGTTCGGCGGTGAGTTTATGCAGAAATATGCTAAGCTTACAACTGTATGTTCAGATATAAAAACTGCTTACAGATGCTGCCTGCTGAATAAATCCTCACAATTCATGGAAACTGCTGTATGCGGAAGTGAAGAGCTTGAAAAGAGCGAGCTTATAAAAGCTGCACTCAGCGGTACAGAAGGATTTTTCGGATTTCTTGAGACTACTGATTATGCAAATGCAGCTGCACTTCTTAAAGACTCGGCTGCACAGTATGAAAAGTGGTGCGATGATGTGATAATGGAGCTTGCTGACGGAGCACGTTCGCAGGCTTTCGGCTCAGATCCTCTTGCAGCATATTATATTGCCAAGGAGTCAGAGATAAAAAATCTCAGGATCTTATCAGTATGTAAGGAGTTCGGTGCTGATAAGGAAACTATCACGGAAAGGATGAGAAAGCTATATGTATAAAGCAGCAGTTATCGGTGACAGCGCAAGTGTGTCAGGATTTGCAGCTCTTGGGCTTTCGGTATTCCGTGAGACCGAACCTGAAAAAATTACTAAACTTATTTCAAGGCTTGCAGCCAATGACTTTGCGGTGATTTACATCACAGAGCCTGCCGCTGCACTTGTAAGCGATACAATAAATAAATATCGGAGCAGCAAGCTGCCCTCAATAGTCCTTATACCTGCAATTGAAGGCAATACAGGCGACGGCATGAGAGCTTTGCACGATGCAGTTGAAAAGGCTGTAGGCTCAGATATACTTAATTAGAAAAGAGGCGGATAAGCAGAAATGAACAGCAAAGGTACAGTAGTAAAGATATCAGGACCGCTTGTAGTTGCCGAAGGTATGAGAGATGCTAATATGTTCGACGTTGTGCGAGTTAGTGAAAAGCGTCTTATCGGTGAGATAATAGAAATGCACGGTGATCGTGCTTCCATACAGGTTTATGAGGAAACATCGGGTCTCGGAACAGGTGAGACAGTTGAATCAACAGGCGAACCTATGAGCGTTGAGCTTGGTCCGGGACTTATCGGAAGTATTTTTGACGGTATCCAGCGTCCACTTGATGATATACGAAAGGTATGCGGCAATAACCTTGCAAGAGGTGTAGAAGTGCCCTCACTTAAACGTGAACCTCTCTGGAAATTCACACCTTCTGTAAAAGCAGGGGATAAGGTCGTTGGAGGAGATATTATCGGTACAGTTCCTGAGACTGATATTGTTCTCCATAAAATAATGGTGCCAAACGGCATTGAAGGTACTGTAAAAAAGATATCCGAGGGAGAGTTCCATGCAGATGATACTGTTTGTATCATAGAAACGGAAAAAGGTGAAAAGGAGCTTTCACTTATTCAGAAATGGCCTGTAAGACGAGGCAGACCCTATAAGAAGAAGCTTTCTCCCGATATGCCTCTTGTAACAGGTCAGCGAGTTGTTGATTGCCTTTTCCCTATAGCTAAGGGCGGTGTTGCAGCTATCCCGGGACCTTTCGGAAGCGGTAAAACAGTTACTCAGCATCAGCTTGCTAAATGGGCAGAGGCTGATATCATAGTTTATATCGGCTGCGGCGAGCGCGGTAACGAAATGACGGACGTTCTTAACGAATTCCCAGAGCTTATCGACCCGCATACGGGACAATCACTCATGGAAAGAACCGTTCTTATAGCCAATACTTCGGATATGCCTGTTGCAGCCCGTGAGGCTTCTGTATATACAGGTATCACGATCGCAGAATACTACCGTGATATGGGCTACTCCGTAGCTCTTATGGCAGATTCCACATCACGTTGGGCTGAGGCTCTCCGTGAAATGTCAGGACGACTTGAAGAAATGCCGGGCGATGAAGGTTACCCTGCTTACCTCGGAAGCCGTCTCGCTCAGTTCTACGAGCGTGCAGGACGAGTTATCTCAAACGGTACTGAGGGCAGAGAAGGAGCACTTTCGGTTATCGGAGCTGTTTCTCCTCCCGGCGGTGATATCTCAGAACCTGTTTCACAGGCTACACTTCGTATAGTAAAGGTTTTCTGGGGACTCGATGCAAACCTTGCATATCAGAGACACTTCCCTGCAATAAACTGGCTCACAAGCTATTCGCTCTATGCAGATTCACTGGCTGACTGGTATAATAACAACGTATCAAAGGACTGGATGAAGTCAAGAGCAAGATTTATGTCTATACTCCATGATGAAGCTGAACTCAAAGAAATAGTAAAGCTTATCGGTATGGACGCTCTTTCGTCAAAGGACAGACTTAAAATGGAGACTGCACGTTCTATACGTGAGGACTTCCTGCATCAGCTTGCATTCCATGAAGTTGATACCTATACAAGTCTGAAAAAACAGCTTTATATGATGAAGCTCATACTCAATTTCAACGATGAAGCAGCCAATGCTGTAGAAAAAGGTGCAGACATTGAAAGTGTTGCAAACCTTGCGGTAAGAGAAAAGATAGGTCGTTTCAAATACGTTGAAGAAGAAAAAACAGATGCAGAATTTGAAAAGCTCAGTGTGGAGATCTCCTCAGAGCTGAATGACCTGCTCACTAAGGAGGAAGACTGATGCCAAGAGAATACAGAACAATTGAAGAAGCAGTAGGTCCTCTGCTGCTTGTCAAGGATGTTGAGAACGTTACCTATGGTGAGCTTGCTGAAATAAGACTTAAGAACGGCGAAAAAAGACGCTGCCGTGTCCTTGAGATAGATGGTACGAATGCTCTTGTACAGCTGTTTGAAAATGCTGCAGGTATAAACCTTCAGGACAGCAGTGTTGTTTTCTCAGGCCATCAGATGGAGCTTGGTGTATCCGAGGATATGCTGGGACGAGTTTTTGACGGACTTGGCAGACCTATAGATGATGGTCCTGAGATAATCCCCGAAATGCGCCTCGATGTTAACGGACTTCCTATGAATCCTGTTGCACGACAGTATCCTCAGGAGTTTATCCAGACAGGTGTATCGGCTATTGACGGACTGAACACTCTTGTAAGAGGTCAGAAACTGCCTATTTTCTCAGCCAGCGGACTTCCGCACGCACAGCTTGCTGCTCAGATAGCAAGACAGGCAAAGGTACGCGGAAAAGACGAGCAATTTGCCGTTGTTTTCGCAGCAATGGGTATTACCTTTGAAGAGTCGGAATACTTTGTACAGAGCTTCAAGAGCACAGGCGCACTTGACAGAACAGTGCTATTCATAAATCTTGCAAACGACTCAGCTATCGAGCGACTTGCTACACCTAAAATGGCACTTACAGCTGCCGAATATCTTGCATTTGAGAAAGGTATGCACGTACTTGTTATCCTTACGGATATCACTAACTATGCCGATGCTCTTCGTGAGGTATCAGCCGCACGTAAGGAAGTTCCGGGAAGACGTGGATATCCTGGTTATATGTATACCGATCTTGCAACTATATATGAACGTGCAGGCCGTCAGAACGGCAAAGAGGGAAGTATCACAATGATACCGATACTCACTATGCCTGAGGACGATAAAACTCACCCTATCCCCGACCTTACAGGATATATCACTGAAGGACAGATAATTCTTTCTCGTGAGCTTTACAGAAAAGGTATAAATCCTCCTGTAGATGTTCTTCCGTCACTTTCACGACTCAAGGATAAGGGTATAGGTGAAGGAAAGACCCGTGCAGACCATTCCGATACCATGAACCAGCTTTTCTCAGCATACGCACGTGGAAAAGATGCTAAAGAACTTATGGTAGTTCTTGGTGAAGCTGCTCTTACACCTACAGATCTGCTTTACGCAAAATTTGCAGATGAATTTGAGAAGAGATATGTTTCTCAGGGCTTTGAAAACAACAGAAGCATTGAGGAGACTCTTTCTATCGGCTGGGAACTGCTTAAACTTCTTCCAAGAAGTGAGCTGCGCAGAATCAGAGAGGAATATCTTGTTAAATATTATGATACTCAGAAATGAGGTGAGCTGATTGGCAAGACTAAATGTTAATCCCACCCGAATGGAGCTTAGCAAGCTTAAAAAGAAGCTCACTTCCGCACGAAGAGGTCATAAACTGCTGAAGGATAAGAGAGATGAGCTTATGAGGCAGTTTATGAATCTCATAAGAGAGAATCGACAGCTCAGAACAGAGGTAGAAGCTGCAATTTCGGAAGCAAACAGATATATGGCTGTTGCAGGCTCGGTAATGCAGAGAGAAGTGCTTGAAACCGCACTTATGCTTCCGAAGCAGGAAGTTGAGCTTGAAGTGACTGAAAAAAACGTAATGAGCGTTTATATACCCGAATTTAAAACAAAATTTCGTTCAGGCGATACAAATGATATTTACTCATACGGTATGGCTTTCACATCTATCGACCTTGATGGTGCGGTCAGTGCTCTGAACTCTGTTTTGCCTAAGATGATAAGGCTTGCGGAAGTTGAAAAAGCTTGTCAGCTTATGGCTGATGAGATAGAAAAGACTCGTCGCCGTGTTAATGCACTTGAGCATATCATGATACCTGATTATGAGGAAACGATAAAGTACATCACCATGAAGCTTTCGGAGAATGAGAGAAGTACTACTACATCGCTTATGAAAGTTAAAGACATGGTGCTTAAAGACAGTCATAAATATCATTAAACAGGAGCGGTCAAACCGCTCCTTTCTTTATAATTAGTGTTGCTATTATCAGGAAAATATGATATAATATAATTTGAACTTTGAAAAAAGGGGGCGTGAAAATGTCTGATACAAAAGAGATACTTAACATCGTTCTGAATGACGAAAAGCTTTTAAAAAGCCGTGCATTCCGTGACAGAGTATATTCTGATGAACCGATAATACGTCCCGCTTCACAGCTCATAAAGCCGCAGACTCCCCCACAGATAAAGGAAATGAAAGGCATTGCCTTTACTCCCGAAGCTTATTGGAAAACATCTGCTTGGCTGTTTTATACACAGGGAAAGTTTATGGAAAATTATGAAGATGATTTTTCGTATAATGAGGACTTTACCAAGTACTATCCCTGTTACCGCGATATGTCTACAGAGCAGCTGAGGGGCTATTTCTCGTGGAGAACCAATGTCAGAAAAGGTGATATACATAAAGCACCTTTACCCTATGTTTTTATTTATCTCTATGAGCTTTTAAACTGTATCGGAGCTGAAACGCCTGCTGAATGTTTTGATAAACTAAGCTTCTTTTGCAGGGAATACGTTAAAATTGATGATACTATAGAAAAGTATACGGATACATGGCGCATTGATTTTATTGTGTATTATGACCTTGATCCGTCACTTGCAGATGATATTGATGATATAAAGCATGACAAAGCTGTTTTGACACTTATCCACTGGGAGGAACGTTCAGAAGCCGAGATTTTTGATGCAATAGATGCGCTTTCGGCTTATCAGCTGAAAAAATCGCTTTATTATATATCGGAGTCCGAGAATTTCAGAGAAGTACTTGTAAGATGCTTCATAAAGTTGTCGGAGTTTTTCAGAGATAAAAGAAAAAAATCCCTGTGTGAAAAGCTCTTTGGCAATACTGTAGAGTGTATGTATCATATGTTTTCGTCTGCGATCTTCTACGATAAACAGTCATTCAGAAACTGTGAATACAAGCTTAATGAAATTCATTCGTTTTCATGCAGTAACGGTAAGTGGTCGTGCAGAAAGTATTACGGAAACCGAGGAAGAAACGGACATCTCGGAGATATCGTAAAAGCTGTGGACAGCCTTATGCGTGATGAGACTGATTTTAAATATAAGATAAGTTTTGACGGTATCTCAAAAAATACCGAAAAAATACTAAGATCAGAGATAGAACAGTTTTTTGAAGAAAAAAGACGCAAAGAGTCTATGAAGATTGAGATAGACATTTCAAAGCTGAGCAGTATAAGAATGTCCGCGGACAAAATAAGAGAAAAGCTTATTGTGGAAGAAGAAACAGATATGGAGTTTGAAGAAGTTTCGGTACAGGATAATGTATCGGAAACTGCAATTGATATGGTCCTGGACAAAGATGAATATGCATTTATATGTGCTCTGCTTTATGACGGAGATCATAAAAAAGCTGCTGCCGAAAGCGGGAAAATGGTCTCTATCCTTGCTGACTCCATAAACGAGAAGCTTTTTGACGATTTTGGTGATACTGTAATTGAGTTTTCGGAAGATAAACCTATAATAATTGATGATTATACAGAAGAGTTGAAAAATATGTTTCCCATGCCGTAAAGGAGAAAAAATATGAAAATACCCAAACGAATCGCATCGGCGGTGATAAATACCCTTAAAGGCGGCGTTGTGCCGCGTACAGGACTGCCGTATATAACAGTCGGCAGAGAAACAGAGATAAATGCTCTTCTGCACGATGTTGATATCATATCAGACGGAGGCGCGTCCTTTCGGTTTATCGTTGGAAAATACGGAAGCGGTAAAAGCTTTCTTTTGCAGACCATAAGAAGTCATGTCATGGACAGGAACTTTGTTGTAGTTGATGCCGATCTTTCTCCCGAGCGAAGGTTGCAGGGAACAAAAGGACAGGGACTTGCAACGTATAAAGAGCTTATCAGAAATATGTCCACCAAGACAAGACCTGACGGCGGTGCGCTTACTCTGATACTTGATCGCTGGATAAGCAGTGTGCAGTCACAGGTGATATCGGAGAGCGATATACCTGATAATTCGCCTGAGTTTGATAAAGCTGTAGAAAAGAAAATATACGAAGTAATAAACACGCTAAGCGAAATGGTACATGGTTTTGACTTTTCAAAGCTTCTTACCCTATATTATCATGCGTCCAAAGAGGGAAATGACGAACAAAAAGCCAAGGTCGTAAAATGGTTCAGAGGAGAATACGTCAATAAGACCGAAGCGAGATCTGAGCTTGGCATCAATATAATCATAACTGATGATGACTGGTACGAGTACATAAAGCTTTTTGCGATGTTCCTGAAAATGGCAGGATATAACGGACTTCTTGTGCTTGTTGACGAGCTTGTAAATATATACAAGATACCAAATTCCATAACGCGTCAGTATAATTATGAGAAGATACTTACGATGTATAATGATACATTGCAGGGAAAAGCTAAGTATATCGGCATAATTATGGGCGGAACTCCTCAGTGTATCGAGGATGCCCGACGCGGAGTATACAGCTATGAAGCACTGCGCTCAAGACTTGCAGACGGACGTTTCGGACGGGAAGGTATAAAGGATATGCTTGCTCCCGTTATACATCTTACTCCTCTGACTTATGAGGAAATGCTTGTTCTGACCGAAAAACTTGCTGATATCCATGCTCAGCTCTTTGATTATCAGCAGAAGATAACGCAGGAGGATATGATATGCTTTATAAAGCTGGAATTCGGCAGAATAGGTTCAGACAGCCATATAACGCCGCGAGAAGTTATACGTGATTTTATAGAGCTTCTTGATATCATTTATCAAAATCCGAATATAAACATAAGCCAATTCATCTCATCGGACTCGATAAGCTATTCAAAGCCTGCTATTGAGGAAAATTCAGCAGCAGAAGATGAATTTGCGGAATTTGAGATATAACAGTTATTATGAGTATTTTTGAACGCTATGCACCATTTATACAGGACTATATCTATCGAAATAACTGGGAGTCGCTTCGAGCTATTCAGACTGCGGCTGCGGACGCTATCTTCAATACAGATGAAAATGTACTTTTATCAGCTTCAACGGCTTCAGGAAAAACGGAAGCAGCTTTTTTCCCTATACTGACATTATTTACGGAAGATATGCCTCGAACAGTCGGAGCTATATATATCGGTCCGCTGAAAGCACTTATAAACGACCAGTTCATACGTCTGAACGAACTCTGTGACGAAGCCGATATACCTGTATGGCATTGGCACGGAGATGTTGCGCAGTCCCACAAGAATAAAATGCTGAAAAAGCCGTCAGGCATTTTGCAGATAACTCCCGAATCTCTTGAAGCAATGCTTCTTCGCAAACACGCACTGATACCCAAGCTGTTCGGTGATCTGCGATTTATCGTCATAGACGAGATACATTCACTTATGCGCGGAGACAGAGGCGGACAGACAATATGTCTGATCGAACGCCTTTGCAGAATGGCAGATGCTGATCCTCGAAGGATCGGTCTTTCTGCAACAATAGGAGATCCCGAAGCAGCAGGAAGATTTCTTGCATATGGCTCTGGAAGAGGGACTGTGATACCTAAAATAGAAGCCAAAGGCGTTAAATGGCGGCTTTCAATGGAGCATTTCTACATCAGCCAGCAGAATACTCCCGAGGGAAAAGAAGTTCCCGAAGCTTTGCCTGTGCTTGATGACAAAACAGATATCGCACCCGAGAACGCGGATTCGGGTATGGGATATATTTTTGAGCACACCCGAGGGAAGAAGTGCCTTATATTCGTTAATTCACGAGAAGAATGTGAAGCAGTTACAACGACTCTTCGTTCATACTGCGAAGCAAAGCATGAACCTGACCGTTTTCTTATACATCATGGAAATCTTTCGGCAGCCTATCGTGAAACTGCGGAGCAGGCTATGAAAGGCGAGGATATTTTCATGACGACCTGTACTACTGCCACGCTCGAACTCGGAATTGACATAGGAAGGCTTGAACGAGCCTTTCAGATAGATGCACCGTTTACTGTTTCGTCTTTCCTGCAGCGTATGGGAAGAACGGGCAGGCGAGAGTTGCCGCCAGAAATGTGGTTCGTGATACGCGAGGAGCTTCCCGAGCCGCGTTCAATGCTTCCCGAAACTATTCCGTGGAAGCTTTTACAGGGCATAGCACTTATACAGGTCTATCTTGAAGAAAAATGGGTAGAGCCGCCAAAGCTTGACCGACTTCCGTATAGTCTGCTCTATCATCAGACTATGAGTACCCTTGCGTCATGCGGTGAACTCACTCCGTCTGCACTTGCGTCAAAAGTGCTTTCGCTGAGCTATTTCAACAGGATAAGTAAAGAGGATTATAAGATACTGCTTCGGCATCTTCTTGAAAAAGACCATATCCAGCGTACCGAAGAAGGTGGACTTATCATCGGCATAACGGGTGAGAGAGTAGTCAATAGTTTTAAATTTTATGCGGTATTTCAGGAAAACGAGGAATACACGGTACGCTGGGGCTCACAGGAACTGGGTACTATCGTATCACCGCCTCCTGTTGGAGAAAAGGTCGCAATAGCAGGTCATGTGTGGATAGTCGAAGAAGTCGACCATAAAAGAAGACTTGTATACTGTGAACAGATCAAAGGTAAAGTCCCTGCTTACTTTGGTGATTGTCCCGGAGATATCAATACAAAAATATTAGAGCGTATGAAACACGTGCTTATAGAGGACAAGAGTTATCCGTATCTGATGAAAAATGCAGTACTTAGGCTTGATCAGGCACGGCAGACTGCACGTAATTCAGGTGTTACAGAACGTCCCCTCATATGCCTTGGCGGAAATATGTGGTGCTTATTCCCGTGGGTAGGCACGTATGCTTTTTTTGCAATGGAACGTTTTTTAAAGATAAAATGTGCGGAACGACTTGGACTGCGCGGTCTCGACTCTGCAAGACCGTACTATATACAGTTCACAATGAAAGTTTCTGCTGAGGATTTTTTCTCAATAATTGCGGACGAAGCAGAAAAAAATTTTGATCCGCTGGAGCTTGTCTATAACGGCGAAGTCCCCGTGTTCGAGAAGTATGATGAATTTTTACCCGAAATACTGGTGAAAAAAGGCTTTGCTTACGGGATACTCGGAGTTAAAGAAATGAAAGAACGTATTAAAAGCTGGGAAGATTTAATTAATTAATCGCAATTTTTGTCTTGATTTCTCAGCAAGAAAGTGATATAATATATTATAATGAATATAGAATAGGATAAGGTAGGATGTTTTATGAAAATTCAGCAACTTGAATATGTAATTGCAGTAGCGAGAGAGGGCAGCATTACTAAAGCAGCAAAAAAATTATACCAGGCTCAGCCTAATATAAGTATTGCTCTTAAAGAGCTTGAAGCTTCTTTGGGAATACAGATCTTCAATCGTTCACCCAACGGAATGATACTCACTCCCGAAGGAGAAGAATTCCTTGCAAGAGCGCAGACGATAGTAGACGAAATGCAGAGCCTTGAGCGTGACTACGCACAGACTCCCGAAAATGAACTTAAACTTAAAGTTGCAGCAGCTCGTTCTACTTATGCGACATCTGCTATGGGACACCTCATCAGTGAGTATTCCGAAAAAACAAACAAGCTTGAAGTACACGTTATGGAAACAAGCACAGCAAAGGTCATGGAAGATATATGTGCAGGTAAATTCGATATAGGATTTATACGTATCCCAAGCACATATGCAGACATGATCGAAAGCCGTCTCAAGGCAAGAAATCTTGTGGGAAGAACTATCATGGAGTTCCCGCTCCAGATCGTTATGAACATGAATCATCCTCTTGCCGAATATGATGATATCCCATATGAGGAGCTTAGCAAGTATCCTGAGATCATTCACGGTGATGATGAGCCTGAAATGGTCAGAAGAGCTTCTATCAATCAGGATTATGATGATAAGCGTTCAACAAAGAGAATATTCATCTACGACAGAGGAACACAGATCAGTATGCTCAAGACAGTAAAAAATGCATATATGTGGGTGTCACCTATGTCACAGAGCAGTCTTAAATATAATGACCTTGTAGTGAGAAAGTGTTCATATGCTAATAACCTTAACCGCGATATGATAATATATCGTAAGGCAAGCGAAAACAGTACACTTATCGCTGACTGCGTAAGAACTGTTTACGAGTACGCAGACAAGATCGAAGGACTCGAAATATAATAGGACTTGAAATATAATTATACCCCGATCAGGCGGTTTACCGTCTTTGATCGGGGCTTTTTTTAAAAAAAAAGAATGAGAGCCATTAGGGGGGAGGTTCTCATTCTTAATAAGGGGATATGAGATTGTCATTTATGAAAGAATGACTTTCCATAAATTATTATAGCATAGAGGGGGATATATTGCAAATATAAAATATTAATCTCTTTATATGTTATATATATTATACGTTATTTAAGTAAACAATTTACGCTTTATTAATATTTACGCCATTTTTTGGAAATAACTTCAAAGTTATAAAATGCCATTAATAATCAGCGGCACGGAAAATTCCTCCGTGCCGCTGATTCCTCATATACTTATTTATATGTCTGACTTTAGATGTGTCCGTACTCGTAATCTATTCCATGTATGGGTAAATTGTATTCTCTTGAAAATCTAACCTTATAGGAATGATTTCTTCCGTCATAAACTACATTAAGGGTAAAGAGGTCAAGCTCCTCGCCGAGTTCGATAATCTTGTGAGTTGCCTCACCGTTCTGCCATTGCTTCACTTGTATTCCCTTGTCCGTGAAGTCTATTATTTCAAGTATGACAGGGGAGTCAGTTAAGTTGGCAGATAGAACCTTAGTCCATGTTCCGTCCGTTTCTTCACAGAAGATATCGCCTCTGGAAATGCTGTATTCATACTGGAAATCTTCGCTTTTAAGTTCTTTTCCATTAATACCATATCCACCATAATTCACATCAACAGTCATGGTATAATCATAGTTATAAGGAGAAGTTAAGCTACCTCCGCAAATACTGATAAGCTGTTTTCTTATCATACAAAGATCGAAAACGTCTATACTGCCGTCTCTGCAAATGTCAGCCGCTGTCCAGTCGGAAATCGTTATATCTGCCGAGCCTTCCAGCCATTTCTGGAGAGTCAGCATATCAGCGATACCGAATACCTTGTCACCGTTTACATCACCGAGACATTTCCACTCCACTTCTTCGCCATTGTATTGGTTCTTTGGAACAGCTGCCTGCATGATACAGAAGTAATCCGTATTGCATATTCCGTAATCAGGGGACGGCTTGATATAATATAAGGATATCTTTCCGTCAGATAAAACGGCATCATCTATTGTTATGCTTTTTCTGCCTGTGGACTCAATAGTGAAATCAATGAACAGCACATTGTCAGCGAAAAAGACATCATCATACTTTGTGAGAAGATTTTTTTGAACTTCATCTACAAAATAGCGTGAGAGTACCTCTGAAAGCTCAGTCGTTGAAGTAACTACCGCGGACTTTAAACCATTTATTATGCCTTCTTCCTTTAATCCTCGAGTCGTTGTTGAAATTTCATCTATTGCGCAAACCATGCCCATAGTTCCGCCTGACTTGCTGACATTGAAAACAATATCAGCAGAATTATTGGAAAATTCGTTTATCACTACAGCATTTTCACTGCACGGCTCATATCCTTCGGGCAGATAGTCTGCGTTGAGTTTAAGCTCAGCCAGTTCAGAAACAGGTGTCTTTGTATCGAAATAATACGGATTGCTGCCTTCGCAGTTTTTAACTGCTCCCGAGAATAGTTTCTGTACGTTGTCATATGGTATCTCTATGGGCTTTCCTGTGTCAATATCTATGACGCTTATACGTTTGAGGTTGTCCTCAAGTATCTCTTCGTCCTGCCATATGACCTCAGAGCCGTTATACTTATCTTTTGGTATCTCCACTCTGAGGATATCAAAGTATGACGTTCTCATACGAACTGCATTTACGACAGAGGTATAATCTATCACCAGCTTGCCGTCCCTGTATACTGCATCTTTCAGTCCGTGCTTGAAAACACGTCCCTGATACGGATCAAGATAAGTACTCAGCATGAGTACATAATTCTCGAAAAATTTGTCTGAATACTGTGATACGAACTTATCCAGTGCTTTTTCTTCAATGAATTCTGAAAGAAAGTCTGTAAGCTCGGACTTTGATTTTATAACAGCCGATTTTGAGTCCTTGTACTGTTCATATATCTCAGTTGATGAAGCTTTGAGTTCACCCGAATAAAGGCTGTAGCTTGCATATGAGAAATAAGCGTCATTAATATACGAATTATTAAGTTTGATCTTATATGTATCAGCTGCTATGGAGCAATCGGCAGTCAAAGTCTTAACGGCAGGAGCTACACCTTTGTCAACATATCCTGCAAGTTCCCAGCGTATAATGCTATTGCCCTCAGATTTAGCTTTATAAGCTGTAATAAACTTCTGTGTGCCTCCTTCAAGGAGTCTTGATGTTTCCATTGAACAAGATGACTGACAAGCTTCCCTGAACATATTCTTATCCACAGTTGAACTCCAGCTGTATGCTGTGCCGATAGCTCTGTCTATACAGAATACCACGAGATCATCTTTTGCGGATATCTCGCCGTTCTTTTTCTTGTAAGCCTCATATTCGGAAGTACAGTCGGGAAGCCAACCGTAGATATCAGTCTCGGTGATCTCCATATCCTCGTCTATAGCAAAGGAGTAGAAAGCAGCAGCATTAACGCCGCCCAGATCAAGACCTGCCTTCTGAGCAAGGGTATTATTCTCCAAAACAGGATCGTATCCGTCCACGGGCATTATGCACATCTGTATCCATTTGTCGGTGAGGGCAACTGCAAACTCTCCCTGTTCCTTTGGAGCGTAGTATACTGCCACTTCATAGCAGTCGCCTGTCTCCGAGGTTTCAGAGATGTATTTCTCACGTTTGAGCTCGCTCATAATTCCGTCCGTTGCCCTTATCTCGTAACGTGAAGCTTCCTGCTCAGCATTTTCAGACACTCTCGCCGTACTTTCTTTGAAAACTATACAAACAAGACCGTCCTTTACAAGAGTAGCTCCATAGGTGTTTCTGAATTCCAGAGCACTGTCAAAGCTGTTTGGTATCCAGTCTGGGAGAGCAGCTCCAGTGGCGTGGTCGGCTGCATAAACAGCTGTAGGGACGAATACAGAGGGGATATTTGCTGAAATAGGGGGAATTGCAGATGCAACTGCGGTAAATGCAGCTGCTATCTTCTTGATTTTCATATAATTCACCTGCCATTCTTAATATTTACAGTACTGACTGTTTAGTTCCATTATATAACGTTATTTCACTGAATGCAAGAAAAAATCGCATTTTAGTCTTTATACGATATAACGTATCGGAATGGCAGGATGTGCGGCTGAAATCGTAAACTTTTTATGAACGAATATATCAGGATACAGAAAAATACCGCAGCACAAGGCTGCGGCAATATATATAGAGGGGATTGGGTAACTTAATTTTGTGCGGCTACAGCTTCGTCAAGTGTTACTGTAACTTTATTTTCAACGCCGTCTCTGACGTAGGTAAGCTCGATGGTTTCGCCTGCTTTATGTTAGTTTTTCTTGGCAGTCAGTTCTTCATATGTTGTAACACTTTCATCATTTACCTTGATGATTATATCGCCTGACTGTATTCCTGCGTTTGCGGCTGCACCGTCTTGCTTTACTTCCGTAACGTATACTCCGACAGGAAGATTATACATTCTTGAAATGTTCTCGGTAACGTCCTGACAGCTGATACCTAACAGAGGCTTTTCTGTTACATAGCCGTATTTCATTATATCTTCAACAATTCTTGAAGCTTCGTTTGAGGGGATAGCAAAGCCTATTCCTTCGATACTTGCCTCAGAATATGATGCTGACATTTTGGAAGAGTTGATACCTATTACCTGACCTTTCATGTTGATGAGAGGTCCGCCTGAGTTGCCGGAGTTTATAGCTGCGTCTGTCTGGATAAGAGTCATTGATTTTTCGTTTATGGTGATCTGGCGGTTAAGTCCCGATACGATACCGCTTGTTACTGTGTTCATAAGGTCAAAGCCGAGAGGATTACCTATGGCAATAACATTTTGACCGAGATCAAGGTCATCGCTGTTGCCGAATTCGGCTGCAACAAGATCCTTTGCATTTATTTTAAGTACAGCAAGGTCATAATCTGTATCATATCCGATGACCTCTGCGTCATAGCAGTCTTCTTCATTGACGATAACAGATATGCTGCTTGCCAGACCTGAGTTATACTCTGTATCATAGATAACGTGAGCGTTAGTTACGATATAACCGTTAGTTGTGATAACTACACCTGTACCCGTAGCTGTTGCAGTGGAAGTCTGCGGCTGCTGATTTTGACCAAATCCGCCAAAGTTAAAGTAACCGCCGCTGTTGCTCTGAGAAGTCATTGTGAAAGTGGACTCGATACCTACAACCGAGGGGAGTACCTTCTGTACAACTTCTTCTGTGGTGAGTTCATTGCTGTTTGTTTCTGTAAGGTTAGTATAGTTTACGGTTTTAGCTGAGATAGTGGACTCAGTTGTATTTTCTGTCTTTTTATCTTCTGTTTCTTCAACGACTAATGATGTCAGCTTATTATTTGTTCCGAATGCGTAATGGTAGATGCCGATAGAACCACCAGATACAAGAACCATTGCCATGATCGATGCTGCTATCTTAGCAGTCATGCGTCTTTTTATTTTCTTTGATACATTGCTGTCTGCTGAAAAGCAGGTATATTCACTGTATTTATTATTCATGCCTTGTACCTCACTGTTTTCGTTGTTCTCGTTCATGCCGTTTACTGTGTATTTGTACTCATTTTTCATAATATTCACTATTCCTTTCAGGATTTTATTTTCGCTTTTATCGGGAGCCTTTCCCGTTGCTGTGATTATATTATATTTCATCTGTGTGAAATAAATTTGCAATGAATGTTGATTTTTTCTGGATTTTTGGTGTTGTATTTTTCACATATATAAAAGCTGTGTGAATGAATGCGATAATTTTGTTAGTGTGTTCTTCACAGTATGAACACTTTTCGGTTCAAAGCACAAAAAAGTTCCCCTCATCAATCAGATGCTTCTGTTTGATGAGGGGGAATAATTATTGTATTCTTTTGTGATCGTTATTATCAGGGGCAGTATATCCTGTGGCATCAATTACATCAGAATTAGAATAATTTGAAGAATTCCTTTGATTTATGACGTATGCTACGTAATAGTTGAATGCAGCAAACAGGAGCATTACTATACCGATTATTATGCGAATGATATTTCCGCCCTTGAAAGGGTTGAATACAAAGAATATAGAGCTTATAAGCAGCAGTATTCCGAATATGAGCTGCAAAAGCTTCAAACCGTTTGTGAAATCCTTGCTCAAAGCCTTTACTATCTGAGTAATTGCGACTATTCCTATTATAATGCCTGCAATGAGGGAAAGCTGAGCTGTAATGAACCTCGGGAGATACATGACGAATAATCCGATGAGAACTCCTATTATACCTGCCGGCATTAGACCTGCACCGTCACCGCTGCCAAGTCCGCCCAATACAGTAAAAGCACTTCCCACTATTATTATTCCGCCGATAATATAGAACACCCATGAGAGCACTCCGGGAAAGAATGTAAACAGAATACCGCAGACTGTTAGCAGGATACCTTTAAAGATGTAGTTTGAATTATCTATTTTCACAAAATCCCTCCTATTTCAGTACATTTATGAACTTGAGCCTTAATCTCTGAATGAAGCTTGCATTATTGTATATTTTTGCAGAAATATCTTCAACAGTTTTCCTGCACATCTTCAGTTCATCTTCATCGGGAACACCTTGTCCGTAGCAGGCTTTCAGAGCGATATCAGTGAGCTTTTCAAAGCTTCCTGCTTCAAAATAATCTCCTGCAAGCTTTTTCTCGACTTCCTCAGCGAAAGCTTTGTAATTTCCGTTTTCGCTCGTAAGCATCAATGAAGCAAGGAGCTTTTCGGAATATGAATAAATATTTTTGACTCTTGAAGGAGTTTTGCCTGAATTGAAATTCTTTTCACGTTTTTTGATTATAAGATATCTTCTTAAAACGATGATCAGAGCTGCAAGAATGAGTACAAGTAAGAATTTCAGTATATTTTTTACAGCCTTAGACAAAGCTTTACCGCTGCCTTTTCCTATACCGATACCACCGACTTTTGAAGTAACAGTCTGTGTTGCCTGAGAAGTAGTCATAGTAGTATGTTTTCCGCTTGTACGTGATCCTGAAGTCAGAGTAGTACGTTCTTGTGTATTTTGCTGTGTAGTTGTAGTAACAGTGTTTTCAGAAGATGTTTCAGCAGGCTTGTTAGGTTCTGTGTTGATCTCCTTTGCCGAATAACCTGATGTAAACTCATAAGGTATCCAGCCTATTCCGTCAAGATAGATCTCTGTCCATGCATGGCTTCGGTTATCCTTAACATCAATAGTAACGGAGTTGTCTGAATTCTTCTTTCCTGCGGTCACGTCATCTTCTACGATTATGTATCCTGTAGCGTAACGAGCCGGGATACCGGCCATTCTTGCAAGAATAACACCTGACGTAGCAAAATTTATACAGTAGCCCTTGTGGTTCTCTAACAGGAAGTAGTTTACAAAGTCACGATTTGAAGGAGTTTTTCTTGGGTATAAGGAATATGTACATTCGCTCTGCATTTTATCCTTTATAGCTTTGAGAACTTTCAGTTTTCCTTCGATAGATGTAGTATCGCCCTCAAGAACATCGGCATATGCAGCCTTTACTTCCTTCATGGCCTTTGTATTCGGAACATCAAGGTATTCATCGTAAACAAAGTCCTTATAGCTGTTCTGCAGAAGCTGTGCCATAATAGTGTCGCCGTTCTCTAAAACAAACTCTCTGTTATATGGGATATCATAGTCTATTGAGAAGAAATCATCATAAGTCAGCAGATCGTTTTCGTTACAGTATTCAAGAACAGCCTCACGCGTGAGCTTGTCATGTATATCAGAAGCTGAAAAAACTTCACGGAAATTATGATTTTTCTTTTTTAATTCAGATACAGCGGTAGATATGGTATCAATATCTACAGGGAAGAACTTATATGACGATTCACCCTTTTTACCGTCCTTGGGAGAAACTGTCAGATCCTTATTGTATGACAGACCGCCGAAGTTTTCTGTACCGTAAGGAGCATAAACATAATGTGATTTCTTTTTGCTGTTCTTGATCCATATAGTATTATCATTGCCGCTGTAGATAAGCTTGGCAAATGTTGCAGGAAAATCCTGGGGGTATATATCATATTTCTTGAAGTCATCAAATATCTTGTTTTTGTATGCAGATTTAGGAAGCTTGAACCATTCATTATCCTTATAGATAGAGCCAACATAGTTTTTTAGATATATCGCACCTTTGACAGGCTGTTCAATTGTAACAGTCAGATCTGTAACATTTTTATAACGTACATGGTCGTTTGTTCCAAGCTTGTGATTTTCATATTCAAAATCGAATCCGAAAGCACTTGTAAGGCTTGAAAGACTTTCTGCGAGGTTTTCAAAAGTAAAATCGTTCATTGCCTCGGTGATCTCACGGCGTTTTTCGTTGATCGCATCACTTCTTTTATAATGTGTGAGCTTCAGGTAGCTGTATGAGACAGCTGTTACGAGCATAACGCTTGCAATAATAAATATACCGCATTTCTCCGTAACTTTAAGCTTCATATGCCGCTTCGGGAAGAAGAGGTTATTCTTCCTTACAAAGCCGCTCTGTCCGCCTGAGTATTCACCAACGTCTATAGTTGACATTGCAAGAAGCGAGAGCCAGTATGCAATACAGAGCATACCCCAGAATACCGAGACTTCGATACCGTTGTACATTCCGAGCTCAAGAAGAGGGAATGTTACCATAAGGGGAAGTACGGGATTTGGACGGCATATAGTAAAGAAATACAATACTATAGCAAGCAGCCATACATAAAATATAAACAGCGTCGTGACAGACTTGATCTCATAGGATTTTATTATGTTTTTGTAGTAATTGATCTCAGAATGGTACGAGGTTTTATATATGATATTGTAAACGAACTTAAAGCCCATAGAGATGAGCGAAGATTTTTTATACGCATAAATAACAAAAGCTGCTATAGAACCGCCGTACACCCAAAGTGCTTTTTTACCTAAAAGCGATAGTGTAAGGTAAAATATCGAGAAGCATATTGCAGCCATTGCAACAGACTTTCCGTTAAAACGGAAAGGGAACATTCCGAAGAATGACATCAGAACTGACGTAAAGCCTATAACAGCTATAAGCGCGGAAAAAGGCTTTCTGTAGTTAGCGTTTTTACGTTTTACCGACATTACTATGCTGTCACTTATAGAAATGCCGTTTATGTTTTGCGAATTCTTTCTTTTCATTATATATCTATATCCTTTATAGAAGCAGATATTTTGCCGACAATTACGGGGATAACATTAAGAGAAGAAAATCCCGAACTGATATCGGAAAGTTCTTCCACAGAGTCAGCAACGATAACTGCATTTTTGAAGTCAGCATCTACATTCTCATCAATATCTCCAAGTATGGATTGGTCAGCAAATGAACTGATATACGTAAATGAAGCAAATGAAAGAGAATTGTTTTCCAGGAAATATTGTTTCGGAGAATGGCTGAACATATTGTCATTTATAGAGGTTATAATATTTCGTATAACAGCTGAAAGGTCAGAACTGTCATTGATATCCTGTTCTGCGAAGCGATCCTGAGCAGCGTTATAGAAAGTTACTGAATGTACTCTTTCGTTATCGAGAAGAAACTGTGAAATAGAAAGAAATGTCTCAATGAGTGTGTCGAATACAGGAAGAGTGAGATCGTTATCTTTATAACACTTCAGATCAAGGAACAATGAGCACGGAACATCAATAGGAAGGCTATATTCCTTTACGATAAAATCGTCTTTCTTTGAACTCAGCTTCCAATGGATACGGTTGAGTTTGTCGCCTGGATTGTATTCTCTCAGGTCGAATACCTCTGACGGATCGTCACCTGAACGGTATTCGGAGAACATATCGCTTTCTTCGTTTACACGGTCGCTGTAGTGAACTATTCCGCTGACTTCATGTCCTTCGGGCATTATGACAACTTCGGTATTGATATTCTTTCCTGTTTTGAACTTGAATATCCTGAGTGGATCATATATATTTAAATAGGAAGTCTTGATCTTTATTATGCCGCAGAATTTTGATTTGAGCTGGAAAGTTATCCTCTGTGAATTGCGCGGCTGAATAGGAAGGTAAAGATCGAATGCCGAAGTCTGATTGCTGAATACATTATAATATACAATATGCGCCTCAGCTTTTCCGATAGGGAAGATGCTTCTGTTGTTAACTACCAGCTGAACGGCAAAATCTTTGTTTTTAGCGGCGTTTTTATCTTTGACTGCAAATTCTACCGAGATCATTCTCTTTGTTATATATGTGGTAACATACATTAATATAGGTAAAGCTATCATCACGATGAGCAGTACGAGTGCAAAATCCCATATATATAATATATAGAAGGCAGCACATACAAGTATCAGAACAATGAACAGTATTTTTGTAAGTAACATGATGCCGCCTTACTTTTCAGTTATACCCGGAACAGGAACTGATCTGAGTATCTCTGTTATTATATCAGAAGCTGATGTATCTGAAAGCTTTGCCTTAGAATTGAGCATTATACGATGTTCAAAAACATCATTGCATATATAAGAGATATCCTCGGGAATAACGTAATCGCGTCCCATTGCAACAGCGATACCCTTTGAAAGCTGCATAAGTGCAAGAGTTCCTCGTGGGCTTACACCGAGCTTGAGCATGGGGTGATTACGAGTAGCTGCTGAAATTGATACTATATATTCATATATCCTGTCGTCGATATATATATTTGATATGTATTCCTGAAGCTCCTTTATAAATGAAGCATCAGCAACAGGTTTTACGTTTTCAAGTGGGTTTTCACTGTGTTTTGCTTTGAGGATAGAGACTTCACCGTCAAAATCAGGATAACCCATACTGAGCTTTATCATAAAACGGTCAAGCTGTGAATCGGGAAGATTATGTGTACCTGCCGAACCGATAGGATTTTGTGTAGCGATTACCGTATAAGGCTCGGGAAGCTTGTATGTATTACCGTCAACTGTGATACTTTTTTCTTCCATAAGCTCAAGCAGAGCAGACTGTGTCTTGCTTGATGTACGGTTTATCTCATCAGCGAGGAAGAGGTTACAAAAGGCTACACCAGGACGAAATTCAAACTTGCCGTTTGATTTGTTATACACAGAAAAACCTGTAACATCTGACGGAAGTACATCAGGAGTAAACTGCATACGATTATGTTCAAGGGAAAGTGCTTTTGAGAACGCAAGAGCAAGGGTAGTTTTACCAACACCGGGGATATCTTCAATGAGGATATGTCCCTTACACAACATTGCAAGAAGCACCTTGATAATAATAGCGTCCTTGCCGATAACGGCTTTTTTTACTTCACTGATCACAGAATTGATCTGGTTTGTATAATATGTATTGTTGTTCATATTGTCTCTCCTATGAAATTTGTTTATACCTATTTATTATATCATTAATAAATGGTTTTTGCAATAGCAATCTGTATATTTTTATAAAATGGAATGTCATCATTCAGTTATCAATTACAGTGTCAAAATATGCTGAAAAAACGTTAATTTCACGTAAAATTGGGCTTTGATTATACCATTTGTCATTTTTTATACCCCCTATATTGTTACTGATTTGTAACAAACTGCTGTTAAAACAGCGCATATATTAACAGAAAGTTCATATAATATACATAGAATATCAAACTAATATGTGCATGATTACTCTGAGGAATATCATATTGTGGAAAACTCACACCAGAAAATGGAAATAATCCTGAAAGTATTGCTATTTCGGGGGAGATGTGTTATCATATCAACAGCCCGAAAAATTTGAAAATGCTTTTTTCAGGAAAGGATGAGTTGATGGGTAATCTTAAGACCGCGGCGTTAGCTTGCGGAGTAGTTGTATCAGTATTGGGCGGAGGAATAGGAGTTGCATATATAACTTCATCTACCGTAAGAAGTGCTGATATGTTAGTTAAGGAGGATGCTGTTCTTCCTATCAAGGCGAACACATCGAATTTAACAGCTGCAACTATTGCAGATGACATAAAAGCAACTACAAATAACAGAACAACCACCAAGAAATCTTATACAGCCGAAAATACAACGGCTGCAAGCAAAAACTACGTTGCCGCTCAGGAAGGCACAACTTCTCAGCGTGCTACACAGGCAGCTACAACAGCTGCTCAGATTTCAAGATCGGTGCCAGCACCGGCACACGCGCCGGCTGCAATCACAGAGCCTGTAACACAGGCAGCCACAACAGCTGCGATCGTAGCAAAGACCGTAAACGATGCAGCAAAACTTACGTCATTGGTTACAAAACCTGTGACAACTACAACGAAAGCTACAACAACTACTACGACAACAACAGTTATCGAGGAAACTACTACGGAGACAGAACCTGTTGAAACACCAACAGAGGCTCAGGATTTGACTGACGCATACGTTGAACCTGAAGCAGAACCGATAGTAACTGATATCGAGCCTGTAGTTGAAGAGAGTTCACTCGGAATTTCTGATTCGGATTACATACTTCTTTGTAACGCTGTTGCTCACGAGGCGGGCAGCAACGGAATCAGTGTATACGATAAGGCACTTGTAGTAGAGGTTATTATGAATAGAGTTAATTCGCCTCGCTTCCCGAATACTATTTACGATGTTCTTACACAGAGAAATCAGTTTACGGGTGCATGGGGATATGTTGATCTGGGCACATATTCTTCATTTGTCACACAGAGTGTTAAAGATGCTGTTACCTATTATTTTGACAACCAGGAATCCTTTACTCAGGGTTACTTTAGTTTCTGGGGTGACGGCTACAGAAATCATTTTAGCTAAGATATTAAACAGTCGACATACGGTCGGCTGTTTTTTTATGTCCGCTTATGTTATAGTTGCGATTTTTGAAGGTGTGTGTTATAATTGATATACTATATAATAAGGAGTTTGTCATGGAAATAAACGTAAGAAAAATAGCTGACCTTGCGTCTCTTGAAATTGATAAGGAAAAATATCCGGACTTTGAAGTTCAGTTTATGGATATAATCAAAATGGTGTCTGATCTTCCTGAATACAGTGAATATGATATCATACTTGAACCTATGAAACTCCGAGATGACGTTGTTGAGTGCGGTGATATCAGTCAGAGCGAGCTTTTGGGCAATGCCTGCGATATCGTCAAAAACTGTTTTACAGCACCGCAAACGGTGGAGTACTGATGAGGCTTTGTGATAATACCGCGCTGGAACTTGCTCAGATGCTACGTAAAAAGCAGTGCAGCGCGAAGGAAATATATCTTGATACCTTACAGCGAGCAAAGGAAAAACAGGAGACGTTAAACGCATATATCACCTTTAACAAAGATGCTGTTAAGGCAGCCGAAGCTGTTGACAGGAAGATAGCAGAGGGAAAAGAAATTCCGCTTATTGCAGGTATCCCTATAGCTGTAAAGGATAATATATCTACAAAAGGATTAAGAACTACCTGTGCGTCAAAAATGCTTTGCGATTATATCCCGCCATATGATGCGTTTGTTATTGAAAAGCTGAAAGGTGCAGGCGGAGTTATTATCGGAAAGAGCAACATGGACGAATTTGCCATGGGTTCTGCTTCTGATACAGGTTATTTCGGAACTGTAAGAAATCCTGTAAACTGTAATTATTCAGCAGGAGGCTCGTCCGGCGGCTCAGCCGCAGCAGTTGCAAGCCGTGGAGCTATATTGGCACTTGGCTCTGATACAGGAGGTTCTGTACGTCAGCCTGCATCATTATGCGGAGTTGTAGGCTTTTGTCCCTCATACGGGACTGTATCCAGATATGGACTTATTGCCTTTGCTTCATCACTTGACAGGATAGGCACCATTGGAAGAACAGTAAAAGACACATATCTCCTCCATAATATAATATACGATGCAGACATCAAAGATGTAACAGCTTTATATAAAAATTTTTCATTTAACTTAAAAGGCGAGCTTAATGGTGTAAGAATTGGTATTATAAAGGAATTGATGAGCTGTTACATGGAAGATGATGTTAGGGCATCTGTTATGGCAGCTATAAAGCTTATGGAAGAAAACGGGGCGGTGATAAAAGAATTATCATTGCCTGACATAAAAGCGGCTGTAAATGCATATTATATCATTTCATCTGCCGAGGCTTCTTCAAATCTTGCCCGATATGACGGTATAAGATATGGCTATCGTTCGGAGAGATGCGGAAGTCTCAGTGAAATGTACAAATACAGCAGAAGCGAAGGCTTCGGCGATGAAGTAAAGCGCAGGATAATGCTCGGTACTTTTGTGCTCAGTGAGGGCTTTTGCGATGATTTTTACAAACGTGCAGCTGCTCTGCGCAGAAGCTTGTGCGCAGGATTTGAAGAAGCTTTTCAGCAGTGTGACATCATTGCTGCTCCCGTATACCCCAAAGCAGGCTTTAAACTCGGTGAGAACGCAGCTCCTGCGGAAGTATATTCGGCAGATATTTTTACAGTGCCGTCAAGTCTGGCAGGACTTCCTGCAATAAGTGTCCCATGCGGCAAAAATAAAGAAGGCTTGCCTGTAGGTTTGCAGCTTATAGGCGGCAGATTTTGCGATAATAAAGTATTTGACGCTGCATACGGATATGAGCTTATCGGAGGTGGATATAATGGCTGAGCTTGAAAGCGTTATAGGTCTTGAGATACACGCTGAATTAAATACAAATACAAAGATTTTTTGCGGTTGCAGGAATTCCTTCGGTGCTGCGCCGAATTCTCAGATATGCCCTGTGTGTATGGGACTTCCCGGAACGCTTCCTCGTCTCAACAGTAAAGTTTGCGATTTTGCTGTAAAAATGGGACTTGCACTGAATTGTGAGATAAACAAAGTCAGCCGTATGGACAGGAAGAATTACTTTTACCCTGATCTGCCCAAAGCTTATCAGATATCCCAGTCTGATATTCCCATATGCGGTAAAGGTAAACTTGATATACTCGTAAACGATAAGGTCAGAACTATAGGTATAACTCGCATACATATCGAAGAAGATGCAGGCAAGCTTATCCATGATGATGAATACAGTGGTACTTTATGTGACCTTAATCGCTGCGGAGTTCCTCTTATAGAGATAGTTACAGAGCCTGATATAAGGAACTCCGAAGAAGCAAGGATATTCCTTGAGAATATAAGAAGCATACTCAGATACCTCGGGATTTCCGACTGCAAGATGCAGGAGGGAAGTATAAGATGCGATGTGAATGTTTCAATGCATGAAAAAGAAACTCCTCTCGGTGTACGCTGCGAGCTGAAAAATGTCAATAGCTTCAGTGCGGCAGTCAGAGGTATTGAGTATGAGATAAAGCGGCAGACAGCGATCATAGAGAATAATGGGAAGATCGAGCGTGAAACAAGACGGTGGAACGACAAAAAGGGTATAAGTATCCTTATGCGTAATAAGGAAAATGCTCAGGATTACAGATTTTTTCCGGAGCCTGATCTCGGTGCTGTTGTTATCAGTGATGAAAGGATAAATATTCTTAAAGATGAAATGCCTGAATTACCTAATAGGAAAATGATACGTTATGTATCTGAATACGGGCTGAACTGTTCCGAAGCATTTATGATAGCAGATGTTCCTGATAAAGCTGAACTGTTTGAACAGTGTATCGAAACAGGAAAATGTTCTCACAGGTCTGCTGCAAATCGTATTGTAGGCGAGATAACAAAGTATGTGAATGATACGGGAAAAAGCGTATCGGAAACCAAGCTTACGGCAAGTGAACTGGCTGAATTGTGCTGTGCGGCTGAAAAAGGAGTTATCTCAAGTTCAAGCGCCAAAATAGTTCTTTCTGAGCTTTTAAGCAGCGGCGGTAATACGGAAGAGATCATTAGCAGACTTGGGCTTGCACAGAATTCAGATGATGAATACCTGAGTAAGCTTGCAGATGAAGTCATTGCAGATAATCAGAGATCAGCTGATGATTTCAAAAACGGTAAGACCAATGCTCTTGGACATCTTATAGGACAGGCGATGAAACTTTCAAAAGGAAAAGCAGATCCGCAGAAAGTCAAAGAAATAATACTGAATAAATTAAAAACGGAGGAATAAAAATGAAGTTTATATGTTATCCTAAATGTACTATCTGTCAGAAGGCTAAGAAATGGCTCGATGAAAAGGGAGTGACCTATGAATTGAGAGATATCAAGGAAAACAATCCGAGCTATGACGAATTGAAGAAATGGTATAAGCATAGTGGTCTGCCGCTGAAGAAGTTTTTCAATACAAGTGGACTTCTTTACAAATCAATGGAGCTGAAAAACAAGCTCCCGAATATGAGCGAAGATGAACAGCTAAAGCTGCTGTCAACTGACGGAATGCTTGTAAAAAGACCGCTGCTTATTTCCAATGATACTGTACTTGTAGGATTTAAAGAAAAAGAGTACGAGGAGTTATTTAAATAAACACAGGCGGACTTAGACACCTTCCATTAACGAAAAAAGTGAGTTACCGAGCTTGAAATTATTGGCTCGGTAATTTTATGCCACGATTTCGGCAGAGGGGCTCCCCTCAGTCCGCTTTTGTTCACTCTATATACTTGACAATTGTCAAGGATTTTGGTATAATTGGTATATGGAAATGGAGGTTTAGTTATGAAGCAATACAATGTAACAGGTATGAGCTGCGCTGCTTGCAGTGCGAGAGTAGAAAAAGCAGTTTCCTCCGTTGAAGGTGTTTCATCTTGTTCTGTCAGTCTGCTGACCAATTCTATGGGCGTTGAGGGGACAGCTTCTGATACTGCAATTATAGAAGCAGTTAAAAATGCAGGCTATGGCGCATCGCTGAAAGGCGCAAAGATAGTTGCTAAATCGTATGATGACGAACTTAAAGATACAGAAACTCCTGCCATGAAGCGCAGACTTGCAGCTTCTCTTATATTTCTGATCGTTCTCATGTATATCTCTATGGGACATATGATGTTTGGAGCACCGCTTCCTGCTTTTATGGAAGAAAATCATATAATGATGGGACTTGCTCAGCTTTTGCTTGCTGCAATTGTAATGGTCATAAATCAGAAATTCTTTATAAATGGCTTCAAGGGGATTATACACCGTTCTCCCAACATGGATACTCTTGTGGCTCTTGGTTCGGGAGCTTCATTCATATATAGCACCTGTGTGCTGTTTGCGATGACAGATGCGCAGTTAAAAGGTAATAACGAAGCTTTGATGAGTTATATGCATGATCTGTACTTTGAGTCAGCGGCTATGATACTGACGCTTATTACTGTCGGAAAAATGCTCGAAGCAAGGTCTAAAGGCAAAACAACAAATGCTTTGAAAAGTCTTATGAAGCTTTCGCCTGAAACAGCTGTTCTTATAAGAAACGGCGTTGAAGAGAAAGTTCCGGTAGAACAGGTAAAGAAGGGTGATATTTTTTCAGTACGTCCGGGTGAAAGTATACCTGTTGACGGTATTGTTATCGAAGGCGAAAGTGCAATAAATGAAGCTGCACTGACAGGTGAAAGCATACCTGTAGATAAGAAAGTCGGAGACAGCGTATCAGCAGCTACTATAAATCAATCAGGCTATCTGAAATGCGAAGCTGCAAGGGTAGGTGAGGATACTACACTATCTCAGATAATAAAAATGGTCAGTGATGCGGCAGCAACAAAAGCTCCTATTGCTAAAATAGCCGATAAAGTCTCAGGTGTATTCGTGCCTGTTGTTATTGGTATTGCACTTGTTACGCTTGCAGTATGGCTGATATTGGGAAAGAATATCGGATATTCCTTGTCGAGAGCAATATCAGTCCTTGTTATCAGCTGTCCGTGCGCACTTGGTCTCGCTACTCCTGTTGCAATTATGGTCGGAAGCGGCGTAGGTGCAAAGAACGGATTGCTTTTCAAGACTGCCATATCACTTGAAGAAACAGGAAAAGCGCAGATAGTCGCACTTGATAAGACAGGAACGATAACAAAAGGTGAGCCTCAGGTAACAGATATCATAACGGCTGAAGGTTTTGATGAGAAAGAATTGTTGAGTATTGCGTATTCTCTTGAAATGAAAAGTGAGCACCCTCTTTCTAAGGCTGTTATAAAATACGGAAATGAAAAGCAAATAATCAGTGATGAGTTATCGGAATTCAAAGCAGTTGCAGGAAATGGTCTTACTGGTAAACTGAGAGGAGTTACTTTCAGAGGCGGCAATTTTGAATATATAAGTTCCGAAGCAGATATTGACCGTAAATTCCAAATAGCGGCAAGAGAATTTGCGAAACAGGGGAAAACACCGCTTTATTTTTCAAAGGACGATAAGCTTGCTGGCATTATAGTTGTTGCAGATGTCATTAAGGAAGATAGTACGGAAGCAATACGTGAATTGCGGAATATGGGTATTCATGTTGTAATGCTTACAGGAGACAATGAGCGAACAGCTAATGCCATAGGAAAACAGGCAGGAGTTGATGAAGTCATTGCAGGAGTGCTTCCTGACGGCAAAGAAAGCGTTATACGGAAACTTAAGAAAAAAGGAAAAGTTGTAATGGTAGGTGACGGCATCAACGATGCACCTGCACTTACAGCTGCTGATACGGGAATCGCCATCGGAGCAGGTGCAGATGTGGCTATTGATGCTGCTGATGTAGTCCTTATGAAGAGCAGTCTGCGTGATGTTCCTGCTGCTGTAAGACTTAGCCGTGCAACACTTAGAAATATACACCAGAACCTTTTCTGGGCATTTATCTACAACATTATAGGGATACCGCTTGCAGCAGGTGCTTATTATAAGCTTTTCGGCTGGCAGATGAATCCTATGTTCGGAGCAGCGGCAATGAGCCTATCAAGCTTTTTTGTTGTTACAAATGCATTAAGGCTTAACTTTTTCAAACTGCATGACAGCAGTCACGATAAAAAGAGAAAAAATACTACCGAAAAGAATGTCGATGAAACTGACGATACAGTAACTGTAAAGATCAAGGGAATGATGTGCGGACACTGTGAAGCACGAGTAAAAAAGGCACTTGAAGAGCTTCCGTTCGTTGATGAAGCAGTTACAAGTCACGAACAGGGGACGGCTGTACTGTCAATTTCAGGAGCAATGGACGAAAAAGCAGTAAAAAAAGCAATTACTGATGCAGGGTATAAGTATCAAGGTGTAAAATAGTATTATAAAGTTGAAAAAGCAGTCTTTATGGCTGCTTTTTCAATATATAGGTAAAATGTTGCTGCGGACTTGCAAAACAAGATCAAATGTGATATAATATCTAAGTATGTATAAAAACATAACCGAAAGGCAGAGGATTATGGCTAAGAAACAAGATTACGGCAACGACAGTATATCAATGCTCAAGGGCGCGGACAGAGTCCGTAAGCGTCCTGCTGTTATATTCGGCTCTGATGGATTGGACGGCTGTGAGCACTCGATCTTTGAAGTCATCTCAAACTCTATAGATGAAGCCCGTGAGGGTTACGGTAATAAAATAATAATTACTCATTACAGGAATAACGATATAGAGGTCGAGGACTTCGGCAGAGGCTGTCCCGTTGATTATAATAATAACGAAAAGCGTTATAACTGGGAGCTTGTCTACTGTGAGCTTTATGCAGGCGGTAAGTATGATACTGCTGCTGAATCTTATGAATACTCACTTGGTCTTAACGGACTTGGTCTGTGTTCTACTCAGTATTCATCTGAATTTATGGACGTTCAGGTAATACGTGACGGTTTCAAGTACGATCTGCACTTTGAAAAGGGCAATAATGTAGGCGGATTAAAGAAAGAACCATGCAAGAAAAAGCAGACAGGTACTAAAACACGCTGGCGTCCCGACCTTGAGGTTTTCACTGATATAAATGTTTCTGACGAGTTCTTCTGCGATATCCTTAAACGACAGGCTATTGTAAACCCTAATATTCTCTTTGTCTTCCGCTCAGAAAATGAAGCAGGCGGTTTCAACGAGCAGGAATTCTTCTACGAATCGGGTATAACCGAGTATGTTCAGGAGATAGCAGGCGAAGGATCACTTTCTTCAATACAGCACTGGACTGCCGAGAAAAAGGGAAGAGACCGTGATGATAAGCCTGAGTATAAGGTCAAGCTTGATGTTGCACTCACTTTTTCAAATAAAGCTAAACTGACAGAGTATTATCATAACTCCAGTTTCCTTGAACATGGCGGTTCACCTGCAGAGGCTGTAAAACGCGCATTTCAGGCTCAGATAGACAGCTATATAAAGTCCGTAAATGGTTATCAGAAGAACGAGAGCAAGATAACATATGCTGATGTTGAGGAATGTCTGATACTTGTTTCGTCATCATTCTCTACTCAGACTTCCTACGCTAATCAGACCAAAAAGGCTATAACAAATAAATTTATCCGTGAAGCTATGACAGAGTTCCTGCGTCATCAGCTGGAAGTATACTTCATCGAAAATCCTGATGAAGCTCAGAAGATAGCCGAGCAGATACTCATAAACAAGAGAAGCCGTGAAAATGCTGAAAAGGTTCGTCTTAACGTAAAGAAGAAGCTTACAGGAACTATCGACCTTGCAAATATGGTGGAGAAGTTCGTTGACTGCCGTACAAAGGATGTTTCACGCCGCGAAATTTACATCGTGGAGGGCGACTCGGCTCTCGGTTCTGTAAAACTCGCAAGAAATGCGGAGTTTCAGGCTATAATACCTGTCCGTGGTAAGATACTAAACTGCCTTAAAGCTGAATATTCCAAAATATTTAAGAGTGAGATCATAACCGATCTTATAAAGGTACTTGGCTGCGGTGTTGAAGTAACTACAAAGGCAAACAAGGAGCTTTCAAACTTCGATATAAACAACTTCCGCTGGAGCAAGATCGTTATCTGTACCGATGCGGACGTTGACGGTTTCCAGATCAGAACACTTATCCTTACCATGCTTTACAGGCTCACACCTACGCTTATTGAACAGGGGTATGTATATATCGCTGAGTCTCCGCTCTTTGAGATAAACACAAAGGAAAAGACATATTTTGCTTATACCGAACAGGAAAAACAGCGAATACTTGAAATGATAGGTGATAAAAAGCACACTATCCAGCGTTCTAAAGGTCTCGGTGAGAACGAGCCCGATATGATGAGCCTTACTACAATGAATCCCGATACCCGTCGCCTTATCAAGGTAACAGCTGACGATATAACAGAGTCTGCTGAGATATTTGAGATGCTTCTCGGTGATGATCTTCAGGGACGTAAGGACTATATCTCTGAATACGGTGCCGATTATCTCGAACTTGCTGATATAAGCTGATGTCTTGGTGATTATTTATGAAAAAGATAAAAATGACAAAGTGCCGTTTTTGCGGCGGAACTGAATTTATAACAGGTTATCAGAATTTTTACGGTGCAGTTTACAGTGCCGACAGTTTGCTCAGATCAACATCTCTGTATCACACCATATGCAGAGAGTGCGGAAGTGTCGTAAGAACTTATGTTAAAGATTCCGAGAAGCTGTTAAAGAAAAAAGACAGAAAATCATCACAAGGAGAAGAGTAAATGCCAAGAAAAAAGGAAACTCCCAAAAAACAGCCTGTCTTTAAGCATGAGGCTTATATAGAAGGTTCAGGCAGTGTAGTTGATGAAAAGATAACGGATACTCTGAAAAAGAATTATATGCCCTACGCCATGAGTGTAATCATCTCACGAGCTCTTCCTGAGATAGACGGCTTCAAGCCTTCTCACAGAAAGCTCTTATATATGATGTATAAGAGAGGACTTCTCAATCCCGAAAAGGAGCGTTCTAAGTCTGCGAATGTTGTGGGCGAGACCATGAAACTCAATCCTCACGGCGATCAGGCTATATATGAGACTCTTGTTCGTATGACACGCGGTAATGAAGCTCTTCTTCACCCATATATCGACAGCAAGGGCAACTTTGGTAAGCAGTATTCAAGCAAGATGCACTTTGCTGCACCTCGTTATACAGAAGTAAAGCTTGAAAAGATATGCAATGAGCTTTTTCGTGATATTGACAAGGAAACTATAGACTTCGTACCAAACTACGACAATACTATGCAGGAGCCTACTCTTCTTCCTGCAACGTTTCCTACCGTGCTTGTAAATTCAAATACAGGTATTGCTGTATCTATGGCAAGTAACGTATGTCCGTTCAATCTTGAAGAGGTCTGCGAGACTACCATAGCTCTTATGAAAGACCCTAACCATGATATACTCAGTACCCTTAAAGGTCCTGATTTCCCGGGCGGAGGACTTATGCTCTATGATGAAGCGGAGCTTAACAAGGTCTACGAGACTGGCAGGGGAAGTATCAAGGTTCGTTCAAAATTCAGTTATGATAAAAGCGCAAACTGTATCGAGGTAACCGAGATACCATATACTACAACTGTTGAAGCTATAATCGAGAAGATAATAGACCTTGTAAAACAGGGAAAGATCAGAGAAGTATCGTATATACGTGATGAAACAGATATTGAAGGCTTGAAGATAGCTATTGACCTCAAGCGCGGAACAGATCCAGAAAAGCTTATGCAGAAGCTTTATCGTCTTACACCTTTGCAGGACAGCTATCCGTGTAATTTCAATATACTTATTGCAGGTACTCCAAAGGTAATGGGCGTGCGCGAGATACTTACGGAATGGACTGCTTTCCGTGAGGAATGTATCCAGCGCAGAACATACCATGATCTTCAGAAGAAAAAGGAAAAGCTTCATCTTCTCGAAGCTCTTTCAAAGATACTTCTTGATATCGACAAGGCGATAAAGATAATCCGTGAGACTGAGAATGAAGCGGACGTAGTCCCTAACCTTATGATAGGCTTCGGAATCGACGAGATTCAGGCTGAATACGTTGCTGAAATAAAGCTCCGTAATATCAATAAGCAGTATATCCTTCGCCGTATCGAAGAAGTTGATCAGCTCAAAAAGGATATCGAGGAAATGGAAGATATCCTCCGCGATAAAAAGAAGATACGCAAGATAATCGTTAACGAGCTCCGTGATGTTATCAAAAACTATGCTCAGCCGCGAAAGACGATGTTCTATTATCTTTCAGATGTTGAAGATGCTGAGGAAGTTGATGATACTCCCGATTATCCTGTAAATATATTTGTATCCGACAGCGGTTATTTCAAGAAGATAACTCCTCAGTCACTGAGAATGAGCGGTGAGCAGAAGCTTAAAGAGGGAGATTTCATAAGTCAGACCTTTGAAGCTACCAACAAGACAGACCTTGTTTTCTTCTCTGATAAGGCCCAGGCTTATAAATCAAGAGCAAGTGCATTTGATGATACAAAGGCAAGTGTAATGGGTGATTATATACCTGCAAAACTCAGCTTTGACGACGGAGAACTGCTTAAAACCCTTGTTCCGACAACGGATTACAGCGGATATATCCTTTTCTTCTTTGAAAACGGTAAAGTTGCTAAAGTGCCTATGAAGTCATATGAGACCAAGACCAACCGTAAAAAGCTTGCAAAGGCTTATTCGGAGAAGTCACCCCTTGTTGCAGCTATATTCACAGCTGAGGACAGCGATATACTTCTCAGAACTACAAGCGGTCATGCACTTGTATTTAATACAGGCATGATACTTCCTAAGTCTACAAGAGATTCTCAGGGCGTACAGGTCATAAATCTGCGAAAGAAAGCACTGCTTTCATCTGCAACGCTTGTTTCTCCCGAAGAACTTCCTGAGCTTGAGAAATATCGTTCAAAGAGTGTTCCTGCCGCAGGAAAGCCTGCCAAGGAGCTTGGTGACAGCAATCAGCTTACATTTTAATAATAGAAAAGCCATAGTTTTGCCTAATGGTGAGACTATGGCTTTTGTAAAATATATCGAGGTGAAGGCAATGAATAAAGAATGGTCGGAACTTAATAAAACAATGCAGGATCAGCTTAAAAAAGCAGAAACAAATAATAACGGCGTCAAAACACTCTTCAAACTAAGAGATCAGCTCATGCAGGTAATAGATATGTTCAGATGTGAGCTTTCAAGAGATGACTTCAATGCTATACCTTTTATTAATGCTGACGGATATCATTCAAAAACGATTGCGTATTCAATATGGCATATTTTTCGTATAGAAGATATCGTTGCCCATTCCCTCATTAATGAAGATGAGCAGGTGTTTTTTTCACAGCGATATAATGAACGTATCAATTCTCCTATAATAACTACAGGAAATGAGCTTGTAAAACAGCAGATAGCCGACTTTTCGGAAAAATTAGATATAGATGAACTTTATTCATATATCCACGATGTAAAAGAAAGCAGTGAAAGCATCATAAAAGCTCTTTCATTTGATGTGCTGAAAAAGAAGTTTACCGAAGAAAACAAGGAATATCTCCGCAGTCTGAATGTGGTAAGCAACGATGAAAGCGCGATATGGCTTATAGATTACTGGTGCGGAAAGGATATACGCGGACTGATACAAATGCCGTTTTCAAGGCACTGGATAATGCATATAGAAGCTTGCCTGCGCATAAAAGCCAAGTTAAAGAAATAAAAACAGCCGAGAACGGTATTTATACTGTATCTCGGCTGTTATATTTAAAGAGTTGTTATTATTCCTGAGAGATGATCTCTTTATAGAATTCAGAAACGTCCTTACGATTGTCCTTAGTGTACTGGATAGCTGTTCTTGGGTGCTGATTGAAAAGACCTGTGAGGAGGTACTGGAGATCATATCCCCATACAGCACCTTCTTCACATAATTTATTCATGTGCTTTTCAATGAACTGGAATACAGGATATACATTGTACTTTGGATTTTTAAGAAATCCGAGGAGAAGCTCCATTGCGCAGTTGCCTGCACCTCTGCCCATTGCTGAATATGTAGCATCGAGCCAGTCTACGCCGTCACCAACTGCTTCGATAGTGTTAGCGAATGCGAGCTGCTGATTGTTATGTGCGTGTATACCTACCTTTTTGCCGTACTTAGCAGCAAATTCACAGTAGAGATCAGCAATACGTGCGATCTGTTCAGGATATAATGAACCGAAACTGTCAACGATATAGAAAACATCAACAGGGGACTGACCGAGGATATCGAGAGCGACCTTTATATCGCTTTCCTGAGCATTTGAGATAGCCATGATATTACAGCTTACCTCATATCCCTTTTTCTTTGCATCTTCTATCATATCAACAGCTGTTGGTATCTGGTGGATATATGTAGCTACACGGATAAGGTCAACAGGACTGTTTTCACGCTCAATTATATCCTGCTTGTAATTACAGCGTCCTACGTCTGCCATGATAGCGATTTTTAGATCTGTGTGGTTTTCACCGACTATTGAGCGGATATATTCGTCGTCACAGAACTTACATGGTCCGAAATCCTCGACCTTAAACATTTCCTTGTCAGCTCTGTAGCCAAATTCCATGTAGTCTACGCCTGCCTTGATGTTTGAAAGGTAAAGGTCTCTGACGAATTCATCACTGAATCTGAAGTCATTTACAAGTCCGCCGTCTCTGAGAGTTGCATCAACAACTCTTACATCTGATCTGAAATTCATAAGCTTAGATAACTCTTTCATAATAATTCCTCTTTCTTTTACGCTATAAAGCTTTAAGCTGTAACGCTTTAAAGTGCTTCTGCATATAGTATAGCACAGTTTTTTTCGTTTGTCAAACGTTTTCTTGAAATTTCTGAAAAAAGGAGACGTTTTTGTCTCCTTTTTCACAGCGTTATGAACTGACTGCTCGAATAGCCTATGATACCGTTGTAATTGACTACATACCAGCCGTCAGTTTCACCATTTATCATAACGTTTGCGCCGTCAGGCATAGAGCCGATTATACTGCCTGACAGACTCGGATAATTCCGTATATTCAGATTGCTTCCGTCAGTGGTAACTGTTCCCCAGCGAACAGCTCCTGCTGATATGAACGGTATACCGAAATAATCACACAGCGAATTTACAATATTACGTGCTATTGCTTCGAGATTGTTTTTCAGCCATGCTTCGTCTGCATAATTGTCGTGATAGCCAAGTTCACAAAGCACAGCAACCGCTTTGGTCCTTAACACCTCTCCGAGAGAGTATGTGGGTATTGCTCTGACTTTATCAGGCAGGGGATATATTGATTTGAGATTATTGGCTATTATATTGGCGAGACGCTCGCTATGGGAGCTTCTCGGTGCGTAATATATATCTATCCCGCGAAGTCTGCCTGCGAGATTTTCGGGGGCAGCGTTTGAATGAAGTGCAAGATGTACATCGTATACACCTGCGTTTGAGTCTGCGATAGCACCTGTAACATTGCGTACAGGATCATTCCTTACGAAGCTTATTCCGCAGGAACGAAGATAGGGTTCTATCCTATCGGCAAGCAAATTCATATACAGTTCTTCATTGCCGTCTGTAGCATATTTATTCCATTCCTGTGTGGACGGACTTAAAAAGACCTTTGGCATAAAATCATCCTATTCTGATTAGTTTTGAGATATATCTCATTTTATTTTATGCTCGGTCAAAATAAATTGTTATTATACCCTCTAAAAAATTAATTATGCTATTGACTTTTTTATTTTAAAGCGTTATACTTTAAATGATAAAAGAACATCGGAGGTAATATTCTATGAAAATACTTGTTGTCGGACTTGGACTTATAGGCGGTTCACTTTGTAAGGCACTAAAAAAATATACATATCATACAGTTGTCGGCTGTGACCTTAACCATGACATAGAAAATGCTGCACTTCGTGATGTAGCACTTGATGAAGTTTTTGACGGTAATTATAATGGCTATGATCTGATCATAGCAGCTCTTTTTCCCGAGGCAACAGAAAGATTTTTCAGAGATCACGCTTCTGAAATAAGTAAAAACACTCTTATTACTGATGTTTGCGGTATAAAGGGAGCATTTTCCGAGCGTATGAAGAATATTGCTGAGACCAACGGACTGAGATATGTAGGTATTCACCCTATGGCAGGCAAGGAATTCGGAGGCTATTACAATAGTACTGCCGATCTCTTTGTAAAAGCTAATTTTATTATTGCTCCGTTTGAGGACAGCAGAGAAGAGGATACAGAACTGCTGAGAAAGCTTGCGAGTGAAGTAGGTGCAGGAAAGATTGTTGTAACAACTCCCGAGAATCATGATAAGATGATAGCTTATACGTCTCAGCTTGCACATATCGTTTCAAGTGCGTATGTAAAGAGCCCCGAGCTTGGGCTTGAATGTGGATTCAGCGGCGGAAGCTTTCAGGATATGACACGTATTGCAACTATGAACGAAAGAATGTGGACAGATCTTTTTATGCAGAATAAAGAAAATCTACAGTATGAGCTTGATACCCTTATCAAAAATCTTCTGAAATACAGCGATGCTCTGAAAAATTCAGATGCTGATACTATGCGTGCTCTCATTGCGGAAGGAAGAGAGCTTAAAGAAGAAAACCTCAGACACAGAGTCGGTCAGCCTAACTAAAAGAGTTTCTTTTCAAAATCAGGCGTTGGTGCTTTTAAAACTAATGTATTCAGATAATGCATTTCTGAGCTTTCGGGAATATGAAACTCAAGCGAAAAGGCACAGAGTGCCTGACGGAATACACCGTATCGCTTATTTGCAGCGACAGAGCCGTATTTGCCGTCACCGAGGATAGGTGCGCCTATATGTGCAAGATGAGCACGTATCTGATGAGTTCTTCCTGTATACAGCTTTACTTCCACAAGGGAAAGCGGTCCTTTTTCTGAAAGAACTTGATATCCTGTTTTTATATGTTTATAACCGTCAATAGGCGAGTCGGAGATCTTAACAAGATTTCTTGACTCGTCTTTTTGATGATATGCAGTGATTATATCTTCTCTTTTCGGCAGCTGCCCCACAGTTACGCAGTGATATATCTTGTGGACATTGCCTGCGCGTATGGCTTCGTTTATGTCTCTTAAAGCAGAAGCGGTCTTTGCAGCGGTAACAAGTCCGCAGGTATTTCTGTCAAGGCGGCTGCAAAGAGCAGGAGCAAAAGAGCTTTCAGAGTCGGGAAGATATTCTTTCTTATTATATAAATAGTGTTTTATTCTGTCAATAAGGGTTTCGGTCATAGGGCTGCCGTTTGAATGAGAGTCGAGACCAACGGGCTTATTGACGATAAGAACATTTTTATCCTCATATACTATTTCAATGTCAGGGGAGCATTTAAGAAAACTCATATCGTGTTTTTTCTCAGCTGATACTTCATCTTTCACATAAATAGTTATAATATCACCTGTATTGAGTCGGTCAGCTATATCGCACCTCTTACCGTTTATCTTTATGTCTTTTTTACGAATTAGTCGATACATCATACTTTTAGGGAGGTCGGGGAGAGCTTTTGCAACAAATTTATCAACTCTCTGACCGCTGTCATTGTCATTAATTACAAATTCTTTCATCTTTATATCACCTAAATATTACAAAAAAGTATCTATAAGTTACAAAAAATATTTGCTTTTTTCTTCATACCTTACAAATTTTCATGTTGATATCTGCTTTTTTTCTTTTAGAGGTTGAATTATCTCAGAAAAAATGTTATAATATACAAAATTGAAACGAAATTGACGTTTTCTTTTTGTTACGTTTATGAAAAGGAGTTAGATCAGCCATGGGCAAATTAAAAAGCTTGCTTTCAGTATTGATGGTTAGTACTGTTATGTGTTCGGCAACAGCGTTGCAGGCTTTCGCTGCGAACGATCCTGTTACTGATATATATGATAGCACAATTTTTTCGGAAAGTAAAGAGCCTGACAGCAGTGGGATATCCTTAAATGTCTGGGCAGTCGGCAGTTCGTCAGATGTAACAGTCGATGCTGCGGATACTAATGTTGAGGCAACGTCTGAAAAACCATTCAATGTGTTTGATATTTATGATGCACATCAAAAGTATGTAAAGATACATTCAGGAGATCCTGAGCTGATGTACAGAAGATCGGAAGGTATTGATGTTTCCTATTCACAGGGTAAGATCGACTGGAAAACTGTCAAGGAGAGCGGAATTGATTTTGCTATAATCAGGGCAGGCTACGGCAATGCCTATAAGTACCCAAATCAGATCGATACATGGTTCAAATACAATATCGAAGAAGCTCAGAAGGTCGGCATGAATGTAGGTATCTACTGGTACAGCTATGCTGACAATGCTGAAGATGCTCGTCAGGAAGCAGAGGGCTGTTATCAGATAATAAAGGACTATTCTATTCAGTATCCTGTTTATTTCGATATTGAAGAGCCAAAGCACAAGAAAATGTCTACTGCTGAAGTATCGTCTATGATAGACTCTTTTTGCTCAACTATCGAGTCAAAGGGATTCCATGCAGGTGTATACAGCTTTTCAAGTCTCCTGACAACAAAGGTATATCAGCAGGTACTTGATAAGTATGCTGTATGGGTAGCTCACTGGAACGTTAAAGTTCCTGGATATACCGGAAATTACGGTATGTGGCAGCACTGCGAGGTCGGAAGAGTAAACGGTATCAATACAGATGTTGATCTTGATCACTGTTACATAAATTATCCTTATATCATTTCTCCTGATACTTATGATCCTGACGGTACAGAGACAAATGTTTCTTCCGTGCAGTATCCTGCATCTACGGAGAAGGTCATTGCTAAGGGGATAGATGTTTCCGTATGGCAGGCTAAGATAGACTGGGACAAGGTCGCAAAATCAGGTGTTGACTTTGCAATAATACGCGCAGGATACGGTAACCTTTCATCACAGAAGGATAAGTATTTTGAGGCAAATATCGAAGGAGCAGCAAAGGCAGGTATCGACTGCGGAGTTTACTGGTACAGTTATGCTTCATCACCTGAGGACGCTGTACTTGAGGCAGAGGCTTGTTACGAGGTTATAAAGGATAAAAAATATGCTTATCCTGTATACTACAGTCTTGAAGATGTCTGTCTGAATTCTCTCAGCAATAAAGAGCTTTCAGATATAGCTAAAGCTTTCTGTTTAACTCTTGAAAAGAAAGGCTACTATGTAGGCATAAAGAGCAATGTAAACTTCCTCAGCACAAGACTTGACGAATCTTTATTCAATTCATATGATGTCTGGGTTGCTCATTACGGAGTTGCAACACCAAGCTTTACTAAAAACTATAATATGTGGCAGTATTCAGGCACAGGTAAGGTCAACGGAATAAATGGAATCGTTTGCTGCGATTACGCATATATCAATTTCCCAAAGGTAATGAAAGAAGCTCATCTTAACGGCTTTTAAGCAATGAAATTCAATATGCATACCGTGTTTTGCGGTATGCATATTTTGTATAACAGGAGAAATTATGGTAGAATTTATTATCGGTCCGTCAGGCAGCGGAAAAACGACGAAGATGTTCGGTCGAATAGAAGAAAAATGTTCTGCTGCCGATAAATTATGTATATTAGTTCCCGAACAGTATTCTCAGGATTTTGATAAGAAACTTTATTTCTACCTCGGAGCTGAAAATTTCAATGAATTGTTTTCACTGAGCTTTACAGGTCTTGCGAGACAGCTTTTTCAGATCTACGGTGATCCTGACAGAAAAGGTGAATTTGCTGATGAAATGGCTAAGATGATACTGGTGTATCAGGCTGTTTCATCAGCTTTGTCGCGTCCTGAGTCTCTCAGCAGTTTCCGCAGACAGAGTATGCAGAGTGGCTTTGCGGAAGAGATAACTACTCTTATACGTGATATGAAACGTGCAGGAGTAACTCCCGAGGAGCTTGTACAGCGTTCACAGCTCCTTGACAGAAGGCTTATGGACAAGACGAATGATGTTGCTGCCATATACATTGAATATCAGCGGTTAATGGAGGAATACGGTTTTAAGGACGAACTTGACAATATCCGCGAAGCCGCAAATGTTGCAAATCTGAACAGATACTTTTGCGGAAAGACTGTATTCCTTGATGAGTTCGAGAGCTTTACTGCCGATCAGTATGAGATGCTGAGAGTAATGATCTCTTCATCGGAAAATGTTATTATCACATTGAGAACAGATGATGTCAATGCAGGCGAATACACTCTCTTTGAAACTGTTAATGATACGTACAGAAAGCTTTCGGGAATATGCCGCGAACTTGGCAAAGAATGTACGATCATACAGTGCAATGAATACCACAGGTTTAAAACTCCCGATCTTGAATACGTCAGCAGCCGTGGACTGAGAAATTTAAAAAATGAACCCGATAAAGCTCCTAAAGCTGAGAATATCCATATATTTGAGGCAAGAGATATGTACAGTGAAGCGGAGTATGTCTGTGCTGCCGTTAAACATCTGTTGTATGAAGATCATTCTCTGAGATACCGTGATATAGCTATAATCTCAAATGATATCGCAAGCTATGCAGATGTACTGAAAGCTGCATTCAAGAGATATGATATCCCGTACTTCCTCAGCCTTGAAAAAGCCGTGGATCATACAGCTGTTATGGTGTTTTTCCTTACGCTGCTTGATATACTTGTAAGCCGTAAATTCAGGTCTGAACAGATATTCAGGCTTCTTAAAAGCGGACTTCTTGATGTATCGCTTACAGAAACGTCGCTGCTTGAAAACTATTGCTATAAGTGGGACGTTGACGGAGATATGTGGGCTGAGCCGTTTACTGCGCAGGATAACGAGCTTGAACTCCTCGAAGGAATAAGAGTGCGTGTTATCGAGCCTGTCATAAAGCTGAAAAAACGTCTGAAACGTGATAAAACTGCGGATAAGATATGTGTGCATCTGTACGATCATCTTGTTGAATGTGGTGCGGAGAAGAATACTGCCCGTCTTATGGGTGAGCTTATAGATCAGGATAAGGACTATGAAGCGGCAGAGCTGAAAAGATTATGGGGTTGCCTGATAGATATACTTGACTGTATCAATGATACTCTCGGAGAACATGAAATTAGCTTTTCAGAAGTAAACAGGATCATAAGATCAATGATAGGCAGGATAAAGTATTCAGTTCCGCCGCAGACTCTTGATGCTGTCACAGCCGCTTCTGCGAGAATGGCACGACTTGATTCACCGAAAATAGTTTTTATAATGGGGGCTAATGACGGTGATTTCCCAAATCAGATCAGTCTGCATGGTCTGTTTTCAGAAGCGGATAAATCAAAGCTTGCTGAACACGGGATAGAGCTTTCCACACCTCTTTCGGAGCTTATCGCGTCTGAGCGGCTTGTAGTATATAAGGCTATATCAGCGGCTTCGGATAAACTTTTTATAACCTATCCGCTTTCTGATCTTGCCGGACAGGCTAAGTATCCTGCACCGATAGTAGATAGGATAATAGGAATGTTCGGTGATAAAAGCATAAGAAAAAAAGATGAGGAAATACCTGTTGATTTTTATGCTGTAACTCTTCATTCAGCCTTTTATCACTATATGCAGGAGCGAAATACCGCAGATGCTTCAGTTTCGTCCATAAGAAGTCTGTTAATGAGTGATCCTGAGTACCGAAGAAGACTTAATTATGTTCTCAGCAGAGGCGATCATTCTCAGAATTACAAGATAGACAGGAATATTATGGAGAAAATACAGGATTTTGAGCCATTCAGGCTTTCTTCAACAGGTCTTGAGGAATATAATCTTTGCCATTTCAAGTATTTCTGCGATAAATGCCTCAGATTAAGGCTGAATGAAAAGATCAGTCTTGACGCAAGGATAGCAGGTGAACTTACACATGAGTGCTTCTACGGTATACTTGCGTCACGTACAAAGTCTGACTTTGTAAATATGTCGTATGATGATGTGCAAAATGAAGTGAATAGGTGCGCTGAAAAGTATAAGAACGAAACCCTTGCAGGTGATTTTGGTAAAGATGCGAAATTTGAACTGATATTCAACAAGCTTACTGAGCGAATGTCAGATGTATTCCTGTATACTCAGCAGTCACTTATGGCTTCGGATTTTGTGCCCCATGATTTTGAGCTTGATCTGCGCGAAAGCCACTCGGTTGTTCTGCCGTTTGGTGATAAAAAGGAGCTGAGCTTCGGCGGAATAGTTGACAGAGCAGATGTGTGCAATATAAACGGTGAGGATTATCTGAGGATAATAGACTATAAGAGCAGCCGCAAGGAGATAACTGCCGAAACACTCGCCTGCGGAATAAATATGCAGATGCTGCTTTATCTGTTTGCTTCTACCGATAAAGGCGGTCTATACGAGGGCTATGAGCCTGCAGGTGTGCTTTATTCTCCTGTAAGGATAGCTGATGTACACCTTGAGCCGCATAAAGTTTCATCAAGGAACAGCAGTGCGGTAAAGTCATCACTGAAAATAAGCGGACTTGTTCTCGGAGATATGGACATACTTGAAGCTATGGAAAAAGATGTTGGCGGAGAGTTTATACCTGTAAAGCTCGATAAAAATGGAGTTCCAGATAAGAATTCGTCATGTGTATCGTCTGAGGGAATGACACTGCTTAGAAATTATACGTATTCAAAGCTTATCAGCATGGCTGAGTCGCTTCTTGACGGAAACGCAGAAGCAGAACCGCTCGTTATCGACGGTAAGATCCCATGCACATACTGTGAGTATGTAAATATATGCGATAATTCCGAATTTGAACGAAAAAAACTTCCTGATGCATCTGAAATTGCGGAAGCAGAAGAGATACTTGGTAAAAAATTCAGCGGAAAGGAGAAGTGAACATGAGCTGGACACAACAGCAGCAGAATGCTATTGATGCAAGAGACACGTCACTTATTGTATCAGCTGCGGCAGGAAGCGGCAAAACAGCAGTTCTTACAGAAAGGCTCATAAAGCTCATTGCAGACAGCAATTCGGGTGTGAGAGCAGACAGAATGATCGTTGTAACATTTACCAATGATGCGGCTTCCGAACTAAAAAAGCGTCTTGATATAAAGCTCAGAGAGTTTATAAACGAACGTCCTGATGATAAACATTTGCTGAAACAGCAGATACTTCTTCAAAGCGCGAGGATATCTACTATTAACTCCTTCTGTTTTGACCTTATACGTGACAATATGTGTGATACAGGAGTAACTTCGGGTTTTGCGGTTCTTGACGACAGCGACAACAAGGTGCTCAGAGCACGGGCTATGGACGAGCTTATAAACTACTATAGTGAAAACGAGTATGAAAAGATATCGTTCATGTATGACAGATTTTGTATTAAGGACGAGAAAAGACTTATTGAAGTAATAGAAAGAGCTGACAATTTCCTTTCATCTGTTCCTTTCAGGGATAAATGGCTTGATAAAGCGGTTGAGATGTATAAAGGTGATATAAATGACTCGTTTTATTTCAAGAGCCTTATGACAGCTATGATATCAGAGCTTGAAAAAGCTCTTAAAACAGCTGATGATAATATCGGACTAATAAACAGGATATTCCCCGATATGTCATCGGCTGCCGCAGCGAAATCATATGCTTTGGCGGAAGAGGACTATGACAGGATATCAGATCTTCTTGCAATTTTCAGAACCAACAGACTTCCCGATGAAAGTGAAGCTGCAAAAGCGCAGGATTTTTCTGATCTTGTAAGAGTTGGAAAAACGCCTCATGATAAAGCTTTGCGCGAGATATACAAAAAAAGGCGCGATCTTATAAAAAAGACTGCGGCAAAGGTAATAAACAGTGTTTTGTCAGTTGAGAGCGATTACAGAGAGTGCGGTGAAGTAACTGTAATTCTTGCGGAAATGCTAAAAAAATATCAGGAGTTTATCTGGGAAAAGAAATGCGAAAAGAATGGTCTTTCATTCGATGACGGTGAACGTTTAGCATTGGAGCTGCTTACCGAGTCGGATGACAGCGGTAATATTGTCAGAAGTGAAGTTGCTGATAGGATAGCTGATTATTATGATATAATAATGATAGATGAGTATCAGGACTCCAATAATAAGCAAGATCTTATCTTTAAACTTATCTCAAAGGATTTCCGAACAGACGAAAATGGTGAGCCGCTTTACGGAAGCAATGTATTTCTTGTGGGAGATGTAAAGCAGTCTATTTATCGTTTCAGACTTGCCAATCCTCGTAATTTTATCAATACATTGCACAGTTCAGAGCCATATTCTCCTGAAAGTAAATGTAAAAATCAGGCTATTATCTTGAATAAGAATTTCAGAAGTTCTCCTCAGGTAATAGATTTTGTAAATTTTGTATTTGAGCAGATAATGTCTGAAAAGTGCGGAGATATAGACTATACAGATGATGAAAAGCTATATTTCGGTGCCGGGCAGTATGCGGACGATGATGCATCACAAAGGATTACTCATTTTGCATTTATAAAAGATGATGCTGTTGAAGATGAAGAAGCTGAAAAGCTTAACATGGAAGTACTGTATACAGCCAAAAAAATATCTGACATGATCGGAGCAGGCGTTACAGTTACAGATAAAGACGGTTCAAAACGTCCATGCTGCCCATCTGATTTCTGCATACTTGTAAGGAATAACAAGCACATAAACACATATGCGGAAGAACTGAACAAAATAGGCGTTCCTGCAAAAGGAAGTGAAGAAACAGGCTATCTCAAAGCGCGAGAGATAGCAGTGCTTATTGATCTTTTAAGAGTTATCAGCAATCCGATACAGGATATACCTCTTGCTGCTGTAATGACTTCGCCTATGTATATGTTCAGTATTGAAGATATAGCAGTTATAAGGTCTTATGATAAAAAGAGAGCCTTGTTTTCTATAATTCAGGGGATAGTTGGTGGAGAGTACAGCGAATGTGATGATATGTTCCTTTGCGAGAGATGCAGGGAATTTCTGGAGTCTATTGAAGCATTCCGACTGGATTCTGTTACCATGACCATAGGAGAGCTTATAGGCGAGATTTATGACTCTACAGACTTTATCTCAGTAATGCAGCTTTACAGTGACGGTGAGAAGAAAAGAGCTAATTTGCGCGCACTTATACAGTATGCTCAGAATTATGAAGCTACAGCTGCATTTGACGGGTCAGGCGGTCTTAACGGTTTCCTGAGACATCTTGACAGAGTAATGGAAAACGGAGACTACGCACAGGGAAAGGTCGCAGCTTCCTCAGGTGACTATGTTTCAGTACTTACTATGCACAGGTCAAAAGGATTGGAATTTCCATTTGTTTTTATTGCGGAAACGTCAGTGAACTTTCAATTTGACTCAAAAACAGTAATGTGCAGCCCCGACGGACGCATAGGCTATGTACTTTATGATCCGAGTCTTTACAGAAAATATAAGACCTTTCAGCAGGTAATGCTTTCCGCTGAAGAGGAAAGAGACACAAGAAGTGAAGAAATGCGATTGCTTTATGTTGCCCTTACAAGAGCAAAGCGGCAGCTTTTTATAAACTTAAAATGCGGCGAAAAGGCATTGAAAAGAGTTAATTCGATTATTGAAAGTTGTGTGTTGCATAATGGAGACATAACTGACAGTGTTAGCGAGGCAAAGAGTTTCTCAGATTGGTTATGGGCAAGTATAATACGTGAAAAGTCTTTTGCGGAAATTTCAGAGCATTTAGAGCTTGAAGCAGCTGCGAACAAAAGCAACAATGATGATAATAACCTTTTTGAATATGAATTTGTGGACAGTATAGATGCAGCAGATGCGGAGCAGGCTGATGAAGATAAAGAACAAGCTGCGGACGAGAGTATCATATCACATATGAAAAATATAATTTCATACGAATATGATAAGACGCTTTCGGAAACTCCTGCAAAGCTAAGCGTTACAGAAATAACCAAAAAGCTTAAAAACAGTAAAGAATTATTCGATTTTAAACTGAAAAGACCTAAATTCAAATCAAACGGTTCAAGACTCAGCGGAGCTGAACGCGGTACAGCTATACATACGTTCTTTCAGTACTGCGATTTTGAAAATGCAATCAAAGATACAAAGTCTGAGATAGAGAATGTAATGAACAAAGGATATATATCTTTAGCAGAAGCCGAGTCGATAAATCTTGAAAACGTTAAAGCTTTCTTTGAAAGTTCACTTTATGAACGCATATGTTCATCGCTGGCATATGTCAGAGAAAAGAAGTTTATGGTGGCTGTTTCACAGCTTGATGTTGAGAATGAAACTCTTGAGAAACTCAAACGTTCAGACGGCATGATCAAGGGAATTATAGACCTTATGTTTGAAGAAAATGACGGTATAGTCATAGTTGATTATAAATCAGACAGGGGAGTGTCTCTTGAAAAACTGAAAGATAGGTATTTTATGCAGCTTAAACTATATAAAGCAGCAATTGAGCTTACAACAGGCAAGAAGGTCAAGGAAGCGTTTTTGTATTCGTTTGAACTGAAAAAATATATTGCTGTAGAGATTTAATAAGAAGTCCCTGTATATTTCAAATTACAGGGACTTTTACAGTTATAAACCAAATCTGTTTTTTTATGTTTTGCATTATTTGAGATGTGTAAATTTGTGCAATATGTAGATTTTGCAAATTTTGTTGACAATATATGAAGATTGTATTATAATGGAAGATACAGAGATATAAATTGAGGTGTAGAATGAACAAAAGAAGGAAGCAATGGCGCAATGCTAAATTGTTAAAAGCAGGCACAGCGTTTTTCCTTTTAGTTCTTATATTTGGCGGAATAACTGCTGCAAAATATCTGATAAAGCATAACAGGCGTACTGTTCCTGATAGTGCTGTATCGGACAGCTTTGTTGTAAGTACAGGCAAATTGTCTGAAGTTTCCGAATCTACTACAGAACAGGCAGGAAAAATGGCGGTGCCTTTTGTTATATTTCCTGAAAAGACGGACAAGTCTAAGGAGTTCACAAAAGATTATGACGCTAAGAATGCTATTCTGATAAATGTTGACGACAGAGAGGTTATCGCTTACAGAAATGAACAAATTAAACTGTATCCTGCGTCACTTACAAAAATAATGACGCTTATCGTTGCTGTCGAAAATATAGATGATCTTTCGGCTACTGTACCGATTACATATGATATGGTAGCACCTTATATTGCTCTGGACGCTTCGAGGGCAGGATTTGAACCTGATGAAACGCCTACACTAAAGGATGTTTTGTATGGTATAATATTATGCTCGGGAGCAGATGCCTCACTTGCGGCAGCTGAATATGTTGCAGGGAGTGAGAAGGCGTTTGTCAGACTTATGAATGACAAATGTAGGGAAATAGGCTTAAAATATACGAATTTTACAAATGTTGTCGGACTTCATGATAAAAATAATTACAGTACAGCCGAGAATATTGCGCTCATGCTTGAATACGCAATACAAAATCCCGTCTGTCGTGAGGTCCTCTCAGCAGTTGAATATAAAGTTCCGTCTACGAAACAAAATCCTGAGGGATTAACATTTGAAAGTACACTTTTCAGCAGAATGTACGGCGATGAAATGCCCGGGGTAAAGATTATCGGCGGAAAAACAGGATTTACAGATGAAGCAGGAAACTGCATGGCAACTTTTGCAGAGATAAACGAAAAGACATATATACTCGTGCTCTGCGGAGGCAAAACAAATTGGAATAATGTATATAATACGTTAAGCGCGTACAGCGTTTACTGCACAGGCGGTAAAGCATATACGCCGCCTGAAAATAAAAAGCAGATATAGTAGGCGGCTTTTAAGTGTAGAACAACAAGCTTGGAGGATATGAACAATGAGTGAGACTAAGAAATGCAGGCTCAGAGTGGGTCGTGTTTTTCTTGCAATGGGAATAACAGTCGGTACACTGTTCGGAGCTGATGCTTTGAGAAGAAGTTTTGATAGTCAGCAGCCATATAATATAAAAGTTCATGGAGATTTTCGTAATTCGGCGGAGAATGTTGAGACTTCAACAGGCAGCAGTCTCTCATACGGAACATCAGATGAGGCAACAACAGCTTTTGAAGGTATAAAATACTTGGGATACTCTGAGTTTGAGCTTTCAAAAGATGAGATATCTAAAGGTATCCTTTCTATCTATACTGATAAATCGCCTGCAAGAGCAAGTGACCAGGGACAAATGGTCGATCTTGCGGAAGAGAAAAATGAGTATTATTCTATTGTTGAAGGAAAGGTATCTCTTAATGAAAATGCCGCAGATGCTCTTAATCGTATGATGGAAAGCTATGCCAATGAAACAGGATTAGCAGACTTTATCGTTTACGGAACAACTGATACATTTACCGGTGAAAATTCATTCTGTCCACAGAAATTTAGCGAGTCTAAGGCAGGATACTGTGTTGATCTTGCTTTAAATGCGTACGGAAATATGCTCACATATGACGGCTGCGATGCTGAAGGCTGGATCGTTGAGAATTGTTGGAAGTACGGTTTTGTAGTTAGATATCCTGAGGGAAAGAAGGATAAGACCGGAAATGAGTATTGTCCATGGCATCTCAGATATGTAGGCGAGGTCCATGCAGCCATAATGGCTAATAAGAAGATGTGCCTTGAAGAGTATCTGGATTATCTTGAGCAGTATACTTTTGAAGAACCATATTCTTTTACATTCAATAATGAAGCATATCAGATATACAGCGTTTCGGGTGATGACGACAGACTTGAAACAAGAGTGCCTATATCAGGCAATTATGAGCTGTCAGGTGATAACAGAAACTCTGTTATTATAATGCAGAAAAATTGAAGATAGAGGAGCAGTTTTTACTGCTCCTTTTCATTTTATACTGTTTACCTGCATAGTATTATCTGAGGTGATATTTATGCGGATATGCTTCAGATCAATACTGCTTTTGATCTGTATCATTGTTTCAATGACCTGTATCAGCGCAGATAAGAATATAGATAATGAAATAGAGGCTTACGTCCTCATGGAAGCAGAAACAGGAACAATTCTTGAGGCTAAAAACGAAAATGTAAGAATTAATGCAGGCTATCTTACAAAGTTAATGAGTATTCTCGTTGTTGCAAAGCATATTGAAAGCGGTGAGTTAGCTATTGATGATGAGATTACTGCTTCTGATAAAGTAAGCGGAACAAAGGGCTCGGTGATATGGCTTCAAAGCGGAGATAAAATATCAGTCGATGAACTTCTAAAGGCTGTTATAATCGGCAACGCTAATGATGCTATGACTGTTCTTGCAGAAGCTGTTTCGGGTGATGTGGATACATTCGTTATGGATATGAATGGAGAAGCTTTTGATATTGGACTTCGTGACTCTTATTTTGTTTCTCCTTACGGATATGCTGATGAACGCGAATACACAACTGCGTATGATATGGCACTTATATGTTCAAGGCTTTCTAAATATGTTTTTTTGCAGCCATACTTCAAAACATGGCGCGATTTTATAAAGAATGAACAGGTCGAGCTTGTAAGTGAGAATGATCTTACAAGAAACTATGAGCCGCATATCGGCTTTAAAGCTTGTCATTCTTCCGAAGATCGCTATTTTTTAGCTGAGGGCGGTATAAACTCAGGTGGCAACACTTTTATTTCTGTTGTTTTAGGTGCGGAAAATGAAGATATATCCTTTAAAAAAGGACGAGAGCTACTGAAAAGAGCATTTTCAAGCTATAAAGTTGTCTCTACGGAGTTCCCTGAAGAAATGCTCGTGCCTTTAAAAGTTAAAAATGGTGAGTGCTCAGCTGTAGAGATCGGTATAAAAGAGCAGGGGAAAGCCGCTGTGCCCAAAGGTGATAAAGAGGTAAGAACAAAAGTCGTTATTCCTGAATATATCACTGCTCCCGTATATGAAGGTCAGCCTGTAGGTGTTGTTGCATTCTATAATGGTGATACTCTTGTTTTTGAGACTGATATCATGATAAAAAGCAGTGTTCGTGCGCTTACCTTGAATTACGTTTTGAAGCAAACATTGCTTAAAATGATAGAAAAATAACTCTGAATTTGTCGGGATTGTACAAATGTTGGAAATGTTATGTAAAGGTACTTGAAAAATAATCAAAAATATAGTATCATAAAGATGGTAAATTATATTTGTATGGTTTTCCATACATATTGGAGGTAAATTTTAATGTCATTAAAACTCAACACCAAATACTTGAAGGATTTCGTCAATGCTGACGAACTCGCAGGAATCAAGGCACAGGTTGAGGCTGCTGCACAGTCTCTCCAGAGCAAAACAGGTCTTGGCAATGACTTCTTAGGCTGGGTGGATCTTCCTACTGCTTATGATAAGGAAGAATTTTCTCGTATAAAGGCAGCTGCTGAGAGAATCAAGGCTAATTCCGATATTCTTATCGTTATTGGTATCGGTGGTTCTTACCTTGGTGCAAGAGCTGCTATCGAGCTTCTTAAATCACCTCTTTATAATAATATGAAGAAGGATACACCTGACATTTATTATGTCGGAAACAGTATCAATCCTGCTTATCTTAACGAGATCATCGCTCTTTGCGAAGGCAAGGACTTCTCTGTAAATGTTATATCTAAGTCAGGTACAACTACAGAGCCTGCACTTGCATTCCGTATCTTCAAGAAAATGGTTGAGGATAAATATGGTAAGGAAGAGGCAAAGAATCGTATCTTTGCTACAACTGACAAGGCAAGAGGAACTCTCAAGAACCTTTCTGATGCAGAAGGCTACGAGACATTCGTTATTCCTGATGATGTTGGAGGACGTTTCTCTGTTCTTACAGCTGTTGGCCTTCTTCCTATCGCAGTTGCAGGCTGTGACATTGACGCTCTTATGAAGGGAGCTGCTAAAGCACAGGCTGATTTCTGCGCTGATTTTGATAATAATGACTGCTATAAATACGCTGCACTCAGAAACATCCTTTACAGAAAGGGCAAGTCTGTAGAAATGCTCGTTTCTTACGATCCAAGCTTCGTTATGATGTCTGAGTGGTACAAGCAGCTCTTCGGCGAGAGTGAAGGCAAGGACAACAAGGGTATATTCCCTTCAGCTGCTGTATTTTCAACTGATCTTCACTCTATGGGACAGTATATCCAGGACGGTGCAAGAATTCTTTTCGAGACTGTTGTTGATATAAAGAAGCCAAAGACAGATCTCTTCCTCGAGCCTGATGCTGAGAACCTTGATGGTCTTAACTTCCTTACAAATCAGAATATGTCTGTTGTTAACAGAAAAGCATTTGAGGGTACTGTTCTCGCTCATACAGAGGGCGGAGTTCCTAATATTATTCTTGAACTTGACGACACTACAGAAGAAAGCGTCGGCTATATGATCTACTTCTTCGAGAAGGCTTGCGCAATTTCGGGCTATGTACTTGGTGTAAATCCGTTCAATCAGCCGGGTGTTGAGAGTTATAAATCAAATATGTTCGCTCTTCTCGGCAAGCCGGGATATGAGGGAGCTAAGGCTGCTCTTGAAGCTAAGCTCGGCTGATAAGTCTGTTTAGCTCATAATGCAGAACTAAATACGTCACAAATGCCGTGAGGCACGGAAGGAGTAAATTATGATTAAACTTATTACAGGAAAAAAAGGCACAGGTAAAACAAAGATACTCATCGATAATATCAATGAGGCTGTAAAGTCAACAAACGGAAATCTTGTTTGCATCGAAAAAGGTGACAATATCAGACGTTCTATCAGCTTCAGAGTAAGATGGTGCGATACTGAGAGCTTTGCTATCGAAGGTGCTGATGCATTCTACGGCTTCGTTGCAGGTATGCTCGCAGGCAACTATGATATAAAGGACGTTTTCGTTGACGGTATCCTCAAGATCGTTGGCCGTGACTATGATGTTCTCGGTACACTTTTTGAGAAGCTTGACAAGCTTACAGGTGAAGAAGCTACTATCGTTTTCACAGTTTCAGCTGATGCTTCTGAGCTTCCTGAGAGCGTTAAGCAGTTCATTAAGTAAGTCATTAAAAAAAGTGAAATTTTTACACTGAACTATTGACATATTTTGACGTTTGGTGTATAATATATTTTATGGTGCTCTGAAGGATAGTTGTATGAAGATCAATTTAAAGCAGATATTCAATATTGTCGGAGAGTCAAAGGAGTTTTCTTATGAGATCTCCGCAGATGAATTTGGTGATATCAAGGGCTATGTTTTTAAATCACCTGTTAGTCTGAGTGGAAAATTCCATAACAGGGCAGGAGTAGTATATTTAAACTATTCTGCGGCTTTTGAGCTTCTCCATACTTGCGACAGATGCTTAAAGGAATTTTCAAGAGATTATGATCTAAGCTTCGACCATATTGTTGTTCCTTTCATTAGCAATGATGATAATGATGATTATATAGTTGCAGATGGTGAGAGCATTGAATTGAATGAAATTGCACTGACTGATATGCTTCTCAGTCTTCCTACTAAAAATCTTTGCAAAGATGATTGTAAAGGTCTTTGTATGGTTTGCGGCTGTGATCTTAACGAGGGTCAGTGTGATCATCTTAATTAATCTGAGCTGTGAAGCTCTTTAAGGAGGTGCCAGAATGGCTGTACCGAAGAGAAAAACTTCCAAGGCAAGACGTGATAAGAGACGTAGTGCTGTTTGGAAGCTTGAAGCACCCGCAATGTCAAAGTGTGATAACTGCGGCGCATATAAGGCTCCGCATAAGGTTTGCAAAAATTGCGGATTCTATAAGGGCGTTGAGGTCCTTAAGATCGACGCTGAATAATCGGCTTGATCCGATAAAAGAGAAGGAGAGGAGGAGAGATCCTTCTCTCCTTTTTAAGTGTATGGAGTAATTTTATGGTTAAGATCAACAGCGTTATGCATGGTTCTCCGTGTGACAAACACGGAATTCAAAGCGGCGACACACTCGTCAGAATAAATGGTCATGACATTAAAGATGTTCTTGATTATATGTACTATGCTGCGGATACTGATATTACCCTTGAAATTGTAAGGGACGATGTCCCTTTGACAATACATATAAATAAGGACGAATATGACGATCTTGGACTTGAGTTTGAAACTTTCCTGATGGATAAGAAACAGTCATGCAGTAATAAATGCGTGTTCTGTTTTATTGATCAGATGCCGCCTGGAATGAGAGAAACTCTATATTTTAAAGACGATGATGCAAGATTGTCTTTTTTGCAGGGCAATTATGTTACTCTTACCAATATGAAGCAGGAAGATATTGACAGAATTATCGAAATGAAGCTCAATATCAATGTTTCAGTCCATACAACAAACCCTGAATTACGTGTTAAAATGATGCATAATCGTTTTGCAGGTGAAAAGCTCAAATTCATCTGGCAGCTTGCTGAAAACGGTATTAAGCTCAATTGTCAGATCGTGTGCTGTCCGGGACTTAATGACGGTGACGAGCTCAGACGTTCATTAACAGATCTTGGTACTCTTATGCCCAATATAACAAGTATGGCTGTTGTTCCTGTAGGAGTTACAAAATTCCGTCAGGGATTATATCCTCTTGTTGGATTTGATAAAAAAGGCGCAGGAGAAACTATCGACATAATTGAAGAATTTCAACAGATATTCCTCAAAAAATTCGGTACAAGAACTGTTTTCCCGTCAGATGAGTTTTATCTGATAGCTGAGAGAGAGCTTCCTCCTATGGAAGCGTACGAAGATTTCTCGCAGTATGAAAACGGAGTCGGAATGCTCCGTTCTTTGATAGACGAGTTTGAAAAAGCTCTTGAAATAGCCGAGTGGGAAGGCGGCGAACGCCATGTTTCCATTGCTACAGGCTATTCCGCTTTTGGTACTATAAATATGCTTGCCAAAATGGCTGAGGAAAGTTTTCCAATGCTGAAATGTGATGTTTATCGTATCCGAAATGACTTTTTTGGTGATACTATCACAGTTACAGGTCTTATAACCGCACAGGATCTTATCGCTCAGCTGAGCGGAAAGGATCTTGGAGCTAATCTTCTCTTGTCTCAGGCTATGGTGAGACGAGATTCAGATGTTTTTCTTGACAATCTTACAATAGGTGATGTTGAGAAAGCACTTAATGTAAAAATACGTACTACGCCAAGTGACGGCTATGAGTTGCTTGACGCAATAATGGGAATTGAATATTAGTTGTGAATTATCACACTTTAAGATATGAAAGGGGATGTAGAAATATGTCATTACCGATAGTTGCAGTTGTTGGACGACCTAATGTTGGTAAATCAACGCTATTTAACAAGCTTATCGGACAGAGACTTTCAATAGTTGAGGATACCCCCGGTGTTACACGTGATCGAATTTATTCTAAATGTGAATGGCGAGGAAAGGAATTCATGGTAGTTGACACAGGCGGTATAGAGCCTGACAGCAATGATGTTATCCTTGCCCAGATGAGAAGACAGTCTGAACTTGCTATTGAAAAAGCAGATGTTATTGTTTTTGTAACGGATATAAAATGCGGTGTAACTGCTGATGACTATGCTGTAGCTCAGATGCTTCTGAAAAGCGGAAAGCCCATTGTTCTTGCGGTTAACAAGGTGGACAGCCTTGGAGATCCGCCTATGGAGCTTTACGAGTTTTATAATCTTGGACTTGGTGATCCGTATCCTATTTCATCTGTTCATGGTCATGGTACTGGTGATATGCTTGATAAGGTGTATGAAAGCCTTCCTGACAGCGAAGAAACAGAATATGACGAGGATCATATCAAGGTCGCTGTTATCGGAAAGCCTAATGCAGGAAAATCTTCACTTATCAACAAGATCGCAGGTGAAGAACGTGTTATTGTTTCGGATATAGCAGGAACTACCCGTGATTCAACGGATACAGTTATCGAAAATGAATACGGTAAATTCGTATTTATCGATACAGCAGGCATACGAAAAAAATCGAAAGTAACTGAAAAAGTAGAGCATTACAGTGTTCTCAGAGCTTATATGGCTGTTGACAGGGCAGACGTATGTGTTATTATGCTTGATGCTGCTGAGGGATTTACAGAGCAGGACTCCAAAGTTGCAGGATATGCACATGAGCAGGGTAAGGCATGTGTTGTTGCTGTGAATAAATGGGATCTTGTAGAAAAAAATGACAAGACCATGCAGGAGTACAGAACAAAGCTTGAAAATGATTTCAGCTTTATGTCTTATGTTCCATTTGTATTCATTTCTGCTAAAACAGGACAGCGTATAAATAAACTCTATGAGCTTATCAAGTATGTCTATGAACAGAACAGTATGAGAATATCAACAGGTATGCTCAATGATGTACTTGCTTATGCAACAACAAGAGTCCAGCCGCCATCGGATAAGGGAAGAAGGCTGAAAATATACTACATGACTCAGCCTTCCACGAAGCCTCCGACTTTCGTAACGTTTGTAAATCGTGCTGATCTGTTCCATTTTTCGTACAGAAGATATATCGAAAATCAGATACGTTCAACATTCGGACTCGAAGGCACTCCCGTAAGATTTATTGTACGTGAGAGGGGAGGAAATGATAAATAATGAAGTTATTTTTATCAATTTTAACAGCTGCCGGTTTAGGATATTTTCTGGGCAGTATCAATTTCTCGATCATTGTCGTTAGAATGATGACAGGAAGAGATATCCGTGATATGGGCAGCAAAAATGCAGGTCTTACCAATACATTAAGATGTGCAGGAAAGAGCTGTGCTCTTATGACGCTTATCGGTGATCTTGCTAAAGGTATAATAGCAGTAGCTCTTTCAAGAGGAGTATGTCATTTGCTCCATGCTGGCATGATGCCGGGAAATGATACACATTATATTGGATATATAGCAGGCTTTTTTGCTATAATAGGCCATGTTTTCCCGATATACTACGGATTTAAGGGCGGAAAAGGAGTACTTGTCGGTGCTGCCTCGTTCCTTGCTGTAGATTATAAAGTTTTTCTTGCACTTATTGCGATATTTGCAGTTATTCTTGCACTTTCAAAATATGTATCCCTTGCTTCTATTATTTCAACAACATACTGTCCTATTGCAACTCTGCTTATGTCGTGGCTTATAGACGGATATACATTTGGAAGAAGCTTTATCTATATGCTGTTGTCTTTGCCTATGGCAGCGATGGTAATATGGATGCACAGATCAAATATCCAACGCCTTATTGACGGAAATGAGAATAAATTTTCATTCAACAAAATAAATATTAACTGAGGCTTTCAGCCGAAAGGAGTGAAATGCTATGGCAAATATAGTTATACTTGGTTCGGGCGGATTTGGACTCAGTCTTGCAATAATGGCTGAGCATTGCGGCAGACATAATGTTACGGTATGGTCAAAATTTCAGTCTGAGATAGACGATATCCGTTCACACGGAGAACACGTTCAGAAGCTTCCGGGGGTTCCTGTTTCTGAGAGTATAGCCATGACAAGCGATATCTCTTGCGTTAAGGGCTGCGATATACTGGTTTTCGGTATCCCGTCATCATTTGTACGTGATGTCGCTAAGGAAGCAGCTCCGTATGTTGATGACAATATGGTCATCGTAAACACCGGAAAAGGACTTGAAGAAGGAAGTCTGAAAACTCTCAGCGAGGTCATCTGCGAGGAAATACATACAGATAAAATGGTCGTTCTCTCAGGTCCGTCTCATGCAGAGGAAGTTGCAAGATGTGTGCCTACAACTATTGTTGCAGCGTCTGCAAATCATGAGGCAGCCGAATATGTACAGCGTGAGTTCGGTAATAATTTTATGAGAATATACCTTAACGATGATGTTAAGGGCTGTGAGATAGGCGGTGCGCTGAAAAATATAATTGCTCTTTGTGTGGGTATTTGTGATGGTCTGGGCTATGGTGATAATACAAAGGCTGCACTTATGACTCGTGGTATACATGAGATTGCCCGTCTTGGAAAAGCCTGCGGAGCAGATGTTACTACCTTCAGCGGACTAACCGGTATTGGCGATCTTATTGTTACCTGTACAAGTATGCACAGTCGAAACAGACGCGCAGGTATACTTATCGGTCAGGGCGTTTCTCCTGAGGAAGCAGTTGAGCGTGTTGGTACAGTTGAAGGATATTTCTGCTGTAAGGCTGCATATGAGCTTGCAAGACGTTTGAATGTAGAAATGCCTATAACAGAGCAGCTAAATGAAGTGCTTTTCAACGGCGGAGATGTCAGACTTGCACTTGGTGCTCTTATGAACAGACCACAGATATATGAAGAAATATAAGTTATACTACCAGAGGTGAATTAAAAGTGATAAAAATCTGTGATTACAGAGGTCATATAAGAAACTGGCGCGGACTTTGCGAAGAGCTTGGTATTGATAATACACTTTCCCGTGAAGAACGTGAAAAGGCTATAATCATCAAAGCATATGAAAAATGGGGCAGGGAAATGGCTGATCATTTTTATGGTATGTTTGCATTTGGTCTTTACGATGATGCAGAGGATAAATATTTCTGTTTAAGAGATCAGTTCGGTACAAAGCCGTTTTATTACTATATAACTGCCGATAACAGATTGCTTTTCGGTACGAATATCAGCAGTATTATCGGTAAGGAAGGTTTTGTAAAAGAGCTGAACGTTGATATGCTCCAGATCTATATGACACTTACCTATGTTGCAGGTGAGGATACATTCTTTAAAGGCGTAAAAAAGCTCATGCCTGGTCATTGGCTGGTATTTAAAGACGGGAAGCTGACTATAGAGCGTTACTGGACTCCTACATTCAAGCCTGATAACAGCAAATCACTCGATGATTGGGCAAATGAGATACACGATACGCTGACCAATATCTTCCCTGAGGTCAAGGACGATGACGAAGTTGCAGAGTCATTCCTTTCGGGAGGTGTTGATTCATCATACGTTCTTGCAATGAGTGATGCAAAAAGAGCTGATTCCTGTGGATACGATGAGGAAAGATTTGATGAATCAAGAGTTGCTGCAAAGACAGCGGAACTTCTTAACGTAGAGCACTCTGTTGCTAATATTCAGCCTAAGGATTTCTTTGATATCGTTCCGTTTGTAATGTACAATATGGAGCAGCCTCTCGGTGATGCTTCTGCTATCGTATTTACACTTGGCTGTAAGGCTACGGCAGAACATACAAAGCTTTGCTATTCAGGCGAAGGAGCAGATGAGTTCTTCGGCGGATATAATATGTACCGCAATGCTGAGCGTTATGGAGATAATCTCAAGACTTTCTACGTTGGTAACACCAATATTATGAAGGAAGATGAGAAGCAGCGTATACTCAAACATTATGATCCGAGTATACTTCCTATTGACCTTGTGAAGTATATCTATGACGAGACCGAAGGTCTTGACCCGCTTACAAAGATGTCTGATGTTGACATACAAATATGGCTTGAAGGTGATATTTACCTTAATGTTGACAAGATGAGTACAGCCTGTGGACTTGAGATACGTATGCCGCTGACTGACAGAAGAATATTTGACATCGCTTCACGTATGCCTTCAAAATATAAGGTCAACGAGGAGCAGAATAAAGTTGCATTCAGAACTGCAGCTGCAAAGGTTCTTCCTGAAGAAATTGCTTTCAGGAAAAAGCTCGGATTTATTGTTCCTGTAAGAATATGGCTTGCTGATGAGCGATACAATGCAGATGTCCGCGAGAAATTCAACAGTGAGATGGCTGCAAAGTTCTTTAATGTTGATGAGATCAACGCAATTTATAAAGACTATGTTGGCGGAAACTCTGATAACTGGCGTAAAGTATGGACTATTTATACTTTCCTTGTTTGGTATGAGGAGTACTTTGTAAAGAGATAAAAACTATCCCCTGTGAAAACAGGGGATTATTTTATCCAATATTATTTACTATGCTGATCGATATGTATTTGTCCACAACAGCTCTGAAATCTGTATCAGGTTCGGCATCTTCGTTATACTCTCCCTCAACCATAAGCCGTATACCGCCATTTTCAAGTTTTTTTAGTTCTATATAGTGGTCGCGGAAAAACATACCATGCGAGACCTTTCTGTCTTTAAGTATTCCTTTACATTCAGTCAGTGGACATCCCGGGAAATTAACATTGAATATTTGTCCGTATCCAAGTTTTTTATCTGCAAGTTCAGAGAGTATTCTTTGTAAATATTCATCTGACACCTCATGCAGTTTGTCTGCTTCTTCCGATAGGGCAATAGAAGTTATACCTTGAAAAGCTCCCTCAAAGGCTGCACCTGCTGTAGCAGAATACTGGATATCCGATGCTACATTATAGCCATTATTCAAGCCCGAAAGTACAAGATCAGGCTTGCATGGCATAATATTAAGACTTCCTACACGGACACAGTCGGCAGGAGTTCCGCTGCATGAAAAAGCTTTGATGTCGTTTATTGGAAAATCATGTGGATATACGTCTATATGATCATGCAGGGAAATACTGTGTGAAGCAGCACTTCTTTGTTCGAGAGGAGCAACTACCCATACTTCGCCGAGTTCTTTAGCTGTTTTTGCAAGTCTTATAATGCCGTCTGCATTTATACCGTCATCGTTTGTTATAAGAATACGCATAGATTATCCTCCAAAATAAAATACGCTATTATTATACTATATAAAAGAAAAAAACACAAGCACTTGCAATCACAGAAAATAATGTTTTTCTTTTGGAGATTTTTACTAAAAATTATTAAAAACAACTTGAATTCAATGCTAAAAAATGGTATAATTAATTTAAAGGGGAATGTTTTTCTCAATAAATAAACTGGACGGAGTGTTTATAATGGGAAATGAAGAATTATTGGAATATTATCGTTTATTTGATGCTTTATTATATACGATGACAGATGTTGAAAGCTTTGATATCGAAGAAATAAAAAATGCATTAGCTGATTTATGTAAATTTTTCAAGATATCAAAAGGAATAACCGAATTTTACCAAAATATAAGCAATGAAAAGGCTAACAAAGGTGATGTCTTTGTTGGCTATGATAACGGTGAGGATTGTGTAGAGATAATCAGCAGACGTATTGTGACTAAATCTATGGCTGTTGTTAAATGCAGTGCTTACAGAAGTGAAAAGATACCTCCGCTTTCAGCTGATGATGTTCAGAGAGTGGATCTGGTTATGCGTACGGTTTTAAGCTTTATAAGCCGTAATAGACTTCAGAACGTAGTCGAGAAGTTTACTTTTTATGATGAGTACGGTTACAGAAATGTTCGATCGTTTATAAGATATATCGAAAATCTCGATGAAAAGGGAATTCTCAGCGGTCATACAGCAATTTATTATAATCTGAGGCATTTCACTCTTATAAATCGTGAGATCGGCCGAAATAACGGCGATATCGCTATGCGAAACTTTTTTAATATGATAGAGAATATTGTTGGCGATAATGGAATCGTGTGCCGTGTTGGCGGAGATAATTTTGTATCCGTATTCAAAGATGAGCTCCTTGATGATATTTTAAAGATCGTAAAAGGTGTTCCTGTCGTTTATGATAATAACAATCAGAAGCGTATTATGGTTTCAGCAAGCACAGGTGTTTTTCGTATAACAGATGAATTTGTGTATGAAACTCCCGGAGATATCATGGATAGGATATTATCTTCATCTCAAGCTGCAAAAATAGGCGGCAAAGACAGTATCGTTTTCTTTGATGATAAAATGGAGATCGGCAAGGAAAAACGTATGAAGATACAGCAGCTTTTTCCAATTGCGCTTAAAAATAAGGAATTTAAAGTATTCTATCAGCCAAAGATCGATATACAGACAGGGGAACTGGTCGGTGCAGAAGCATTGTGCAGATGGTTCAAGGATGGAAAGATCATACCGCCTATGGAATTTATCCCTGTACTTGAATACAATACGGATATTTGCCAGTTGGACTTTTATATGCTTGACAATGTTTGTAAAGACATTCGACGCTGGCTTGATGAAGGACGTAAGGTCGTGCGTGTTTCAGTTAACCTTTCAAGAAAGCACATGATGGATGTTGATCTGCTCGATCATATTATCGAGATCGTCGATAGGAATAATGTTCCTCATAATTATATTGAGATAGAGCTTACCGAAACTACGACTGACGTGGAATTCCGCGATCTTAAACGTGTTGTAAGCGGACTCCAGCAGGCAGGAATATGTACTTCAGTCGATGATTTTGGAATGGGTTATTCATCGCTAAATCTTATTCGTGAAGTTCCGTGGAATGTGCTCAAGGTCGACAGAAGCTTTTTGCCGCTTGATGAGGAAAACTCGCAGAGTACAAGAAATGTCATGTTCAAGTATGTTGTAGGCATGGCGAAAGAGCTTGGTCTGGAATGTGTAGCAGAGGGAGTTGAAACAAAGAGGCAAGTTGAAATACTGAAAAATAATCAGTGTGTGTTTGCACAGGGGTATTATTTCGACAGACCGTTGCCCCTTGATGAATTTGAGAACAGACTTATAACGCATCATTACGTAATTGATAGCGGTGCACCCGATTAAGTGAAATATCATAAAACGCCTTCTGAAAAGAAGGCGTATTTCTTTTGAAAAGAATTTGTCATATAAATGTATAAATGAAGCGAATTGTTATTTTTATATGCGTTATTACGTTTTGTATTGACAAAGGTAGTATGATGTGTTATAATTTAAGTTGAGTTACTAAACATAGATCCTAATGCAGTGGGGGTGACATTAATAAAAAAAATACTAAAATACGCTTTGAATATAGGACTTATTCTCGTAATTACTTTTTTTACACTGCACGTTATTTTCAAGGAACAGGAACTTACGGAAATAATCCGTGATATACGTATGGCAAATCCTATGTGGATCGCTGTCGGCGCAGTTGCTGCTTTACTGTTTGTTTCAGGAGAGTCTGTCATAATACACTATATGCTTCGAGTCCTTAATCAAAAGATCAGTTTTTGGAAGTGTCTGAAGTATTCATTTATTGGATTCTTTTTCTGTTATATAACGCCTTCTTCCACAGGTGGTCAACCTGTACAGATGTATCATATGAAGAAGGATAAGATCAATATAGGTTATTCCACGCTTATAATGCTGCTCATAACTATTGCTTACAAATCGGTGCTTATTCTTATGGGAATTGGTTTCCTTGCATTCAATTACGATGTTGTTGCAAAATATGCTTTGGATATGAAGTGGCTGATAGTATTGGGATTTGTATTGAATCTTTCTTTTATTGCCGCATTGATCCTTATATTCATGAAACCGATATGGGCAAGAGCTCTTGGTATAAAAGTAGTTGGACTTCTTACAAAGATAAGGATACTCAAACGTAAAAATAAAGAAAAATATACAGAAAAGCTTATAGGAATATGTGATACATATGCTATGGGCTCAGACTATATAAAGAAAAACCTTTCGGTCGTTCTTAAAGTTTTCGTTCTTACGTTTATACAAAGGCTTTTACTATTTACAGTTACATGGATAGTTTATCGTGCTTATGGTCTGAGTACTACAAGTTATATTGATATCATAACGCTACAGATAATGATAGCAGTTGCTGTAGAAATGCTTCCTCTGCCGGGAGCTGCTGGTATATCAGAAGGCTGTTTCCTGCTTGCATTTACAGAAATATTCGGGATAGGTCTTGTAAAGCCTGCAATGCTTATCAGCCGCGGACTTACTTTCTATCTTGTGCTGTTTGTTGGCGCATTTGTTACATTGGCAGATCGTATCATAAGATTAAAAAAAGAAAAAATCAAAAAGGAATAAAAGTTCAGCTCCGCTTTTTAGCGGAGTTTTTTATTTATGGATTTTTGTCAAATATACTTGCAATTTGTAATTTAATGCTGTATAATAAAAAAGAGGTGATAATATGAGTATTATTGCTAAGTTATTGCAAAGTATTTTTTCATCTGATCTTTATATAGGTATTGCTGCTGTAGTTACAGCTATTGTATGTTATAAAGTAAAACAATGCAGAAAGTCCGTTGATAACGAAATATATGATTGGGAAGCAACAAGTGACGATCCGTATAATGTTGATAAAATTGATAAGATTTTCGATAACTACAGAAAGATCAATTTTTATTATACCTTTTTTATAACACTGATATCTATTTTCCCTTTGCTGGGTATGCTTGGAACGGTTTTTGCTCTGCTTGGACTTGATATGACAAATGCAGAGGCTATCAGCAATGCGAAAAGCAGTTTCTTTGATGCTCTTACATCTACAACATGGGGAATAATATTCGCTATTACCTTTAAAATAATCAATTCGATTTTTTTCTCAGATGTTGAAGATCTTATACAGCGTCATCTGGCTCTTATAAAGAAACTCAGGAAGAGTGGTATTGACCAGTCTCAGAAACGTCGAGGATACGATTATAATGAAGATACGTGAAATAATTCTTGATTTTACATCGCTTCTTGATGTTACTATGATAATTCTATTTTTCTTTGTTCTATACAGTTCGATTGACGTTGAAAATGTATCAGAAAAAGCAAAAGCAGCAGAAGCTTCATATACAGAGATGCAGGCAGAGAATGAAAGGGAACAGCAGGAATGGCGTGAGAAAGCTTCACAGGAATGGGAGCGAATTCTGACTGCTGATTCAAATGCAGCTGCAAATCAGGAGGCTTTGAGTGCATACAATGACGGAAGTGGTCTTGCTTTTAATCTTCATGAAGTTGAAAGCGGTAATGTATGGTCATTAAGTGTTTTATCAGGAAATAAAAAGCTTAATGAGATCAGTTCAGACGATCAATATAAGTTGAAAGACAAGCTTAAAGAGTCAATAAAAAAAGCAGGCTTTGAAAGAGATGATGTTATAATCGCTACTTTTACATATGACGGCAGTTCTTATGGTACTGCTAAAGCTGTCCCAATTATTGAAGATGCTTTTATAAGCTTACAGCGTGATTATAAAGGTTTATATTTTACATCTATTAATATATCAAAGTGAGGTAAATAGAAATGAAGAAATTTTTAGGTTTTTTATTATTAGTTGCAATAATAGCTTTGGCTATATGGGCGTTTTTACATTTTAAAGGCTTTGGCGGATTTGGCAAGGAGTCAGAAAAAGGTAAGAATAACGATACTTCTGTAAGTGAGACAACTTTACCTGAGACAACTACAGTAGAGGATAAGCAGTTAGAAAGTGCAGAGATAACAGTATCGGGAAATGATTATCTTTATAACAATGAGAAGTTATCACTTGAAAAGCTTGTAGCTGAAATAAGCAAGCTTGATAAGAGTGCAGAGATAACTATCACCTCTGATGATACAGCTGCTAAAAACACTGTCGATGAGCTTACAGACAAGCTTGAAGAGCTTGGCTATAATAACTTTAAAAAGGCAGATAAGTAAAAAACAAGGCTGATACAAATTGTATCAGCCTTTCTTTTATGTTGTTTCTTTACGGATAACCGTACCTGTAGGGAAGACAATATCAGACTTGAATGAGAATTTCATCATAGCATGATTAGCAGTTTCGATTTCCTCATCATTTTCGTCATAGAGCTTATCAAGCTTCATTTCTATAGGTTTCTGTGAAGGAGCAAGCAATTCAACTGTATCACCTGCAAAGAAGCGATTTCGCTGTGTACAGTAAACTGTTCCGTTTTCGCATTTTTCAACAACAGCAACAACATCATAATTTCTGATGTAACCGCTGTTTTCATAGTACTGTGATTCTTCGGGAGTTCCGAAGAAAAAACCGTTACAATATTTTCTGTGGCTTACCTTATATACTTCGTCTCTTATCCATTCAGGAAGGGTGAAGTTATCAGGATCTTTGTAATAATGATCCACAGCCATTCTGTAAGCGTTAGTTACAACAGCTACATAATATGCGGATTTTGCACGGCCTTCTATTTTCAGACTCTTAACACCTACCTGAGCAAGCTTGTCTATATGCTCAATCATACACATATCCTTTGAATTGAGGATATATGTACCTTTTTCATCTTCGTAAACAGGGAAGAACTCACCGGGGCGTTTTTCTTCCATAAGGTGATAGCCCCAGCGGCAAGGCTGAGCACATTCACCTCGGTTAGCGTCTCTGTTTACAAGATACTGTGAGAGCAGGCATCTGCCTGAAAAAGAAACACACATTGCACCATGTACAAATGTTTCAATATCGAGATCAGAAGATGTTTTTGCACGTATCTCAGCTATTTCATCAAGTGAAAGCTCTCGTGCAAGAACAACTCTCTTTGCGCCCATATTATAAAGTTCGCGTGCAGTAACATAGTTGACGATACCCGTCTGAGTGGAGATATGTATCTCCATATCAGGCGCATACTTTTTTATAAGCATAAGTAAACCTATATCGGCTACAATAAGCGCATCAACTTTAGCATCTACGGCTTCTTTTACAAATCTTTCAAAGAAAGGTATTTCAGAATTCCTCGGGAGCGTATTACAGGTAAGATAGACCTTGACTCCTTTAGAATGAGCAGCCGCTACAGCTTTACATAGCTGCTCAAAATCAAAGTTGAGCGGTGATGCACGCATACCGAACTGTTTTCTTCCGAGGTATACTGCATCTGCACCGTAGTTCAGAGCAGCTGTAAACCTTTCTTCATCACCGGCAGGGGCAAGAACTTCAAGTTCGTTCATCAGTATTCCTCCGATTCAGCTGCAGCAGCGGCTGCGGCAGCCTCTTCTGCCTCACGGCGTTCTTTTTCAGCTTCCTGATCAGCCTGTACTATAGCCTTGTTCTGCTCATGCTCATCATTAGTCTTAGCAAATTTTGTTTCGCCTGTGTAGATATTAGCAATGAAATAGTAATCATCTGAAGGCATCTTTTCAAGAACTGCATCTATAGCTTCTAAACCTGGGTTACATATAGCTCCGGGAGGGAGTCCCTTGCTTACATATGTGTCATATGCATTGATTATATCCTTGTTGATTACTTCCATGTGCGAACGTATTATTTCAGAGTAATTCTTTGTCGGGTCAGACTGAAGCATTCCTACTGTTTCTGCGTCAGTGTGTTCAAGTCTGTTCCAGAATACACTTGCAACATGATTCATTTCCTCGCGGTTATTAACTTCCTTTTGAACTATAGATGCAAAAGTGATGAGCTGATCCAGTGAAAGGTTGAGCTTAGCCATTCTTTCCAATCTGTCTTCGGTCATTTTCTGATTGAAGTTGAAATATATCTTCTGGCATACTTCTTCCGGATCCATATCTTTAGTAAAAGTATAAGTATCGGGGAAGAGATATCCTTCCATACGTGTTTCAGTAAACTTCAGAGTATTTGTATCTTTTGAAAGATACTTTTCAAAATCAAATCCATAATCTGATGCATTGAAATTGAAGAGGAAATCGTCAGCCTTGCAGACACCTTCGTCATCGAGCAGTTCAGCTGCTTCATAAAGGTTTATACCCTCATAGAAAGTTATTGATACTGCTTCCTTCTGTGACTCTTCCTCAACGCTCGTAAGCTTGTTTATGATCGTTTCATATGCCATGCTCGGACTTACAAAATGCTCGCCTGCAAGATATACGTCAGCTGACTTTCTGAATTTTGTAAAGAGCTGGAAGCATTTAGGGGAATTAATGATTCCTTCATCATAAAGAAGCTCGGATATCTCCTTTGTAGTGGCATTTTCTGGTACAACTATAAGCTTGGTATTATCGCTCTTGCCAATGCCAAACATATCTCTGCCAAAGGCAATGATAACAAGTGAAAGGCATATGGAAACAGCAAAAATAAATACCGTAAGAATAAGAACGCCCGGTAAACGGCTTCTTTTCTTCTTCTTTTTCTTATGGTGAGCGTTGTTTCGCTTTACGGCAGCATTATTTCTCTGAGGAATGTAATCCTGCTGTACAGGTGGAGGAACAGGACGATCATTCTTTGGAAGTTCAGCTTCCTGTCTTCTGACATTGGCAGAATCTCTTACTGCCATTTCAGGCTCTTTTGCATGAGACACAACTTTTTTTACAGGAATTTCAGCTTTTGTCTCAGCGACCTCTTCTTTTATTTCTTCTTCTTTTTTTAATGCCTCTGCTTCGCTTGATTTTTTAGCTTGATCCAGCTGATTGAGGATATCATTGATAACATCATTATTGTTATCAGCCATTGCAGAGCACCGTCCTTTCTTCAGTTACAATAAGATTTACGACAAGATCATGCTGCATGAGAGGAAGCTGCTTAACAATGAGTTCTTCATAAGCGAGAGCAATTGTGAAAATATCGGGATTTTCAGAGATGAACTCGTCATAGTATCCTCCGCCGTATCCGAGTCTGCCGCCTTCTTCTGTAAAAGCGAGCCCAGGGATTATGCAGACAGTTTTATCGGTTATAACAGGCTTTGGGAGAGCACTGTCAGGTTCGGGAATACGGTACATACCTTCATGAAGATCGGCAACTGATTCAATAAGATGAAAAGTCATTGAACGCTCAGAGCCGCATTTAGGAAGTGCCACATTTTTTCCCATTTCTATAAGCTTATCTATGAGCAGATATGTATCTACTTCCGAACCAAAAGAGGCGTAAAGCAGTACATTATCGGCTTCTTCTATTTTTTCTTCTTCAAGCAGTCTTTCGGTGATATCAAGATCTTTCGAGACTTTATCACGTATTTCCGCTCGAAGATGGGAATATTCTTTTCTAAGTTCTTTTTTATTATCCATATCAGTCACATAAAATAGCATTTCGCTGTCTTTGGCTTTCAGCCTTTGAATGACATTTTTCAACAAGTTTTAAACCAAAATCAACGGCAACACCTGCGCCTCTTGCGGTAATAAAGATACCGTCTTCAGCAACTCCGTCGTTTCCGATGTTTGCGCCGTCGAGCTGAGTTTCAAATCCCTCATAGCATACTGCGGTCTTGCCTTTGAGAAGTCCTTTGTGTCCGAGTATTGAAGGAGCAGCACATATAGCACCGATGTATTTATTGTTTGAAACACAGTAATCAATGGCAGCCTGAACATATTCAGACTTTTCGAGATTAAGTGTACCCGGCATACCTCCGGGGAGAACGATCATTTCAAGTTCATCTGTAAGAGGAGCTTCCTGAGCAATTGTATCGGTAACAACAGGGATACCGTGTGAACCTGTGATTATATTATCGCCTACACCTACAGTTATGACATTTTTGCCTGCACGTCTGAGCAGGTCGATAGGTGCAATAGCTTCTGTCTCTTCAAATCCGTTTGCAAGAAAGACGTAGATCATTTTCTTTATCCTTTCATTTAAAAGTTACAATACATTTTTTCAGAAGAAAAGCAGGGTGATATGACTGCTTTGCTTTGCGCAGTCCTTCTATCCCAAGATCTTCCTCACGATTGATATATTTATATTGAGCGGCAGCTTCTTTAGCGAAGCAATTGTTTATGCCTGTATAGATGCCGTCATATTTTGTATCTGCTTTTTCAATATGAACACAGAATGTTTCATTATTAAGCTGATCTCCGATAGTGAAAGCAGCTACTTCACCACCGATACGTATAACTCCACCTTTAAGTCCAAGTTCATGGAAGTAGGTGAAATATGTGTTTATAGCGTATTGTTCGGCTATATATGAATGATCGTGTTCTTCATTTCTGTTATTGTACTCAATAGTACTGAAAGTGATGCAGTCGTTAAAGTCATTTTCTGTCATCATTTTGAACTCAGCATCAAGCTTGCTGAAATGTGCAAGATGATTGCGCTTTCCATGATATTTTCTGCCCGAAAGAGTTATCAGATCCTGAGTATTATATATGTAATCCCAGTCGCCGTCATCGGTCGATACCGAGAAACTGTCAGGAAAAACTTCATTTAGCATTTGAAGCGTTTTTTCTGTAATTCCTGCAACTCTTAAAGGCTTCCCGAGCTTTTCGGAATAAGCCTTCATTTCCGAAATAACTTCACAGTAATCACCTTCGCCTGACGGAAAAAAGAAACGGGGGATACCGTCTTTTGATCTGAACGAACAGCATATATAAAAATCCTTATAAAAAGATATTTGCGAATCGCCAAGTCTTTTCCACGCCATATTATTGGCAAAGCTGTATTCGCAGCCCATAAACTGTGATTTGCTCAGTGCAGCGGTGATACGTTCCCTGTCGGTTATGGCAATATCTCTGAATTCAAGCATTATATCACCTGATATTAGTTCTTTTTCAAAGAAGAGAAGTACTCTTTGACTTCGTTTATTCTTCCGCAGGTCATTTTGCCCTCAGGACATTTTCCACTTGAAACGCATGAAGGACCTGCATGAGAAAAGATATGAGGTGCTACTTCAAGGCATTGTCTTAGCATTTCATTAGCTACGGCTCTTATCTCCCACTGTGCTCGGTTGCAGCAACGGTGGTGGAAAAAATTAAAAAGAGATCGTACATTCATTGTAACGACAATTTTTGTCTCACAGGCATTGGGGAGTATGAAACGAGCATCCTCATTTGCAAGCTTTGATGCCTTTGAACGAGCTGTTTTTTCATCAAGCCTCTGTGCGATCAATTCCTTTGTATGCTTTTCGGTAAGGAGTTCGGCGATCTTTGCGTAGCTGTCAGTTATTTCAGCAATAACTCTGTCGTACTCCGATTTTGCCTCGGGAAGTTCCTCGATAGCAGGAGGTGTTATAAACTCAAATCCATTCTCGTTTACGTATCTCTGACTCTTCTGTGAATACGAAGCAATACGATGTCTGACAAGCTGATGAGTACAAGCTCTTGATACACCTTCAATTCCAAAAGTAAACGAAACGTGTTCCATGACGCTTTCGTGTCCTATGGACGCAAGCATATCAATGAAACTTTCGGTTTTTTCATCTGTGAGTCCGTCTCTGAGTGACTCAATATCGCTGCTTGAGTAACAGAGCTTTGCTGCTGTTGCAACAAGTCTTTCGGGATCAGGAGTATGTGACAGGAGTTTTACCTTCAAAACAGGACACCTTCCTTATTTAAAATAAAGCATATACAATTATTGTATCATTTATTTGTCATTAAGTCAAGGAAATAACATAAAAATATTTAAGATAATTTATTTAATAAGGTGGTTTGGTGATAAATAGAAAAAATTTTTCATTTTACTATGGACAAAATAAAAAAAATGTAGTATAATAAAACAGTATCTGGAATCTACAATTATATCGGAGGAATTTACAGATGAATAAGTTTAATAAGTTTGCTGCAGCTGCTGCGGCATTCGCACTTGCTGCTGCTTCTGCAAGCTGTAGCGCACCTGAGGCAATTACATTCGGAAAGAGCTCTCAGACAGCTCTTACTGTTGATGGATATGAAGTACCCGCAGGCGTATTTATTTATAATGAGATATATGCTTATAATACTGCACAGTATGAGCTGTACTCACAGAATGGTCAGATGCCTTCCTTAGAGGATGTCAAGAAGGCAACTATCCAGTCGAAAGATGCAGTGGATTGGATACAGGATCAGGCAACTGAGGCTTGCAGAGATTTTGTTGCAAGCGAAAAGGAATTTGAAAAGATAGGCGGCGAGCTTACTGCTGATGAACTGCAACAGGTCAAGGAATACCTTGCTCAAAGCAGTTCTAATTCTACTCTTTCCGCAAACGGCGTTGGTGAAGAATCTCTCAGAAAGATAGTTGAGAATTCATTCAAGACAGAGGCAATTTTCAAGCATTATTATGGAATTGATGCTGAAAAAGGATGTTCGGAAAGCGAATTGAAGGAATATTATCAGGACAAGACTACGAGAGTAAAGTATTTCACTATAAGCCTTGTTGATGAAAATGGTGAGCAGTACGGTGCTGATGAGAAGCGTACACTTAACAAAATGGCTGATGAGTACGTTAAGGATATCAATTCTCAGAGTTCGAATGATAAGAAACTCAAGAAGATAGATGAGTGTGAGGAAGAATACAACAAGTATGTTGAAGAGCGTGCAGCAAAGGCTGCTGAAGAAGCTGCTAAGGAAGCAGGGGAGACAGTAACCACAACAACTACAACTACAACGACAACTACTACCGATGCAAGCACAACTACTACGACAACTGATCCTCATGCAAATGAAGTACTTGTAACAAAGTATACAACTACAGTTGCTGAAGAGAATAATGATGACACAGCTACAACTACTACATTGTCGGCTGAACAGGAAGCTGCTAAGAAATCACAGCAGGATTACAATGATTATCTGTTCAACAAGCTGGATAATTATAAGGCTGAAAAGTATCAGTATGATGATGATACGATCTATATAGTTATCAAGGCTGATATCAAGGAAAGAATGACAGAGGATGATCTTTGGAGCAAGGATCAGATAGATTCTCTCCTTAGTGAGCGTTATTATAAGGATTTCCAGGATATGATGAAGGGGATTTCCGAGAGTTTATCTGTTAGTAAGAATACTACTGCATATAGCAGATATTCACCGTTCAAGCTTGATCTTGAAACAGAATAAAAAAATAAGGCTGCCGTAAAGGCAGCCTTTTTATATGCTGTTTTTTCTTATCTGTAATCTGACATCTTCGCCCTTGAATTCGAGACATGAATACATAGAAACGATACGTGAAACTACTCGTTTGTCGTATCTTCGTGCGATACCTGCAAGGTCCAGGTTAGTGCTTATTATCGAGGGTTTACCGCAGTTAAGACGTGTATTGATGATGTTATAGATAGTTGCATTGTAAAACTGTGATTCATATTCTGTGCCCATATCATCGAGAATAAGCAGATCGGTATTCATTACAAGATCTATCATTTCAGATGAATGTTCATAGCTGAAATGTTCTTTTTCGATGTTCCTTAGAATGTTTATAGCAGAGTCATATATGACACTGTAGCCCTTTTCCAGAACTTTATTGGCTATAGCAAGTGAAAGATGTGTTTTGCCAAGACCTGTCTGACCAAACATGAGTATACTTTTTGAGTTGGGAGAAAAAGTTGAGGCATACTGCATGGTATATTCCAATATTTTCTTCATAGCCAGATAGTTTTCGCCGGAATAGTAAGAAAGTGAAAATCCTTCAAAGCTTGAAAGTTTTAGCTGTGAACTTTTATTAAGCTCGTCAGCTGCGATCTTTCCACAAAGACTACGTAAGCATTCACAGAATTTATTGCCGTTATATCCTGTATCACAACACTTGGGGCAGGTATAGTGCATATCAAGATAATCTTCGGGATAACCGTGTTCAGCGAGAATTTTTCGTGACATTGCCTGCGCACCGAGATTATACTGTTTTAACTGTTCAATCTTATCTGTAACATCTTTGCCTTTGTTGTTAGATATAATAGAAATAAGCTCTTTTCCTGTATTGAAAAGTACTTCATTTATCTCGCGTATCTGAGGTATTTTGCTGTTTACTTCACTTATTCGCTGCTCGTTTTCGCTGACAGCTTTCATACGTCTGTTTGTTAATATAGACTGAGCTTTATCAAAAATAGAGCTGTCCATTTTCTACCTCCTCAGTATAAGAACTGATTTATAATTGATTCATATCCTTCCATATCTGTGTCTTTGATGTCTTTTTTGGAAGGATTTCCTTTTTTATTCTTTTTGAAATCACTTTCGGCATTTTTTACGTCTTGTACTGTCATAAAACCGCTGTCACGCCATGAAAGAAGTATTTTGTTTATATAATCGAAGCTTAATTTGTTTATCTGTTCGATAGTTTTTTCGTATGCATAGTGTATGAGTTCAAGCTGGAAACCTGCGCTTTTCCACTGTTCTATGAACTCAGCCTGCTTTGCAGTAGGTCGTCTGTTCATTTCAAATTTTTTCATAATGCTGAGTATGTAGTCTTTTGTGGCGTTACGTTTTTGAATTTCGTCTTGTGCAGCTTCCATAGTGTTGATATCATTTTCAGCCCATGCGGAAGCGATTTTTTCAACATAAGCTGTGTTTGTTTTTTCAATTGAAGCACAGTAGGTAAGAAGGATAATGATAACTTCCTTTTTTAAACCGAGATGATCATACATCCAGATTATCGAATTCATTTGACTGTTTTTCAGTGTGCCTATAATTGACTCAGCAACTTTGAAAAGATCTCTTATATCCTGAGAGTCCTGCATTATCGCTGCGATCTCGCCTCCGCTGAGATTAATCTTATGGTCAGGGAGTTTAACAGCTGTGGACTGTTGCTGTGAAGCAGACTGAGATGTTGTGTTCAGCGGCTCTGGCTGCTGAGGCTGTACCATAATCGGATTGGATACTGTTTGAGAAATAGTTCCTTGAGGAGTTATAACATTAGCTTGCTGCCAGAAAAGTACAGCATCTTCTGCGGCTTGAACAGTAACACCTGTATTCGCTGATATATCCTCACTCGTACAGATTTTACCTGAACATCTCAAAAGATACAGAAGAACTTTGATCTGATCACCTGTAGCGAGTTTGAGAAAATTGTCGGCAACAATAACGGGAACGCCGAACATAGCTCCCCATATGCCGCAGTTAACTTTATATTCCAACGAATACACCTCCAAAAACACTGTAAAAAACATTATAACATATTTTTGGAGAGTTGTCACTGTACAAATTATACAATCAAACGATAAGCAAATAGTGCACTTTTATTATGATCAAGTTTTATCAAGCAAGATTTTTTTCGATATATTCTATAAGAGGCTTTCTTACTATCAATTCGCGGTTGTTAATAAACCATTCATATGATTCTCTGAGAGAATCGCTTAATGGAGTAAGATCAGGAAGTATGCTGCTCATTCGGTCAACATTTAAAATATACTCATATTTGTAAAAGGGGAAATAGCTTCTCTGCGCTATTTCAGCTCCTACATTCTTAAATATCGGCGTTTTGCCAACGATCGAATAACAAAGTGATACCCATTCTTTAATACTTACAGGAACAGGATATCCTGTATTGAAAATGTGTTCTTTTACATCTGTAACAAGAATTTTTTCGATTAGTCTGCACATATCACCTATATGTGAGAATTGAAGCTTCATACTGCCGTCTTCAGGAAGATAGAACGGTCTGTCTTGTTCTGCACATTCAAAAACAAAAGCTTCGCGGTAAAGATTATTCATAGGTCCGCAAAGATAAGGCGGTCTGATAATATATACGTCAGGGCATTTCTGCAATAAGGCGTTTTCGGCTGCGATTTTATCTGTACCGTATTTACCCCATATTGAGTTTGGTCCGACCTCCATTGTTTCATAGAAAGGCTGCGGTAATGTTTCGGGATATACTGCACTTGAACTTATAAGAATGTATTTATCAAAGCTTTCCAAACCGTTTAGGAGCAATTCGACATCTTCTGAATTATAGGCTGTTACATCTATAACTGCATCGAAATGATATAGTTTCAGAATGTTACCAAGATTTTTTCTGTCGCCGATTATAGGAATAACATTTTGGGACTGTGGTTTGCTGCCACGGTTTAACACATATACAGTGTTGCCACGTTTAGAAAAATATTCAGCAGTATATCTGCTGGCGAAAACTGTTCCGCCTGTTACAAGAATATTCATGTACTTCCTCCTAAAATAAGTTACTTAAATTATATCATAGATTTTGTGTAAGTACAATATATTATCGTGTTACTTTACAGCGTATTACTTTCAAACATTTTCTTTAATTTGCTGATAGATTTCTTTTCGAGTCTTGAAACGTATGACCTTGATATACCGAGTTTATCGGCAGTTTCGTTTTGCGTATGGGGCGATGTTCCGTATAGCCCGTATCTATACACAATTATATCGAATTCACGTGGGTCAAGACATTTTTTCAGAAAGCTGTATAGTTGCCGAGAGCGTATCATGATATCCACTTGTTCGTGTATATCAGTTCCGTCATCTATCAGATCCATTAGAGTTAGTGAATTTCCGTCTTTATCTGTTTCAATAGGCTCGTTTATATAAATATCTCCTGCGGACTTTTTGGCGGCACGGTATTGCATGAGAATTTCATTTTCGATGCATCTACTTGCGTAAGTTGAGAATTTCGCACCTTTTGTATAGTTAAAAGTTGATACTGCTTTTATTAATCCCACAGTTCCTACGGAAATAAGCTCATCCTGTTCGTCGGAGGTAGAAGCGTATTTCTTTACAATATGTGCCACAAGCCTAAGGTTATGTTCAATTAACTTTGAACGTGCAGATGTATCCCCGTTTGACATTTTATAGAAATACTCTTTTTCTTCTTTTGGGGATAAAGGCTTAGGAAATACAGAAGTATTGTCAATGTGAAGTGCGAAGAATAATAAGCTCCTTAAAAGTTCGGTCAGCATATGAATTACCTCCAATGTGATATAGAGAATAATATGCGTAAAAGCTTGGGAAATATAGTGGGGACAAAAAAATAAAATAAAAAACAATATAAGTATATTGACGTTCTGCGATAAATATTATATAATAATAGTGTATGGATTAAGAAAGATTTACTATCGCTTACTGAAACAGGCGGTCAAAATACGGAAGAAGTGATTATTTGAAAAACTATGTTTCAGCATCTGTACTGAGTGCAGATATGCTCGATTTTAGGAATGAAATAAGAAAACTTGAGAAAAGTGATATTGATATGCTGCATTTTGATGTAATGGACGGCATATTTGTCAATAATATTACATTCGGACTTCCTGTTCTGCAACAGGTAAGAAGTGCGACAGATATGACACTTGATGTTCACCTTATGATCGCAGATCCTTTAAAATATGTAAAAAGATTTGCTGAATTTGGCGCGGATATTATATCATTTCACATTGAGAGTGAAAGTGATACACTTGAAACAATAAAAGTAATCAAAGAATGTGGTATAAAGGCGGCGATCGCTATTAAGCCTGCTACCCCGGCGGAAGATGTTTATGAATATCTCCCGTATCTTGATATGGTTCTTGTTATGACTGTTGAGCCAGGATTTGGCGGTCAGAGTTTTATGCCTGAAACAGTTGATAAGATAAGAAAAATAAGAGAAAGAGTAAGCTCACTTGGAATTGAGGCAGATATTGAGGTCGACGGCGGTATAAATGATAAAACTGCATCTATTGTCTTGAATGCAGGGGCAAATGTTCTTGTTTCGGGAAGTTATCTTTTTAAATCAGATGATATGAAGGCAGCAGCAGCTGTTCTCAGGGAAGGCAAGTCATGCTGAAAAAAGCAAGAAAAGAACGCCTTATCTGGCTTGATATCATGATAACTCTTCTCACGCTGGAACTTATGTCTTATTTCTATTATGGAATACGTTCTGTAGTGCTTGCAGGAGTTTGTGTTATTACAGCTTTCATTGCTGAAATTGTTTCCCTCAGAATGATGAAGCGACGATTTACAGCAGATGATCTTACTTGTACATCTGATGCTATGATACTTGCACTGATGTTTCCTGCTGTCATGGATTACAAAATAGCAGTAATAGCAGTTCTTTTTGCCGTTATTGCTGCAAAGAATGTTTTTGGCGGACGATTGAATATGATCTTTTCGCCTGCGGCTACAGCATATATTTTTGTACTTACTTCATGGGGACATCAGCTTTTGCAGTACACAGAACCTCATGTAAAGACAGGTATATTTGAGACACCAACAGGTCTTGTTAATTCTGCATCTCATACGTTTAATATGACTGGAAATGTTGACCATACTGATTTTGAACTGCTGCTTGGTAATTTCAGCGGACCATGCGGTTCTGTAAGCATACTTCTCCTTGTGGTAGCTGCTGTAGTTCTTATTTTCAGAAGAAGTATTTCAGCTGGAGCGTTTATCGGAACAATATTCGGCACAGGATTTTTTGCTTGTGTTACTCCTATGATAAGCTCAAGGGCTGATTCTTTCAAATATTCTCTTGTTATGAATATGGTTCTTTTTTCGGCTATATATATAGTGTCAGATATCAGGATCGCGCCCAAAAGAAACTATTATGCTTTTTTTTACGGACTTTTCATAGGTGTCATATCTTATGTACTTGTGCTTACAATGGCAAAAGAAAATGCTATAGTCATTGTTTCCGTCCTCTTTACTCCTATAGCTCTTGGCTTTAAAAATCTTGAAAAACGGATCGAAAAGGCTGCTTCTGAACATACATCTGAGGAAGATAATGAAGATTCTGAGAATGTAACAGCAGGAAAGGAGATGACTGTAAGTGAATAGTCGCAAGAAAAATCTCTTCGGCGGTATTCTTCATGATAATATCGTCCTTTCGGGACTTATGGTCATTTCTCCCGTTATAATATGCGGTGATACGCTGAAAAATGCTCTTGCTCTCATATATGCTTTTTCAGCCATAACATTTTTATCGGTTCTTATTTCTTCTTTTGTTCCGAAAAAATTGCCTTATACTGCAAAAATAATCATTTATGCACTTATCTCTGCGGCAGTTTATATACCTGTAAAACTTGCTGCTGAGGAGTTCTATCCTGATTCTATAGAAAGAATTGGCATATATTATCCGCTTCTTGCAGTAAATTCACTTATTGTTTTTCAGACTGAAGCGAAGTTCTTTAAAATGAAAAAGCTTGATATGATGATCTCGCTAATATTCTGCATTATTGGATTTGATGCGGTTATGCTGTTAACGGGCTTTTTACGTGAGCTTTTTGCATATGGTACTATAAATAGCAAGATCGTTGATGTGAATACACTTATAAGCGGACTATCACAGCCTTTCGGAGGATTTATATTCCTCGGACTGATGTGTGGTGTATACAGATTTATACGTTCACTTGTATCAAAAGATCACAGACAGATAAGGAGTGAAGCAAGTGTTTCTGATAAATGATCTTATTACGCTGCTTGCTGCTAACCTTATATTGTCTCAGGCTTTGGGAACAAGTACAATTTTTATTGCAGCAGGAAGCAAAAAAAATCTTGTCGGTACAGCCTGTGTGATAACGCTGTTCACGACTATCGGTTCAGCTGCGGCTTATTTGATAGATGCTGAACTTCCGGCATCGTTTTCTGATCTGAGATTATTATTTTATACATTGATAATCGGTATACTCTATATACTTCTCCTTACAGCAGTTTATTATGTGGGAAGAAGTTACTTTGAGGATTTCCGAAAATATATTCATGTATCTGCCTTTAACTGTGCAGTTATGGGAACGCTTTTTACAATAAGCAAAAGAGCGTCAATGGACAGTTCTTTATTTGAACTCGGGGGATATGTTTCTGCCGGATTTGAAGCAGGAATAGGTTTTATTATTGCAGCACTCATTCTTACAGCAGCTTACAGAAAACTGAATTCTGCAAAAGTTCCTGCTTCTTTCAGAGGATTCCCTGCAATGCTTATATATCTTGGAATTATATCAATGGCAGTATATTCACTTAAATAATTGCAATATACTGATATAGGAGAGTAAATTAATGAAGTTCAAAAATAAAGGTAGGAAGATCTATAAGACCAAAGAAAAGAATTACTATGGTAAAAGTCCTGTTGGGAAAGCTTTTTCTGTAGGTCTGACAGTTCTGCTTATCGGCGGAATAGGTTTTATCGGATACAGTGTAGCTGAGCCTCTGATAAACTATTCAAAGAAAAAAGGTGATAATACTTCACCGACATCAACTATCTCAGAGAATGAAACAGCAACCGATGAAAATGGTCAGCCTATTACAGAAGAGCCTACTTTAACTGTTGCCCCTGTACAAAGTGCAGAACAATATCGTGCATATACGCTTGATCCGCTGGATATTTCAGACATTCAAGCAGTAAAAGCTGCTTTGAAGCGCGTTCCTGTTGATCAGGATATAAAATATGTAGAAGTTCCTCTGAAAGTTAGCGGAGGAGATATCTATTACGCAACAAATAATTATTATGCAAATTCGTCGGGCATAGTCCGTTCATCGTGTAAGCTCAGTGATATAGTTTCGACAATATCCTCAGCAGGTTATAAGCCGGTTGCAACTGTAAGTACATTTTATGATAATGTTGTGCCTAATTATTTCCGTGATATGAGCTATCTTACTGTTGAGGATGGTTCACAGTGGATAGATAATAGCGTAGAAGCAGGCGGAAAGCCATGGATGAATCCCTTTTCACAGGGAGCTGTAAACTATAATAATGATATCGTTGAAGAGGTCGCTGAAGCAGGTTTTGATAAAGTTGTATGCTATGATTTTATCTTTCCTGATTTCAGACCAAGCGATGTGGAATACCTTGGCGATAAGGTCGTAAGTGCTGACAGATATATGGCTCTTACGTCGGCAGCCAATACGATGTATGAAACAATAATGAGCAAGGGCTCTTCTATGATACTTGAGGTAAACGCCTCGGATCTTCTTAAAGGAAAAACAGATATACTTCAGCCAATGCTGCTTAAAGTAAACTCTGTAATACTGAATATTGACCTTGATACTATCAGCTATGGTGTGTATACAGATGAAACGGTATACGAGTTTACAGGCACAACGGCAGATAATGTAAGGAAAATGCTTGATCTTGTAAGTGAGGATGTTGAAGATTTCAATGTTGCTGTAAGAGTTTCAGGTGAAACTCTAAGTACTCAGGATCTTCTTGACGCAAAGGATGAAATAGTCGAATACGGGTTCGATTCATATGTACTCGGCTAAAAAATAACTCCCGATCACAGATCGGAGAATGGAGTTTGTTATGGCAGATAATTTTAAAGTCTCTCTTCAGAAGTTGATCGAAGAATTCAAGCTTGAATCGATCTTTATTCATAAAGACGCAAATGAGATCATGATCGATGAAAATGATGTTAATCGTCCCGGCTTGCAGCTTATGGGATTTTATGAGTATTTTAATCCCGAGCGTATCCAGATAATAGGCAAAATGGAGTTTGCCTATCTTTCAACTATTGACGAAAAGACCAGACGTGAGCGTTTACAGCTTCTTTTTGCTCAGCGTATCCCTGCTCTTATAATTACAAGAGAACTTCCGTATTTTGCGGAAATGCTTGAGCTTGCAAAGGAGTATGAAGTACCGCTTCTCAGAAGCAAGGAAAGCACTTCTAACTTTATAGCAGGTCTTATTGCATTCCTTAATCTCACACTTGCTCCAAGAATAACAAGACACGGCGTTCTTATAGAGATATACGGTGAAGGTGTATTTATTACAGGTGAAAGCGGTGTAGGTAAGAGCGAAACAGCTATCGAGCTTGTAAAAAGAGGTCACAGACTTGTTGCAGATGACGCTGTTGAGATCAGAAAGGTATCGAATATTAGCCTTGTAGGAAGCTCTCCTGATAATATCAGACACTTCCTTGAACTTCGAGGTATCGGTATCATAAATGCAAGAAGACTCTTCGGTATCGGTGCTGTTAAGATGACAGAAAAGATCGATCTTGTTGTTGAGCTTGAACAGTGGAATTCCGAAAAAGTATATGACAGAATGGGCGTTGATACAGAGTTCGTAAGCCTGCTTGGTGTAAAGATACCCTCACTTACTATCCCTGTAAAACCGGGACGTAACCTTGCTGTTATCCTTGAAGTAGCAGCTATGAATAACAGACAGAAGAAAATGGGCTATAATGCTGCCCGTGAGCTTCTTAACCGTCTTGGAATGGAATCAGATCCTAAGGAAGTTGTTCGTGATTATGACGCATTCTGATAATGAAGAACTACATACTAATATGATCCAGGGGGAAATAATGATAGACATAAATGAATTATCAAAGCTTTGCGAAAGGCTTGGGTGCAGGATTACACCTGAGTGTTCGCTCAGTGATTATATAACATTTCGTTTCGGCGGACCTTGCAGAGCTCTTATCAGTGTAAATTCTGCAAAGTCAGCAGCCGAGCTTATCAGATATATGAAAGCAAACGGTATAAAATATGGTATCCTCGGCAGAGGAAGTAATGTGCTTGTTTCTGATGATGGATATGACGGTGTTATCTTGCTTTTCGGAAGCGATTTTTCGCATATGGAGATAAATGGTAATACAATAAAGTGTGATGCAGGTGTCCTTCTTGCATCAGCTTGTGTTCGTGCTCAGCAGTTAGGGCTTACAGGCATGGAAAATCTTTTCGGTATCCCGGGAACTGTTGGCGGTGCATTGTATATGAATGCAGGAGCTTACGGCAGTGAAATGAAGGATGTTGTTATTTCTGCTGAGTACATTGATGAAAACTGTGAGATTCGTACCATAAGCAAAGATGATATGCAGCTGTCTTACAGACAAAGCTTTTTTTCGGGAACAACAAATGTTATCACATCTGTTACTCTTGAACTGAAATCAGGCAACTTAGATGATATTAAGAAAGCAATGTCTGAATGTATGGCTAAAAGAAGCTCTAAACAGCCTCTTGAATATCCAAGTGCAGGAAGTACTTTCAAGCGTCCCGAAGGAAGTTATGCTTCGCTTCTGATAGATCAGTGCGGACTTAAAGGACTTACCTGCGGTGGTGCTATGGTAAGTGAAAAACACAGTGGTTTTGTTATTAACAAAGGATACGCTACTTGTGCTGATGTACTTGAGCTTTGTGACAAAGTTAAAACGATAGTAAAGGAGAAAACAGGCTATCAGCTTGAGCTTGAGCCTGTTATCCTTCAGTAAACTCTTTTCAAAAAGGAGATTATTATGCAGCTTTTGATTGTAACGGGAATGTCGGGATCGGGTAAATCAAGTGTTATGGACGTTATGGAGGATATTGGATTTTATTGTATCGACAATATTCCGCCAAAGCTTATAACACAGTTTGTTGATCTGTGCAGGCAGTCCGAATCGGATATAAATAAAATAGCTGTGGCAGTTGATATCAGAACAGGTGATATGTTTGCAGAGATCTTCCGTTCATGGCAGGAGCTGAAAAATCGAAGCGATGTTGATGTAAAGGTTCTCTTTATCGAGGCTAATCATGATGTTCTGCTGAAGAGATATAAGGAAACAAGGAGAAGACACCCTCTTTCCGATAAATTCAACGGAAATATACATGATGCTATCAATTATGAGTGGGAACAACTATCACAGCTTAGAGAGATAGCTGATTATTACATAGAAACATCAAACTTCACTTCTTCCCAGCTTAAAGAACAAGTCAAAGGACTTTTTCTTGAAAAAAGTTCGGATTCTCTTATTATAAAAGTTATGTCATTTGGTTTTAAATACGGAGTTTCAACAGAAGCAGATCTTGTTTTTGATGTGAGATGTCTGCCAAATCCGTTTTATATCGAGGAACTTCGTAATCATACAGGCTGTGACAGCTGTGTCAGGGATTATGTTATGAGCTTTGATCAGTCTAAGGAGCTTTTCGCAAAGCTTACTGATCTTATTGATTATCTTATACCTCTTTATGTACTTGAAGGCAAGAGTCAGCTTGTTATCTCTTTTGGCTGTACAGGCGGAAAGCACCGTTCCATAACTTTTGCCGAGTTAATGGCGGATCATCTTATCGAAAAAGAATATAAGGTGCAGAAGTATCACAGAGATATAACTAAGGACAGAAAATTCTGAGTAAGGAAGTGGTCAAAATTTCGTTCTCAAATGATGTAAGACACGAGATATGCTCCTCTGTAAATGATAAAGACAAGAGATTTGCCTGCCTTTACGGAATGTTGCTGTTTTGTCGTACCCTTACCCGTGAAAGAATATGTTTTCAGAGTGAAAGCGGTACTTCTGCGGAACTTTTTAAGTCTCTTTTTAAAGCTGTATTCCATATTGAGCTTTCAGAAAATGTACACATACGCAAAAACGGTACAGTTCTGCACTCATATGACATTGAAGGCGAAACAGCGTTAGCGGTTTTTGAAAAATATAAAATATCAGGTTATGAAAGAGTCATAGACTCCGAGATTATTGCTACAAATAGTCTCGGAGTTTTTACAGCAGGTGTTTTTCTTGCCTGTGGAAGTGTAAATGATCCTTCAAAGGAATATCATCTTGAATTCGCCTGTCCTGAGGAAGGAATATCCGAACAGCTTCTTATGCTGCTCAATGATATTGGTGTAAACGCTAAGAAAATGCTTCGCAGAGGGCAGAATATAGTTTATATCAAGGGCAGTGAGTCCATAGAGGATACGCTGACATTTATTGGTGCTACACAGTGTACACTTGAACTTATGAATACGAAAATTTATAAGGATATAAGAAATAAAGCTAACAGAATTGCAAACTGCGACGCTGCTAACATTGATAAGGTCGTTAAATCTGCTATGAAGCAGATCGAAGATATCAAGCTGATAGATCATTCTCTTGGACTTGAAAGCTTGTCTGATGAACTGCGTGAGGTAGCTGAGATGAGACTTGAAAATATTGATATGAGTTTGCAGGAAATAGGTGAAAATCTTAGTGAGCCAATAAGCAGATCAGGTGTTAATCACAGATTCAAGAAGCTTGCAAAGCTTGCAGACGAGATAAGATGCGGAGGTATCAAACATGAGAAATGATGAATTTGTTAACCTTCATGTTCATACCGAATACAGCCTTTTAGACGGCGTTTGCCGTATAAAAAAGCTTATTGAAAGAGTTAAGGAGCTTGGACAAACAGCCGTAGCGATTACAGATCACGGCAATATGTACGGAGCTGTTGAGTTCTGGAATACAGCACGTGAAGCAGGTATAAAGCCGATAATCGGTTGTGAGGTCTATGTTGCAAGAAGGACAAGACATGATCGTGAACCGAAACTTGATGCATCTCCGTATCACCTTATTCTTTTGTGTGAAAACAATGAGGGGTATAAAAACCTTGTTAAGCTTGTATCTCTTGCAAGTATAGAGGGCTTTTACAACAGACCGCGTGTAGATTTTGAGCTTTTGCAGAAATATCACAGCGGTCTTATTTGTATGTCTGCCTGCCTTGCAGGTGAGATACCGCGTCTCCTTGTAGAAGGTCATTACGATGAAGCTAAGGCAGTCGCACTTAAATACCGCGACCTTTTTGGCAAAAACAAATTTTTTATTGAAGTTCAAAACCACGGTATAAAGGACGAATTAAGAATACTTCCGCTTTTATATAAGCTTTCAGCAGAGACAAATATTCCTCTTGCTGCAACAAATGACAGTCATTACATCAATAAAAATGATTCGGAAACGCAGAGTGTTATTATTTGTATTCAGACAGGTAAAACTCTTGATGATCCGAATGCTCTTAAGTTTGAATCGGACGAATTTTATATAAAAACAGCAGATGAAATGGCAGAACTTTTTAAGGGACACGAAGAAGCGGTTTCAAATACAGTGTCTATTGCTGAAAGATGTAATGTTGATTTTGAATTTGGAAATATTAAACTGCCAAAATTCAATATAGACGGAGTTAATGACAATAAGGAGTATTTCAGACAGCTCTGCCGTAAAGGTATGTATGAGAAATACGGCACTTCTCCTGATGAAAAAGTCATCGAGCGAATGGAGTATGAGCTTGATGTGATAACAAAAATGGGTTATACCGATTATTACCTTATTGTATGGGATTTTATCAGATATGCCCGTGAACATAATGTTCCGGTAGGTCCGGGAAGAGGTTCTGGTGCAGGCAGCTTATGTGCTTACTGCATCGGTATCACAGGAATTGATCCTATAAAATTCAATCTTCTTTTTGAACGTTTTCTCAATCCCGAACGTGTCAGTATGCCCGACTTTGATATTGACTTCTGTATCGAAGGACGACAAAGTGTAAAGGACTACGTTGTTCAGAGGTACGGAAAGGAATATGTATCGGAGATAATAGCTTTCGATACTTTGAAAGCACGTGCGGCTGTACGAGATGTAGGAAGAGTTCTTGGAATATCCTATCAACTGTGTGACAGAGTGGCAAAAGAGATCGATCCTCGTGCAACGCTCGATGAGGCACTGAAAGAAAGTGAAGAACTTGACTCACTTTATCATACAAACAGAGATGTGCGCAATATTATTGATCTTGCGAAACAAATAGAAGGTATGCCGCGTCATACTTCTACTCATGCAGCTGGAGTTGTTATATCTGCTGTTCCGCTTATTGATCTTGTACCGTTGCAGCGCAATGATGATACAGTTGTCACTCAGTATACAATGGGCGTTCTTGAGTCGCTCGGACTACTGAAAATGGACTTTCTTGGCTTGCGAAATCTCACTATAATCAGAGATACAGTTAAAGAAATACATCGTTTTGAACCTGATTTTAATATAAGCAATATTCCTACTGATGACAAAAGCGTATATAAGATGATGTCTGAAGGAGATACGCAAGGCGTATTCCAGTTTGAAAGCGAAGGCATGACAGCTCGTGTTATGGAGCTTGTTCCCGAACGTCTTGAAGATCTTATCGTTATCATTTCGTTATATCGTCCAGGTCCTATGAAATCAATACCTGTATATATCGAGAACAAAAATCATCCCGATAAGGTGACATATAAGCATCTTATTTTAAAGGATATCCTTGAAGATACATATGGCTGTATGGTCTATCAGGAACAGGTAATGGAGATATGCCGAAAGCTTGCCGGCTATTCCTATGGTCATGCAGATATAGTACGCCGTGCAATGGCTAAGAAAAAGCATGACGTTATGCTGAAAGAGCGTGAGAGCTTTGTAAAGGGTGCAGCTGCAAACGGAGTTTCGGAGGATATAGCCAATTCGATTTTCGATGAAATGGTTAGCTTTGCGTCTTATGCTTTCAATAAATCTCACGCAGCAGCCTATGCTTATCTTGCTTATCAGACCGCATATCTAAAGTGCCATTACCGCGGAATATATATGTCGGCACTTATGTCAAGCGTAATGGGGGCAAGTGCCAAACTTGCAGAGTATCTAAATTCCTGCAAGGAATATGGCATAGAAGTTCTAAAGCCCGATGTCAATAAAAGCAATAAGAACTTTACTCATGCTAACGGAAAGATATATTTCGGACTTCTTGCAATAAAGAATGTCGGAAGCGGACTTGCAGACAAGATTATAACTGAACGAAATGAAAATGGTAATTTTTACGGATTACAGGATTTCTGTGAGCGTGTAGGGGGAAGAGAGCTTAATAAAAAGGCACTTGAAAACCTTATCAAAGCAGGTGCATTTGACGGACTTGGTTTAAATCGCAGGCAGATGCTGGAAAGCTATGAGTCAATACTGGACATGACAGGTGCAGGCACAAGGGGAATTATTGAGGGGCAGCTTAATTTCCTTGACGGAGAAGATACGACCGAAATGAATGTACGCGTACCATATAAGCAGGAATACGACGAAAAAACGCTGCTTGCGCTTGAAAAAGATGCAACAGGTATGTACCTGAGCGGACATCCGCTTGCACCGTATAACTGGCTTTCGGAAATAATGCACGCACAAAAGATCAACGATATCATCACTCATACAGATATGAAAGACGGTATGAGCATAAAGCTGATATGCACTGTAGAAAGTTCAAAGCTTCATATCACGAAAAATGGCGATAAGATGTGTTTTGTGACTTTTGCAGATGAAACGGGAGAGATGGAAGGAGTTGTTTTCCCTGATCTTTTCATGATAAACGGTTCAAAGCTGAATACTGACGCAGTTGTTCTTATAAACGGAAAGCTTTCGGTAAAAGATGACCGTGTAACTGTCATATGCGGAGCAATTATTGCCGAAACCGAGTTTGAACGTCATGTATCAAATATGAAACTATGCATAAAAGCTGAGTCTGCTGATACAGCGATAAAAAATGAGCTTACGGAGCTTTGTAAGAAATATAAAGGTGATACAGTGGTATGCTGTTATCTTTCTGATATAAAAAAGACAGTTATCCCTCGTTCAAAATTGAGTCTGAAGATATCAAAAGAATCCTATGAAGAGCTGAAAAATATATATGATACCGCAAAAATAGGACTAATTCAGTAAAAAAGATAGAAAAAATAGTTTTATAAGAAAAAATAAGGAATACTCTTGACATTTTTTATACAAAGTAGTAAAATATAAGAGTATGGAATTATGCCGCAGTAAATCTGTGGGTTAAACAATATATGCCAAGTGCAGAATGGAGAATATGTATGATCAAGAAAATCGGTGTTTTAACAAGTGGAGGAGACGCTCCAGGAATGAATGCCGCTGTAAGAGCAGTTGTCAGATCGGCTCTTAGCAAGGGAATGGAAGTTTACGGAATTCGCAGAGGCTATGTTGGTCTTTTAAATGGTGACATCGTAAAGATGGACGAGAGAAGCGTTTCTGATATTATCCACAGAGGTGGTACAGTTCTTTATACTGCAAGATGCCCTGAGTTCAGAACACAGGAGGGTGTTGCAAAGGGTAAGGCTAAGCTTGATGAGCTTGGTATCGAAGGACTTGTTGTAATCGGTGGTGACGGTTCATTCAGAGGTGCAGCTGATCTTTCAGCAATGGGCGTTCTTTGCATAGGTCTCCCAGGCACTATCGATAATGATATTGCTTGCACAGACTATACTATCGGATTTGATACAGCTATGAATACAGCTATGGAAATGGCTGATAAGCTTCGTGATACATCTCAGTCACACGACAGAATTTCTGTTGTTGAGGTAATGGGACGCGGTGCAGGTCATATTGCTGTAAATACAGGTGTTGCTTGTGGTGCTACAGATATCATCACAAAGGAAGTTCCTTATGATATCAATGCGATCGCAAATACAATGCTTGCTAAGAAAGCAAAGGGCAAGCAGAACTTTGTTGTAATCGTTGCTGAGAGCGTTGGTCACTCTGATGAAATTGCTAAGATGCTTCAGGAAAAAACAGGCATTGATGCAAGATCAACAATTCTCGGTCATGTACAGAGAGGTGGTTCACCTACTGTAAGAGACAGAGTTGAAGCTACAAGAATGGGTTACTATGCTGTAGAGCTTCTTGAGCAGGGCATTGGAAATCGTGTTGTTGGTATCAAGGACAGCAAGATCGTTGATTACGATATTCAGGAAGCACTTTCAATGCATAAGGAATATGATGAAAAGCTTCATCATATCGCTGAAGAAATCGCATTCTAAATATATAATTATGCACCTGTTTTTACAGGTGCATTTTTAGTTAGAAAACACTTATTATATTTTTAGAAGAACTATCAGTTGAATATGTCCATTGGTTGATGTGATCTGACTGAATGAAGTAATTGATCTCTTTAGGTTCTGTCTTATCGCCGCAAACATCTACAATGATAAGCTTTACTTTCATCTTATCAGGAAGAATTGCCTTTATGTAGACACTTACGCTTTGACCTATACAAACATCGTCTTTGGGTTCGGCGAGTCCTGCAAGATTAGGGGATAGTTCGACAAAAATGCCATATTCCTCAATTGAACGTACTACACCGGGAACAGTTTCTCCTGCTTTGAAACAATTTGCATTTTCTTTCCATGTGCCAAGAAGCTCTTTATGGGTAAGATATATTTTATTATTTTCATTTGCTTTTACAATTACCTTTATCATTTGTCCGACTTTGAAGCGGTCTGACGGGTGTGATATTCGTGAAACGGACATAGCATCGATTGGAAGCAGCGAGGGGATACCACAACCAATATCTACGAAGCTGCCGAATTTTTCAAAATGAGTTATACGAGCATCAATGATATCTCCTGATACTAATTTTGAGATATATTCTCTCATGCACTCTTCCTGAGCTGTTTTTCGTGAAAGAACTGCTGATAATTCACCATTTTCATCAAGTTTAAGAGATCTCACTTTAAAGCATACGTATTTATTGACACGTGATATCAGGGCGATATCACGTGTCGTTCCTTCTGAGATCCCTAAAGCTCCTTCCTCACGAATAATTATACCTTTAGCACAGGGCAGATCTATTATAAGATCATGTGAAATAGTGCATAAAACAGCCTTAGCTTCAAGAATAATGCCTTTTTCCATTGCTTCGCTGAGGCCTTCTGGTGATGATATATATTTCTGATTGGAAAAGGTGTCAAAGATACAGCCTTCGGGTTTGTAATTCATGTTTGTACCTCCGTAATTTACTGTTGTTACTGTTCTTTTGAACAGTCCTGACTTTAAATTTTATGCGGAGGCAAATTCGATTATGCTATTGAGCAAATCTAATATTGAGTGCTCCCATAGAATTTAAAACTGATATTACATTATCGACAGCCGCACTTCCACAAATAATACAGGCAGAAGTCTTTCTGCTCCTTGCTGGTTCGGGGATAATATCACGGGAAGCAGGGGATTCCATTACAGCTGTGAGGAAATTTGTGTGTGTATTACAGTAAGTCGGAACGATAGAGAAACTTGTGCCTCTGCTTAGTTTTAATGCTCTGTCTGAGATTTTATTATATATCATTTTGGCTGAATACACATAGTCCACACTTTCCTTTACTCTTTTCATTGCCAGTTCGGCAAGTTCGGGAGACTCAAATTCGGCAGTAACTCTTGAAATCATATTTATAATTCCTTTCCATTTTTGTATGTGTTCAATATGTTTAAAGTGAAGTTTTTATTATTTTTCACCAAAATGAAAAAAATATACTTCTAAAATATTGATTTAAGAGCGAATTTGGGGTATAATGAAAAATGTACGATTTTTCATTTTTTCGGAAGGAGGATACTGTTTTGGATATCAGACCTGGAGATACACTTACAATGAAAAAAAATCACCCGTGCGGCGGTAATGAAATGTATGTGATACGCTCAGGAATGGATTTCAGACTTCGCTGTGTGAAATGCGCAAGAGAGTTTATGGTCGCAAGAAATAAGATTGAAAAGAGTATCCGAAGCGTTAAACACGCTGATGAGGGTTAGCTTTCTCCATTAATTTTTGTAATAATTTTAGCATTAAGGAGAATACTGAATGTTTGAAAAACTTGCTTTGATGGAGCAGAAATACGAAGAGATAAGCGATAAATTATCTGACCCTGAAATAATAAATGATAATAAGCTGTATGCTCAGCTTATGAAGGAATACAAAAATCTAACACCTATAATTGAAAAGTATCGTGAGTATAAAAAGGCACAGTCTTCCTTTGATGAAGCTAAAGAGCTGCTTGACAGCGGCGGTCTTGATAAGGACTTCAAGGAAATGGCTCAGGCTGAGTTTGAAGAATCCCGTGAAGATATAGATTCAATAACTCAGGAATTAAAGATACTTTTACTTCCGAAAGATCCAAATGATGATAAAAACGTTATTATTGAGATAAGAGGCGGTGCAGGCGGCGAAGAGGCTTCACTCTTTGCAAATTCACTGTACCGAATGTATACGATGTATGCTGAGACTATGGGGTGGAAGCAGGAAATATTAAATGCAAATCCAACCGAACTTGGTGGATTTAAGGAAATAAGTTTTTCGATAGAAGGTGAAGGAGCTTATTCTCGCCTTAAATACGAAAGCGGAGTACATCGTGTACAAAGAGTTCCCGAAACTGAATCACAGGGACGAATACACACATCTACAGTAACTGTGGCGGTACTTGTTGAAGCTGATGATGTAGAGCTTGAGATAAATCCCACAGATTTAAAAATTGACTATTTCCGCGCAAGCGGTGCAGGCGGACAGCATATAAATAAAACAGAGTCTGCTGTAAGAATAACATATCTCCCCACAAATGTTGTGGTGGAGTGTCAGGACGAAAGAAGCCAGCATAAGAACAAAGATAAAGCAATGAAAATTCTGCGCTCAAGAATTTACGAAGCTATGCAGGAGGAGCACAACGCAAAAATCGCATCGGAGAGAAAAATGCAGGTCGGAACAGGAGACCGCTCCGAGAGAATACGAACTTACAATTATCCGCAGGGACGTCTTACAGATCATCGTATAGGGCTTACTATATACAGACTTGAAGATATTCTCAACGGAAATCTTGATGAAGTATTTGATGCGCTTGCTACTGCCGATCAGGCTGCCAAGCTCGCAAATCAGGAAGCGTAGTTTTTATGGATACAGTTTTACTTAGTGATAATGAAGCAGACCTTATAAAAGCGGCTGAATTTATTAAAAACGGGAATATCGTCGGTATACCTACTGAGACTGTTTATGGTCTCGGAGCTGATGCTTCAAATGAGGAAGCTGTCAGAAAAGTCTTTGAAGCAAAAGGCAGACCAGCCGATAACCCTCTCATAGTTCATCTTGCTGACTTTTCACAGGCTTCGGAATATACAAGCTTTATACCTGAGCTTGCATTTAAGCTTGCTGATAAATTCTGTCCTGGTCCGCTTACAATTGTGCTTCCTAAAAATGATAGGATACCTATGATTACCTCAGGCGGACTTGATACAGTTGGTATAAGAGTGCCGTCTCATAAAGTTATGCACAGGATAATAGAATTATCAGGACGTCCTATAGCTGCTCCTTCAGCAAATACTTCAGGATATCCTAGTCCGACATCTGCTGCTCATGTTATGAGAGATATGAACGGTAAGATCTCAGCTGTTGTTGACGGCGGAAGTTCTGAGTTTGGTGTTGAGTCTACAGTTATAGCTATTGAAAGTGAAAATACAGCAAGAATTCTTCGTCCAGGCTGCATTACAAAGGAAATGCTTGAACAGGTTTGCAGTGAGGTCATAATAGACCATGCGATACTGCATGAGTTGGAAGCAGGTCAGAAAGCTGCTTCTCCTGGTATGAAGTATAAGCACTATTCACCCAAGGCTGATATAATCATGGTCGAGAGTGATCTTGAAAAGTTTATATCGTATGTAGGTGAGCATAATGGTGAGGGAGTTTATTCTCTTATTTTTAACAGTGACAGCGAAGTATTTCCTTACAGAAATATGACATACGGAAAAGACAGTTCCGAACAGGCTCATCTTCTATTTCAGCGTCTTCGTGAGCTTGATGATGCAGGTGCAAAAAAGGTATATGTCCGTGCTCCTGAAACAAGTGGAGTGGGACTTGCAGTATATAACCGTCTTATAAGGGCGGCAGGATTCGAGGTGATAAGGATATGAATTCTCTGAATGGAGTTATGGTCGTTGGACTTACAGGACAGACAGGTGCGGGTAAGAGTACCGTTTCAAAGGTATTTGCTTCAAATGGTTTTTCTATAATCGATGCAGACCAGGTCGCACGTAAAGTTGTAGAGAAAGGTACAAAGTGCCTTGATGAGATAGCTGATTTCTTCGGAAGTAGTGTTATAAGCAGTGACGGCACACTTAACAGAAAAGCTCTTGCAGCTATTGTTTTTTCGGATAAAGCAAAGCTTGAGACTCTGAATACAATTACATATCCTTATATCACAGGTGAGATACTTCGTCAGATTCGAGTTCACTCAATGAAAGGCGAAAAGCTTATTCTTCTTGATGCTCCGACTCTTTTTGAGAGCCGTGCAGATGATTTCTGTGAGATAATCATATCTGTGCTTGCTGATGCTGATATAAGAGAAAAGCGCATTATTTCACGCGATGGTTTGACTCAGGATCAGGCAAGAAGAAGGATGAATTCACAGCTTAATGAAGATTTTTTCAGAAGTCATTCGGATTATATAATTCATAACAATGGCAATATTGATACTGTAAACGGAATAGCGTGTGAGGTATCAGATAAGATAAGAGAGCTGTATAATAACAAACAGACTCCCGTACAAGTGCAATAATACAGCTGTAACAGCTGATTATAGATATTTCTGCGAAAGGAGAATACATTAATGGCAGAAAAAAAAGATGCAGTAAAAAAGCTTAAAGAAAAGCTTCTTGTGCAGAGAAAAAACGCTTATCATCTTATTTCAGAGAAAGAACTTAAAGCCTGCGATAAATTTTGTGAAGGCTATAAGGATTTCATGGATAAGTCCAAGATTGAGCGTGAGGTAGTTATATATTCTATAGACCTTCTGAAGAAGAAGGGCTTTGTTGAGTTTAAAGAAGGTATGAAGCTCAAAGCAGGGGATAAGATATATCGCTGCAACCGCGGTAAAGCTGTACTTGCGGCAGTTATCGGTACGGCTCCTATCACAGAAGGTGTAAGACTTTGTGCAGCTCATATTGATTCACCAAGACTTGACATGAAGCAAAATCCGCTTTACGAGGATACAGAAATGGCTCTGTTTAAGACTCATTATTATGGCGGTATCAAGAAGTATCAGTGGACAACGATACCACTTGCGCTTCACGGTGTTGTAATAAAGGCTGACGGAACTACAGTTCCTGTAAATATAGGTGAAGATGATAAAGATCCTGTTTTTTGTGTTACCGATCTTCTTCCTCATCTTGCATCTGCTCAGATGCAGAAGCCAATGGCTAAGGGAATAGCTGGTGAGCAGCTCAATATAGTTATTGGTTCACGTCCTTTCAAAGATGATGAGGAAAGTGGTTCTGTAAAGCTTAATATTATGAATATACTCTTTGAAAAGTACGGAATTACAGAGTCTGACTTTATTTCATCAGAGCTTGAGGCAGTTCCTGCTTTTAAAGCAAAGGATATCGGCTTTGACAGAAGCATGGTAGGTGCATACGGACATGATGATAAGGTTTGTGCGTATCCTGCATTAATTGCTACAGTTGATTGCAAAAAGCCGAAGCATACGGTAGTTACAGTTCTTACAGATAAGGAAGAAACTGGAAGCGATGGCAATACAGGTCTGAGATCAGCATATCTTGAGTACTTTATAGCTGATATAGCTGAAAATTTAGGCTCTGATGCAAGAACGGTGCTTTCTGCTTCTGAGTGCCTTTCAGCAGATGTTAATGCTGCATTTGATCCTACTTTCCCTGAGGTAAATGAAAGAAATAACTGTGCATACATAAATCACGGTGTTGTTATTACAAAATATACAGGCGCAAGAGGAAAAGCAGGTACATCTGATGCTTCTGCTGAATTCACAGGACGTATAAGACGTCTTATGGATAAAGAGAATGTTATTTGGCAGACAGGTGAGCTTGGCAAGGTAGATGAAGGTGGCGGCGGTACAGTTGCAGCTTATATCGCTAACCTTAATGTTGATACGATAGACCTTGGAGTACCTGTACTTTCAATGCACGCACCATATGAAATAGTATCCAAAATCGATACATATATGGCTTACAAAGCTTTTGCAGTATTTATGGCTGACTAATATAGTAAAAACTCCTCTGACTAACCGAGGAGTTTTTTATAATCGAGTATGAAAAAAATCCGTGTACATTTGTACACGGATTTCGTTATATTTAGTTATTCTTCTTTGCTTCAATATCTGCAAGAGCATCCTTACGTGAGAGGTTTATTCTACCCTGACGATCGATCTCTGTAACCTTTACAACGATCTCGTCACCGATAGAAACTACGTCCTCAACCTTTTCAACTCTCTGCTTATCAAGCTTTGAGATGTGAACAAGTCCGTCCTTGCCCGGAGCGATCTCAACAAATGCACCAAAGTCCATAATTCTTACTACCTTACCCTTGTAGATAGCACCTACTTCAGGATCGTTAGCAATTGTATGGATTATCTGGAGTGCCTTGTTAGCGTTATCTCCGTCAACACCGCTGATAAATACATTACCGTCATCGCTGATGTCGATCTTAACATCACAGTCAGCAGATATCTTCTGGATAACCTTACCGCCCTGACCGATAACTTCGCGAATCTTGTCAACAGGTATCTTAGTCTGGAGCATCTTAGGTGCATACTTATTGACAGTTGGTCTGCTCTCAGGGATAGCCTTGAGCATGATCTCGTCAAGAATATAAATACGAGCTTTTCTTGTCTTTTCAAAAGCTTCCTTAATGATAGCAGGTGTAAGACCGTCAACCTTGATATCAACCTGGATAGCTGTAATACCCTTGTGTGTACCGCCAACCTTGAAGTCCATATCGCCGAAGAAGTCCTCAAGACCCTGGATATCAACCATTGTCATGAATTCATCGCTGTCAGGCTTAGTGATAAGTCCACAGGAAATACCTGCAACAGGAGCCTTGATCGGTACGCCTGCGTCCATAAGAGCAAGTGTAGAACCGCAGATAGAACCCTGTGATGTAGAACCGTTAGATGAAAGTACTTCTGAAACGAGTCTGAGAGCATATGGGAATTCTTCAACAGGTGGGATAACAGGTGCAAGAGCTCTCTCAGCAAGAGCACCGTGACCGATCTCACGACGTCCGGGACCTCTGCTTGGCTTTGTTTCACCAACAGAATAGCTCGGGAAATTGTACTGGTGCATATATCTCTTTGAATCTTCTTCGTCAAGACCGTCTATCTTCTGAGCATCGCTTACAGGACCGAGTGTAGCGATTGTAAGAACCTGTGTCTGACCTCTTGTAAAGAGACCTGAACCGTGAACACGGGGGAGTACTCCAACTTCAGCAGCAAGAGGACGTATCTCATCAATACCACGTCCGTCAACACGCTTGCCTTCATACAGCCAGTTACGAACGATCTTCTTCTGGAGCTTATAGATACACTCATCGATCATAGCGATCTGCTCAGGGTACTTTTCGTCGAAGTTAGCGTGGATATCGTCAACGATAGGAGCAAGTCTCTCGTCACGGATATTCTTGTCGTTTGTATCAAGAGCAAATTTTACACGGTCAGCAGCAAATGCTTCGATAGCATCAAACATATCATGGTCAACTTCCATTGACTCGAATTCAAACTTTGGTTTACCTATCTGAGCGCGGATATCATTGATAAATGCTACCATTTTCTTGATCTCTTCGTGACCTGTAAGAATAGCATTGAGCATTGTATCCTCAGGAACTTCGTTTGCGCCTGCCTCGATCATTACGATCTTTTCAGCAGTACCTGCAACTGTAAGGACAAGATCTGTCTTAGCTCTCTGTTCAAGAGTAGGATTAAGAACGATCTCACCGTCAACAAGACCTACATTGATACCTGCAATAGGACCCTTCCACGGAATATCGGAAATAGAAATTGCAATAGAAGTTGCGATCATACCGGCAATCTCAGGAGAGTTATCAGGCTCAACTGCGAGAACTGTCATTACAACTGAAACATCATTTCTCATATCCTTAGGGAAGAGTGGACGAATAGGTCTGTCAACGCATCTTGAAGTAAGGATCGACTTCTCTGAAGGCTTACCCTCACGCTTTGTGAATGAGCCCGGGATTCTGCCTACAGAATAAAGTCTTTCTTCATAGTCAACTGAAAGAGGGAAGAAATCAACGCCCTCTCTTGGCTTTGCACTTGCTGTAACGTTAGCCATTACAACAGTTTCACCGTATCTTACCCAGCATGAACCATTGGAAAGACCGCAAGTCTTACCTGTTTCAACGATAAGTGGTCTGCCGGCATAGGTAGTTTCAAAAGTTCTGTAATTTTCAAACATCTGTTTTCCTCCATTTATTTATATTTATCAGAGGAGAGCTTTTAGAAGTTAGAGGTAAAAGTAAGATATATCACAACTCTTACCTCTGACTTCTAATCCCTTACTCTGATAGACGTAAAGGCAGAAGGATATAAATACCCCGCTGCCTTCATTCACACTGTAATTACTTACGGAGACCGAGCTTCTCAACGATAGCACGATATCTCTCGATATCCTTCTTCTTGAGGTAACCGAGGAGATTACGTCTGTGACCAACCATTTTAAGAAGACCTCTTCTTGAGTGGTGATCGTTCTTGTGGCTCTTGAGGTGGTTTGTAAGATCATTGATTCTTCTTGTGAGAATAGCGATCTGAACCTCAGGAGAACCTGTGTCGTTTTCGTGTGTTCTGTTAGCCTCAATAACGGCTGTCTTTTCATCCTTCAATAACATTTGAAGCACCTCTTAATAAATATTCCGTTAACTCAGAATGAGGTGAAAATCGAGGACAAGCCTCAAACCAAGTACACGGTGATAATATTATACCATAAAATTTATCTTTTGTAAAGTACTTTTTGAGAAAAATATGATTTTTTGATTTCTACTGCCCATAAAAGAAAGTCCCCTTTAGATATATGCAGATTTCATATACTAAAGGGGACGGTATAAGTCTTTTTATATAATTATGCTCAGATCTCAGTGTTATTTTCACTTACTTCAGATGTAGTATCTGTTGTATTATCGTTATCATAAAGAACGGATTCAGATATTTCACCGCGCATAAGCTTTTCAAAGTCATCACCGTCGATCTTCTCATATTTGAGAAGGTACTTTGCAAGTAAATGCATTTTATCAGCATTTGCCTTGATAAGCTCAGTACAGTCGTTGTAAGCTTTTTCAATAATAGAACGTACTTCTTCGTCTATCTGAGCAGCAACAGCTTCACTGTAGTTTCTTGTATGACCGTAATCCTTACCAAGGAAAACCTCATCGTTATCAGAGCCGTATACAACAGTTCCTATTTTCTTGGAGAATCCATATCTTGTAACCATGTTTCGAGCTGTTGCAGTTGCACGTTCAATATCATTTGAAGCACCTGTACAGATATCATCAATGAAAAGTTCCTCTGCAACACGACCGCCGAGAAGCATTACAATGCTTTCGCGCATCTGATTTCTTGAAACGTGGCGGTCATCGTTATCAGGTCTTGTGACTGTAAGTCCCGCAGCCATACCACGCTGGATAATTGTTACCTGATGAACTTTATCCTGAGTTTTGAGGTTATAAGCTGCAACTGCATGACCTGCTTCGTGATAAGCTGTTACGAGCTTGTCGTGCTCTGTAACTATTCGTGACTTCTTTTCAGGACCAGCAATTACCTTCATAGTTGCTTCTTCAATATCAGCCTCTGTGATAGCAAGACGGTTGTTTCTTGCTGCAAGAAGAGCAGCTTCATTAAGCACATTTTCAAGATCAGCACCTGTAAAGCCCTGAGTTGTACGTGCGATAGTCTTGATATTTACATCAGGACCAAGAGGCTTGTTCTTAGCGTGTACCTGGAGAATCTCTTCTCTGCCCTTAACGTCAGGATAACCTACTACTATCTGTCTATCAAATCTACCCGGTCTGAGAAGAGCGGGATCAAGTATATCACGTCTGTTAGTAGCAGCAATAACGATTACGCTTTCATTGCCTGTAAAACCGTCCATTTCAACGAGAAGCTGGTTAAGTGTCTGCTCACGTTCATCGTGGCCACCACCGAGACCTGCGCCTCTGTGACGACCTACAGCATCAATTTCATCAATAAATATGATAGCTGGAGCGTGTTTTTTAGCCTGTTCAAAAAGGTCTCTTACTCTTGAAGCACCGACACCAACGAACATTTCAACAAAGTCGGAACCAGAAATAGGGAAGAACGGACAGCCTGCTTCACCTGCAACTGCTCTTGCGAGGAGAGTTTTACCAGTACCTGGAGGGCCTAAAAGAAGAACACCCTTTGGTACTTTAGCACCGAGATCAGTGTATTTCTTAGGATTTTTAAGGTAGTCAACTATCTCAACAAGCTCCTGTTTTTCTTCATCAGCACCTGCAACGTCCTTGAATGTAGCTTTTCTTGCACTTGCACTGCTTTTCAGATTAGCCTTTCCGAAGCTTGTGTATTTACCGCCGCCGCCGCTTTGCTTCATCATAAAATAGAGAATAGCAACGCCGAGAAGTATTGTTAGAATAACAGGGATCAAAGAGTACAGCCATGTTCTGTCGGTTATTTTGATATAATCCTGTTCTAACTGTTGATCCTTCTCTTTGTCTTTATTATATTCCTGACGATAGTCCTTGGTATCTTCAAGGAATATATTTACATTAGGAACAGTATAATGTCTTTCCTTTTCTTCGTTACCAACCCTGTAGGTGAGATCACCTGTTCCGAGATCAAGTTCATAATATGATACCTGATAATTATCAAAAAGACTTATGATCTCAGAGTATTCTGTTTTATTGTTTGTTGAGTTTAGCCTTGAGCTTACATAAATAAGCAGGAAAACGGCTGCAATAATCAGCATGAGATAGGTAAAGATACCCTTGCTTTTCTTTGGTGTCAAATTATCCTCTCCATTTCTTACGATCGTATAAACGAAATTTTTAAAAACCTGGCTGTATTTGTATCGGGTGAAATACGGTCGGCAATACCGATCTTTTCAGCAAGAATGGTCCCACATTCATCTTCAATAAACAGAAGATCCGCACGTTCATCAGCAGGTATTTTTTCATTGATCAGCTTTTTTACGGAAGAAGTAAAGTCTCTTCCTTTGAGTTGGATCTTATCACCGAACTTTCTTGTTCTGACAATAAGCTTACCTCTTATTTTATCATAATCAGCAACATAAAATGTGGATTTTTTGTTAACGGCTTCAAATTTCTTCAAATTATCACATTCAATAACATCACATTTTACAATACAGCTGCCTATTATCATATCTTCACCAATAGTAATATCTGTCGATATAATGTCTTCTAAAGGCTTTTTTATTTCTTTAAGTTCAAGTACATCATTTTGGCATAGAAGAAAAAATGAACCGGAAATATTTATTTTTCCACCATTTATCAGAATATCATCAGCTTCTTCAAGTCTTTTGAATGAGTAGGGAAGGTGATTATCCGCAAGCAAACGAGAAATACAGCGTTTTCTGATTACAGCATCATACGAACTCAGACCAGTGATTTTGTTGACATTTCTGCATTTTTCTTCTGCTTCGTTAACGATTTTTTCTATAAACTCATTTTCTTCTCTTATATTGCTTATAGTATTTACAGATGTTTCATTTACTGATGAATTGATCTCAGCAAGCAGGGGAACAACCTTATGTCTGATTTTATTTCTTGTATAGTCATCAGACAGATTTGTACTGTCTGTAACATATGACTGTTCTCGCATGGAAAGATATTCTTCGATCTCCTGACGTGTAACAGTCAAAAGCGGTCGTATTATATTGCCTCGTATCACGGGAATACCTGATAGTCCCTTTACACCTGTTCCTCTTGAGAGATTGAGTATCACTGTTTCAAGATTATCATTGGCATTGTGTGCTGTAGCAAGTTTTTTGCCTTGAGAGTTTTCTTCAAAGATCTTATATCTAAGTTTTCTTGCGGCTTCTTCTACGGATATTCCTTCGGAAGCTGAAAGTGATTTAACATCACATGATAGAGCCTTAAACGTTATACTGAACCTTTGGCACAATTCACGGCAGAAGTTCTCATCTCTGTCGCTTTCAGTTCCACGTAAGCAGTGATTTACATGGACGGCTTGCACATCAATATTCAGCTTTTCTTTTAATTCATTCATAACTAAAAGAAGTGCAACACTGTCTGCGCCGCCAGATAGTCCGCATACAACGGTATCACCGTCGGTAAGCAGTTCATTTTTTATAATAAAGTTGTAAACCTTGGTTAACATATTCATACATTTTCGGGGACTTCATTATAATCCGGATTTGAGAATCGTGTATACTGACCGTCCCATATCAGCTCGACTGTACCTGTTTCACCATGACGGTTTTTAGCTACAATACATTCCGATATATTCTGACGCTGACTTTCTTTGTTGTAATATGCTTCACGATAAAGGAACAGAACGATATCTGCATCCTGCTCAATAGAACCAGATTCACGAAGGTCAGACAGCATAGGTCTTTTATCAGTACGGCTCTCCACCGCACGAGAAAGCTGTGAAAGAAGTATTACAGGTACATTTAGCTCTTTTGCCATTACCTTTAATTGACGGGTTATTTCACTGATAACAGTAACTCTGTTATCGGAATGTGAAGTTGATTCCATAAGCTGTAGGTAGTCTATAATTACTAAGCCGAGATTTTTAGTTCTTCTCAGCTTTGCTTTCATCTGTTGAACGGTCATACTTGCAGTATCGTCGATGTAAAGGGGGATAGTGCTGAGATATCCTGCGCTTGTTGCGAGTTTTACCCAGTCTTCACCTGTTATTCGACCGTTTCTGAGCGTATTTGACTCAACAAGAGCTTCTGTTGAAAGAATTCTTGTTGCAAGTTGTTCCTTTGACATTTCGAGATTGAATGTAACAACTTCTTTCTCAGAACGTCGCGCTACATTTGTAGCAATATTCATTGCAAAAGAGGTCTTACCCATACCTGGTCTTGCAGCAATAATGATAAGGTCGGACTTATTTAGTCCTGAAGTTATGCTGTCAAGAAGTGTGAAGCCTGTTCTTGCACCAACATATTTTTCTTTATCGGGACCCGATATTTTGCCAAGTCTGTCATATGCTTCTGCAATTGCATCAGAAAGCGGAACAAGTCCTTTGACATCTCTGCCCTGTCTTATATCATATATTTTCTGCTCGGCAGCATCAAGAAGAAGCTGTGCATCTTGTTCACCTGACTGTACATCATCAAGTATAGCTCTTGCAACATAGCTGAGACTTCTGAGAAAGTATTTATCTGCAACTATCTTACAATAACTTTGTATGTTAGAAGTAGAGGGGAGCAAATTGCCTATTTCAGCAAGGTATCGTCTGCCCTCGGCAGGACTTTCAAAAATATGCTGTTTTTCAGCTTCGTTGAGCACTGTAACTATATCAACAGGAAGACTCATAGAGTTCATTTGCAGCATTATAGAGTACAGTGCTTTATGCTGCTCATTGTAAAAGTATTCAGGCTTTATCAGTTCAATTACATCTGAAAGAACTGACGGCTGAGAGATTATAGCACCAAGAACGGACTGTTCAGCCTCAATACTGTGAGGGAGCTCCCGTGTCGAGAGCAGGATCTCATTTTCATCCATATTATCCACCGATCAGCCTTCGCTGACTTCTACATAAATAGTATCGGATATTCCATTATAAAGCTTTATAGTAGCTGTATAAGAGCCGAAATTCTTTATATCTGTACTGAGTGTGATCTTCTTTTTGTCTAACTGTACACCGAATTGCTTTGAAATAGCCTCAGCAACGTGTGCAGCTGTTACTGACCCGAAAAGCTTGCCGTTAGAACCTGCTTTTGCAATGACATTAACTTTCTTACCTTTAAGTTTTGCGGCAGCTTCTTTTGCAGCCTGAATGTCCATATCGATCTTATGCTGAGCAGAAGCCTGAGCTCCTTCGAGTTTGTTCATATTTTCAGCAGTTGCCTCTACCGCATAACCCTTTGGGATAAGCATATTACGAGCGTAGCCGTCTGCAACATTCTTCAATTCGCCTTTTTTTCCTGATCCTTTTACGTCCTGTAAAAAAATAACTTTCATATCTATACCGACCTTTCTTTTTATGATTCCGAACTGTTTTTACGACAGTCGTCAATAGCATAAATAAGTGCTTTAACTGCATCTGCGATCTCAACATTTTCAAGCTGAGTAGCTGCCATTGTCTGATGACCGCCTCCGCCGAGCTGTTCCATTATTATCTGGACGTTGAGGGCTCCAAGTGAGCGCGCAGAAATATTAATAGTGTTTGCTGTTCTGTAGATCACAAACGATGCGTCAACATCGGTTATGCTAAGTAACTCATCTGCTGCCTGAGGTGCAACTAATCTGATATCGTCTGACTCAAAATCAGCTGCTGCAATTGCACAGTGATTATGTATCTTTGCAGATGCTACTATCTGAGTTTTTCTTCTGTAAGAATCAATTGAATTTGAGAAGAGGAGCTTTACAGCTACGGTATCTGCACCAAGTTTTTTCAGAAAAGCTGCCGCTTCAAATGTTCTGACTCCTGTTCGCATTACAAAATTCTTGGTGTCAAGCATTATTCCTGCAAGAAGAGCATCTGCGTGGCAGCTTGCGATCTTTTCATCAGAATTGTAATTAAAATACTGGATTATCTCTGTTACCATTTCAGAAGCTGATGAAGCGTATGGCTCATGGTGGAAGATAACAGCGTCATCAATGAAATTTACTGTTTTTCTGTGATGATCCACTACAACAACAGAATGAGCTTTTTCGTAAAGTAAACGGCTTTCAACATAATCCTTATTATGAGTATCTACAATTATGAGGATATCATTGACACCTATCATGTTTTCAGCTTCAGCTGGAGTTATGAACAGACCGCAGTCAGTTTCTGCGTCAATTGTATCAATGAGATTGGAAGCGAGATTTTTAGTGCGGTCAACTGCTATATAAGCTTCTTTGCCAAATATTGATACAGCTCCTGCAAGTCCGCAGGCAGCTCCTACAGAATCAAGGTCACCAAAGCGGTGTCCCATAATAAACACTCTTTCCGAACTCATTATCAGATCCTGAAGAGCGTTTGCAATGATCCTTGTCTTTGAACGGGAACGCTTTTCAACGCCCTTTGAAACTCCGCCAAAAAACCTGTATCCGCTCTCTGTTTTCACGACAGCCTGATCTCCGCCTCTGCCGAGTGCCATATCAAGACACTGACGCGCGATCTTTTCACTTTCGGAAAGGGAAGAAGCTCCCTGACCTACGCCTATAGAGAAGGTGAGAGGGTATTTTCCAGCGATCTTGATGTTTCTTGCAGCATCAAGAAGCTTGAATTTACCGTCAATAACTTCTTTAAGGTGACGATTTTCCAGAACAGCAAAGAAAGTATTTGCAGAAGTCTTTTTTATAAAGCCGTTCGTTGTGCTCATAAAGTTTTCAATGAGCTTTTCTGTCTCTACCGAAGTCTGAGCCTTTTCGCTTTCTTTAGCGTTCTGCATTATATCGTCATAATTGTCGATTGTAATGACTACAACATTAGGATGAGATTCATCCATATTTTTCTTTATACTATAATAACTCGTATCATCGTGGAAATAGAGGACAAGAAAAGACATATCTTTTTTTGTGAACTTTTCAGTCGTAACATTATAGATACAGCCATTCAAAGGACAGAGTGCAGAGCCGTTTGCTATAAGCGACTCAAGGTCTATCTTTACAAATCCTTCAAAGTCATGTCCGTATACATCTTGTCCAAGACCGATCTTTTCAGCAAAGATCTGATTGTACCATACAAATTTTTTATTATCATCTATAACGGCAACAGGTGCAGGAAGTGAATTCATGAATTCGGCAGCTGAGCTTTCCAGATGCTGATTCATTTTTGATATTCGACGCATTGCGTTTCTTGAGTAGATGATAGTATAGACAATACAAGCAAAGATAAATGCCACAGCTGAAATAAGAACTATGTTAATGACTTTATCATTGTGGTCTATCAGCAGAAATGTGCTCGTCAAAGCTCCGAGTGCAAGCAAATGAAGAATCAGCAAAACTGCCGGAAATTTATTTTTCAACTTAAATCTCCTTTCGGAAAATCATGTCTCCATAATTATAGGAAGTATCATAGGGCTGCGCTTTGTTTTCTGATAAATGTAATCAGAAAGTGCGTCACGAAGCTTGCCCTTGAGGGAATTCCACTCTCTTAATTCGCTTGCAGAGCAGTTAGCAAGGGTATCGGTGAGAAGTCCCTTTGCTTCTTCCATAAGTTCTTCTGACTCACGGACATATACAAATCCTCTTGATATGATATCAGGACCTGCAACAATCTCGTTTGTGCTTCTTTCAATTCCTATAACGATTATGATAAGACCGTCCTGTGCAAGATGTTTTCTATCCCTGAGAACAATAGAGCCAACATCGCCGACGCCAAGTCCGTCAACAAGAACTCGTCCTGCGGGCACCTGAGATACGATCTTCATTGTATTGCCGTCAGTTTCTATTACATTGCCTATCTCAGCTATTATGACATTTTCATTTGGGAGTCCCATTTGTTTAGCGAGATCTGCGTGCTTTTTCAGATGCTTGTATTCACCATGAACAGGGATAAAGAATTTGGGCTTTGTCAGAGCCTGCATGAGTTTAAGTTCTTCCTGACAGGCGTGACCTGAAACGTGAACTTCATACATAGCCTCATAAACTACCTCAGCACCGGATTTCATCAGCTCGTTAACGACTCTTGTAACAAACTTTTCGTTACCTGGAATAGGAGTTGCAGATATGATAATGAAATCCATAGGGGTAATGTTAACCTTTTTATGGTCGTTCATTGCCATTCTGGTGAGAGCGGACATTGGTTCGCCCTGACTTCCTGTAGTTATAAGGACTATCTTTTCACTCTCATAGCGGTTCATCATTTCAATGTCAATGAATATACCGTCGGGAACGTCAAGATATCCCAGCTCAATAGCAGTATTTATAACATTTACCATGCTTCTGCCGAATACAGCGACTTTTCTGCCGTATCTTTCAGCGCAGTTGACGATCTGCTGAACACGGTGGATATTTGAAGAGAATGTTGCAATAATGATACGCTTTCCTTCACCTTTCTGGAAAAGCTTATCGAATGATTCACCGACTGTACGTTCGGAATGTGTATAGCCCGGACGCTCGGCATTTGTCGAATCAGCCATAAGTGCAAGGACTCCGCGGCTTCCAAGCTCACCAAATCTTGCAAGATCAATTATTTTACCGTCAATAGGGGAATAATCTACCTTGAAATCGCCTGTATGAACGATAACACCGGCAGGAGTGTGGATAGCCATACCTACAGAGTCAGGGATAGAATGGTTGACTTTTATGAATTCAACAGCCATACAACCCATTTTTACTGTTTTCTTTGGCTCTACGATGTTAAGGTTGACCTTTCCGTAAAGTCCCTGTTCCTTGAGTTTACCCTCAATAAGCCCGATAGTAAGACGTGTAGCGTATACAGGAACGTTGATTTTTTTAAGAAGGTAGGCAAGTCCGCCAATATGATCCTCATGACCGTGAGTTATAACGATACCTCTGATCTTTTCCTTGTTGCGCTCAACATACGTGAAATCGGGTATTACAATGTCAACACCCGGCATATCAGCATCAGGAAAGGCGAGTCCGCAGTCAAGAATGAAAATATCGTTTGAACACTCAAATACGGTCATATTCTTACCGATCTCGTTTAGACCTCCGAGAGGTATTATTTTTACAGGAGTCTTTTTGACTTCCTTTGGCTTTCTGCCTGCTTTTGGTTTGGCAGCAGCAGTTGGTTCAGCCTTTACCTTTTTTTCGGTTACTGTTTTCTCTTTCGCAGATGTTCTTTTTCTGTAGGTTCTCTTAGGCGCAGCTGCTGAATTCTGCTTCGCCTTTGTATTTTTTTCCTTTTCGTTCACTATATGACCTCGCTTTCAAAAATAGGGAAAACTTCCGCATGAACGCTGCGAAAGCCAAAAATATGTAGAAAGCCCCGGAACGGATTAAACAAAACTAACCATTATTTACCATTCTGTTTCAGAATCGGGATACAAAAATGGCTAAAATCGGCGATAAAAAGACTGACCACATACAAACAGGCGAACGTACAAACTCGTTGGTATCTGAGCCAAACCTGATGAAAATATGTGACCAATTTAATATTTGATTTCCGAAGCAAAAAAATACCGCGAATCGCCCTGCGGTTTTATATCTTAATGACGTTTTTCGCCATAAAAGCCTTTATAAATATACATAAACGTACTGCTTAAAAATGAGCAGACAGAATTATTCACACTATAATTATACAAAAACAAAATGCTTATGTCAATAGCAAAAAGCCTTTGAAACCAACATTTGGCAAAATATATAAATTTTTATATTCGGTTGAATTTATTGTGGTATTAGATAATTATTATATGCTGTATAATCTCCTTATATTAAAACAAACACTAATATCAGTTATTGACCTAATCAGATTGTTTTATTCTTTCCACCTTATTTATTAGCAGGATAAGTCCTACAATGTTAATAAAAGCCATTAATCCGTTAAAAATATCGGATATAGTCCATGCTTTATCTGCTTTAATAATTATACCGACAGCGGTAACAAGCGAAAAAACGAAGGAAAATGTATTCTTGGATAATTTATTGCTTAGAAATAAAAATGCTGTTTCTCCGCAATAATACCAGCCGATGATCGTACAAAAAGCGAATGTTGTCATTAATACAGCAATAACGAAGCATGAATTATCACCTAAAAAGTTAAGGAAAGCTTCTTCAATTGTATTGTTTTGGGACGCAGAAAGAACCGTGAGTGCGGTAAGAGTACAACAAATCATCGTATCTATAAATACTTCAAGCATACTGCACATTCCTTGTAGTTCGGCGTTTTTACAGTTATAGGACGAGCTGTGAAGAATAGGAGAACTTCCGAGTCCTGCTTCATTTGAGAATACACCGCGTCTTATGCCTGCTGAAATAGCCTTAGATATACCATATCCAGTTATTCCGCCTATACATTTGCTGATACCAAATGCTTCTCTGAATATACTTAGAAAAACGCTTGAAAGCTCAGAACGTGTTTTGTACAGAACAACAATACATATTGCAGCATATAGAGTGGTGGCGAACGGAAGAAAAATCTGCGCGGCTTTTTCAATCCTTTTAGATCCTCCTCGAACTACAGGAAAAACAATAGTAAATGCAATTATTGATAAATGAAACTTGCTGATCCCTGTACAGTTTATTATACTTTCGGACATAGCATTAGCCTGTACCATTCCACCCATTCCGAATGATGCCAGCAGACAGCAGAAGGCAAATAGTTTTGCAAGTTTTCGGCTTCCGATGCCTTTAGTCAGATATGCCATGGGTCCTTTTAACGTTTTATCACTGTATTTTGCGGAAAGCCAATTCTCAGCATATACAGTAGCCATACCGAGAAAGGCTGAGAACCACATCCAGAATACAGCCCCTGCTCCGCCAATCGCAATGGCTGATGCAACTCCTGTAATATTGCCTGTTCCCATTGCTGTGCCAAGAGACATACAAAGTGTTTTGAACTGAGTTTTTCTTATTTCCTTGTTGCGTGAACTTCTTATAATGTATGGGATCAATCTGAACTGGACAGCTTTCAGTTTTACAGTGTATACCATGCCGATAATTACTAGCAAAAAAATAAGACCTTTGCCCCATATCATACCATTTATTCTTTCGAGCATATGTATCATTTTCTCCTGTTTTATGCGTTAAAGTTTACAATTTATCTTTAATTTTCCTTTTACATTAAATAATATTTGTGATATAATAAAAATATACTATGAAAGGGGGAGGAGAATGAAACAATATGTACCTGACAGGCGCTGTCTCAGCACATTGCGTCTTATTATTACTGCGATAGCTGTAATTATTATTGCAGCAGCAAGATATTTTTTGCCGATGGATAACGTAGTATTTTATATAAATCTTGGTACGATAGCAGTCGCTTGCTTTGAGATGTTTGTTCATTTGCCCCTTTATTTTTCGTCAATAAGCTATATTGCAACAAAAAGCGAAGTAATAAAAAGTAGCGGCGTTTTTATAAAAGTACATCAATCAGTAAGATATTCCTCGGTTCAGTATACAACTGTTATAAGCAGTCCCTTTTCTCAGTATACGGGATTTAATTTTATAATATTCTTTGTTTACGGAGGACAGCTAAGACTGCTTTTTCTGAAACAGGCTGATGCCAAAGAAATAATCAGGCTGTCAGGAACTATTAACATAAGGGGTGACAGGCATGTACCATGAACACCCTATAAAGATGCTGAAATACTCCTTCAAGAACATCTGGCTTCTTGTATTTCCACTTATGCGCGGTATATACACATACCATTTTGATAAAGACTGGTTCTACAGCTGGGTGAAAGGTGCATGGTTCGATATTGCCGTACTCGGAGCTATTCTTGTTTTTGGCTTTGTCAGGTGGTTCTTTTCACGGATAGACTTCACAAGTGATGAGATAGTTCATCGTGACGGAGTTTTTGTCAGAGTCAATACGTACATTCCATATAAAAATATCAGTTCTACAACGGCAGAGCAGCCTTTTTATCTTGCTCCGTTCAAAGCGATAAGATTTCGCTGTGATACCCGTGCAGGAATATTCAAGACAGTTGACATGAAGCTTATTGTCGGGAAGAAAGCGTTTGATGCAATAATGCTTCATATGCCTGATATCAATGAAAAGAAAAAAATAGAAGGACTGCCGCAGATAAATATGCTGTCAGTACTTCTTTTTTCGATATTTTTCTCCAGTGGCTTCTCGGGCACTATTTATGTTGCTACATTTTTCTTCAAAGGTGGAGATATTGCATATAATATCATAAGTCGTTCTCTTAATATTCTTACAGCAGGTACAGCAAAAATTACAGAAAAAATGCTTCTGAAAATACCGACAGCAGCTCTTTTTATTGGTATTTTCTTCATCGTTTCATGGTTTTTGTCGTTTCTGGTGAATATTTTCAGATATGGCAGATTTGTTATAGAATGTGATAAGAAATACATGAAGATCGGCTACGGTATCCTTAACAGGAAGGAATATCGCATAAAAACTTCTCATATCAATTATACCGATCTTAGACAAAATCTTATTATGAAAATGTTTGGTGCGGTTGCGGTAAATATTAATTGTCCGGGATATGGAGCATCAAAAAACAGACTTCCTGTGCTTTTGCCGGTGAAATTTGAAAAAAATCTCAGTAAGGAACTTAACGCGATAGGAATATACAGCGGAATAAAAAATGATTACAGTGCTCAGCCTGCGGGAATAGGCTCATATCTGCTTATACCGCTGTTGGTCACAGCTCTTATAATACCGTCACATGATTGGATAGCAGAGATGTTCCCTCGTTTTGCCGAGCTTTCTTTTTTTATTGCAGTAATGCTTGAAATTCCTTCCGTATGGTTCATAATAGTGAAGTTTACTGCTTTAATGACCAGCGGAGTTGCTTTACATGATGATAAAATAATGATCCGCTGTTCAGTATGGACGAGATTTCACACTGTTGTTTCTGAAAAAGACAAAATAATCAAAATCGAGCTTGAGCAGAATTTATTACAGGCAATGAGCGGACGATGTGCAATGAGCATATGGTTTGAGGGAGAGGAGCACAGGAGATTTAAGATAAAAGCTATGAAAGCTGATGAAGTTCGTAAAATCGCCAAAAAGCTTGGGTATGAACTTGGAAATAAAGTTAGTGCTTGACTTTTGATGCAAAAAATGATATCATTATCAAGTGAGTAGACTATGCGGTAGCGGAAACGTTTTAGTTTATGAGGAAAGTCCGGGCATCACAGAGCAGGATAGCTGCTAACGGCAGCCGAGGGCGACCTTAGGGCAAGTGCAACAGAGATATACTGCCGTCAGTATTGGCGGTGATGGTGGAAAGGCGAGGTAAGAGCTCACCAGAGTGCTGGAGACAGTACTGCTATGTAAACCCTATTCGATGCAACGTCTATTGGTGCTTGTTATCTTAACGTCTGCTCGGCGGATAATAAGTAATGACGGCTTCAGCTTGTCGGCGACGATAAGCGTAGATAAATTACCGCACACGACAGAACCCGGCTTATCGGTCTGGTCACAAAAAAAGAGAGCATATGCTCTCTTTTTTATTTATGTTTTAATCTCTCCACATTTTTCTGTATGAAAAGCAGGTGAGGTTTTCAGCCTTTTTAAATTGTCTTGCGAAGTAGCTTTGATCGTTAAATCCGCATAGATGAGCTATTTCTTCCACTGATTTATCAGAAAAACGAAGCAGTTTTTTTCCGTAATTTATACGTGCGTTGATGATATGCTGGAATATAGTTTTACCGTATATCCTTTTATATTCTCTTGTAAGATAGTATTTGCTTATGTAGAACTGCGATGAAAGCTTCTCCAAAGAAAGATCTTCTGTAAAATGATCGTCAATATAGTTATTGACTGCTGCAAGCTTCTGTTTAAGGGCGGAATCATATTGTTGATCTGTTATATTTACAGAAAGTGCAAGTGTAAGTATATCAACGATATATTTGGATGTAACGATCTCTGCATCAGGTTCTTTTTTCTCATTAACTTCCAGAATATCAGTTATTGCAGAAACGACTTTGTCAAAAAAAGCAGGTCTGAAAACATTTTTTGACTGGGAAATAAAGTAATCATAGTACTGCTGAGAAGTACCGCCGTTGAAGTGTATCCAAAGAAGCTCCCACGGATCCCTTTCCGAGCTTTTATAGAAAAAAGGAGATCTACAGTCTATAAAGAAGCAATCGCCTTTAACGAGCTGAAAGTTTTCACCGCCTATAGAGAGTTCACCTTTACCGCTTATAACTGCAACAATAAGAAATGATTCCAGAGCTTGTCTTTGTATCGCAGCAGCATCTTCGGTTTTAGCAAAGCCAACTTCCTGTACATAAAAGAAAGTATTCTTTGCAGACGGACTTGGCGTACAAATTATTCTTTTGGAAAGCTTGCTGCTGAATATTTTATTCTCAACTTTTTCCACGTAAGCACATCCTTTTCATAACAGAGCAATATTGTACTAATATTATATCACGAAGTAACATATAAATCAATATCTGCTTGGGAATATCTGTTATTATTTCAAAAAAAGCAAAGTGATAATAATTATGATCATTCCTATGAACACTAGCTTTTTTCTGTATTTTGACAAATGCTTTTTTTCTTGTTTGTCAGGAATAAGAGCGGATAAAATACGCTGAGCTTCCTTCTGGGATATTGCTTCGGGCAATATCGTTACATTTGGTCTTACATAGAGAACTGCTTTCTCAAAATAGAGACTGTCAGGATTATTGATCTCTATTATTTTCTTATTTACGCCTTTTATCATAGTACCTCCGATGAAAATATTTACCGAAAGTATTGGCTAAAAATAAATGTTTATTCACTTTGCTTGGAAATACTGCGGATATAATGGAACAGATACTGCTGGGCTATACCTGCATCTTTTTTTGCAAATTCAGGAAATCCGTTTGGGTAATACTCTGCAAGGACTCTTTTTATCCATACATCTATTGGGAATGCTTCCGTTCTGTACATACCAAACAGAAGAACACATTCAGCAACCTTTGGCCCTACGCCTTTTATTTGCTTTAAAGCACTTCTTGCTTCATCTATTGGCATTTTTGATATAGCTGAAAGTTCAATAGTACCGTTTGCTACCTTTGATGCAGCATCTGCAATATATTTGGCTCTGAAACCGCTGCGAAGATACGATAGAGAGTCGGGAGTTTCAGCTGAAAGCTTTTCATAGTCAGGAAATCTGCCGTGATAATTCTCGCAAAGCCTGTCTATTATACCTTTTATTCTCGGGATATTGTTGTTTTGGGAAATAATGAAGGAAATAAGACACTCCCAGCTATCCTGCCTTAGCAGACGAATACCGCCTGCAAATTTACAAGCTTTTGAAAGAGTCTCATCTTCCGAAAAAGTCTTTTTTAACTCGGAATAATCTGTCTCAAAGTCGAAGTAGTTTATCCATTTTGAAACAAAATCATTTTCATCGGTATTATGAAAAATAAAACTTCCTTTGTCAGTCTGTGAAATAGTGAGCTTATTATTAACAAAAGCTCCCTCATATGTACATATGTGATCAGACGGTATCTTCTTCCAGCGGAAAGCCTGTCCGCAGTCAAGAGTCTCATCAAGATCAAGATCGGGTTCGTAAACGATAATATCATTTCCCTGTATCCTGTAATCCATATTTTTCTCCTTTAAATATAGTTATATATCTAAACAAAAAATCTTATACTTGATTTTTCATTTAAATTATACTAAAATATAATAGAGAATACAATAGCAAGGAATGATTTTTTTGAAAAAATTTTTATCTTCCATAATTTTTGCAGCTGCTATAGGTATGATTTTTAGTGGTTGTTCATCAAAAAGTGACACCAAAGAAAGCCGTGTAGAAGCAACAAGCCAGCCTTTTACCGAACGTGAAGTGGAGTCAGCTGACGGTACATATATTTTTGATAAAGCTAATATCCTCGACACCGAAACTCTAAAAGCCTGTAATGACTATGCAGGCTGGCTCTATAAAGAGAAGCTTATAAATACAGCCGTTATAACAGTAAATGATCTTGATGGAAAGTTCCCTTATGATTATGCTGCCGAAGAATTCAATAAGCTTTACGAAGGAAAGGGAAGCGGTCTTGTTATTCTTATAAATAACGATACAAAATATGATTCTGTGTTCAGATCAGGTGCCTGTCTGTACGGCATATCCGATAAAGCAGAGAATAATGCTGTATACTGGGAAACTAAAGAGGTATTCAAGGGCGATTACCGTTCTGCTATATTGCGACTTTTGCAGCTTGGCGAGCTTTGTCCTACACACGTTATCGACAATGCACAGGTATTTGACTCGAATCAGCTGAACAAGATCGAAAAAACGCTTAGTTCATGCAAAGAAGATGTAACAATAATTGCTTCACATAATGGTTCGGAAACGTCTAATGAACAGATACTTCAGCAGTATTATGACCGAAAATATAATAACGATAAAGGCATAATGTTTATGCTTGATACGATATCAGGAAAGGTGATCGTCCATTCGTCTGAAAAGATTTCTTCTGATATTGAAAAAGCACTTAAAGATGCAAATGCATTGTCTTCAAAGGGTGATAACTACGGAGCTGTCAACAAAATTCTTGAAGCTCTGAAATAAGCCTTAATACTAAATGAATAAATAATAATTACATGATCATATACCATTTTTATAAGGAGTTGGTACAATATGCCGCCTGTTGGAGGTCCCAGAGGAATGGGATATCTTACCGATGAAGAAAAGAAGAACAGACCTAAAGTCACAAAACAGCTGCTGAAAAGAATATTTTCCTATTTAAAGCCTTATTGGAAACAAATGGTGATAGTACTCATTGCCATTGTCATTTCTTCGATCCTTACTCTTTTGCCTTCAGTCCTCACCGGTAAGATAATTGATGAAGGACTTATAGGCAGAAGTCTTAAAAAGCTTATATTCTTTATTGTTTTATCTCTTGTTGTAACTCTCGGTGCAAATCTTATAGGTGTACTTGAAAGCTATATGAATACATGGATAGCTCAGCATATAACTTATGATATGCGCAATAAAATGTATCTGCATCTGCAAAAAATGTCACAGAGATTTTTTACTTCCAATAATCAGGGTGATATAATAACACGTATGACCAGCGACATTTCGGGAGTTCAGCAGATAATAACAAATACACTTACAAGTATACTTTCAAATTCTATCACGCTTATTGTTGCGATGATAGTAATGTTCAGACAAAACTGGGTACTTGCAATAGTCGGAATACTTGTTGTACCGTTGTTTGCTATCCCGACAAGAAGCGCAGGAAAGACAAGGTGGTCTATAACTAAAGAATCACAGGCTTGCAGTGATGAAATAAACGGTATCCTGAACGAGACTATGTCAGTAAGCGGTCAGCTTCTTGTAAAGCTTTTCGGCATGGAAAAGACAGAATACGAAAAGTATGAAAATGTAAACCGCCGAATGATTAAGCTTAATATACGCGAAGGTATGGCAGGACGCTGGTTCAGAGTAGCTCTTACAACTTTTTCAAGTATCGGTCCAATGCTTATATATCTTGCAGGCGGAATACTTATGATGAAGTTTGATTCAGATCTTACTGTAGGTGATATTACTGTACTTGTTGCACTTCTCGGCAAAATGTACGGACCTGTAAATCAGCTTCTCAATATACAAGTCGATTGGATACGTTCAATGGCTATGTTCACACGAATTTTTGAATATTACGATATGCCTGTTGAGATAGAGAATGCTCCCGATGCTATAACTCCTAAAGAAGCACCCGAGGGAAAAGTCGAGTTTAAAAACGTTGGATTCTATTACGATAAAGAACGTCAGATACTCAGTGATATAAACTTTTCTCTTGACAGTGGAAAATGTATTGCAGTTGTAGGTCCGTCAGGTTCGGGCAAAAGTACACTTGTAAATCTTATACCGCGTCTTTATGATGTTACGGCAGGCAGTGTACTGTTTGACGGTACAGACGTGAGAATGCTTGATCTTGCATATTTGCGCAGCCATATAGGTATAGTAAGTCAGGAAACCTATCTTTTTAACGGAACAATTCGTGAAAATCTTCTGTATGCAAAGCCTGATGCAACAGAAGAAGAGCTTATAAATGCTTGTAAGCAGGCTAATATATACGAATTTGTACAGAAACAGGAAAACGGGCTTGATACTGTTGTCGGCAACCGTGGTTTAAAGCTTTCAGGCGGCGAAAAACAGCGTATTTCCATTGCGCGAGTTCTGCTGAAAGATCCTGCACTTATGATATTTGATGAGGCTACTTCGGCTCTTGATTCTATATCAGAGCAAAAAATACAGGATGCTATCGAGCCTCTTATCTCGTCACGTACAAGTATTCTTATTGCGCACAGACTGTCAACTATACTTGCAGCAGATGAGATACTCGTAATAAAGGACGGTATTATCACAGAAAGAGGTACACACAGTGAGCTTGTAAACCGCGGTGGAGTCTATACAGAGCTCTATAAAACACAGTTCAGTAAAGCTGAAACAGGTGCAGAACGTTTTGAATATACGGAAGGTGAAGATTAACATTGCTTTCATGAAGGGAAGGATATGCTATGAGTGAAAAGGATTTTTACATAGAAGCATTTGATAATTTGCCTGCACTTGCTGATAACAGCGAGTCAGTTAAGGAAAAATTCGCTCACGTTTTCTATGATTTTTTACAATTGTCACATCTTTATGATTCAGCTATAGAAGTAGTAAAAACATATCTTGGCATACTTGATAATGAATTCAGCGTAAAATTTCAAAGGAACCCGATACATAATATTGAGAGTCGTTTGAAATCTCCTCAGTCAATAATAGGAAAGCTTCAAAAAAAGAATCTACCCTTATCTACAGAGGCTGCACGGAAAAATCTTCTTGATCTTGCAGGTATAAGAGTTACCTGCTATTATATAACTGATATATATGCTATCGTTGAGATGCTTTCAAGACGTGATGATTTTACAGTGATAAAGCGAAAGGACTATATAAAAAATCCAAAACCAAGCGGATACAGGAGCTATCACATGATACTAAATGTACCTGTATATTTATCTACTCACAAGGAATATGCTCCTGTAGAGATACAGATACGTACTATGGCTATGGATTTCTGGGCGAGTCTTGAGCACCAGTTGAAATATAAGACTTCCTCAGATATTCCACACGAGATATCAGAGGAACTGAAAGAATGTGCAGAAAGAATTGCACAGACGGATCTGCAGATGCAGAATATATATATGCAGATCAAAGATATGGAATAGAATTATAAAAGCTCATCGAAAACGATGAGCTTTTTCGGCATAAAAGTATTTTAAATAATCCGATTTACAAAAAAATCCCCGTTCACAAACACTCTGACTAATGTTATAATATTAAAGTCATCAGTCATAAAAGAAAGGAGCATAAAAATGTTCGGGGTAGTTAAAAAAATAAAGCGTGAGGTCATAGATAAAACGATCTATATGGAAATATTTGGCGATAACAAAGTTGCATACAGAGTTTTAAGCGGAAGAATGAGGATATTTGATGATGAAGTTATTACATACGGCATAGAAGTTATCGACCACAGAAATGGTCATAAAGAGATAATATCTGATTTTTCACGAAATATAGAAGATGCAGTAGCTTTTGCGGAAATGCTCATAAGTCTGAAAGTAAGACCTTGCCAGCTTTACAGCAAAGCACTTGATTATTTACGCGTATCCATATAAAATTTACTTTTTGGGTATGGACAAATTGATTTTTTTATGATATAATATCAAATTGAATGGTAAATAGCCATATCTGGAAAGGAGAGATCGCATTGGCTGAACTTAAATACGAGATCACAGAGAAATTGGGTGTTCTTTCTGAGAACGCTAAAGGCTGGACAAAAGAGCTTAACATGGTAAGCTGGAACGAGCACGAACCTAAGTACGACATTAGAGAATGGTCTCCTGATCATTCAAGAATGGGCAAGGGCGTAACTCTTACAGCAGACGAGCTTGCAGAGCTTAAAGAGCTTCTTGCAGGAATTGACCTTGATTCTTTTGAATAAGCATAAAAAAGCAGCTCATTGAGCTGCTTTTTTCTTATTTCAATATTGCTTTTCCGCCAAAATATGCAAGTACAAGTACTCCGAGTACTATTCTATACCAGCCAAATACCTTGAAATCGTGTTTTTTGATATAGTCCATGAGGAACTTGATAACAAAAACAGATACTAAAAATGCAACTATCATACCGACCAGAAGTACTGCAAGTTCGCTTCCTGTAAAGTCAAAACCGAACTTTACAAGCTTCAGCAGACTTGCTCCAAACATTACAGGAACAGCAAGATAAAATGTGAATTCAGCAGCAACTGTACGCGAAACACCAATAAGGAGAGCACCGACTATAGTTGCGCCTGAACGTGATGTACCCGGGAATATTGCAGCTATAAGTTGAAAAATACCGATGATAAATGCTGCTTTGTATGTAAGCTCAGCAATTGTATTTATCTTCGCTTTTTTGCCTTTGTTCCAGTTTTCAACGATAATGAATGCGATACCGAATACGATAAGTGCTATCGCAACAGTCCAGGGATTGTAGAAATGCTTATCTACCCAGTCCTCGGTTAAGTAACCTATTACAGCAGCAGGTACACAAGCAACAAGGACCTTGAACCACATCTGGAATATATCTGTTTTTACCATTTGGCCGAAAGGTGATTTATTCAGCGGATGCTGATTATCTTTTTTACCGAACGGCCAGAGCTTTTTCCAGAATATAACGACAACAGCCATGATTGCCCCCAGCTGTATAACAACGTCGAACATTTCCTTGAATTCATCGGATTTATCGAGTTTCAGAAATTCTCCCACGAGGATAAGATGACCTGTACTGCTTATCGGAAGCCATTCTGTAATGCCTTCTACAATACCAAGTATGATTGTTTTGATTATCTCCCAAAACATTATGTAAGTTTCCTTTCATATAAAATACAGATGATATTATAACATATTTAAATCTGCGTGTCAATTGTCTGAATCAAGGTTTCTTATTAATTTAAATTTTCTTTTTGATATTGTTAGCACACCTGTTCGTTTTAACCTTGTAATTTCACGTTGGAGCGCACTTCGATTTACACAAAGATAATCGGATAAAGCGGTTGTAGAGAATGGGATCTGAGGAATTTTTCCTTTTGGAGTTTTTTCTTCTATTATACTGAGACAGCTTATAAGTTTATCTTCTATAGTTCGTTGACTGAGGACTTCTATTCTTTCGTTGAGCGAGATAGCCTTTTCTGACATAAGCTCCAAAAGATTTTCAACTACCCTTGAATGACATTGGCAGGCATTTTCACATCTTTTTGTAATTTCCGATCTTCTTACAAACATTACTTCACATTCTGTTTCTGCAATTATTTCAACGCTGCTTCGCTGAGAGGCTGTAAAAGTAAAGTATACTCCAAAGATATTTTGTTCTTCGAGAGATTCCATTATTGATCTTACGCCGTTTATATCATATCTGACCATAACTGCTGTACCGTTAAGCACTATACCTAGTTTATCTGGATTATCCGAATAATCCATGATTCTTCCGCCGGGTTTGAATTTTTTAATCTCGGCGTTGAAGCAGTCTATCATACGGCGACAGTCTTCGCGTTCTATGCCTTTAAACAATATGTTATTTTCGGGTAACATAAAAAACTCCTTTCTGTTGCATTTGCAACAGATTTTTCTTTTACTTTATGATACAATATATTCAGACAAAAGTCAACACTATTCTAATGGAGGTCATTACAATGAAGGTAAATGTTATAGGTGAACAGCTTTCACAGGACGAGATCAACGCATATATTGATTATGGCAAAAAGAAGTACAGTGACAGAGAAATTCTTGGAATGACTGTAAAGACAGACGGTGAATACGTAGATCTCCAGTATGATTTTGCAAAGGATATCCCTTTTGACAGAATAAGAAGGATAACAGGATATCTTGTAGGTACTCTTGATCGTTTCAATGACGGAAAACGTGCTGAGGAGCATGACAGAGTAAAGCATTCTGTATAAATATCTGTTGATTCGGTACAAAACCGTTCACAGAATTATAATAAAAACACGGAGGTAATAATCATGAAAAAATACGTATGTCCAATTTGCGGTTACGTTCACGAAGGAGATGCACCACCTGAAAAATGTCCTCAGTGCGGCGTTCCAGGTTCAAAATTCATTGAAAAGGAAGCAGGAGAAAAGCTTGTTTTTGCTTGCGAGCATGAACTTGGAGTTGCAAAGGCTGTAACTGATACTGAAATAATCGAAGGACTCCGTTCCAACTTCAACGGCGAATGTACAGAAGTTGGTATGTATCTTGCAATGGCAAGAGTAGCATATAGAGAAGGCTATGCAGAGATAGGTGCATATTGGGAAAAGGCTGCTTACGAAGAGGCAGAGCACGCTGCAAAGTTTGCTGAGCTTCTTGGCGAGGTTCTCTCTTCTTCAACAAAAGAAAACCTTGAAAAGAGAGTTGCTGCCGAGCATGGAGCTACAGAAGGTAAGCTCAAGCTTGCTAAGAGAGCAAAAGAGCTTAATCTCGATGCTATACATGATACAGTACATGAAATGGCAAAAGACGAAGCTCGCCACGGCAAGGCTTTTGAAGGACTTCTCAAGAGATATTTTGGCTAATATTTATATTTTAGTTAATATTTAAAGAAAGACGTAGCATATGCTGCGTCTTTTTTTCGTAATAGACAACTATGTTTTTGATTATATTATTCGATCGGGATAATTGGCAGATCTATCGGCTCATCATTATATGTACGAGTGGTAGCAGACTCAGTAGGGGAATCAGTTGACTGGGTTAAAGCTGATTCAACATTTGAATTGTCGTTATCAACAGTTGTGCTTTCAGTCAAACTATCAGTTATCTTTGCTGTAGTGACTAATGCACTGTCTGTTGTTTTTTCTGTTATTGTGGTTTCGGTCTTAATTTCGATATTTGTAGTAGTTAGTGTTGCAGCAATATTGTTTTCGATTGCAGCAGTTGTTACAGTTGATGTATGTGTGGTGGTATCAGCTACATAGTCTGATGTTGAACCACCGCTGTCTTTACAGCTTGTCAGCAGAAGTGCTAACATTATTATTGCAAATATTGATTTTTTCATATTTATTCTCCGATCTTCATGATGAAATTATTATATCACTTCATTGCGGATAATGCAAGTGAGAGTAAACGAAAATCACTTTTTTTAAAATTGTAAAATTTATGCAAAAAATATTTCTTTTAAGTGTAATTGATTTTATTTTCGAATAAATTGAAAAAAAGTCAATTTTTGTATTGACAATTATAATTGACTGTGATATAATGTGGATTACTGAAAGTTGTTATTCACTAATAATACACTTCCTGTATATTGTTAAAGGTCCGAAAATTTATTAAAAAACGTAATATAATAACAAAACATATAACGCATCCTCGTCCCTTTTTCATTTAGACTTTTAATGCAAGTGTGGTAAATGATCGCTTTTTACCGCAATAATTGTGTTATTTGTATTGTTATTACGTTTATTAGCAGCAAACTGCTTTTAATAAGACATTTTTTATAAAATCGGGAGGACCTAATAATGAGAAAACACTGTGGTTGGAAAAAAACAGCAGCATTCTTGATGTCTGCGGCTCTTGTAACAGGTGCAATGCCTGTAAATGCTGGAGGTTTGTTTAACGGAAACAGCGCGATCGTTGCTAATGCAGCATCAGAATCAAAGAAACCTGAAGTTGGCACACTTTTTAAGGTTGGCGATACCATTGCGATAACAGGGGAGACCTGGTTCGTAGTTGATGATGACTTGAATTCAGGCGATTCAAGAGCAAAAGTTGAAAGTGATATTGCAATAACAGGATATGAAAGTTCTGATACGGACAATCAGTATATCTGGAAAACAGGCGATGTTGAGTTATATACACTTCACAAAGGATTTTATGTAACTCGTGAGGATTCTTATGTTGATCCTGAGGGCTTTTATATAACAAGCGGTAGCGGTACTTATGAGGATCCTTTTATTATAGGACTTAAAGCACCTAAATTCAGCGGAAAGAATATTACTCTTGATTCTGATATCGGTATGAATTTCATTGTAAATCCTGTCAGCGATGCAAATATTGATGATCTTAAAGTTAAGTTTTCTGGCGATTGCGATGAGACAGGACTTCAGCAGCTTGAACTCAAGACCATAAACGGAATAGAAGTTTACTGCGCAACCGCAAATGTTGCCACAAATAAAATGGACAGAGTAATTACTGCTGATCTTTATTATGGTGACAGTGAAACACCGATCGATACTCTTTCTTTTTCTGTAAATGAGTATCTTGATACTGTTGATACATCATCAAGTCCGAAGCTTAAAGCACTTGTTGAGGCAACAAGACAGTACGGAAAAGTTTCCACAGCTTATTTTGGAAACGGCGAGTTGCCTAAGGTAAACGACCACAAGAATGATATTGTTAATGCAGCTTATAAATTTGGTGACTATACTATATACAAGTTCAAGCCGGGATTTGAGTCAAGTGACGCTATAATCTCACTTGTTCTGAATTCAAAGATCTCTGTTCGTCTGTATACAGCTAAATATGAGCAGTCAGGTCACGATGTTGCTGCATACGATATATGGACATTCGATGAAAACAATAAGCTTCAAATTTCACCATTTGAAGAGATCTATGCATTTGACGGTGCAAACGGTAAGAAATGCTTTGAAGTTCCAAATATTAAACCTACACAGCTTGGCACTACATTCAATGTAAATTATCAGGGTACTGATTACTTATTCACACCTTTGGCATGGGCATATCGTGTTTTGAGCCATGAAGCTGCTCCTGAAAAGGACGTTGCACTGGCAAATGCACTTTATGAGTATTATATTGCCGCAACTGACTATGTTGGCTAAGGAAAGGAGAATAATATGAACATGAATGTTAAAGAAGAATACATCTCACCTGAGATAGAAGTCGTAGAATTTGATAACGAGGACGTTATCACTACAAGCAATCGTGAAACAGTTGGATATTGATAATGATTTCTGACGGTTGAGTCATTTTAAAGCAACAGGCAGTCCATTGGACTGCCTGTTTTCATATGTTAACAAAGGCGAACGCTTTGAAACGTCCGCCTTTGTTTCTATTAACTTTCTTTTTGTTCATCAGGTAATTTGGAAGAATTTAATGTTTCTTTCAGGAGCTCTTCAAACTTTGCATAGTCGAAAGAGAAATTCTCGGCACCACAGGGCTCCCAGTCACCATTAAAGTATATATAAGAACAAAGTGAAACAGCATCATTATCACCTATAAAATAACCGTCACGTATCATATATTTGGCAGGTATTCCCGTATAATTTTTTTCTGTTTCATATATCCTGTATATCGTATAGCCGTTTTTGGCGTATCTGTCGGGCCCCCAATTGTAATCCTTGAGTTCAAGCATCGGTTCAAATACATTTGCTACGAAGTCATCAAGTGCATTATTGTCATGAGTGATACATGAAGCAACAGAGGAGTATGTATAATCTGGCAGCTCGTAATCAATAATTACGTGTGGTGTAGGTGCGAGCCAATCATCATAATATTTATGAGGATCACCAAGATTTTGTTCATTCGGGTTAGTTGGTTCTGTCAGTTCAGCTTTGGTGGTCGTTTCAACTTCTTGTTTTTCATTGCTGGTAGGTTTGACCTGCTGTTGTTTATCGTTATTGTCAGGTTTATCCTCTTTTTGAGTAGTTGGCTGTACGCTTTCGGAATTGTTCTTATCCTTTTTGTCGGTGTCCTTCTTATTTTCTGGCGTTTTTTCGCTCTGTTTGTTATTGATTAGTTCGTCAAGCTTATGTTCAAATTCCGAGAGATCAAGTGTATAATACATACAGCCTGCAGGTGACCAGCCATATACAGAATCAAGCACATAATCAAGCCTTTCAACATCTCCAAGGCTGCTTATGCTGAAGCTGACGCTTCTGAGTTTGGTATCTCCTGATTTGTAGGATACATCAATATGGTATTTCTTTGTAGAGTTGGTGTTTTCGGAAGGATCATTATCATATGATATGGTCATTGACGGGAGATCGTTATATATGAAATTTGCAAGCAGTGCATCGTTCTTGTCATCGGTAGAAATTATAGCTTCTTTTTTAGCGTCATATATGCTGATATTTAGTTTAACATCGGGATAATCATATTTACTCATGATGCATCGGATATTACTCGAGAAGCCGGGACTATCGCAGAGATAGGTCGTACCGTTCTTAATATAGTAAGTATTTTCATCAATTATCCCAATAGTTCCAACGCCTTCATTTACAAATGAGAGATCATAGAAACGGTCAGCTTCTGCTTTTTCCACAAGCCAGCCGTAACTCTTCATGCAGAGCCTGAGAAGCGTTTGCTGTATAGGTGTCAGCTCAACTGGAGCACTTGTACCTTCAACTACCTTGTAACCGGATACATCATCATCGAAATCAACACTATAATCTATAAGCTCATTTTCTGTGATCTCGCTTTCTATGATCTCGGCAATGCCGTTTATAAGTGTAAAACTATCACATTCATAAAATGTCTTTTCCCATTTGCTATTGTCATTACAAACAGAATACTCGATTATATTATCATCGCATATCTGGAGATAGTAAATATCATATGCCAATACCAATCTTTGTGTGAGCGGCGAATATGCGCCTCCATTTTCCTCATGAAGAAATCTGCTGTAATTATCAGCGACTTTCCAGCCTTTCTGAGAATTAAGAAACTCAGTTATCTTCTCACGCATTGATTCAGTGATTTCAAGAGATGGTAAAAGCATATTATATGGACTGTTCAGTATTCCTTCAAATGGAGAGTCACATATTATTTTATCTGATAGAGTACTCGTTTCGTACTCGTTAAGATCATTCTCTTCGTTTGTTACAGTAGGCTTCAAGGAATTGTTTTTGTGCAGAAGTACACTTGTAGCACCTATACCGGTTACCAGCACAGCACTTGCAGCAATAGTACTTATTATACGTAACGTGCGGTGTGAAGTTTCAATTCGCTCTGTACCGTTAACAACTTCTGTATATTCTTCTTCATTATTTTTTTGTTTTGTAGCAGAAAAGATGTTTTTGAATTTGGATTGCTGTAATTTCTTTTCTTCTTCATATTGAGCTATACGGCGGTGTACGTTCTCAATCATTTCTTCATGCTTCAACATAATCAAAACCCTCCGTTTCAAGTTGTGATTTAAGTGATTTACGAGCACGATATAAGGTGGATTCCAGACTGCGAAGACTTTTTTTCATTATCTTTGCAGCTTCTTTATTGCTGAACCCCTCAAAATAAATGAGCCATAACACCTGTTGATATTTCGGGTGTAGTTTTCGCATTGCCTTATGTATCGCTATCTGCTGTTCTTTTCTGAGATAAGCTTCTTCAACAGAAGCCTCATCATCTGTCATTTCAAGTGTATCATCAATAGAAATACAGGTCTTTTTTGCGTATTTGCGAATATGGTCTATCGCCATATTCCTGCCAATTGCATAGAGCCATGTTTTGAAGGAGCTTTTTTCTTTGTACTTAGGCTTCTTTGTGCCGAGCAGTACAAAAGTGTCCTCAGTAAGCTCTTCGGCTGTCTGAACGTTTCCGACTATGCTTGTCAGGTACAGTATCAGGCCGTCGCTGTATTCTATTATGATCTCATCTAATCCGTGTAAATCACCTTCGTCAAGAAAACGGCGGTAGCTACTTGCACCGTTATCCATAGACCTGCTCCTTTCTGAAAGATCTTTTTCCTGAACCTTCACTTATTAGACGATAAGAGAAGAAAAAACTACGCGCTTTTTTAAGATTATTTTTATTGCATTTGTTTTAGAGGTATATATCTTCATGTGTTTTCACATTATATCATTTTGAAATGTACATGTCAAGCGTTTAAACGGGGGAGTGTTATATTTCTTTGACTTTTCAAAAAAATAAAGGAACTGTTATGAAAACAGTTCCTTTAAAAGGCATTTTATACTATTTTATCGTCTTTATTCTTGTTCTTGCGAGATATAAAAATCAAAAATCCGCCTGCAATTACCATTACAAAAGCAGAAGCAGCAGCGGCTGCTGTGCCAACAGAATTATTACCTGTATTAGGAAGATCTCCGTTATTCTGTGAATTTGCTGTTGTGGTATTTGATGTTGTAGAAGAAGATGATGTTGTTGTTGTCGAAGTTGATGTAGATGAAGAGCTTGTTGTTGAAGTCGCAGTTGTAGTAGTTGTGGTTGCAGATGTGGTAGTTAAAGTAGTAGATGTAGTTGTTGTTACTGAAGGTTCAGTCTCGCTCTTCTTGCCGTAGAATTCGTTAAAGAGGGAGCTGAGCTTGCTGAAGTTGTATACCTCGGAATAATCCTTTGTACCGTCATCGTTTACTTTTACGATGTCATAATCAGGCTTGATACCGTTATCAATAGAATTACCGTCCTTGTCAACAAATTTCTGACCTATTGAAAGAGCATATAATAATCCGTCAGGTGTAACGAAACAATTTGTTGCACAAGTTCCACCTCCGCTTGTTTCGCCCACAAGCATAATTCCGTTTTCTTTTGCAAGTGAAGGCATAAGATTAGCGCATGAGAATGAGAAATTAGATGTTATTATACCGAAATTAAGGTCAAACTTTACAGCCTTATCTTTTTCGTCATATACTTTATCCAGATTTTTATCAACTGAATATTTAATATTCCCAGTCACATTCCCAGAACCAGAAGATATATTATAATTATCAAGATCGCATATAAGTCCCATCATATAATCCAATATATCTGAAGAATCGCCGCGATTTGCGCCGAGATCAATAACGAAGTTCTTTATTGCAGGATCTTCATTTGCCTTAGTAACACAGTTATAGAATTGAGATACGAGATCCTGCGGCATTTCATCATTTTTAAAATAATATGATTTCCACTTATCTGAATCAACGTAAAAGTCTAAGAATGAGAAAAAAGCAGTATCTCCTTTTACGGCATAAGCTGCGTAGCGACCTAAATCTTCATAAGTATCAGCTGTTTCTAGCATTTCATTTCTTGCAGCAAATGCAGATTGACCGCTGTAAAGTTTGTACGCCTCTATTGCTTTATAATAATTAGCATCTTCTGGTGAGCCTATTAACGATAGTTTTTCATTAACTTTGTCAGCAAAATCCGATTCAGTAGCTATCATTGTATCATAAAAAACAGTATGTCCGCCGTCCCAGAAGTAGTCATTAAGAAGATCATAACCTGCACAGTATTCATATACATCTTCGGAAAGGAGCATTTCTTTTATCTTTTTGGTACCTTCACTTGCAGTTGAGAGCATTGTGTCAAAATTTGTCTCAGCAAGAAGATCGTTGTATACAAATCTTCCGGGAAAACCATAGTTTTGATCAAAATTAAAGCATATCTCGTTGTAGTTGAACTCCACCAGATCTTTTGGTCGTCCGTTTTTGTATTTTTCAGTGAATGAATCTATATGTTCCTGATTTGAAATCATATTTGTTCTTGAGTAGGGGGAAAGAATTCCGTAAAAGAAATACAGGTTATCATCAATTAAATCACCCTGCATAACAGTAATATCGTAGAGATCACATAACGTTGCAGCAGGATACCATACCTCATTCTCATCTCCGCGTATATCTATGTTATATTCAGATAAATCGCAAGTGTAACTTACTGGTTCTGATGTCTGAGAAGTGCCTTTGACAAATGTATAGATATCTGAAGTATCGTTTTCAATGAATTCTTTAGGGTAATAAAATTGTAAAACATCATCTGTTGAAATGGTATCCTTATTAATGTCTATTGTTCCCGTTGTGCCAATAGGAACTTTGACTTCGTATGTACTATCGTTATTGTTTGTTATTTTTAGATCCTGACCTAACCAGCAGTTATAATAATCAGAGAGCTTGATGTAAGTAATATTTGGCATATCGTTATAATAACGACACTCAATGTCTTTTAAATTCTCATCTTAATACATATGCACTGTGATCTTTCCTGTTTTGTAATCTGTGGAATCTGCTGCAAATGCGTTCATAGCTGTAAATGCACCGGAACTCATCAGTGTAGAGAGAGCGAATATTCCTGCGATTGTTTTTTACTGTTCATGACAATTCTCCTCGATAATTTTTTAACAGGCTCATGCCAAAAACAAAGCTTACATAAAATGCTCTAATGTCTATTTGCTTTATATCTCGCATTATTATAACATATTTTATAGTAGAAAGTCGATAGTTTAACATATTCTACTTAAAATTTCAACAAAAAGGGGGATAGTTCAGAAAAAAGCCGCCTGTTTTACAAAACGATCCGAAAAACGTAATGTACGCAAAACAGGCAGCTATATTATTTATTGGGTGACAGAATCAATAACAAGTTTTTCAGCTGCATCAGGCATCAATGGTCTGCCCCATACAAATCCCTGAATGAAGTCACAGCCGATTTCTTTAAGAGTATCGACTTGTTCAGCTTCTTCTACACCTTCTGCTATAACATCAAAGCCCATGATGTGACCAATAGATATGATAGCAGAAACATACTGTCTTGAAGATTCACTTGTATTCATTTTGTCAATGAAAGATTTGTCAACTTTCAGAAGATGTGCGGGGAAGCGGTTAAGGTAACTGAGTGAGGAGTAACCTGTACCAAAATCATCAATTGCTATCTGGACCCCCATAGCTTTAAGTTCATCAATGTATTGCAGTGCCTTATCAACAGAGTCAATCATAATTGACTCTGTTATTTCTATTTCAAGATTTTTAGCGGGAACACCGCTGCTTTGCAGTACATTCCGTATCTCATCAAGGAAGTCGTTTTTCATCAGATGACGTACAGATACATTGACGCTCAGTATTATATCTGCTCCCGTCTTTCTAAGCAGTTCACCGAAGAACATAGCTGCTTTACGAAATACCATTCCATCGACTTTATCGACAAGTCCGACTTTTTCTGATACAGGTATGAATTCTCCAGGGCTGATATTAGTTCCGTCAGCGTCCTTCATTCTGGCAAGTGCTTCAAAACCGCGGAGCTTATGATCCATATCAAACTGTGGCTGAAGATTGAAGTATATCGTTTCTTTTTCAAGGGCAGCTCTTATCTTGCCTTCAACTTCTATTGTATGCTCTATTTTCAGAAGATCAGGTGTAAAACGCAGGATATGATTGCTGCTGTTGGTACGCTTTACTTCATGCATTGCTGCATCTGCATAGGAGAATACACTGTCTCTGGTTTCGGCATCAACAGGGAATTCGGCATATCCAAAGCTTGCAGTGATATACAAGTCACAGTTATCAACTGTCAGACGGTTTTGCAGCACAGCTTCATATTGTTTGATCGTATTGATAATATCCTTATCTGTCTGATAATCACGGATTATCAAACCAAATTCATCACCACTTAAACGTGTTATAAAATCTTGTGTACCTGTGATACCTGTGTCGGCAATAGTTTTCCAGCGTGATGCGATCTCACAAAGTACAGCATTGCCTGTTTCAAATCCCATTGTATTATTGATACCTTTGAAGCCATTGATATCTATTGAAACGAGAGTAAACTTATCGCCGCGTTCTACCAGAGCTGACAATAGTCTCGAGCAGGCAAATCTGTTCGGAAGCTTTGTAAGCTGATCAGTTACAGCCTGATCACTTAGCTCCTTTTGGTATGCATCAACTTGTTTGTTGTTGAAATAGATGATAGTTATTGCTATAATAGCCAGAAGATTACTGAATACACCCGGAAGACTTGCGATGTTGTGATGAAAAATGATACCTGAAAGAACCAGTGGAAGCTGAATTATAAGTAATCCTAAGGCTGTATAATAGCCTTTCTTTTGAAAGTAAAATGTCATGAATATAACACATATCTCGGAAAGTGCGGAAAAAATGCCTGCGAAAGAGTAGAATGGTATCGATGCACCGAAGATATTGACAACAGAATTTGAAGTCGCCATAGCACGTATAATGAATGCGGCAATTATATATAATAATAAAAGTATAATATAAACACTGATCGGAGCGTTTTTTCGTGATGAAAGCCTGCTTAGTGTTTTTTCTATATTTTTTTGGCTCTCCTGATTTCTTTTCATACCTTCCAATCCTTTCAAAAAACAATATATTCTTTTCTATTTCTTTTTATCTTGAATTAAAGTCATATAAAATCAAAGTGCATGAATGAGTCAAAGCAGTTGTCGCCGATATAGCTATTTAAGATGAAATATTATTATAATATCTTCTAATTAAAGAGACTATTTGATCTATATACAAATTGTAACATTTTTGTAAGAATACTTCAATAATTATTTGTTAACAGGTTACTTTTTACGCAAAATTCGGTGCGTTGAACAATTAGCAGAGGAAATAGTTGTGCAAAATGCAGCATAAATTCTGGATACATATTGTGGTAATTGATATTGAGTATACGATCTGTAATTCTGCAAAAGAAAAACTGTTATAAATAACAAGTCGAACTGTTCAGCATTGAATTTTGGAAAAGATTTTCAAGAGTATCTTCTGCTGTATTATGTTTTTACAAAGTGCTTTCTGTAACTGAAAAAATATGCTGAAATAGTAAAATTATATCTTTCCGAATTCTTTTAGAATATTTTTAAACTTGCGGTATAAATAAGATTGAATCTGCAAAAAATCCACTAAATATTTATAATATCCACCGCACGAATAAAGTCACATGGTATGACCAATCGGATTGTTTAATTAATATCACAAAAAATGATAACTTAAATTAATTACAGCAAATATTGACTTGTATTTAATTACTAAATAGAATATTCTAAAAGTGAAATATATAGAGCATTTGCTTATAAGGGGTTTATTTAGTCGCTAATAGGTTTATAAAACAGTGTTTAACCAAAGGAGTGATTGGATTGAAAACGAAAACATTCAAAAAGATCATCAGCGGAACCGTATCCGCGATGATGATCGCAACAAGTATACCATTTTCTTCAACTGCCGCAAATGGGAATATTGACTTAGGCAGTGTCACAAACAACAATGTTGGCGGTGGCTTCGGAGACTGGGGCGGTTTCGGCGGCAACGGCGGTGGAATGAACTGGGGAGGCTTCGGCGGCGACAATGGAGGCGGCATGGACTGGAGCGGATTTGCAGGCGGCTTCAACGGCGGCGGTGCTCAGATCGGCGGTGATGCAGGCAACGGCGGAAACGCTAAGTCAGGTCTCAATGCTGAGATCA